>Ga0056914_10001751_pt1 | contig 14716 bp, 10 predicted proteins | sample TNRBio252014_DNA_FD_55168 | JGI IMG/M metagenome (GOLD analysis project Ga0056914, IMG submission 55168) | Wastewater treatment Type I Accumulibacter community from EBPR Bioreactor in Madison, WI, USA - TNR Reactor_6/25/2014_ DNA | ecosystem: Engineered > Bioreactor > EBPR > Anaerobic-Aerobic >...
ATCCATACCTTACCACTGTACAGGATTCCATGCGCTCCGGCGATGCGGTAAACATAAATTCCGCCGATGTGCAATCCGTGGGCAAAATGCGTTTCGCTGCGGGTGATTTTTTGTTCCATGACCAAGCGCCCGAGCAGGTCGTAGAGTTGAAACGAACATGGCGTCTGTTCGGTTACTGCGGTGCGTACGGTGAGTTGATCGCGGGCGAAAAAGACCACTGCGCCAGCTTCCCCGTCAGGTTGGTAATAGAGGTGTACCACCTGAGAAAAGCGCTCTTCGCCTGCGGTGTCTACCTCTCGAAGCCGATAGTAGTTGTTTCCGGGGGCGGGCTTATCCCAAAAAGTGTAATGTCGTGCAACGCTGCTGTTTCCTGCACCGGACACGATCCCAATGGAGGTGTACTTAACGCCATCAACGGATCGCTCTATGCTGAAATAATCGTGGTTAAATTCAAAAACGGTGGTCCAGTCTAACCGGGTACTATCCCCTGCGAGCGTGGCATGAAAAGCGCTTAACTCCAATGGGAGCAGGGCGCATCCAGGTCCGAAGGTCGCGCCCAGCGCAGTAGCCATTTTGTTCCAACCGGTCTCATCGTCGCGCAATTTTGTCCGTTCCTGCTCGATGTGCAAAAAACGCCCCTCCGTATCCATCGCATCATCGAAGCAGGGGTCGGGGCTTCCATTCACAAGCCGGCCATTGGTATTGGTCAGGGCGATGAGTTTGTCCCATGCGAGGTCTATATGCGCGATTTTGAACGTGAGCGTAGGGTCTACAATTAAGAGCTGATCCCGCAGCGTAATCAGTGGGTCGGGCATCGGCGTCATGCGGGTGCCGTTGCTCAGGATCACATAAGGGTCGGAAACTAATTTGGTAAAACCGTGCAATTGCACAAAAAACGCATCGGGAAAATTCACCAGCAGCCTTTCTGTTGAGCGTTGCCATATCGCATTCGTTACGTGTGCCATATCGGAAATCCGGAAAGGGGCTTCTATCGGCGAACTACAGGCTGTTGTTTCTCCGTCACAGTCAGATGCGTCATCGTGATTGCACCGATGGGTACCCGACATCATAAAAAAAAGAGCATCAAGGGTTTGGAAACAAAAAGCGGCCTGCTTGCCTGTATTCAGATCAAAACGGGGATGGGGGGCCATGAGGATCAGGTCGTCGCGACAGGCATCAGGGTTGAGTACATACGTACCCCAATAGTTGGCGCCAGCGTCGGTCTTTTTTAACAAATAGTAGGTTTCTCCGGTGGGCGTATCTGAAAATTCGATTAATTCATAGTCAAGGGCAGCGGCTTGGGCTGCCGCGGTATTGTATTGAGCCGCCAACAAGTTATTGAACATCGTCTCCCAATCGGTTAATTCCTCCGCCGTGGGAACGGTGTAGTCATTGCCGGAATTTCCCGGCATATCGCCGACTAAGTCGCTGACGACTGCTGAAATGTCGCCGCTCTCCATGAGCTGTGCCGGGGCATTGGCGAAAAAAAGCAGGCAAAAGGCGGATAGGAGGGCTGGTTTTTTCATAAGCAAAAATCATGTGATGAAGAAGGGGCTAGATTTTGCCAAATTTAAGACAATTTGAGGAAAGGAGCTTCGACTTCGCTCAGCTACCGATTCGACTTACTTCGACTTCGCTCAGTACAAGTCGCTCAGCCACCAACGCAGCTACCGCTTCGACTCCGCTCAGCCACCGCGTACGCACGAGTGGGACTTGTATGGTATGGTTTTTTTTAGTAAATTTGTTGAAAATAAAATGGCATGAGTGTTGACGCTCAAAAGTTGGAACTGATTACGTGGATTACCTATCTCACTAAAATAGAACAAAATGCAGCGACTTGTTATCCCTGTGAATGAATCGGTAGCTTTAAGTTGGGAACAGGCCGGACCCGATCAGCGTGCCAAAATCATTAGCCTGTTTTGNTGGTTNGTGGANAAGGGGGANTGGGAGAATTTTACGCCTGCTTTATTCTCAAAACTGCTTGACGNGATCAGTGACAAAGCNGTANCNAATGGGTTAACCCAGGAAATCCTGAACGAACTCCTCCATGAATCCTGAAAGGCGTTTTATCTTTGACACTAATTTCCCTTCCTATTCTCACACCTTCGNAGTTTTGCGATAGATACCAAAAATGAAGGCGACAGAATTACGATGCTTTCCAAAAGGTTTCCAGCTTCCAGAAAGGGGAATCGCCTACTAACTCATATAAGCGTGCTATCAAATCCTGATAATCCTTTGGGTTAAAATTAGTCCAGTCAAGTTTGTCTATTACTATTCCTTTGGCCTTCAGGTTCGTCAGTAAAATACGATCAATAGGCGGGTGCGCCACTTTGCTGATAGCAGACTCCGGATCAGCCAGTATATAAACAGTTTTGACGTAGATGGCGATGATTTTGGCGACGCGGCCGTAGGTAGTTTTGTCTTTATTTGCACCCAAGTTTAATAGCTCCCCCAGAATACGGAGAACCATTTCTTTATGAAATTTTTCGTATTCCTCAACTGTGACGCTCTTTACAGTCAGTTCTATTAATTTTTCGCGCAATTGTGCTGCTTCGATTGCGTCTGTGATGATTTTTGTTGTTGCATAGCTCCGCTGAGCGGCTCGCGCCGCTGTCCAGCAGGCGAAGTTATGACGGTGTTCGGCGATGTTGTAGGTGGATAGTTTTAAAATGAATTCCTGATGCATGGGCTTCTTTTGATAATGGTTATGAGGCGTTTAACGGGAAAGCTATGAAGAAGTTACGTTGACTGTATCGTGTAATTTCGTCGGGTAGAACCCGACAAATAGAACACGCGAGGCGGAGCCTCTGCGCGAGCGGTCTACGAATTTGTTTTGATGCTTATCACAAGCGCAGGTGTCCATACGAGGCTCATTCTTTTTCCCCTCTCAAGCGCCTCAACTCCCCAATCTCCCCCGTCTCCGCCACTTTCTTATCCAAAATCAACAACAACCGGCGCTCATCCTTGCCCAGCATAAATTCATATTCATCCGTAGATAAATCAATGGGTTTGGGGAAATTCCGGAACGCATGGAGCACGGAAGCCGCAACCAGGTTATTGTTGCCGTATAAAGATATATGCTTCAGGCTTTTTAAAGTGCCGATGCTGGGCGGGAGGGTTTGGATGCGGTTGTGATCAAGATAGAGGAGGTACAAGTTTTTCAAGGCCCCCATATCGGGCGGCAGCACTTCCAATGGGTTGCGGCTCAGGAAAAGGCGCTGCAATTTTTTCAGCGTCCCGATTTCAGCGGGCAGGGTCTTGAACTGGTTTTCGCCAAGTTCGAGGGATTCCAGGTTGGTTAATGTACCAATTTGCGCAGGCAGCGCACTGAGCTTATTTTCGGTGAGGTCGAGCTTTTTCAGGTTTTTTAATTTTCCAATGGTTGCTGGCAGGGTCGTGAACTGGTTCTGAAAAAGATAAAGTTCCTGTAAGCTTTGCAGCCCGCCGATTTGCTCGGGCAGGGTACTGAGATAGTTGCCACCGAGGTTGGCTGTTTGCAAATTTTGCAGTTGGCCAATTTCAGCAGGCAGGATTTTCAGCGCGTTTTGGCTGAGGTCCAGCCAGGTCAGGTTTTTGAAAGCGCCAATCCCTTCAGGCAGGACGCTCAGGTAATTGCCATAGAGATTCAGCGTTTTCAGATTTTTCAATTCCCTGAATTCGGCCGGCAGGGTTTCGAGTTTGTTTCCTTTAAGGTTCAAAAATTTCAGATTTTTGAGGGCACCAATTTCGGCAGGCAATATTTTCAGATACATGTTAGCCAAATCCAGAAACACAAGTTGCTGTAACTGTCCGATTTCGGCAGGCAATATGCCAAATTTGCCTCTATCCATCCAGGCTTCACGCCCAAAGATCAGCACCTCCAATTGCGGATGTGCCAAAATTTCAGCGGGAAAACTGTCCAAAGGTTTACCGCGCAGGTCCAGTGCTGTAGTAAATTCATCCAGCGTCTCAAGGCTATAGGCAACCTTGTATTCATTGCCATCCGCATCGAGCAGGTATTCGCCTTGATCCTTCATCACTTTGGCAAAACCCGGTTCGTCAAATTGCTCCGCTTTTTCATACTGATAATCAATGACCACGTTCCCTGCGGTATCAATAAAGCCAAAGCGATCATTTTTGTATGCTAAGGCCAGCCGCCCTTCGTAAAAATAAAAAGCGTCTATCAGTTTTTTGTTTTTAGCGATTTGTACCTGGGTGCGCTGTTTTTCAATCTCCGCTTGCTTCAGCGCCGCTTCGGCGCGTTTACGTTGCTTCTGAGCTTCATCGCGCTGGGCTTTGGCCTCGTCGCGCTGCCGTTCAATCGCATCGAACAGGCGGCTGATGGCTTCGTCCACCGCTTTCGATTGCGAGGCGTCGCAGGTTCGGGCGGCATTGAATTTTTTNANCGCGGCACGGAAATTCTGCTTTTCAAATAAAGCTTTGCCTTCGGCCATCAGGGTGGCGAAGTGGCACTCCTTCTGGGCGGATAGTGCGCCGGCAGTTAGCAAAAGGAAGATGGTTAGCAGGAGAATTCGCATGAGGTGTTTGATTAGTTGTCCGTTGTTGGTTGGTCGTTGTTCGTTCCGTGCTCACATCCCTCGGGGGTGTCCGTTGTTGGTTGTTCGTTGTTCGTTCTGTGCTCACATCCCTCGGGGGTTGTCCATTGTCTGTTGGGCGTCAGAACAGCAACGAACAACGAACAACATTCAACGAACAACCAACAACATTCAACGCTCAACGAACAACGTTCCTCACTTCTCCCCCAAAATCTCTTTNCAATACTTCACCTTTTTCTGAATGGCTTCATCATCCGGCGTNAGTTCGGANGCGCGGATGTATTTGTGAAGCGCCATATCCACTTCGTCATTCCGGTAAAATTCATCCCCTTCGCGCACGAGGGTTTTAGCGCGTTCGCGTTCGTAAGCATGGAGTTTTTCCATGGCATCTTGTTGGGCATTCACCGCTTNTTTTTCTGCAATTTCCAATTTTGCCCGNTCCTTTTCCGTCTGGTNATAAAGATACCCTGCCAGCACCGAACTGAACAGCGACAAGACCACCATGCCCATGGCGATGTAAAAGTTTTTCTGGGCTTTTTTCTTTTCCACTTCGGCTTTGGCGCGGGCGAGTTCGGCTTCCTGCTGTGCGGTTTCCGCTTTTTGACGCAGGGCCTCCGCTTCAATGCGTTTTTGTTCTTCTGCTTCCGCTTTTTGGCGCAGTTCGACAAGCGCTTTTTCCTGCTCCTGTTTGGCTAATTTCTGCTGGCGGATGCGTTCTGCTTCTAAGCGGATAGATTTAGCACGCAGTACGGGTGCTACGAGGGTGTCGTGGCTGAGTTCGTAGGTGTAGCCGCCTCGCAGACTGGGCTCAGAGCGGATGAGGTGCGTGTCTAATAGTTGGCGCAGCAGTTCGGGCCGGATGCCGTAATCGCGCAGCACCTGGCCTTCGTAGAGNCTGATTCGGCGCTCTTCCTCTTCAAAAATCAGCCCGTCTTCGATGAGGTGGCGTGCAGCAAGGCGATCGGCTTCNTCCNGAATTTCGCCGATGCGCAACAGGTAGTAATTTTCGAGGATATCGGCAGGGTTTTCCAGGTCGTCCCGCGTGATCAGGTGTCGTCCCTGTTTGATGACCACTTCCTGTTCTAAATGCGAGCAAAGGATTTGCAACTGGAACGACTCAATGGATTCCGTGCCGCCATCACTCAGAAAATCCAGCAACTGATCCAGCGCCGGATCTTCGTAGTCGAAAGGCGGCGAAGCAAAATCGCCGGCTGCGAAAGCGGGAGAAAGGATGGCCGCTTCGGCCTGTTCGGGGTTCAGGGCGCTCAGTTCGTGGAGGTTGTCCATGACCTGTGGCAGGAACGCCTTAAGCCGATTGAGCAATTCCATGCGGTCGGAGCGGATAGCCATCAGCACTTTCAACCGGAACGGCGTGTGCAGGCGCTCCAGATCGTCAGCACTCAGGAAGTCGGGATTTTGCTCGATATGCAGCTTGAGTTGTGCGCGGTAGCGGTCGGGGATGACCGTAAAAAGGGCTTCGCTGAGTTGCTGCGCAAAGTTTTTGACGGCCTCTTCAGGGTAGGTGAACAACTCTTCAAACTGGTCAAATACCAACAAAAATCCCTGACCCTGTACGTCGGTCTGCGCCAGTTGCCGGCTTTTAAGGTGGTACCAAAGGCTGTCTTCGTCGTCCGGGTGGATGCTGTCCAACAAAGGAGAAGGGGCTGCTTCAATCCGCGCTTTCGATTTGTCAAGTGGTGTGCCGGGGTTGTCTTTGGTGAACGCGCCAAAACGCACCGTTTGTGGTTGCAACTTCAGGTTTGCTTCCGCACGGGGCAGCAGACCGGCATTGAGCAGGGAGCTTTTACCTAATCCCGATTTGCCATACAGCACCACCAATTGCTCTAAAGCAAGCAGGCGCTCCAGCGCATCCACGTCGGTACTGCGACCGAAGAAAATGTGCTGTTGAGCGGTGTCGAATGGACGCGCCCCGGGATAGCGGTATTGTTTGGACATGGTTTCGGCTTTTTATTCGGGGTAGTAGGGATACGTGTCGGACACCTCGAAGGTGTCCGACACGTATCCCTACTACCCCGCCTCTACTTCCTTCAATAAATCCAGCAAACTGGTGCTGATTTGGTTGTATTGTACGTCTTTATCCTGCTCGTAAAGCACGCCCTGGCTTTCTTTCAGTTTGTACCGACGGAAGCGCCCGGCGAGTCCGGCTACTTCGTCGGCTAAGTCGCCAGGGGGCGTGAACTCGCGCAGCATTTCAATGGCTTCATCCAATTTTGCGTTGCTCACCAAGCGACGGATCTGTTGCGGACGCGAATCTTCTCCATTGTCGGCGCTTCTCAACAGGCCCTGGTCGGCGCATTGCTGGTACAGTTCGCGGATGAAATCGGTCAGGTTGCGCGGCACAAAATTGATCTGAAACTGGTCTATGCACAGGGCGCGCTCTTCGTCGCTCAGCGTCTGGTTGGCGGCAAAGCGGATAAACGCGTATTCCTGGCGATGGATTTCCAATTCGCGCAGCAGCAATTGCATGTACCATTTGTCGAAAGGCACGCCGAGGAAAATGATGTTTTTCACTTCCCGCAACTGCGTTTTTAGCTCTTCCGGCATACTCCGGTGCGCAAAAATAGATTTAAAATAATCGTACAGGTCGTTGTGTGTCAGCACAATAGATTCTTCGCTTTCCACATAACCGAATGTATTGTAGATCAGCGGCAGTTGCCGGGTTGCTTTTTTTACGGGCTGCGGGTCTTTGTCCTTTTTGTAATAACCAAACTGGTAAGGGAGTTCTGCGGCTTCGAAGGCTTTGGCTAAGGTGCCGTCAGGCGTTACGGTCAGGATGATGTTGAATGGAATTTCCGCGATCATGCGCAGGGTTTCATTGGGTTGCGCCTGCTCGTAAAAAGACTGAATCTGATGGCACACCAACGTGCGTTTGTAGGGCTGATCAAACAGGAAAAGGTCATCATCCGCGTAGTGGCGGATAATGTTTGGGTTGTTGCCGATGTCGAGTTGCCGCAGCAATTGTTCGCGGTGGGTCACGCCCTGTGCATCGGTAAAGGCTTCCGGCCCCAAGACCAGCAGGCATTGTTCCCGGCGGAGTTTGTCGAGAATGAAGCTCCAGTCTATCGCGATGGTAGCGTTGTTGGGTGGCATGGGTACGGTGGCGTTTATTAGACTTGTTGCGACGGGAATCATCGTGGGTCGGAAATGGCTCTTTTTCGGCCACTCTTCGCCTTTTTTTCGTTACAGAACAGCGCTATGCTCCTCAAAAAACGCTGTGATTGGACGAAAAATAGCTCATTTCCACCACCACGCTGCCCCGTCGCAACAAGTCTATTGTGAATGCCCGACAACCGCTTATGGTGTTTTTTAAACGGTCAACGTTACGGCGATACGAATGTAAGGTAGATTTGATAAAAATCTTCGTAATTCTTTACCACACAGGTGCTATTTTTTTCTACCACAACTTGTCCCGACGAGAGGGGCTCTAAAACATAAAAAAGGGTACAGACCATGGCTAAGCCTGTACCCTTCAAAGTACAATTGATGAAACAAGGTGTTTTTATTCAGTTTCTTTTGGAGTAATAATCACAGGCAAAAAACTAAAACATTGGCTTTCAGGGTGCTGAATGTCCTGCGATAACTGACACAATGAAAAATCATTTTTATCATCGTCAAATGATTTTACTTCTGGAGGTATTAAAAAGGATTTTAAAAACCGCTGAGTTGTCATTAAGAAGTCTTTACTTTCCTCTTTTTCAAGTTCTCCAAAGGTTTTATATTTTAAAAATTTATCTCCAGTTCGACAGCTTTCGAGGTGATTTTTTAGTCCGTCTTTGTTGTAGTACAAAAACACAGCAACACTCCAGCAAGACTCATGATTTAATTCTAAATATTGGTACCTTGATTCCAGCAACACATTAAAATCAGGCAGCAACAGTTTAAAATCAGACATTCCCTCTTCAAGCTTACAGAGGCATTCCTGAATAAATAGACAGGAGTCAAAATCATTGGCTACATCGTTTGGTTTTTTGGAGTAATCTATAAAGTTGGTTTGAAATGCTGCTTGACTGACCATAAAAACAGGCAACTGGGCATCTTTAGTTTTTAAATGATTAAAGCGATGACTAGAATGATTCTCGTGAGGTTTAAATAAGAAGCGTTTTAAATTGCTTACTTGCCTCCTGTTTTCCCAGTTTAAATCAATGAAACAAATGTAGTCCCAATGAGCTAGATAACCGGTTAATTTAGAAGAATTACTCCACGGTCGCATTGGAGGTATGGGAAGCCTGAATTCATATTGAAAAACCGGAAATTCAATGTCTGTTTCCTGATTTTTAAATAAAAACCTGTTTGTTTTCCAGTCGATGAACGGTGCATTAATAGGCAGGATTTTTGCTTCACCAAAATCGCCGGAAGCCCCTGTTTTATTGACTGCCCTATCTGAATCTGAATATTCATGAGCTTTCAGTTTCCACAATAATTGCTTTCTGCTATCTTCCAGGAATTGCAGGGCATTTTCTTGACCACCAAAGTCCTTAGACAGCATTTGATAACCTTTCAGAACATCTTTATACAAATCATCTTCATCAATGATATGTTCTATTAATGCCTTTTTTAATCCTTTTAAATCACCCATAAAATAATCCAAAATTTCATTGCCTTTTATGCGGTCAGGTACCCTCGCGGGCCTTGGGTGCTGGGCTTTATCTTTGGCAGATGAGGTCTTTTTACCACTACCCCTGCCGGGATCATCGTCGGGATGTATAGAGAAATACAGTTTTCTAAGCGCAGTCATTGCGCGACTTAAACGCATTTTGGAATTATCTTCAGTAATCCCTAAAATTTCGCCAATCTCTCTATGAGAACGGTCGTCGAAATAGAACAGGCGCAGGATTTCTGCGTGTTTTGGTTTTAATTGGGTAATTAATACTTCCAATTTTACGGATTGGGATTCATCATTAAATAGGCTGTCCGTCGCATCTTCTGCTTCTTGATCTATAAAACGCACGAGGTCTTCGTCGTTAACAGCGCTGTACCGGCTCTCTTGCGTTTTGAGCTTCAAGGCCTGGGTTTTTGTGATTCTCAGGAAGTAACGATTCAAAATGTTGATTTTGGAAAACGATTCCTGTTTCATCTGCAGCAGGATTTCAAGAGCATTATAAACCGCATCTTGCGCCAAATCTCGTCGAGGCAAGGTACCATAAGCAATCGCCAGGGCATTGTTGCCCACGCCATTTTTTACCATTTCAGTAACGATCCGGTACCTGTCGGGATCAACAGGTTCACGAACCAGCTCTTTTTTGCTTTTGGTTGATTTGGATAACATACAAGGCGGATTTTATGATCACCAGATGTTAAGAAGAGCAGGGTAGTAAAAAAAGGTAACGCTTTTTTGGAAAAAAAATTTGAACAACCTGAAAAGAGTGGAATGTTTAGAAAAGAAAGGGCACGGGAAGGGAATGCCGGAACTGTTTTTGTCCGGTTAAATCGGAGGGTTAAAAGCCTGGATCTAAAAAGTCCGCCTTTACGGAGTTTACTTTTTTTCGGTTAAAGCATCCGGGTCGCTTGCCCTTTTGGTCGTCAGGATCTTATAAAAAAAGAAACTGCAAAAACTACCTACGATTGTTACGGTGGTGAGCCACATGATCAATGCTGAAGTTGCCATAATCAGAAAATTTGATGTTGTAAAACAAAAGGATTGGCAGTTGGGGTACTACGCGCAAATTCATTGCAAATGTTTGAATTCGAGATTTTTGCAATGATTAAGCGCCGGGTCTGTTTTGTAAAGATAGTAAACCTATCATGAAACTATGCAAAATCCGGAGCCCTATTTTCTCATCGAAGTGTTTCTTTGAATATATCCTCCTCCACTGATCATCCCCCTACCCCCTATCATCAAATCTTCAAATTTTCAAATCTTCAAATTTTTTTGTCATCCCCAGCCAATCCAGCGTATTCTTCCAATAAATCTTTTCCAGCGTTGCTTCCGGCAGGCCCATCGTTTCGATAAACGCGCCGATTTCCAGATCACCAAGCGGGAAAGGGTAATCGGAACCGAGCGTCACCTTGTCTTCGCCCACCATGTCCAGCACATAGCGCAGCATCACAGGGTCGTGGGTGATGCAGTCCACCCAAAACTTGCCGAGGTAGTCGCGCGGGTTCACGGGGTTGTCCACGGCTACGAGGTCGGGGCGGCAATTGTAGCCGTGTTCGATGCGCCCGATGGTGGGCAGTAAAGAGCCGCCCGCGTGCGCAAAACACACCCGCAAAGCCGGGAACCGCTCGAATACCCCGCCAAAAATCATGGAGCAGATGGCGCGCGCCGTTTCAGCAGGCATCCCCACCAACCAGGGCAGCCAGTATTTTTCGATGTGTTTGGTCCCCATCATGTTCCAGGGATGCACAAAAACGGCCATGCCCAGCGATTGGCAGGCTTCGAAGATGGGCTGAAATTCCGGCTCGTTCAGGTTGTGGTCGTTGATGTTGGAGCCGATCTGGATGCCTACCAAGCCAATGGCTTTACAGCGCTCAAGTTCCTGAACAGCCAAAGCGGCGTCCTGCATGGGCAAGGTGCCAAGGCCGATGTAGTGCTGCGGATAATCGGTCACCAAGCAGGCAATATCGTCGTTCAAAAACTGCGCCACAGCAAGGGTGTCCTGCGGTTTTGCCCAATAAGAAAACAACACCGGAATGGTGCACACCACCTGCATTTGGGTTCGGTGTGCTGCATATTCTTCGATGCGCAATTGCGCGTCCCAGCAATTGGCCTCAATCTCCCGGAAAAACTGCTCGCCTTTCATCATGCGTGCAAAACCTGGCCTATGGTGCTCTAAATGGATAAACCCATCGTAACCGAATTTTTCTGCAAAACGCGGCATCCGCTCCGGGATGATGTGGGTGTGCATGTCTATTTTGAGGGACATTAGGAGGATTTGAAGATTTGAAGATTTGGTTATTTGAGGATTCGAGTATTTGAGGGCTGACGGGAAGGATCGAATACTCAAATCCTCGAATACTCAAATCCTCAGTCTCAGTTCTCAAATCCTCACCTTTCGCAAAAGTAACCAAACCTCCATTACACAAAGTGCAGATTGTTAAAGAAAAAGCGGGAATAATTCGACGGGGTGGATGCCGTTCCTAAAAAGAATCAACTTTCTCATGAGCATGAAGCGTTTCTTCGGACCATTTGTCTGTCTTATTTTGCTGATTGGCAACAATCAGGCCCAAAATACCACCGAACTGGGCATTGACCTCATTATTCCCATCGTCATGGCTTCCGGGCATCAGGCAAAAACGACCGGGCTGGAGTTTTTTTACAAAGAAAATCAACCCGGAACAGATACCCGGTTCAAGTTTTTTGTATTGTCTAATTTTGACGAATTCGAGCCGTTTCGCCGCAGTGTTGTGGACTCGATGACGCTTTACAATTACTACGCTCCAGGGCTTTCCATCGGAACCAACCTGGGAATTGCCAAAATCATCCGGGTAAAGGGGCATAGTCTCTACTACGGCGCGGATTTCCATTTTTCAGTACAACAAGGCGATGTGGTGGTCTCGGAACAACTGCTCGATGGCCGTAATCCACGTCCTTTAAAAACCATCCGCGAATACCCTGCCATAGACTATGCGGTTGGCGCAATTCCTTTTTTGGGCACCAAAATCAAACTCTCCGAACACATCCAGTTCACGCTGGAATTTGGGCCGCTGCTACAATACCGCTTTGGCAAGCGTAGCTTCCTGAACAATCAGGGGCAGAATGATCAGTACGCCCTGAAGCAAATTGAATTGTTTGCTGGTCGCTGGTTGAATGACATTGCGGTGAGTTATCGGTTTTAGAGGGTTGTTTGGGACTTCACACTTCCTTAAAAACTTCTTCTGCCTTCATTACAAATCCTTCCACTACCGGCTCTGCGCTGCACGGCTTGCTGCCACTACAAACTTCCACGGACTCGGGTTCGCGGTAGACTTCCACTATTTTCTGCTCCGGAAAAACATGCCAGAGCACCTTTACGCCGGCCTTGAAATATTCATATACTTTGTTTTTAACGAGGTTGATTTTGTCATTGGGTGAGATGACTTCGATGATAAATTCGGGGACGGGTTCGTAACCTTGTGCGCCTGCGCGGGCTTGTTCTATTGTTAAGAAAGCTAAATCGGGTTTGCGCCACTGGTCTTCCGAGGTCCAGATTTCTAATTCCTGAACAATTTGATGGCCACTTCCGGCGGCGGGTGTTCCAGAGAAATGTCTTAGAATGTTGAATGCCAGATATTGCTCCTTGATTCTCATGGCCTCGGTTTTTTCAATCACGCCTCTATTATATTCGTATTTCGTACCCGGCCCTCCTTTGCGATACTTGCGCAGGAAAGCCTGAATGGAAATCTTCCTCGGCGGTTTTACCTGTACAGGCGCTTCCCGGAATATGGTGCTTGCACTCATGTTATCCTGATTTTTTTACAAAAGTAGCTATAAAGTGTGTTTAAATCAATACGCAGCAAATGAAACACTCCTGCCAACTGTAGCCCGCCCACTTTTTTTACATCCTCACCAACCGAAACACCCCGCGCCCCTCTCCGCTTTCCAAAACCAACCAATAAATCCCGGCTGGAAAATCCTGCAAAGGCACGTCAAAACGATGCCCGGCGGTAAATTCGCTTTGCCATAGCGCAACACCCCGTGCATCGGAAAGTCGGGCGATTATGGCCTGGGAAATCGGGAGTTCAAAATGCACTTGAACAACACCATGAGTTGGCACCGGAAAAACCCGGATTCCCGTTGACAGGGAAAAGTTGGCCGATCCGGTCGTGCCTGCCATAACCGTCAACACCGACTCACAACCCTGCGCATCGGTCACGAGTACCTCGTAATTGCCGGTGGGCAGGTTGAACTGGTCTTCTGCCTGCGACCCGTTCGACCAGGCGTAGGTGTAAGGCGTTACCCCGCCGGTCACAATCAAGTCAACGTACCACTGCCCGTCGCTTATATGTTCAGGCTGGTAAGCGGTTTCGAGCAGTGCCGGTTGTTCTAAGGTCACGGGGAAGGTAAAAATGCAATTGTTGAAGTCTGTGATGCGGACAAAATAGGTGTCGGCGCCCAATCCGGTAAATTCAGGGTCTTCCTGAAACTCGCTGTCATTCAACGCAAAACGAAACGGAGGCTGACCGCTCACAGCTTCCACCGAAATGACGCCATCGGCCAATTCATAACAAGTAGGGTTTTCGGCGTTGATCAATACAAGAGGCCCGGAGGACTGGCTCACGATGGCCGTAACCGAAAAAACGCAGCCGTCGGGATAGCGAATGTAGACGGTATAAACACCCGGCGCCAACCCTTCAAACAGGTTTTCCGATTGCCAGTTGATGCTGTCCAAAGAAAACTGGTATTCGCCGATGAGCAATTTCCCCGCTTCTACAATCACAATGCTGCCGGTAGGCTCCCCGACGCAACTTGGCTCTGTGATCGGGCCGAGGTCGGGCGAATCGGGCGCTGTGATGGTGAATACCCGCGTGTTTTCACAAAAGCGCAGGTCCCGAACCCGCGCTAAATAAGTGCCCGCCTGCAACTGATCGAAAACGTTGTTTTGACCAAAAACGCCATTGTTCAGCGCATAGCGATAGCCGCCGTTCCCGCCTGAAGCGTTGATTTCCGCAAGGCCATCAACGCCGCCCGGGCAGGAAACACCGGCTACTTCCGTCAGCACCTGCAAAGAATCCGGTTGCCCGATCACCACGGGGTAGCCGTTGATGCAGTTGTTGGGTTCGATTACAAAAACGGTATAGTTGCCGGGGGAAAGGTTGCCAAAAAATGGCTGGGTAGTGAGGATGGCGCCGGTATTCAACCCGTAGCCAATCACATTGTCGGTGACGCCGGAGATCGTAATTTCCCCGTTGTTGACGCCATAACAGGAGGCATTGGAGGCTGCAATAGACGCCGGAGAAAAATTGGGCGCCAGCCCCACCTGAGCAAGCGTGGACGTCGTACACCCGGCAAGGTCGAATACAATCGCGGTGTAGGCTTCGCCGCCGGCTAATCCTTCAAAGATATTCGATAGCTGAAAATCGGCGACGGTATTGTTCAAACCATAGAGATAGTTGCCTGAACCGCCGTCGGCCAAGACCTCTATCCGGCCGTTGTTGTTACAGGTTTCGGGTGAAGTGACTGCCGTAGCGGTCAGCAGGTCCAGCAAGGAGATGATCATCAACCGGGATGTCGTACAGCCGTT
>Ga0056914_10001755_pt1 | contig 14686 bp, 12 predicted proteins | sample TNRBio252014_DNA_FD_55168 | JGI IMG/M metagenome (GOLD analysis project Ga0056914, IMG submission 55168) | Wastewater treatment Type I Accumulibacter community from EBPR Bioreactor in Madison, WI, USA - TNR Reactor_6/25/2014_ DNA | ecosystem: Engineered > Bioreactor > EBPR > Anaerobic-Aerobic >...
GGCGGCCGCCTTCTGGTAGCGGATGGCGGCCGAGGTGGTGGAGTGCCCCAGGCGGGCCATGACCTCACGCATCGTGGCGCCCTGCTGGGTGGCGATGGTCCCGGCGGCGTGGCGGAGGTCGTGGAAGTGGACGTCGGTGAGGTCGAGGCGGGCGCGGGCGGTGCGCCACTCGCGCTGGAACCAGCCGTCGCTGATGACGCCGCCGGCCTCGCCGGGGAAGAGCGGCCCGTCGGGGTCGCCGCCGACGAAGGCGGTGAGGTGGGCGTCGATGGCGTCGAGCACGAAGCGGGGGAGCGTGACGGTGCGCTGGCTGGAGTCGGTCTTGGTGGTCTTGCGGCGGGAGCGCTTGTCGATCGACTCCTTCACGGTGAGCGTGCCGTGGAGGCGGTCGTAGTGGCGGACACGCAGCGCTCGGAGCTCGCCGTAGCGGAGCCCGGCGAAGCCGGCGACCAGGATCATCGGGCCGATGCGGGGATGGGCGATGTCGGCCAGGGCGAGCACGACTTCGGCGGGCACGAAGGGCCGTTCGGTGTGGGGGTCGGAGCTGGCGCCCCGGATGCGGCAGGGGTTGCGGGGGATCAGGTCGTCGTCGACGGCGGTGGCCAGGATGGCGTGCATGATCCGGTAGGCCCGGGACGCGGTGGAGGGGATGCGCTCGCGCAGCGGCCGGTACCAGCGTCGGATCTCGTCGGGGGAGAGGCGACCGATGGGGGTGTCGCCGAAGGTGGGCAGGACGTGGCGCTCGAGGGTCTCGGCGTAGTTGTCGCGGGTGGTGGCGGCCAGGGGTCGGCCGTCGAGCCACTGCTCGGCGTAGGCCCGGAAGGTGATGCGTCCGCCGGAGGGGTCGTAGGCGATGCCTCGAAGCGGGCGGTTGCTCCGACCTCGTTCGCTGCCCTGCGAATACTCCGCGACCGCCCTCGACCGGGGTCGTCCGCCGCCGTCCGGTCCTCGGCGAAACCCGGAATTGCATCGCCTGTGCCCGTCGCGATCCGTCGAGATCGCCCCAGAAGTCGTTCTGAAGGAGGAGCAGCCACCACGCGCGGGGCGGTTCAAGGTGTGCACCCGACGTGCCGCCGTGCCTCGTCAGGTGGGCTGCCGCACTCGAAACTCGGCGATGAGGTGCGAGGCCGAACGGTCGAGCACGATGACGCGTCCGATGTCGTCGATCACGGTGATCGCTTCGGGCTGCGTGCGAACCCGAACGGTGGAGGCTCCATACAGGTAGAGGGAACTCGCTGGTTTCGAAAGGTCAGGCCAGAGGTCCAGTCGCAGCGACCCTCCCGGCGACGCCGCTACGACCGGGAACGCGGCGCATCGGACGAGACGTGGTTGCTCGTCCGCCGGATACGACACGAATCCTGTTCCGGCCTTCACATGCACGCCACGCTCATCGCCGAGCATCTCCACCAGAGTTCCTGCAGCCGTCACGGCTGTGTAGCCGTCGTGTACCTCGCACGCCTGTCGGGTGTGGAGTCTCATCGACGGCAACGACCACCCCCATCTCTGGAAGCCCGTAGGGACTTCGCTCTGGGTCCGCGGGAACGCGATCGTCGCGCCGATGCCGGTGGGTGTCCGCTGGAGGTCGAGGACCTCCCACCCGGGTTCGAGTTCACGCCATGTGACGACGGGCCGGTCAGCCGTCGTGTCGTAGATACAGAGGCCCCGCTCGTCGATCACCGTCCACAGCGCTCCGTCGAAGCTGTCCACCGTCCGACGCATTCGCAACGGAGCCCAGTGCCGGACTCGACCACTCGCGAGGTCAAAGATTCCGACGTCAACCATGGTCCCTTGGCCGTCGAGGAAGAGTGCCCGGCCGGCGTGGTCAGCCACCACGAGCGCTTCTGCGGCTACGTCCCGGTGAAGGCGTTGGCGGCCGTCGGGACGCACGACCGCGACGCCCAGTTGGCCCAGTGCGACGAGCAGATCGCCGGTCGGTAGATAGGCAGCGTCATGCACCACAACGTCGCCGCCTGCGCCCCCACGATGCCGGACCGGGCCTTTCGGCTGCGGGTCTGCTGCTACGACTCGGCTCGGCACATCGGCGGCGAGCACTGGGTCACCCCTCCGTCGAATCTTCCGGAGCGCTGTCTCCATGACCCGATCAGATGCCGTCGCGACGTCGCGAGGCATTTCGACCATCGTCCGGGTGACTGCAGAACACATTTCGCGATCGACCACCGGGTCGGCGACCTCGATCCCGGCCAGTTCGAGAGCGAAGAGGCGGCGGTCCTCCCACGTCCACTCCCCGGCGGGGTCGAGGAGTGCGAGGACCTGGGCACGGTGCTCGGCGGTCGGCCACCAGGACACCCGGTAGGCGGACAGCCGTGCTCCGGTCGGCCCTCCGGACGCGATGGCGTCGTCGATCACCTGGCCGAGCAGCGGTCGCAGGGTGGGATCGGGCCACATCGCTTCGACAGCGCCGAGTGGGTCACCGGAGGCCACGCAGGAGGCCCCCCAGTCGTGTCGGATCTCGCGGATAAGTTCAGGGTCGTCGTCGCCCATGCGTGCGATCGCAGCTGCGAACGCGCCCGCTCGGCGGGCAGCGAGGACACCTCGGTACCGCTCCCCGGCCCGGAACCACAGTCGCATCACCCGGGCTGCGTCGAGTTGGCGTCCTTCGGCGAGCGCCGCGGCGTCTGACCAGCGCTTGGCCCGCTCGAGGACGCCAACGGCGGCGCCCGGGTCGTTGAGCAGATCGGCGTGGGCGAACACGGCCTCATCGATTCGTCCCATTTGCTCGAGTCGCCTGGCCGCGTCGCGGTACATCGATTGCAGGTGCTCGTTCACCGTTGGGCCAAGTGGGACCGAGCCGCTCGACGAATGCGGCTGCGGGTTGGCCCGCAGGGTGGAACGGCGTCCCGGAAGGCGCAGGGTCAGTCCGGCGGTTCCGAGTCCACCGATGGGGATTGCCCGGCGCAGGGCCTCATCCAGCTCACCGCGATTGAACGCGCTGGTGAGGTCGTCGAGGTAGCGAGCGTGCTTGCGCCCGATGGCGCTTGCCAGCGGGGTACGCAGCGCGAGCTTCGCCATCGCGTTGTCGAACGGGTGCTTCTGAGCGGACCCAGTGCCGTTCCGACCGCGCGCCTGGGACGTCCTTGCCCGCTGCCGAGCGGCGGCCACGAACTGGTCTGCTCCATCCGGCGCTGCTCGAATCCTGGCCTTTGACCTGAGATCAACTGGGGCCGGAGGCGTCGCTTCGGACGTCGCCAGAGGCGGAACCGAAGCTGACTCCAGTTGCACGACGACGATCCCGTCGATGCTGATCCACGTTGCGGGGTCGAGGTGTTCGAGTTCGCCGAGTACTCGGGTGATCACCTCCCCCTTCTCGAGGACCGACACCGACTCGAGATCCGCTGTCGAGACCGGAATTCCTTCAACTCCGGTGAGCTGCGAGCCCCTCGTGAGCAAAGGAGCACCTGGGGCGGTGTGCGTGCGGACGGCCATCGGTTCTGCGAGACGGAGGAGCCAGCGACCCTGGTCCCAAGCGAGCAGGCTCGATCCGGGCTGCCACATGGACAACACGCGGCGCCGTGCCTCCGCCTCGCCGATGAGAGCGTGATCGATGAGGAAGCCACTTGCTTCGACGCGACCCTTGACGGGCATCCACACCGTCATTCGACGGCTGCTTTCACGTTGCACAGCACGGCGCCGGACGATTCGACCACCACCGTCGACCCGTCACTCCGCTGGGCGACGACGAGGGGGAGCACCGGGTGTGCCGCAGCGTGAACGAGATCCGACGAGAGCCGCGTCAAGGCTCGCGACGCATCCGGAGTGACGAGCCTCACGATCTGGCCTCCACGAGATCGGACAACCAACGCCGTGCCCAAGGTGGCCTCCTCGATCAATCCGAGCACGGTCGAGCCGTCCTCCAACTCGATCTGGGCCCGCGAGTCGGGCGACGGGATGCTGCTCGTCAGCGTCCATCGGCGGTTGTCATGGCTGAACGCGGTTCCTCCCTGCGCACCGAGCACGACTGCGGGGTGATCGGCCCCTGGGACTGGGCTCGAGTCCTCGTCCACGAGGCGAACCGTCTTGTCGTCGACGCCCAGCAGACCACCCCAGCAGCGAGCGATTCGGGGGGTGTCGAGGGCACGGCCGGGCGCGACCGCGGCGATGTTCTCGGCCGTGATCTGGTCAACAGAAAGCCGCCACCAGGAGCCGCCCAGGCGAGCGATCACATCACCAGACTGGAAGACGAGTGGCCCGATCGGCTGGTCACCGAGGTCTTCCAGCTCGGCGTCGGTGAGTCCAACCTCAGGAAGCGTTGCTTCGATCCTCGCGGTCAAGGCGAGTGCCTTACCGATGACCTGGCAGCGGACGAGGCCGTCCTTCCACACCAGTGCGACGATCCGGCGACCGAGCGGAGATGCAGCGAGAATCGGTCCTCCCAGCCGATGCCGCTTGACCCGTCCGGATTCGCCGCCCATCGTCCTGGGGACGGGGATCACGACCAGTTCGTCCGGACCGTCCCCACGGGCGAGGAGCCGTCGATCAGCGCCGTGGAACACCGGCCATCGGATCGAATTGTGCAGTGTCTCTGTGCGGGTCGAGAGGCGGCGGACGGATCGCCCGCGTAGTGCTGCAATCGCCAGGTCGGGCTCGGGGAGCGTCAACCTGATGGTGCGACCCGCCACCTCAACCTTGACGACGTTCACGCGGTCTGCAGACCAGAAATCCTCGGTCACCACTGCTGAGTGGCCGCCACCCCGGGCCAAGTCGATCCCGGCGACCTCCCTCGACACGAACCACCAGGGGGTGTCCTCCGCTTCGAGGTTGGCTTGCCATGCCGCGACCTGTTCAACCGTTGGTCGATGGGGAGCTCGGCCGTGAAGCCATGCATCGAAGAGATCTGGGAACTCCCCCTCGATCCACCCACGTGCCGGGTCGCCGAGGAGACCGATGGCGAGGGGTACCCCCCGGGTCCGAGCTCGCCGAGCCAAGACGACGAGAGCGGCGAGCTGAACGAGCCTCGGAGCGCCAAGCGAAGTCGCGCCGGTGTCGAAGATCGCGACCATTCGCGCTGTCCGATCGGCGTCGTCGGTCGCATCCCTCAGGTAGAGCGCCTCACCCTCGGCGACCCGTCGTTCGAACTCCTCGGGCAGTTCTGCAGCGAGCATCCACTCGCTGAGCAACAGTCGATCGGCCCGGCCGCGTCGATCGATCCCGTCGAATCCTGCAGCGGGCATCCCCTTTGGGCTCGCCGCCCGACTCGCACCGAGCAGATCCTCGAGCTGACGGATCATCGCTCCGAGCCCGAGCGTGACTGCATCGTCGAGGAACGCCAACTCGACGTTCCACGGCGCCAGCGGGTCGAGGGAAGACGTCACGACGGCGACCTGGCCAAGCCCTCAAGGCGCGAGCGATCGAGTTCACCGGATGAAGGCGGAATCTTCATCGCGCCGCCCGACCAGCAGGCGAGGTGCTCCCCGACGCGGACACCGCTACTTCGCTTGATTGCTGCGGCGAAGAGATCTACGGGGAGTGTTGGTCGCGCCAACGTCGGCATGAGCACGCCAGCGTCCCAGCCCAGGTAGAACGCGCCGTCGGCCCATGGAAGCTCATGTGCATCTCCCAAGACGAGCAGGCATGAAGAGCCGGTTGCTGCGACGAGCGAAGTTGCTCCCGCGTCCAGTTCCCTCAGTGCGCTCCGTGCCAGTCTCCCCACGACTGGGCCAAGCGCGACCACGGCGGCCGGCACGAGTGGGGAGGCGCGAACCGTCCACTCGACCGTCAGCTGATTCACGAGCCCAGTCGTGCAATCAGGGCCGAACGCGTCTCGGCCAGGGTCGCCGACGCCGACTCGACGGGGACGAGCGCATCGATGTCGCGCAGCACTCCCTCGATCCTGAGCCGGGAGTCCGTCTCGAGCGAGGCGTCTCCAAGCGACGCAAGTAGATCTCTTCCTCGTTGTTCGAGCTTCGCTGCGAAGGCGACTGAGCCGAGCGAGAGTGCCTCCGCTGCGTTTGGCAGCGCGTCGTTTCTGGACGCTGGCAGGAGATCCGCCATCACGTCACGGGCCAACGACTGTGCCTCGGCGGTCGGGGCGATCACGGGCAACGGCCAGAGGTCGGCGTCGGTTGCGGTGGGCCGGCCGGCAAGCGCCGCGGCCGCCGCGACGAGCCCTTGAGCGCGGACTGCCCGACGGTCGGTGATCGCGACACCGGCGGCTCTGAGTCGACGGACCGCGGACGCGAGGATGGGGCGAACCCTCTCGATGTCGACGCCGAGCGCGGCGCTGCGCAGCTCATCGATCAGCGACAAGGCATCGCCGCTCTGGGGTTCGTCGGGGGCTGGAGGCCAGCCCGACTCGAGAAGGTCCTCGATCTGCGGGTCGGCCACGTTGTCGACGAACACTCGAACGAGGAAGCGATCAGCGAAGGCGGCAAGCGCCGGATCATCGGGAAGGGCGTTCGACGCACCGACACAGACCCTCAGGGGTACCGAGACGTGGGTCGACCCGCGCCGGAACGTCCGCTCATTGAGGATGGAGAGGAGCGTGTTGAGGATCGCTGTCGACCCGAGGAAGACCTCGTCGATGAACGCGACCTCGGCCTCGGGGAGCATCCCCTCGGTCGCGACTTCCACAATCCCATCGCGAAGCCGGCGAATGTCGACCGGCCCGAAGATCTCATTCGGCTCGGTGAACCGTCCGAGCAGGTACTCGAAGTACTCGCCCCCCAGCTGCCTCGCTACTCGGCGCACCGCCTCGGACTTCGCTGTGCCGGGTGGACCGATGACGAGAACGTGCTCGCCCGCCACGGCCGCGAGGATGACCGACTCGACGAAGACCTCGCGATCCACCAGGCCGCGGGTGGCGGCCGCGACGAGTTGACGAATCTGAATGACCGGGGCGTTCTCCTGCACGTGAGGATTATGGGCGACTGACCGGCTCTGAACCTCCCAAATGCCTCTCGCAACCGGCGGGAGGGCCGTTGCGCAAACCTCCTTCCGGGCGCGGGCGGAGGGATCGATTCCTCGCTCGTTGGACGATCACCCTGACGGTGGGGAAGTCGACGGTGATTAGCGCCGCTGACCGACGACGAGATCAGACACGCTGCCGGAGGAGCGGATGCGGTGGGGGAGTCGACGAGCGCGCGTGCTGGCTACCTGGACGGCGCCTCTGGCGGTCAGGACGGCGAGGCGGCCGTCAGGCTCGTCGACGCCGACCAACCGGGCGACAGGACGACCACGGTGCGTGACGGTGATCCTCGACCCGCCGGCGACTTCGCGGAGGTAGCGGGAGAGGCCAGCCCGAAGGTCGCTCACGCTGACCTCGACCTGAGTAGTCGTACGTTCCATCGGTCCACTGTCGCGGACCGAGCCACACGTCCGCCGCGAGTTGTGGCAGGCCGAGCCCCGCGAAAACCCCGCGGTCGCCCTCGGCCGAGGTCGTCCGCCGGCATCCGGTCGTCGGCGAGACCCGCGGAATTGCAGTCGTCTGCGTCCGTCACCATCCGTTGAGATCGGCCCAGAAGTCGCTCTCAAGGTGGCGGCACGGGTTCGAATCCCGTTGGGGGCGCTCTGCTGGATCCCCTGCGAATGCAGGGGATCCGCCGCGTCCGGGGGGGGGTCGTGTCGCTCACGCCGGATCCGGTGTCCGGTGTGCGCTGCGGTGTCGCAGGGACGACGGAACGCACAACGATGCCCGCCGGAGATCCCGGCGCGAGACTGCGGCATGGAACGTCCCCTGGTGCGCGTCGAACGGGTCGGCCCGACGGCCACCATCACGATGGACCGTCCGGAGCGTCGCAACGCGCTGAGCCTCGACCACCTCGGGGCCCTGCTCGACGCCTTCCGCGCCGCGGCTGCCTCCGACGCCACCGGCGTGGTGCTGGCGGGGAGCGGGCCGGTGTTCAGCGCCGGCCACGACCTGGGTGAGCTGCGCGGGCTCGACGTCGCCGGCGTTCGGGCCGTACTCGACGTGTGCACCGAGCTGATGACGACGATCCACACCATGTCCCAGGTGGTCGTGGCCCGGGTGCACGGCCTCGCCACCGCAGCCGGCTGCCAGCTCGTCGCCGCCTGCGACCTGGCCGTGGCGGGGGAGTCGGCGGCCTTCGCCCTCCCCGGCGGCAAGGGCGGGTGGTTCTGCACCACGCCGATGGTCGAGGTGGGTCGGGCGGTCGCCCGAAAGCGGGCGATGGAGCTGGCCTTCACCGGTGACCCGATCGACGCCCGCACGGCCGAGGCCTGGGGGCTGGTCAACCGCTGCGTGCCCGACGACGAGCTCGACGCGGCGGTCGCCGAGCTGCTGGCACGGGCCACGCGTGGCTCGCGCGCCGCTCGGGCCGCGGCCAAGCCCACGATGTATCGCCAGCTCGACCTGCCCCTCGACGCCGCCTACCAGCTGGCCGTCGAGGTCATGGCCGAGTCGAGCGGCCTGGCCGACGCCCAGGAAGGGATGGCCGCCTTCGTCGAGAAGCGACCCCCGGTCTGGGAGTGAGCGAGCGCATGGTGCAGCCCGAGGATCGGCCGGTGGTGCTCGTCGGCGCGGTGCGCACGATGCACCCGGCCCGACCAGGTGCCGAGGCGGTGGCGGTCGCCCACGGTCGCATCGTCGCCGTCGGTCCCCGGGACGAGGTGCTGGCCGCGGTCCCCGGCGCAGCCGTGCACGACGTCGGCGACCACCAGGTGCTGCCCGGCTTCATCGACGCCCACAACCACCTGTCGATCGCCGCGCTGCACCCACGCTGGGGGGACCTGCGAGGTGTCACCGACCGCGACGCCGTGCTCGACGCCATCGCGGCGCAGGCGGCGGCCGAACCCGAGGCCGAGTGGGTGCGGCTGGCCGGCTGGGAGGGGCCCGAGGTCGCTCCCGTCGGTCGAGCCGACCTCGACGACCTGGGCCTCGACCGGCCCGTCGTGGTGGCCCACGTCTCGCTCCACGCCGGGACGGTGGACACCCGGGCCCTGGCCGAGATGGGGGTCGGACGGACCACGCCCGACCCGGCCGGCGGCGAGATCGGGCGTGGCCCTGACGGTGAGCCCGACGGCTGGCTGACCGAGCGGGCCTGGGGCGAGGCACACCGCCGTTCGCTCGAGTCCTACGCGGACCCGGACCGATGGGCCCACCACATCGTGGCGCGGGCCCGCCTGCTGCTGGCCGAGGGTGTCACCGCCATCCACGACGCCGCCTGCTCACCGGAGGCCGAGGCCGTGTACCGAGCGATGGCGGCCGCCGGCACGCTGCCCGTCTCGGTGCTGGCCATGCCCCACCCCTCGACGCTGTTCTCCCACGACTTCGGCTCCCGCTTCGACGGCCCCGGCACCGGTGAGGGCGACGAGCGGTTCCGGGTGGGTCCCGCCAAGCTCTTCGCCGACGGGGGCCTGGCCATCGGCCTCGACGTGAGCGTCGGCGGCCACCGCATCCACGGCGGGCTCCTCTTCGACGACCTCGAGGACGTCGCGCTGCGGGCCGCCGAACGTGGCTGGCGGCTGGCGGTGCACGCCATCGGCAACGTGGGCGTCGACCGGGCGCTCGGCGCCTTCACCCAGGTGGCCCGCCGCCGTCCCGATGCCGACCACCGGTTCCGTGTCGAGCACGCACTCGTGACCGGTCCCGGCCAGTGGCGCCGCCTCGCCGAGCTGGGTGCCATCGGGGTGGCCCAGCCCGGCTTCGTCGAGCACGTCGGCACCCAGAGCGGCGGCGTGTCCTTCGACGATCACCGCTGGCTGGCCTTCGCCGGGATGGCCGAGGCCGGCGTGACCCTGGCCGGGTCCTCCGACGACCCGTGCGCGCCGGTCCCGCCGATGTGGTGCGCGCACGCCGGGGCACATCGCCACACCACCGCCGGCATCGCCCTCGACCCCGACCAGGCCGTCCCCGTCGACGACTGGCTCCGTGCCTACACCGCCGGTGCGGCGCTGGCGGGAGGTCAGGAGCACGAGCGGGGGCGGCTGGCGGTCGGGTTGCGGGCCGACCTGGTCGTGCTCGACGGCGAGCGGGTCGTCGAGACCTGGGTGGCGGGGGAGCGGGTGTTCGACGCCGGCTCGTAGCCTGGCGCCATGGCGTCGCGGCCGATGACGGTGACCTTCCGCCGGCAGGGGCGGACCTGTGCGTGGACCGCGCTGCGCCCGCCCCGCACGGTGGTGCCGGGGCCGGCGATGGCCGCGGGCGCCGACCTCCCCCACGACCTGGCCACCTTCGTCATCGAGGACGCCCTGGGCATCGAGCGAGGGTTCTGGGGCTGCGTGGCCGCCGGGGCGACCTTCCGGACGCTCGGCCGCAAGCGCACCCCCCAGGGCCGGGCGGTCATCGACGCCCACCGGGACGAGCTCGACCGGTCCGAAGGCCAGGTGAACGCCACGTTCTTCGCCTGGCGGGCGGGGACCCCGACGGCGGCCGACGATGCCCTCGACGCCATGCTCGGTCGTTGGCGGGAGGTGCCCGAGGGCGGCGAGCTCGTGCTGGAGTGGGCGCCGCGCCGACGGCGAGCTGCCGAGTCGGTACCGGGCGCGCCGCCCGACTGACCGAACGGCACCCGGCCGGAGGGCCTCCGAGGGGCCGGCCCGGTCGTCGAGACGACGATGGGAGTGGCAGCCGTCGTGCGACCGATGTCACCCGGAAACCGCTTCCGGCCCGGCGTCGGCCACGCGAACATCTGCCGTCCCACGTCGCCGTCGGCCCCCCCGACCGTCCCCCCCGAGTTCGACGATGCCTCACCCACCGACTCCCGTGGACGCGACGCGTCGGCTCGGGCTGGCCGTCGCCGGCACCGGCATCTCGGCGCTGGGCTACCTCGTCACCGTGCGCGCACACCTGGGCAACGGGCCCCTGTTCGCGGTGCAGGACGGGGTGAGCCGCCAGCTCGGCCTCACCCTCGCCAGCTCGGCCGTCGTGGTCGGCCTGCTGGTCGTGGCCGTCGCCGCCCTGCTCCGAGCCCCGGTCGGGCCGGTGACGCTGGCCATGCCGCTGCTGACCGGCGGATGGATCTCGGTGATCGAGCGCCACGTGCCCCACGTCGAGGGCGAGGCCGGGCGGTGGTCGGCGTTCGTGGGTGGGACCGCGGTGATGATGCTCGGTGGTGTGCTGGTCGTCCGCGCCGCGCTCGGGGCATCGGCGCTCGACGGCGTGATGCTGGGGCTGGCCCGACGGCTCGGGTCGAGCCCGGCGCGGACCCGCCTGGCCATGGAGGTGGCGATGGCCGGCACGGGGGCGGTCCTCGGCGGACAGGTCGGGGCGGGCACGGTCGTCATGGGCGCGACCGTCGGCCACTTCTTCGGCTTCTGGGACCGTGTCGTCCCTGGTGGATCGTCGGGTGCCGGCCGGGTGGCCCAGCCGGCTCAGGGCGGCGGGGCGAGGGTGGTGGTCGGGGCCTCGGTGCTCGGCACGCCCGGATCGGACGCCGGGAGCGTGGAGGACGAGGCGGGGACCGCCGTCGACGTGGTCGTCTCGGCCGGCGACGACGAGGTCGAGGTCGACGCCACGGTGGAGGGTGCCGTCGGTGCCGAGGTGGTCGTCGGCGTGCCCGCCGTCGTGGTGGGTCGCTCGGGTACCGACGGCGCCGCGGTGGTCGGCGTCACCGTGACGGTGTAGGGCTGGGAGAGCGGCTCGGGGCGGACCAGCACGTAGAGGACCGTGGCGGTCACGAAGACGACGACCAGCACGATCGTCGAGGTCCGCACCGGTCGCCGCTCGGCGCTCACGTGGCCGCTCCGCCCGCGGTGCCCGTTCCCGTCGGGGTTCCCACCTCGATGCCGTCACGACGCAGCTCCACCACGATCCGCGTGCGCATCGCCCGGGCGACCTTGAACTGCTTGCCCGGCAGCGTCCGGGCGGTGACGCGCACCACCGCGTAGCCCAACTCGATCGACTGCACGCCCATGACCACCGGCGCCTCGAGCAGGAGCGGCGCCAGGACGGCGTCGTCCATGGCCTCGCCGCCGACGCGTTCGAGCGTCTCGTTGACGACGTCGAGGTCGCTGTCGATGGGCACCGGCACGTCGATGACGGCCCGAGCCCACTCCCGCGACAGGTTGGTGACCTGGCGGATCTCACCGTTGGGGATGATGAGCTGCTCGCCCTCCAGGGTGCGCAGCCGCGTGGTCCGCAGCGTGATCTCCTCGACCACCCCCGTCACCCCGGTGACCGAACCCGGCGCGGCGATGCGGATCTCGTCGCCGAAGCCGAACTGGCGCTCGGCGATGAGGAAGAACCCCGACAGCAGGTCGGCCACCAGCCGCTGGGCGCCGAAGCCGAGCGCCACGCCCAGCGCGGTGGCCGGGATGGCCAGGCTGGAGAGCGGGACGTTGAGCCGGCTGAGCACCATGGCGAAGGTCACGAAGTAGGTGACGACGATCAGGGCCCACGTGACCACCTCGATCAGGGCGCGGCGGTGCTTGGCCAGCTCGCTGACCACCGGCTCGTCCATGCTGCGCTGCTGCACCGAGCGAGAGATGCGCCCCCCGGTCCACGTGATCGTCCGGGCCAGCAGGATCGACCCCGTCAGCAGCATGACGATCTCGAGGCCGCTCCCACGCGCCCAGCGCGAGAGGTCGCTCAGGTCGACGTCCATCCGGCCATGCTTGCAGAGCGGCGGCTCGACGACGGCGCCCTCCCGCTGCGCCGTCGCGGTGGGTCAGCCGGCGATGGTGACCGTCGCCGCCGCGAAGTCGCCCGGATCGGTCTCGAGGCCAACTCCGCCGGTGACGACGATGGCCACGGTCGAGCCGGCCGGAGCTGACGACAGGTCGAGCTCCACGTCGTAGGGCCCGGCCACGCCCATCTCGCCGGCCTGGGTGACGACCCGGGCCAGCGGCTCGGTGCCGCCGGGAACCCACGCGCTCACGATGACGGTGGCTTCGAAGCCGATGGCGGTGCCGGTCACCCGCAGCGGGGCGGCGGGCACCGGGGTCTCGGGGACCTCGATGGTGGGCACGTCGTTGACCGCCCCGAGCACGAACCAACCGTCATCGGGGCCGAGCTGTCGGAGCAGCAGCGTGCCCCGCTCCACGGCGGTCCCGCCGCCCTCCCCGGGGGAGAAGACGACCATCTCGCCGCTGCGGGCATCGCCCTGCATGAGGTCGCCCAACGCCGGCGGCACGCCGAGGACGGTCTCGACGAACGAGCGGGCGGCCTCCTGAGGCGTCTCGAAGGCGGTCTCGGGGGCCGGCCAGGCGGCGGGTTGGACCGGAGCGGGCTCGAGCGTGGTCGTGGTGACCGAGGCCGAGCTCGTCGTGGTCTCGGCCGCGGTCGTGGTGGTGTCCGCGGCCTCGTCGCCGTCGTCGCCGCAGGCGACCGCCGTCGTCGCCAGGGCGACGAGGGCCAGGATCGCTCGTCGGGCTCGTCGGGTGTCCGTCATGGCCCCTCCCGGGGAGTCGGCGCGGCACCTCCGCGTCGTCGGTCCCGCCAGCATCCTGCGCCCGTCCAGCCGTTCGCGGAAGGGACCAACGTCCGTCGTGCCGACGATCGGTAAGCTGACGCCGATGTCAGAAACGGCGCCGGGGGTGGTGGCCGATCGGTCGGTGATCGACCGGTTCGAGCGCGACGGCTGGGCCGTGCTCGAGGATGTCCTGACGGCCGACGACACCGCCGTGGCGAGGGCCGCGCTGGTGGCCGCCGCGGCGGCCAGCGAGGCGAAGGGCTATCCCACGACCATCGAGGCCCTCGACCCGGGGGGCCGCAACGTCCGCGTCTACGACCTCATCGCCCACGCCCTCGTCTTCGCCGACCTCGCGGCGCACCCCACGGTCGTCGCCCACATCGAGCCGTTGCTCGACGGGGATCTCATCGTGTCGAACTTCACGGCCAACATCGCCCTGCCGGGGAGTGGCTCGATGCGGGCCCACAACGACCAGTCCACGGTCATGCCCGAGCCCTGGACGACGCGGTACTCCCTCAACGCCATCTGGTGCCTCGACGACGTGGACGAGGGCAACGGGGCAACCCGCTACCTCCCGGGCAGCCACCGATTCACCTGCTTCGCCGAGGTGCCCGAGGACCCGAAGGCCGGGATGCGACCCTTCGAGGCGGCAGCCGGTTCGGTCATCCTCATGGACGGGAGGCTGTGGCACACCTCGGGCGCCAACACGTCGGCCGACCGGGAGCGGGCGATGGCCTTCGCCCTTTACACGCGGTCGTTCATCCGTCACCAGACCAACTGGTGGCAGGTGCTGCCGCCCGAGGTCCGGCGGGGGTTGGATCCCCGCCTCAAGGAGTGGCTCGGCCTGCGGGGCGGCAACATGGGCTACGGCAACTACCTGGCCGGGTTCTGATGTTCGACCTGGTCGTCGCCGGGGGCACCGTGATCGACGGGACGGGAGCTCCGGCGCGGGTGGCCGATGTGGCGGTGGCCGACGGCCGGATCGTCGAGGTCGGACGGGTGGTGGGCCCGGCCCGGCGCCGCGTGGCGGCCGAGGGTGCGCTCGTGACGCCGGGCTTCGTCGACATCCACACCCACTACGACGGTCAGGCCACCTGGGACCCGCACCTCACGCCGTCGTGCTGGCACGGCGTGACGACGGCCATCCTCGGCAACTGCGGCGTGGGCTTCGCACCCGTGGCGCCGGAACGTCGGGCGTGGCTCGTCGAGCTGATGGAGGGCGTCGAGGACATCCCCGGGACCGCCCTGTCGGCGGGCATCCGCTGGGGCTGGACGTCGTTCGAGGAGTACCTCGACGCGCTGGCCTCGTTCCCGCGATCGATCGACGTGGGCGCGCAGGTCCCCCACGCCGCGCTGCGGGC
>Ga0056914_10001765_pt1 | contig 14640 bp, 13 predicted proteins | sample TNRBio252014_DNA_FD_55168 | JGI IMG/M metagenome (GOLD analysis project Ga0056914, IMG submission 55168) | Wastewater treatment Type I Accumulibacter community from EBPR Bioreactor in Madison, WI, USA - TNR Reactor_6/25/2014_ DNA | ecosystem: Engineered > Bioreactor > EBPR > Anaerobic-Aerobic >...
GCCCAAGGCGGACAATCCCGGCCAGTTGCTCAATGAAAAGCTGATGAGCGAACTGCGCCCGACGCTGTTTCTCGCCCAGCTCCAACCTGCTCGCCGGCAACATTTCAATCGTCCATGGCGTCACCGGCGCCTCGCGCACCTTCATGGGCGAGGAGCAGGCCGGCGTGGACGCTGTGCGCATCGCCTTCGAGCGCATCCGCGCCGGGCAGGGCGACGCTTTTCTGGTTGGCGGCTCCTACAATGCCGAGCGCGCCGACGCGCTGTTGATTTACGCCATGGGCGGCTTCCTGCGCCATGCGCCGTTCGCGCCGGTGGATCAGCGCGCCGATGACCCCGGCCTCTATCTCGGCTCGGGCGGTGCCTTTCTGGTGCTGGAAGCGCGCGAGACGGCGGAGGCGCGCGGCGCCTCCATTCTGGCCGTGCTCAAGGGCGTCGACTCGCGCCGCAGCCGGCGTGTGCCGGGCAGTGTGGGTGCGGCCCTCGGCGAGGCGTTCAAGGCGCTTCCCGCCGCCAGCGGCAGGGTTGCCGTCATGTCGGGCGCCACCGGCATCGCCGGCATCACGAACGAGGAAATCGCCGCGCTTCCCGCCGTGCCGGTACGCTTCACCGCCAGCCGCCTTGGCCACATGACCGAGGCGCAGTTTCCGGCCGGCATCGCCCTTGCGGTGGAAAGCCTGCGGTCGGGTGCCCTGCCCGCGCCGGCGGCCGGCTCATCCGAAACCGAGGCTGAGGGCGAGCCGGAAGCGATCTATGTCACCAGTGTCGGCCACATGCGCGGCGAAGGCCTCGCGCTGGTCGTCCGGGCCCATTGAGGGAGAGACCGATGAAGGACGCCAAGGGCCGCCCCGTCGTCGTAGTCACCGGCATGGGCGTTGTCACCTCGCTCGGACAGGGCAAGGCCGATACCTGGTCCGCGCTGACCGCCGGCACATCCGGCATTCGCCAGATCAGCCGTTTCCCCACGGCGGGCCTGAAGACCACCATCGCCGGCACGGTCGATTTCGTGCCGGCCGAGCCGTTCTGCGCCGCGCAACTGTCGGAGAATTTCGCCCGTCTCGCCGTCGACGAAGCGATTTCCGAGGCGAAGATCGGTACGAAAGGCGCCTTTCCCGGCCCGATGTTCATCGCCGTGCCGCCGGTCGAGATGGAATGGCCGCAGCGTGAGGCGCTGGCCAGAGCCTCGGGCGCGACCGAGGCCGTCACCTATGCCGACCTGCTGCGCGCCGCCGACACCGGCCAGTTCAAGGACTGGCACAACCTTTTCCTGTTCGGCACGGTGGCCGACCGTCTGGCAGACGAATTTGGCACGCAAGGCTCGCCGATTTCGCTCTCCACCGCCTGTTCCTCGGGCGCGACCGCCATCCAGCTCGGCGTCGAGGCGATCCGGCGCGGCGAAACGGAGGCCGCGCTCTGCATCGGCACCGATGGCTCGGTGCAGGCCGAGGCGCTGATCCGCTTTTCGCTGCTCTCGGCCCTCTCGACCCAGAATGACCCGCCCGAAGGCGCTTCCAAGCCGTTTTCCAAGAACCGCGACGGCTTCGTCATGGGCGAGGGCGCCGCGGCGCTGGTGCTCGAATCCTATGAGAGCGCGAAAGCGCGTGGCGCGCAGGTTCTCGGCGTCATCGCCGGCTGTGGCGAAAAGGGCGACGGCTTCCACCGCACCCGCACCAGCCCCGACGGCATGCCGGCGATCCTGGCCATGCGCGGCGCCATCGAGGACGCCGGGCTGACCCCCGACGACATCGATTATGTCAACGCCCACGGCACGTCGACGCCGGAAAACGACAAGATGGAGAGCTTCGGCTGCATGACGGTGATGGGCGAGCGGATGAAATCCGTGCCGATCTCGTCCAACAAGTCGATGATCGGCCACACGCTCACCGCCGCCGGCGCGGTGGAGGCGGTGGTGACGCTGCTGACCCTGCGCAACGGCCGGATTCCGCCGACAATCAACTACACCATCCCCGATCCGGCGATTCCGCTCGATGTCGTGCCCAACGTGGCGCGCGATGCCTCGCTGCGTTACGCCATGTCGAATTCCTTCGGCTTCGGCGGCCAGAACACCGTTCTGGTCTTTGCCCGTGAGGTCAAGGCATGAGCACGGTTCTCGTCACCGGCGGCGCCAAGGGCGTCGGCGCGGCCATCGTTCGCGCCCTGGCCGCGCAGGGCCATGATATTGATTTTACTTATCGTTCGTCCGCCGATCAGGCCGAGGCTCTGGCGGTCGAAATCGCTGCCGCCCATCCCGGCCGCGCCATCCGCGCCCTGCCGCTCGACCTTGCCGACAAGGATGCGGTGGAGGCGTTCTGCACCGCGATCGAGGATGTCAGCTATTATGGCTATGTCCACAACGCCGGCCAGTCCTATGACGTTCTGGCCGCGATGATGGCGCAGGACAAGGCCGAAGCGATCATGCAGGTGAACTTCTTTTCGCTCACCCGCATCGTCAAGGCGGTGGTGCGCCCGATGATGCGCGCCCGCTCGGGCCGCATCGTCGGCATCGGCTCGGTCGCGGCGCTGGAAGGCAATCAGGGCAACTCCGCCTATGCCGCCACCAAGGGCGCAATGCTGAGCTATCTCAGGACGTTAGCGGTGGAAACCGCCAAGCGCGGCATCACCGTCAACTACATCGCGCCGGGCTTCATCGACACCGACATGCTGGCGCCCTACGCCAACTATCGCGAGCAGATGCAGAAGCAGATCCCGGCCGGGCGTTTCGCCAGACCCGAGGATATCGCCGCGCTTGCCGCCTTCCTNGTCTCGCCCGGCGCCAGCTACATCACCGGTGCGGTGCTGCCCATCGACGGCGGCCTGACCGCCACCATTGCCTTCCAACGCTGATTTCAAGCGATTGAAATCACTATCGATTTCGTGAGTTCCGATGCGCGCACTGCAACTCTTCGGCGACCGTGACCTGCGCCTGACCACCGTGGACCATCCGCCCCTTCCGGGGCCGGGCGAGGTGCAGGTGCGGGTGCATGCGGTTGGCCTCAACCACATCGACGTCTGGGGCTTTCGCGGCATGGCCTTTGCCAAGCGCAAGATGCCGCTGGTCGTCGGCGCGGAAGCGGCCGGCGTCGTCTCGGCGGTCGGCGAAAACGTCACCCATGTCGACATCGGCGACAAGGTGGTGATGTATGGCGCGCGCACCTGCGGCCATTGCCGCGCCTGCGTTCAGGGCCGCGACAACCTGTGCGAAAACGTCAGTGGAATCATGGGCTTCCACATCGATGGCTTTGCCTGCGACTTCGTCAACATGCCCCAGCGCCTGCTGGTCAAGGTGCCGGAGGAGGTCTCCTTCGAGGAGGCGGCCTGCGCCCCCATCGCTTTCGGCACGGTCCAGCACATGCTGTTCGACAACGCCAGGCTGGAGCCGGGCGAAACCGTGCTCGTGCAGGCCGGCGGTTCGGGCATCGGCACGGCGGCGATCCGCATGGCGAAAGCCATCGGCTGCACGGTGATCACCACGGTCGGCGACGCCGAAAAGGCCGAAAAAGCGCGAATCCTCGGCGCCGATCACGTCATAAACTACCGCGAGGAGCGCTTTGAAGGCGTTGTTCGAAAGCTGACAAAGCGCAAGGGCGTCGATGTGGTGTTCGAACACACCGGCGTCGACACCTGGCAGGGTTCGCTGCTCTCGCTCAAGCGNGGCGGNCGTCTGGTCACCTGCGGCTCCACCTCGGGCGTCTCGACCACCATGAACCTGATGCAGCTGTTCCAGCAGCAGTACAAGATCTTCGGCTCCTTCGGCTGCTCGATCCGCAACATCGAACAGAGCCTTGCCAAGATGGCGGGCGGCATCAAGCCGGTGATCGATACGGTGTTCCCGCTGGCCGAATTTGAAAAGGGCCTTGAGAAGCTGGAGAGCCGCAAGGTCTTCGGCAAGATCATCGTCCGCTTCTGAGCTTTTGCCCTCTGCGCGATTGCCAAACGGCGCTCCCGATGACAGGAAGGGCGCCGTTTCCTTTTGCAGCCGGGTCCCCTTTGAAACAGCCCAACATCCTCCTGCGTGCGCTGATGAAGATCGGCGAGGTCCTGATGCTCGGCCTCGTGCGCCTCGTCTTTGCCCTGCTCCGGGCGCTCGGGCCGGAGCGGGCGTCGGACTGGGGCGGCGCCTTCACCCGCACCTTCGGCCCCTGGCTGCCGGTGCACAGGGTGGCGCTGGCCAATCTGCGCGCCGCCTATCCTGACAGGCCCGAGGCGGAGATCCNGGACATTGCCCGCGGCGCCTGGGAAAATCTCGGCCGCACCGCGGCGGAATACGCCCACCTCANGGAGTTGTTCGACTACGACTATGACAACCCGGACAAGGCAAGCCGGGTCGAGGTCGAGGGGATCGAGCACTTCATCGCCCTGCGCGATGACAACAAGCCGGGCATCATCTTCTCCGCCCATCTCGCCAACTGGGAACTGCCGGCCATCTGCGCCGCGAAATACGGGCTGGAAACCACGGCGGTGTTCCGCGCGCCCAACAACCCGGCGGTCAACCGCGTGGTGCATGAAATCCGCTCGGGCACCATGGGTGGGCTGGAGGCGGCCCGTCAGGGCGCGGCCTTCGCCATGCAGGGCGCGCTGGAGCGCGGCGGCCACCTCGGCATGCTGATCGACCAGCATTTCACCCGCGGCGTGGCGGTGTCGTTCTTCGGGCGCGATGCCATGACCAACCCGATCATGGCCAAGTTCGCCAATGCCTTCGAGTGCCCGGTGCACGGCGTGCGCGTCATCCGCCTGCCGGGCCACCGCTTCCGGCTGCAACTGACCCCGCCGCTCGACCTGCCGCGCAAGGACGACGGCAGCCTCGATATTCCGGGCGCGATGCAGGCGATGACCGCGGTGGTCGAGGGCTGGGTGCGCGAGCACCCCGAGCAGTGGCTCTGGATGCACCGCCGCTGGCGACCCAAGCGCTGAGGGCGCTTGAGAGAGGGCCTCAGCGACGCGCAATCCACAAGCGCGCGCGGATACTGTGCCAGCAAGCCTTCTCTGGATTGCCGCGTCGGGCCTACGCCCTCCTCGCAATGACGCTCCTATGAGACGCGACGGGCCTCACCGCCCCACGGCATAGGCCTGCATCAGGCGCGGCGTCGCGGCGGCGGCCAGCACGCCGTCCTTGCGCCTGCGCGCGCCGGTCAGCCGGCCCACCGACCATGGCGCCGCCACCTCGACCTCATGGCCGCGCTTCTTCAGCGCCTCGATCACCTTGGCCCCGGCGTTTTCCTCCACCGTCAGGTTGCCCGGCTTGGACTCGCGCGGGTAGAACGAGGAGGGGAAGTGCTGGGTGTGGAACAGCGGCAGGTCGATCGCCTCCTGAAGGTTGAGGCCGTGGTGGACATGGCGCAGGAACATCGTCATCTGCCACTGGTCCTGCTGGTCGCCGCCGGGCGTGCCGATCACCAGAGTCGGCTTGCCGTCATGCTCGGCCAGTGTCGGGGTCAGCGTGGTGCGCGGCCGCTTGCCCGGCGCCAGCGAGGCCGGCAGGCCCTCGTCCAGCCAGAACATCTGCGCCCGCGAATTGAGCGGGAAGCCCAGCGCCGGGATGACCGGCGAGGANTGCAGCCAGCCGCCCGAGGGCGTCGCCGAGATCATGTTGCCCCACTTGTCGATGACGTCGATGTGCACGGTGTCGCCGCGCCGGCTGGCGGCCTTCATGTGCTGCATGGTCGGCTCGCCGTCGCCCCCGCCGGTTGCCGAGGCCGTGCCGGCCGCCAGCATCGCCAGCGTGCGCTGCACCTGCGCCTCGAACTTGGGCAGGACGCCCGGCACAAGCTCGTGTGAGGCACGACCGCTCATCAGCTTGCGCCGGGTGGCGGTGTACTCGTCCGAGAGCAGCTTCTTCAGCGGCACCTTGATGAAATCCGGATCGCCGTAATAGGCCTCGCGGTCGGCATAGGCGAGCTTCATCGCCTCGGTCACGGTGTGCATGAACTCCGCCCCGGCCGGGTCCATCCTGGCCAGATCCCGGTCCTTGAGCAGCGCCAGCGTTTGCAGGAAGGCCGGCCCCTGGCCCCACGGCCCGGTCTTGTGCACGCGCCAGCCGTGATAGTCGTAGCTTGCCGGCTTTTCGTAGCTGGCTTCCCAGCTGGCCATGTCGTCGCCGGTCAAAACGCCCTTGTTGCGCTGGCCGGACGAATCCATCGCTTCCGTCACGCGCACGAAATCGTCGATCGCTCCGGCGACAAACCCGCGCGACCAGGCCCGCCGCGCCGCCTCGATCTGGCGCTCGCGGTTGCCGCCGGCGCTTTCGGCTTCCTTCAGGATGCGCTTGTAGGTCAGGCCGAGCTGTTCGTTGCGGAACAGGGCATTGGCCTCCGGCACCCGGTCGCCGGGCAGGAACGTCTGGGCCGAGGTCGGCCATTGCGTGCGGAACATCTCGGCGACGCCGCGGATGGTGTCGGCCACGCGCGGCAGCATCGGATGGCCGTTGCGGGCGTAATAGATGGCCGGCTTGAGAACCTCGCGCAGCTTCAGCCGGCCATGGTCGCGCAGCAGGATCATCCAGGCATCGAAGGCGCCGGGGTTGACCGTGGCCAGCATGCCCGATCCGGGGATCAGTTTCAGCCCGCGCGCCGTATAGGCGGCGATGGTGGCCCCCCTGGGTGCGACGCCCTGTCCGCACAGCACCTCCACCTTGCCGGTGCGGGCGGAATAGAACACCGCCGGCACCTCGCCGCCGGGGCCGACCAGATGCGGCTCCACCACCTGAAGCACGAAGGCGGCGGCGGCGCAGGCGTCAAAGGCATTGCCGCCGTCCTCCAGCATCTTCATGCCGGCCTGCGAGGCCAGCCAGTGGGTGGAGGTGACGACGCCGAAGGTGCCGAGAATTTCCGGGCGGGTGGTGAACATGATCTGCCTCGATGGCCACGATAGGGGCTGTTAGAAATCTAAGGGTGAACACCCGGTTTGTTCAAGTCGCGACCTTCCGGCAGTTGCCGAGCCGGCCAAGCTTTGTCAAAGAGGGACAGGCGCGAGGCGCGCGACAGGTGCTTGAGAGCAGTGAATGAACAGCGCGGACCTCCAGCCGGCCGACCCCGCCCCCCCGCCGCAGTCGCAGCCGGTCACCTCCCCCTGGGCGCGCAAGGCCCGGGCCCTGCGGCGCAAGCGCCTGATCCAGCGCATCGGCACCATCGCCAGCATCGTGCTGTTCTGCGCCGCCGTGGCCGTGCTCGTCCTGATTGTCCGCGAACTCGACTTCGACAAGGTCAAGGCCGCCTACACCGCCACCTCCTGGCGGCAGATCGCCCTCGCGCTCGGGCTGGCCGCGCTCAGCTATCTGATGCTGACCGGCTATGATGCCTTGGCGCTGAAACAGGTGCACCCCGTGCCGGTGCGCTATTCGCTGACGGCACTGGCCAGCTTCACCTCCTTCGCCGTCTCCTTCACCCTCGGCTTTCCGCTCCTGACGGCGGCGACGGTGCGCTTCTGGGTCTATTCGGCCATCGGGCTCGGTGCCGGCGCCATCGCCAGCCTGACGCTGATCGCCGGGCTCACCTTCTGGCTCGGCATGTCGCTGGTGCTGGGCACGGTCATGGTCTGGCAGCCGGTGGCCACCGCCAGCTTCACCCGGCTGATGCCCGACACCAACCTGATGATCGGCGGCGCCATTCTCGCCGCCGTGGCGCTCTACATCCTGTGGATCGGCGTGCGCCCGCGCGCCCTGACCATGCAGGGCTGGACCTTCCACCTGCCGCGCCTGTCGATCTCGATGGCCCAGATCGGGCTTGGCGCGCTCGATGTCTGCATCTCCTGCGGCGTGCTCTACGTCCTGTTGCCCGAGGGCCACGGCGTGCCCTTCGCCACGGTGATCGCCGCCTATGTCTTCGCCAACCTGCTCGGCATCGCCAGCCATGCCCCCGGCGGCATCGGCGTGTTCGAGGCGACGATCATGGTGGCGCTCTGGCAGATCCCGCGCGAGGCGCTGCTCGGCTCGGTGCTGCTCTACCGCTGCTGCTATTACCTCCTGCCCTTCATCGTGGCGATCTGGCTGCTCGGCCTGCGCGAGATCGTGTTGCGCGCCCGCAAGATGCGCAAGGATCTCGGGGTGGAGGAGGAATGAACCGGCGCTGGATCGCCCTCGCCCTCGCCCTGGTCGCCATCGTGCTGGCGGCGCAGGCCTCGCCCGGCCATGCCATCGTGCTGGCTCTCGGCCTCATTGTCGGGCATGCCCTCGGCGGCTGGCTGAGGTCCGAGCATTTCGCCCAGCGCCGGGCCGAACTGACGCGCAAGACCGGCGGCGATCCGTCCGAACGGCTGGCCACGGTCCTGGAAACCTTCGGCGATCCGGTCATTCTGACCGACCGTCGCGGCTCGGTCATTCTGGCCAACGGCGCGGCGCGCACCACCTTTCCGGCCCTGAAGGCGGGCTATCCGCTGTCCTTCGCCCTGCGCGATCCCGCCCTGCTCGATGCGCTGGCGCTGGCGCTGCAGGGTCCCGGCAGCCATGCCGTCGACCTGTTCGAGCGGGTGCCGGTGGAGCGGGCCTTTGCCTGCGTCGTTGCCGGCCTGCCCGCTGCCACGCGCGCCGGCGAGGAGGCTGCCGTACTGCTGATGCGCGAGACCTCGCGCGAGAAGGCGCTGGAGGCGATGCGTGCCGATTTCATCGCCAATGCCAGCCACGAATTGCGCACCCCGCTTGCCTCGATCCTCGGCTTCATCGAGACCCTGCAAGGCCCGGCCCGCAACGATGCGGCGGCGCGGGAGAAATTCCTCGGCATCATGGCGGTGCAGGCCCGCCGCATGGGGCGTCTCGTCGATGACCTGCTCTCGCTCTCGCGCATGGAGATGAAGAAGCACATCGCCCCCTCCGACCGGGTCGACCTGCTGGCCCTGATGCGCCACCTCAGCGATGCCCTCTCGGAACTGGCGCGCGAGCGCGGCGTCGTCATCACCATCGTGCCGGCCAGCGCCGCGACGGTGGTGACCGGCGACCGCGACGAACTTCTGTCCGTGTTCGACAACCTGATCGAGAATGCCATCAAGTACGGCAAGGCCGGCGGCCGCGTCGAAGTGACGCTGGCAGACGCCCGCACCCCGGCCGAAGTCGCCGTCACCGTGCGCGATTTCGGCGCCGGCATCGCGCCGGAACACCTGCCCCGGCTGACCGAGCGCTTCTACCGGGTCGACAACGCCCAGAGCCGGGCCGAGGGCGGCACCGGCCTCGGCCTCGCGCTGGTCAAGCACACGATCAGCCGCCATCGCGGCCGCCTGACGATCGAAAGCCGGCCGGGCGAGGGCGCGGCCTTCACCGTCATCCTGCCGCGTGCCCCGGACCTGGCGCCACGCTTGTCATAAATCTGTGACCGGACCATCATATTGCCGGGCCATGAAACACGCCACGAGGACCGGCCATGCCCCCGCGCATTCTGATCGTCGAGGATGAGGACGCGCTCGGCCTGCTGCTGCGTTACAACCTCGAAGCCGAAGGGTTCGCCGTCGAGGTGATCGATCGCGGCGACGCTGCCGACACGCGGCTGAAGGAGACCGTGCCCGATCTGGTGCTGCTCGACTGGATGCTGCCCGGCCTGTCGGGCATCGAACTCTGCCGCCGCCTGCGCGCCCGGCCCGAGACGGCGCGGCTGCCGATCATCATGCTGACCGCCCGCGGCGAGGAGAGCGAGCGCATCCGCGGCCTGACCACCGGCGCCGACGATTATCTGGTCAAGCCCTTCTCGGTGCCCGAACTGATCGCCCGCGTCCGCGCCATGCTGCGCCGCGCCGCGCCCGAGCGGATCGCCAGCCTGCTCAGCGCCGGCGACATCGTGCTCGACCGGGAGACGCGCCGGGTGCGCCGCGCCGGCGCCGACATTCATCTCGGCCCGACCGAATTCCGCCTGCTCGAATTCCTGATGAGCCATCCGGGCCGGGTATTCAGCCGCGAAAGCCTGCTCAACGGCGTCTGGGGGCAGGATGCCTTCATCGACGACCGCACCGTGGATGTGCATGTCGGCCGCCTCCGCCGCGAACTCAACGCCGGCGCGCGCAAGGACCCGATCCGCACCGTGCGCGGTTCGGGCTATTCCTTCGACGAAACCTTCGGGCGGTAGGCCCCGCGCTCCGCCCAGAAAAAGGCCCATGAAAAAGGCCCCGTCCGGGGCCTGTTTCCATGACAATCCGAGGCTTCAGCGCCCGCCGCTGCGCCGCCGCTCCAGCGAGGGCTGGAAGGCGACGCTGGCATGGGCGGTGCAATAGGGCTTGCCGATGTCGCAATCGCCGCCGCAGAAGACGAAATCGGGCGCCAGAGGGTCGCCCAGCGGCCAGCGGCAGGTGCCCTCGCGCAGGTCCATGATCGAGATGCGCCGGGAGATCGGCACGACGACTTCCTCGGCCGGGCGGTAGGCGATCACTTCTTCCGTTTCCACCGTCTGCACCACCTGAAGATTGCCGCGTGTCGTCACCACCGTGCGCGCCACAGGCCGCGCTGCCGCGGCGGCCGGGCGGGCGGCCTTGCGGTTGCGCTGGGTCGTGGCGTTGGTGGCCTTCACCCGGCCCGAGAGGTGCAGCCGGTGCACCTTGCCGATGACGGCGTTGCGCGTCACGCCGCCAAGCTCGGCCGCGATCTGGCTGGCGCTCAGCCCATCGCTCCAGAGCTTTTTCAGGCGTTCGATCCGTTCGTCGGTCCAGGACATGATCATTCCTTAGGGCGGGTCAAGGTGTGAATCGCTCACCGTCCGGGCTTTTGGCCCGCTCGAACGAACGCTACGCACTGACTGAAAACTCAAACTGGCAGCCACGACATCTCGTGTCGCATGGCCAGGACACTACAAGATCAGGGAGGTCAGCGGCAGATTCCGAAGGCCCGGCCGGAGCAGTTTTCCCCAGCGATCTCCTGTGGGAAATCGTGATTTTCTGTCAAGAGTCCTCTTTGCAACACTCGGATTGACGGAAACGGCGAGAAATGGGAAAACGCTCCCTGCCGCTCCCCCTGAGGTGGGCGGCTTTTTGCGTTTCTTGACGCCTGATGTGAGACACCCATGACCAAGGCTGGTGGCGAAAAAAAGACGAACTCGGCCGTGATGCCGACTTATGCCCGCATCGATCTGACGTTCGAGCGCGGCGAAGGCCCGTGGCTGATCACCGAAACGGGCGAGCGATATCTTGATTTTGCCGGCGGCATCGCCGTCAACGCCCTCGGTCACAGCCACCCGCATCTGGTCGCGGCGCTGGTCGAACAGGGCGGCAAGCTCTGGCACACCTCCAACCTCTACCGCATCCCCGAAGGCGAGCGGCTGGCGGCGCGGCTGTGCGAGATGACCTTCGCCGACCATGTCTTTTTCACCAATTCGGGAGCCGAGGCGCTCGAATGCGCCATCAAGACCGCGCGCAAGTACCATGCGGTCGCCGGCNATCCCGAGCGCTACAGGCTGATCACCTTCGAGGGCGCCTTCCACGGCCGCACGCTGGCGACCATCGCCGCCGGCGGGCAGAAGAAATATCTCGAAGGCTTCGGCCCGGCCACGCCGGGCTTCGACCAGGTGCCCTTCGGTGACATTGAGGCGCTCAAGGCGGCGATCGGCCCCGAAACCGCCGGCATCCTGCTCGAACCGGTGCAGGGCGAGGGCGGCCTGCGCTCCTTCCCGCCGGCCATGCTGCGCGAGATCCGCAAGCTCTGCGACGACAACGGCCTGCTGATGGTGCTCGACGAGGTGCAGTGCGGCGTCGGCCGCACCGGCCGGCTGTTCGCCCACGAATGGGCCGGCATCACGCCGGACATCATGGCCGTGGCCAAGGGCATCGGCGGCGGCTTCCCGCTCGGCGCCTGCCTTGCCACCCATGAAGCGGCCAGGGGCATGACCGCCGGCACGCACGGCTCGACCTATGGCGGCAATCCGCTGGCCATGGCGATCGGCAATGCCGTGCTTGACGTGGTGGCCAACGAGCCCTTCCTCGATCACGTCCGCCAGGTGGCGCTGACCCTCAAGCAGAAGCTTGCGGCGCTCAAGGACCGCCATCCCTCGATCATCGCCGAAATCCGCGGCGAAGGCCTGATGGTCGGCATCAAGACCGTGGTGACCAACACCGATCTTGTTGCCGCCGCGCGGGCCCGGCATCTGCTGACGGTGGGGGCGGGCGACAACGTCGTGCGCCTGCTGCCGCCGCTGATCATTTCCGATGAGGATGCCGCCAGCGCCGTCGAGCGCCTTGAGGCGGCCTGTGTCGCCCTCGAAACCAGCGCGAAGGCCGACAAGCCGGCCGCCTGAACCCTAACGGTAGTTGTGATGTCCCTCCCACGGCATTTTCTCGATCTGACGGACCTGACGTCCGGCGATCTGCGCAGCATTCTCGACGGCGCGGCCCGCATGAAGGCCCGCCGCAAGACGCCCGCCGCAGCCCAGGACAGGCCGCTGGCCGGCAAGCGCATCGCCATGGTGTTCGAGCAGCCCTCGCTGCGCACCCGCGTCTCCTTCGATGTCGGCATCCGGGAACTGGGTGGCGAACCGCTGATGATCACCGGCAAGGAGATCGAACTGGGCGAGCGCGAGACCATCGCCGATACGGCGCGCGTGCTCTCGCGCTATGTCGATGCGATCATGATCCGCATGCTCGACCACGACCAGCTCCATGAACTGGCGCAGTGGTCCAGCGTGCCGGTGATCAACGGCCTGACCAAGCGCTCGCACCCCTGTCAGGTGGTGGCNGACATCCAGACCTTCGAGGAACGTATCGGCCCGCTGGCCGGGCGCACCGTGGCCTGGACCGGCGACGCCAACAACGTGCTGGCCTCCTGGGTGCATGCCGCCACCAAGATCCCCTTCCGCTTTGCCATCGCAACGCCCGAGGAACTGGCCCCGAACCCGGAACTGATCACCGCCGCGCGCAAGGCCGGCGCCGAGATCGAACTGACCAGCGACCCCGAGCGCGCCGTGAAGGGCGCCGATTGCGTCATCACCGATTGCTGGGTGTCGATGGGCGACAAGGACGAGGGCCGGCGCCAGAACCTGTTGCGCCGCTATCAGGTCGACGAGAAGCTGATGGCCGGGGCGGCCAGGGACGCGATCTTCATGCACTGCCTGCCGGCGACGCGCGGCGAGGAAGTGACGGACGCGGTGATGGACGGCCCGCAATCGGCGGTGTTCGACGAGGCGGAAAACCGGATGCACGCGCAGAAGGCCATTCTCGCCCATGTCTTCGGCGCCGCCGTTCCCTGACCCGATGAGCGACAGCGCCCCCCGCAACCCGGATGCGGCCTTCGACAGCGACGACGCCATCCTGCCGTTTCAGGTCGATGCGCTCGATGCGCGCGGCCGTGTCGTGCGCCTCGGCGCGGTGGTGGACCGCATCCTGCACCGCCACGCCTATCCCACCCCGGTCTCGCGCCTGCTCGGCGAGGCGGTGGCGCTGACCGCGCTGCTCGGCACCTCGCTGAAGTTCGAGGGACGCTTCCAGCTCCAGACCCGCACCGACGGCGCGGTCGACATGCTGGTGGTCGATTTTGCCGCGCCGGACCAGTTGCGCGGCTATGCCCGCTTCAATGCCGACAAGCTCGCCGCCCTCGCCGCCAACGTCAGCCCGGCCGAGCTTCTGGGCAAGGGCCATCTGGCGCTGACCATCGATCAGGGCGCGCACATGCAGCGCTATCAGGGGCTGGTGCCTCTGGACGGGCAGGGGCTGGAAGAGGCGGCGCACCAGTATTTCCTGCGTTCGGAGCAGATCCCGACCCGCGTCCGCCTGGCGGTGGCCGAGGAGATCGTCGCCGAGGATGGCCACAGCCGCACCCGCTGGCGTGCCGGCGGGCTGTTCGTGCAGTTCCTGCCGCAGTCTCTGGATCGCCAGCGCCAGGCCGAATTCGACCCCGGCGATGCGCCGGCGGGTACAACCTCTGCCCCCTTCCGCGAGGATGACGCCTGGGTCGAGGTGCGCTCGCTGGTCGAGACGATCGAGGATCACGAACTGGTCGATCCCGCCGTCAGCGCGCCCAACCTGCTCTACCGGCTGTTCCATGAGCGCGGCGTGCGTGCCTATGAGCCGGTGCCGCTGGTCGAGCGCTGCCATTGCTCCTCCGCCCGCATCCTGGAGATGCTGAAGCGCTTTGCGCCCGAGGAAAAGCAGGCGATGCTCGGCGATGATGGCCAGATCGGCGTGACCTGCGAGTTCTGCTCGACGCGCTACCGTTTCACCCTCGACGAGGTGCAGTAGCGCTCAGTTGAGCCGGCGCGTCTCGTGCGGGCTGTCCAGCGAAAACGCCGGAATATCGACCTCGAACCGGTCGCCGTTGTCGCGCGCCATTTCGTAGGACCCGACCATGATGCCCTGCGGCGTGGTCAGCGGACAGCCCGAGGTATAGCGGAACGTCTCGCCCGGCCTGAGCACCGGCTGCTCGCCCACCACGCCCGGCCCGCGCACATCCTGCCGGCTGCCGTTGCCGTCGGTGATCTGCCAGTGGCGGCGCTTGAGCTGCACCGTGTCGTCGCGGTGGTTGGTGATTTCCACCACATAGGTCCAGAAGAACTTGCTCTTCTCCGGTTGCGACTGGTCGGCCGAGAAGGCCGGCCGCACGACGACCTCGATATTTTCTGTGACGGAGCGGTACATGGCGGCGCGGGACATCCGGTTTATGATGGCCCATAGTGTCGGTGAATCGCCGGCTTTTGAAAAGGGCTTCACGCTGGGATCAGGACCACGATGCTGGATGGGGTGATGCGCCGGCTG
>Ga0056914_10001776_pt1 | contig 14594 bp, 11 predicted proteins | sample TNRBio252014_DNA_FD_55168 | JGI IMG/M metagenome (GOLD analysis project Ga0056914, IMG submission 55168) | Wastewater treatment Type I Accumulibacter community from EBPR Bioreactor in Madison, WI, USA - TNR Reactor_6/25/2014_ DNA | ecosystem: Engineered > Bioreactor > EBPR > Anaerobic-Aerobic >...
GTACAGGGTCTTGTTCTTGTTCGACAGGACCGGCAGGGCCGAATCGGTGCCCATCGATCCCGTAGACTCCTCGCCGTTCTGGATCATCGGCTCGATGATGATCTTGATGTCTTCCTGCGTATAACCGAAGGCCTGCTGACGGTCGAGCAGCGAAGCCGTGGCGGCTTCGGCCTTTTCTTCCGGCGCCGGGACGGCGTCGAGCTTGATGCGGATCTTCTCGATCCACTCGCGGTAGGGCTTGGCCGTGGCCAGCGAATCCTTGACCTCCCTGTCGTCGATGATGCGTCCCTGGTCCATGTCGATCAGGAACATCTTGCCCGGCTGGAGGCGCCACTTCTTGACGATCTTCTTCTCGGGAATCGGCAGGACCCCGGACTCGGATGCCATGACCACGAAATCGTCATCGGTGACGAGATAGCGCGCCGGACGCAGGCCGTTGCGGTCGAGCGTCGCGCCGATCTGACGGCCGTCGGTGAAGGCGACCGCGGCGGGGCCGTCCCACGGCTCCATCATCGCCGCGTGGTACTCGTAGAAGGCGCGACGGTTCTCATCCATCAGCGCATGTTTTTCCCAGGCTTCGGGAATCATCAGCATGACCGCATGCGCCATTGAATAGCCGCCCATGACCAGCAGCTCGAGCGCATTGTCGAACGACGCCGAGTCGGACTGCCCGGGGTAATGCAGCGGCCAGACCTTCTTCAGGTCATCGCCGAGGATCGGTGACGAGATGGCCTGCTCACGGGCCTTGAACCAGTTGACGTTGCCGCGCAAGGTGTTGATCTCGCCGTTGTGGGCGATGTAGCGGAACGGGTGGGCGAGATCCCAGGTCGGAAAGGTGTTGGTCGAAAAGCGCTGATGCACCAGCGCCAGCGCCGAGACGGTGCGCTCGTCCTGGAGATCGAGGTAGTAGACGCCAACCTGGTGCGCCAGCAGCAAGCCCTTGTAGGTGACCGTACGCGCCGAGAACGACGGAACGTAGAACTCCCGGCCATGCTTGAGGTTGAGCGACATGATGGCATTGGCGGCGCGGCGGCGGATGATGTAGAGCTTGCGCTCGAGCGCGTCGGTCACGAAGATGTCGGCGCCGCGCCCGACGAAGACCTGCCGGATCACCGGCTCCTTGACGCGCACGGTCGGCGACATGGGCATGTCGCGATTGACGGGTACATCGCGCCAGCCGAGAACGACCTGGCCCTCCGCCTTGACCGAGCGTTCGATTTCCTCGATACAGGCGTGACGCGAAGCGGCTTCCTGCGGCAGGAAGACCATGCCGACGCCGTACTCGCCGGCCGGTGGCAGGACCACACCCTGCCTGGCCATCTCCTCGCGATAGAACTGGTCGGGAAGCTGGATCAGGATACCGGCGCCGTCCCCCTGCAGCGGGTCGGAGCCAACGGCTCCGCGGTGATCCAGATTCTTGAGGATCAGCAGGCCCTGCTCGACGATACCGTGACTCTTCTGTCCCTTGACATGGGCGACAAAGCCGACGCCGCAGGCATCGTGCTCGTTGCCTGGGTCATACAATCCCTGCCGCTCGCGTACTGCTGCTTCCATCACACTATTCCTTCAAAAAACCCGGTCAAAGAATACATCCGCCGAAGGTGGAGAAGCCGGACCTCCCCTGCGCCAGGCAGCCTGCAGAAAATTCGGGCAACCTTGGAATATACCGTCAAAGGTACGCCGACTCAACATGCTGCAATGCACCAAGGTGGTTCATCCGGGGCGCGGCGCTCCCCAATCAGGTGCATCGCGCTTCGATGGCGGCGCCGATCGTCGCCTCATCCAGCCCGTCCGCAACCACCGCCATGCCGATCTCCTTCAACAGAACCAGACGCAGACCGCCGTCGCGGACCTTCTTGTCGTAGCGCATCAACTCGATATAGCGCGCCGCGCCCAGCGGCGCGCCGCGGGCCGGCAATCCGGCGCGCGAATAGAGAGACTCGATCCGCCGCACCGACTGTTCGGCAAGCCAGCCTAGCCGCTGCGACAGTTCAGCAGCAATAAGCGTGCCGGCGGCAATCGCTTCGCCATGCAGCCAGTTGCCGTAGCCGAGACCGGTCTCGATCGCGTGTCCGAAGGTGTGCCCGAGGTTGAGCAGGGCGCGCTCCCCGGTTTCGCGCTCGTCCGCGGCAACGACCTCGGCCTTGTTGGCGCAGGAGCGATGAACGGCGTAGGCCAGCGCATCGCGCTCCCGCCCCAGCAATCTTTCGATGTTCGCCTCGAGCCAGGCAAAAAAGTCCGGATCACGGATCAGCCCGTATTTGATGACTTCGGCGAGACCGGCTTTCAGCTCCCGATCGGGCAAGGTATCGAGGGTCGCAATATCGGCCAGGACCAGCTTCGGCTGATGGAAGGCGCCGATCATGTTCTTGCCCAGCGGGTGGTTGATCGCGGTCTTGCCGCCGACCGACGAGTCGACCTGGGAAAGAAGGGTCGTCGGGATCTGGATGAAGGGCATGCCCCGCTGGTAACACGCCGCGGCAAAGCCCCCCATGTCACCGACGACGCCACCCCCGAGAGCGATCAGCGGGGTGTTGCGCTCGCAGTGGTCGCCAATCATGGCATCGAAAATCAGGTTGAGCATCTCCCAGGTCTTGTATTTCTCGCCATCCGGAAGGATCACCGGCAAGACGGAAATTCCCTCCTCCCGCAGCGTCGACCGCAACAACTCGAGATAGAGCGGCCCGACCGTCGTATTGGTGACGATCACCGCCTTCCTCTGGGTCAGGTGCGGCCTCAGCAATTCCGGATGCGACAGTAACCCGCTACCGATATGGATGGGGTAGGAGCGTTCGGCGAGTTCGACATTCAGGGTCTGGATCATGGCTTGCATTGGCGGTGAAATTCCCGGAGCAGATACTGGACGACGCCGGAGGCGACGAGGTGTGATCCGTCGACGACGACATGAGCGGCTTCCCGGTACAGAGGGTCGCGGANGGAATGAAGTTCCTCCAGCCGNCCCAACGGGTCGGANACCCGCAGCAANGGGCGATTGCGGTCGTGGCGGGTTCGTTCAAAGAGGACGAGCGGCGGGACGTTCAGATAGACGACCCAGCCCGTGTCGTGCAGCCGCTTCCGGTTCTGCGGATTCAGCACCACCCCCCCGCCGGTGGCGACAACGCTTTCGGACCCCGAAGTCAGCTCGCGGATCGTCTGGGCTTCACGGCGGCGGAAGCCTTCCTCGCCCTCGATTTCGAAGATGGTCGGGATGGAAACTCCGGTACGCTCGACGATTTCATGGTCGGAGTCATGAAACTGCCAGCCGAGCCGCCGGGCTAGCTGGCGGCCGATCGTCGTCTTGCCGGCTCCCATCAGGCCGACAAGGTAGATGTTGCTGCAATTGTTCACCGCGCCATTCTAGCCGACTCCGGGAGCCTGCCACAAAAGACAAGGGCCGGCAAAGCCGGCCCTCGCTGTTCCCGCACGGGCGCTCAGTTGACCTGCAGCTTGTCCGAGATGATGCGCGGCGTGATGAAGAAGAGCAGTTCGCGCCGTGTCCCGGCATCGTTCTGATACTTGAAGAGATAGCCGAGGACCGGGATGTCGCCGAGCAGCGGCACCTTTTCGGTCACGTTTTCCTTCTTGGTGACATAGACGCCGCCGATGACCACGGTTCCGCCGTTGTCGACCACGACGTTGGTCTCGACCGTGGCGGTCTTGATCGGCGGATTGCCGAGGACGGCGCGCGTCCAGTCGGGCTCCTCCTTCTTGACGACCAGGAGCATGCGACGGTTCCTTCCGGCGTGATCTGCGGCGTCGCTTCCAGCGAGAGCGCGGCGGTCTTGAACGAAACGTTCTGGGTGGCAACACCGCCGCCGGTTGCCGTCGTCACGTAGGGGATTTCGGTACCGTCCTGGATCTTCGCCTTGACGTTGTTCGCCGTGATGACCCGCGGGCTGGAGACGATCTTGCCGAGGCCATCCGATTCAAGCGCCGCGAGTTCCAATTGGAGGATTCTTGTCAGCGACGCGTTGAACAGCGAGAAGGCAAGAGCTCCTCCCTTACCCGCGACATTGACGAATCCGGGCAGGTTGACTCCTACCGCGTTGCTGGACGTCTGGGATCCGGTGCCAAAAGTCGCCTGATAGCTCTGGTTCAGGTTCGGAGTATTTCCGGTCGGCGTGACAGCCGCCGGTGAGTAGAGGCCACCGCCACCGTAGACTCCACTGCCCCCCAGCTGGCTGGCGCGGGTGCTCAGGAAATTCATCCGCACTCCAAGGTCGCGGTTGAAGCTGTCCTGCGCCTCGACCACGCGGGCCTCGATCATGACCTGGCGCGAACCCGTATCGATCGCCCGGATGAACTGGCGGATCTCCTCGAGCTTGCTCGGGATGTCGTTGACGAAGAGGATGTTGGACTGCGCGTCGGCGATCGCGTTGCCGCGCTTGCTCAGCAGGCGCTGCGACGCCCCGCCCGGGGTGCCGCCAACGCCACCGACCCCGGCGAGGAGCTTGGCGACGTCGCCGGCCTTCTGGTAATTCAGCACGAACTGCTCATGCTGGATCGGCTCGAGTTCGCTGATCTGCTGNCNGGCCTCGAAGTCCAGTTTCTCGCGGGTGGCGATTTCGTCACGCGGGGCAATCATCATGATGTTGCCCTTCTTGCGCATGTCCAGGCCCTTCTGCTGGAAGATGATGTCGATCACCTGATCGGCCGGCACGTCCTTCAGGACGAGGGTCGTCGTGCCGGTCACTGTGTCGCTGATCACCGCATTCAGGCCGAGTTCCTCAGCCATCAGTTTCAGNAGGGCGCGGACATCGCCGTTCTGGTAGTTGATGCTGACGCGCGGCCCCTGGTAACCGGTCTTCGTNCCCTGCACCAGCTTGTTCGGATCCTCGATGATGCGCTTGACCTCGACGACGAACTGATTCTCGCTCTGATAGGCGTTGTGCTCCCACAGTCCGTGCGGCGTGATGGTCATGCGCACGTTCTCGCCGAGCGGTTTCGTTTCGACAGAGGTCACGGGCGTGCCGAAATCGGTCACGTCCAGCTTGCGCCGCAGATTGTCCGGAACGCTGGTCTTCAGAAAGTCGACGATCAGACCCTTGCCCTGCTGACGGATGTCTATGCCGGTGCCGGCGTCGTTCAGGTCGACGATGATCCGCGCTTCGCCATCCTTGCCGCGGCGGAACGCGATATCCTGGAGGGCATGGCGCTTGCCGATGGAAGTCTCGGCGGTGAATTGCGTGACGCGCTCCGGCAGCGAACCCACCGCCGGGATNGGGGCAAGCACGACATAGAGCGACTTGCCGTCCAGGCGCGTCGTATAGGTCATTCCCCGCGTCAGATTGAGGACGACGCGCGTGCGACCGCCAACCTCGACGACGTTGGCGCTCTGCAGGTCGCCTTCCTTGAAGGTCACGCTNTTCTTGCCCAGACCATTGGCGGTCGTTGGAAAGTCGAAGGCGATCTTGGCTGGCTTCGCCACGCTGAAACCCACGGGCGGCGAGGCCAGCGGTTCCTTGAGGTCGATCCTTACGGCCACGTTGTCGCCCTGCGGTGCGGCAACGATTGCCTCGATCGTGTTGGAGGCAGCGGTCTGCGCCGACACCGGCCCGGCCAAGGCAAGGCAGGTCGCCGCAATAGCGGCCATCGCGTATTTGATGACTTTCATTTCTTACTTCCCTCCTTGGCCTGCAGATACAAGGAACTGGTGCGTTCACTCCAGTCGCCCGCAGAATCCTGAATCAATTCACGCAGCACGACTTCGTTGTCGGTGATCCGCGTAACCATACCGAAGTCAAGGCCGACATAATCACCCACCTTGACCTGCTTGACCTTGTTATCGACCTCAATGACCGCAATCGGACGGCGGTTGATGTTCAGGTATCCGATCATCTTGAGCGACTCGACCGGATATTTTTCGAGCAGGCTGTTGCGCAGGTCACGCGCCTCGAAGTCCGGCTGGAAAGCTCCTGCCTTTCCGGCCCCCTGCTTGTTCTTGTTTTCCGGCTCGATCTTGCTGGCCCTGAACGGGTCCAGCAGGCCTTCGACATCGTAGGGCACCGCCTGATAGGGCTTGACCTCGGGCAACTTGGGAATATTGCCGCGCATGTCCTTCGTATTGTCTTCCATCCACCGCTTGAGGTCTTCGTGATCGCCACCCGAACAGGCTCCCAGTGCCCCGCAGAGTGCGACGAGGATCAGTCGCTTCACTTCTTCGCTCCTTGCGCTGCCTTCTTCTGTTTCGCGACCTCTTCCTCATCCAGATAGCGGAAGGTCTTGGTTGTCGCATCCAGCGAAAGCGTATTGTCCTTGGATGGCACGATCGCTATGTTGTTGAGCGTCACGATTCGCGGCAGCTTCGCGATATCGGCGGCGAACGCCCCGAAATCGTGGTAGCCGCCGTTGATCTTCACGGCAATCGGCAATTCGGCGTAGAAGTCCTTCACCTCTTCGGCTCCGGGCCGGAAGAGATCGAACTGGAGACCGCGCCCGAGGCCAGCCTGGTTCACCTCGATCAGCAACGCCTCGACTTCCGACTTGTTCGGAAGCTGCTTGAGCAACGCGCCAAACGAGCGATCGATTTCAGCCAGTTGTTCGAGGTAGAGATCGAGATTGACGGCCTGCTTCTTCTTTTCGAGGAACTGCTGCTTGAGCGTTGCCTCTTCCCTCTCCTTGACCTCCAGTTCGGCAAGCTGATCGCTCCAGAGGAACCACCAGCCCGCCACAACCAGCACGGCAAATATCGCCAGAAGAAAGGCGCTCTTGGGTAACGCGGGCCAGGCGCCCGGATCATTCGGATTCAGGTCACGGAATTCGTCGGCGATCGCCTGAAAGTCGATCTTTGGCAGCGAAGCGGACTTGGCTTTCATTTCTTGTCCTTCGCGATGACAGGCGGCTGGCTGCGGGTCAGCATGAAGTTCATCGCGAACTCGTTGCTGCGGCGCCCGTTCAGAATCACCGATTTGACCTCGATCAGCTGTGGATTCTCCAGCCAGGGAGACGCTTCCAGGTTACGCATCAATGCCGACACGCGGGCGTTGGACTGGGCGTAACCGGTGACATTGACCTTGGCCCCGTCCTGCTTCAGCGACTTGAGGTATACCCCTTCCGGGACCTGCTTGACCAGTTCGCTCAGCAGATAGACCGTTTCGCTGCGGTCACGCTGCAAGTCCTCGATGACCTGCTTGCGCGCCAGCAGGGCCTGGGTCTTTTCCTTCAACTGCTTGATCTCGGCGAGTTGCTTGTCGAGAACGGCAATTTCGCGCTTCAGGAAATCGTTGGCCTCGGTCTGACTGCTGATCTTCCCGTTGATGATCGTATATCCGAGGAGGACAACCAGTCCGGCAAGACAGACCGCCGCGCCCACCATCAGGTAGAAATGCTGGCGCCTTGCCTTGCGGGCTTCCTCGCGGTGGGGGAGGAGGTTGATTCTGATCATGATGGGTCAAACCTCCGCAGGGCCAGGCCACACGCCACCATCAGCGACGAGGCATCCGCAAGCAGGCTCTTGGCCCGGACCCGATCCGAAAGCACCATGTTGGCGAAGGGATTGGCAATCAGCGTGCTGACCTGGGTGCGCGTCGCGACGACCTCGTCGATGCCCGGAATCACCGCGCAGCCGCCGGCCAGGACGATGCTGTCGACGTGATTGAACTGGGTCGAGGTGAAGAAGAACTGGAGGGCGCGGGAGATTTCGAGCGCCAGATTGTCCATGAAGGGAGTCAGCAGCTCGCCCTCGTAGCCCTCGGGAAGACTGCCGGAACGCTTGGCGGCTTCCGCCTCCTCGTAGTTCATCCCGTAATGCCGGGCGATGTCCTGGGTCAGCTGCGCGCCNCCGAATGCCTGTTCGCGNGCGTACACCTGCTGTCCATTGCGCAGCACCGTCAGACTCATCATCGTGGAACCGGCGTCGATCAGCGCGATGGTCTGGTTCTTGCCGCCGCCGGGCAACTGGCGCTCGATCAGCTCGAACGCCGAGAGCGCGGCCTGGGTTTCGACATCGACGACCACCGCCGTAAGCCCGGATGCATCGGCAACCGCCACGCGATCCTCGACCCGCTCCTTCTTGGAAGCGGCAATGAAGACCTCGAGTTCATCGGGCGCCGACGGCGCCGGTCCGATCACCTGAAAGTCCAGATTGACTTCGTCGATCGCGAACGGAATGTACTGATTCGCCTCGGACTCAACCTGGACTTCCAGCTGATCCTCGCGCAATCCGGCGGGCACGATGATCTTCTTGGTGATCACCGCGGATGCCGGCAACGCCATCGCGACGTTGCGCGTTGACGTACCCAGCCTCTTCCAGGCGCGCTTGACGGCGTCGACGACGCCGTCCATGTTGGCGATATTGCCATCCGACACCGCATCCTTCGGCAACACCTCGACGGTGTAGCGCTCGACACGGTAACCCTCCTTCCCGTTGGCCACCAGTTCGACCAGCTTGACCGCCGAGGAACTGATGTCGAGCCCCAATAGGGGACGCGCCTTGGGATTCAAAAACGTTGAGATATCGAAGCCCACCAGACCCCCAAAAAGTCCTTACAAAATGCGAAGTTAGCCACATAACCGATAATTCTCTTTAGATGCTAGCAACAAGCCTACGGCATGTAAAGCGTTTTCACGGGGTGTTTCAGGTACGGCGTATAATCCGCGCAACGCCAATCCGACCGAATCGCAACCTTGCCCTCCCTACCCCTGGCTGTCCGAATCGCGTTCTTCCCGATAGTCCTGCTGCTCGGCCTGGCGGCGATGGGAATCGCGTTGGCGGTAATCATCCTCGCCCTCGCCTATCCGAACCTGCCGTCACTCGAGGTTCTCACCGACTACCGGCCGAAAATCCCGCTGCGCGTCTATACCGCGGACGGCGCCCTGATCGGTGAATTCGGCGAGGAGCGAAGATCGCTGGTCGGCATACACGACGTTCCTGTCGTCATGAAGCAGGCGATTCTCGCGGCCGAGGACGATCGCTTCTATCAGCATGGCGGCGTCGACTACATCGGCATCCTGCGCGCCGCCGGGGCCAACCTGGCGGGCGGCGGCAGGCGGCAGGGGGCATCGACGATCACGCAGCAGGTCGCCAAGAACTTCTTTCTCTCGGGGGAGAAGACCTATACCCGGAAATTCTACGAGGCGCTCCTGTCGTTCAGGATCGAGAACAGCCTGAGCAAGGACCAGATCCTCGAACTCTATGTGAACCAGATATTCCTCGGCCAGCGCGCCTACGGCTTCGCCGCTGCCTCGCAGATCTACTACGGCAAACCGTTGAAGGACATCACGCTGGCCGAGGCGGCCATGCTGGCCGGCTTGCCCAAGGCGCCGTCGGCCTACAATCCGATCGCCAATCCCAAGCGCTCCAGGATGCGCCAGCAGTACGTGCTGCGCCGCATGCGCGACGTCGGCTACATCAACGATGCGCAGTACGAGTCGGCGCTGCGCGAGCCCCTCGTGGTCAAGCGCGAGCTGGCCGATTACCCGGTTCACGCCGAGCATGCCGCCGAAATGGCGCGGCAGATCGTCGCCGAGCGCTTTCCGGAAGAAGTCTATTCGCGGGGCCTCAAGGTCTACACCACCCTGATCAAGGGCGATCAGGAAGCCGCCTACGCCAGCCTGCGTCGCGGCGTCATGGACTATGACCGCCGCCACGGCTACCGGGGAGCCGAATCCTATCTCGACATGAAGGACTTCGCCGGCGATCAGGACGAAGCGATCGACGAAGCGCTGCAGGATGTCGCCGATGCCGGCGATCTGCTTCCCGCCCTGGTGCTGGCGGCAGATGCGAAGCAGGTTCGCGCCTACCGCAAGGGAGGCGAGGCCGTCACGCTTTCCGGCGATGCCCTGAAGTTCGCCGCAAGAATGCTCGACGACAAGGCGCCGCCCAACAAGCGGATCCGGCGCGGGGCGATCATCCGCGTGCAGAAGGACGACAGGGGGGGCTGGCAGATCAGCCAGCTGCCGGAAGTCGAATCCGCGTTTGTCGCGGTCGACCCCAAGGATGGGGCGATTCGCGCCCTGGTCGGCGGCTTCGACTTCAACCGCAACAAGTTCAATCATGTCACCCAGGCCTGGCGGCAGCCCGGCTCGAGCTTCAAGCCGTTCATCTATTCGGCCGCGCTCGAGAAGGGGTTCCATCCGGGGACCGTCATCCAGGACGAGCCCATCGTGATTTCGGCCAGCCAGACCGGCGCGCAGGCCTGGGAGCCGCACAACTACGACGGCAAGTACGAAGGTCCGATGAAGATGCGCAGGGCGCTGGCCAAGTCCAAGAACATGGTCTCGATCCGCATCCTGCAAAGCATAGGCGCACGGTACGCCCAGGACTTCGCCACCCGTTTCGGCTTCGACGCCGCGAAACATCCACCCTACCTGACCATGGCGCTCGGCGCGGGTGCGGTGACACCGTGGCAAATGGTCACCGCCTACTCGGTGTTCGCCAACGGCGGCTACCGGATCGCGCCGTACATCGTCAACGAAGTCCGCAACGAGAAGGACCAGGTGCTGGCCCAGGCGGCGCCTGCCCCGGCCAACGAGACGTCGGTCCCCGCGATCGACCCGAGGAACGCCTTCGTCATGGACAGCATGCTGCGCGACGTGACGATCTACGGCACCGCCGCCAAGGCTTCGGTGGCGCTCAAGCGGCAGGATCTGGCGGGCAAGACCGGAACCACCAACGAATATGTCGATGCCTGGTTCTGCGGCTATCAGATGACGGTCTCCGCCTGCGCCTGGGTCGGCTTCGACCAGCCAAGGAAACTCGGCGACAAGGAGACCGGCGGCGCCGCAGCTTTGCCGATCTGGATCGGCTACATGGGCCGCGCGCTCAGGAATGTCCCGGTCCAGACTCCGGAAGCGCCCGAGGGACTGGTCGCCTTCGGCAGCGGCCGTGACCGGTCCTACATCTATGCCGAAAACGTCCGCCCCGAAGCGCCATCGGAGGAAGACGAGACCGACGACAGCACACTGCCCCAGCCTGACCTGAGCAAACCGCCCAGCGACTGATCAGGCTAGCCGGACGACTTCACCAGCCTGCTCGCTGGCCAGGGCGGACAACTTCTCCAGCAGCTCGGCGCCGTCCCGGGTGTCGCGCCAGCACAGACCATCCCAGCGGAAGTGAAAACCGCCGCCCCGTGCCGCGACCCACATCTCGCGGGCCGCGCCATGGCGATTGACGATGATCTTGCTGCCATCGGCGAATTCCAGTTCGAGAACCCCGCCGGCAGCCAGTTCGAAGTCGATGGCTGCGCCGCTCGCCTCCACTGCCGCCTCGACCCGTGCGAGAACCGCGGCAGCCCGGGCGTCGAATTCCTTATCATCCATCGTGTGCTAACATCCTTTCCTTTGCTGACCGGTCCGTCATTGATGTCCAGAATCGTTGCCGCGCTCGTGACACTCTGCCTCGCCGGCTGCGGCCTGAAGGGTCCACTCGTCCTGCCACCCGGCCCGGCCCCTGCGCCAATCCTCGACAGCCTGAAATCGTCGGGCCCGTCGTCAGATGCTAACACGGACCAGAAGACCACCGCCCCATGAGCCAATTCGCGTTCAGGAACGGCGTCCTGCACGCCGAATCCGTCGCCCTGCCCGCCATTGCCGAGCAATTCGGGACGCCGGTCTACGTCTACTCCCGGGCCGCGCTGCAGGGCGCGCTGCGGGAATTCCTCGATGTCCTGAACGCCCATCCGGCCGGTGACGGCGCGCTGGTCTGCTACGCCGTCAAGGCCAATTCCAACCTCGCCATTCTGAATCTGTTCGCGCGCATGGGCGCCGGTTTCGACATCGTTTCCGGCGGCGAATTGCAGCGCGTGCTGGCCGCCGGGGCCGACCCCGCCAAGGTCGTCTTTTCCGGTGTCGGCAAGACGGCCGACGAAATGGAGCAAGCGCTTACCGCCGGCATCTTCTGCTTCAACGTGGAGTCGGTTCCCGAACTGGAGCGCCTGAACGAGGTCGCCGGCCGGTGCGGCAGACCGGCGCCGGTCAGCCTGCGCGTCAATCCCAACGTTGATCCGAAAACCCACCCCTACATTTCCACCGGCCTCAAGGAAGCCAAGTTCGGCGTCGCCTACGACGACGCGCTGGCCCTCTACCGCCGCGCCGCCGCCCTGCCCAACATCGAGGTCGCCGGCATCGACTGCCACATCGGCTCGCAACTGCTCGACCCGTCGCCCTTCGTCGAGGCGCTCGAACGCATTTTGGCCCTCGTGGACCAGTTGACCGCAACCGGCATCCGCATCCGCCACATCGACCTCGGCGGCGGCCTCGGCATCCAGTACAAGGACGACCAGGCGCAGCCGACGGTCGCCTCCTACCTCGCGCCGCTGCTCGACAAGCTGGCCGGGCGCGGCCTCAAGGTCGTCCTCGAACCGGGCCGCCGCCTGGTCGGCAACGCCGGCCTGCTGTTGACCAGGGTCGAGTTCCTGAAGCCGGGCGAGGGCAAAAGTTTCGCCATCGTCGACGCGGCGATGAACGACCTGATGCGGCCGGCGCTCTACGAAGCCTGGCACGACATCCTGCCGGTGACGCCGCACGCCGGCGACACCCGTGTCTATGACGTGGTCGGCCCGGTCTGCGAGACCGGCGACTTCCTCGGCCTGGCGCGCCCGCTGTGCCTCGCCGCCGGCGACCTGCTGGCGGTGATGTCGGCCGGCGCCTACGGCATGGCGATGGCCTCCAATTACAATACGCGGCCGCGCGCGGTCGAGGTCATGGTCGACGGCGACACGGNGCACCGGATCCGCCGCCGCGAAACCGTGGCCGAACTCTACGCCGGCGAGCANNTNCTGCCGGCATGAGACGCGCCGCCCTGCTGGTCGCNGCCGCGCTGCTCGCNGCCTGCGGCGACAAGCCGGCCGAGAAGAAGGGCGCGCCGCCGACCCTGATCACGACCACCCAGGCGCAGGTCATGCCGCTGGAAATCGGCGAGCGGACNCTGGGCACGCTGGAAGCGGTNAACGACCCGAAGATCGGCGCCGAAATCGCCGGCAAGGTCGTCAAGGTCACCGCCCGCNCCGGGGAANCGGTCGTCAAGGGACAGTTGCTGGCGCAGATCGACCCGACCGACGCCGGGCATCAGGTNAATGCCGACAGCGGCGAAGTCGCCCGTCTCGAAGCCCTGCTNCTCCAGCAGGAACGNGTGCTGGCCCGGCAGAGCGAGCTGGTGCAGAAGAATTTCATCTCGAAGAACGCCCTCGACGAGGCCACCGCCCAGCGCGACGCGCTGAAGAACCAGNTGGCCAGCGCCCGGGCCCGCGCCAACCTCTCGCGCAACGCCCTCGACAAGACGCGCGTCGTCGCTCCCCTGGCCGGAATCATCGAAACCCAGGTGGTCGCCCCCGGCGACTACGTCAAGGTCGGCGACCCGCTGTTCCGGATGGTCTCCAACGCCCGCCTGCGCGCCAACCTGCCGTTCCCGGAAAGCGCCGCGGCGCGCCTCAAGATCGGCCAGCCGGTGCGCCTCTCCAGCCCCCTGTCGCCCGGGGAAGCCATCTCGGCGGTCGTCGAGGACATCCGCCCAACCGTCGGTGACGGCAACCGCGCGCTTGAAGTCATCGCCCGGCTCGACAATCCCGGCCCGCTGAAGGGCGGCGGCTCGGTCGATGCCGTCGTCGTCACCGGCGCGCGCGAGCAGGCGGTGGTCGTTCCCGAGCAGGCAGTCGTGCTGCGCCCGGCCGGCAAGGTCGTCTACCTGATCGCCGACGGCAAGGCGGCGCAGCAGGTGGTCGAGGTCGGCAGCAAGCAGCGCGGCCTGATCGAAATCACCAGCGGCCTGCACGGCGGTGAAACGGTCGCCCTCGACGGCGCCGGCTTCCTGAGCAACGGTGCTGCGGTCAACGTCAAGGAAATGCCGAAAACCGCCGCCGCCCCGCCGGCAGCGCCGAAGCCGCAATGACCCTGCCCGAGCTGTCGATCAAGCGCCACGTGCTGGCGTGGATGCTGAGCGCGGTTCTTGTGTTGTTCGGCGTCATCAGCTTCGACCGGATCGGCATGGATCGCTATCCGTACATCGAATTCCCGGTCGTCTCGATCACCACGACGCTCAAGGGCGCCAACCCGGACATCGTCGACGCCTCGGTGACCAACATCATCGAAAGCTCGGTCAATTCGACGCCGGGCATCGAGCACATCCAGTCCACGTCGTCGCCTGGCGTCTCGGTGATCGCCATCACCTTCAACCTCGAAAAGAAGATCGACGTCGCCTTCAACGAGGTCCAGGCCAAGGTAAACCAGGTGCTGCGCCGCCTGCCCAAGGATGCCGACCCGCCGGTCGTCGCCAAGGTCGAGACCAATGCCCAGCCGATCATGTGGCTGGCCTTGCAGGGCGACCGCACGCAGCAGCAGCTGAACCAGTACGCCATCAACGTGCTCAAGAAACGCCTGGAAACCATCGACGGCGTCGGCGAGGTACGGCTCGGCGGGCGCCGCGACCGCACCATCCGCGCCGAGCTGTGGCCGGCGCGCATGGCGGCCTTCGGCGTCACCGCGCAGGACATCAACGACGCCTTCGCCCGCGAACACGTGCAGATGGCCGGCGGCTTCGTCGTCGGCGAAAAGACCGAAAGCCTGGTCAAGCTCGACCTCGAATTCCATTCGATCGACGCCCTCAAGCAGATGGTGATCGGCTGGAAGGCCGGCGCGCCGATCCGCCTGCAGGACGTCGC
>Ga0056914_10001790_pt1 | contig 14502 bp, 11 predicted proteins | sample TNRBio252014_DNA_FD_55168 | JGI IMG/M metagenome (GOLD analysis project Ga0056914, IMG submission 55168) | Wastewater treatment Type I Accumulibacter community from EBPR Bioreactor in Madison, WI, USA - TNR Reactor_6/25/2014_ DNA | ecosystem: Engineered > Bioreactor > EBPR > Anaerobic-Aerobic >...
GCCGCGCGAAGGCGACCGTGGCGGCGGGCGAGGTGAAGTCGACGATGCCCTCGCAGGTGCTGAAAACGGCGGCCTCGTCATCGAGCACGGGAACCCCAAGTGCCGGCAGGCCAGCCAGAATTCCTACGTCTTTTCCGAGGCTTGGCGACCCCGCGCGCTCCAGCGCACCGGCCACGACGACGCCCTCGGCCTCGCTGATGGCCTTGACCAGCATGCGCCCCATGCGCCCGGCGGCGCCGACAACGGCAAGACGAAGATCGCTCATCAGATCACTCCGGCTGAGGGCCGGCATACCCTTCGATGATGACAACATCGGCAGCCGAGACATGGCCGCGACGGAAGCTCAGAGCATGTTGATATTCCGGCGAATGGAAGCAATCGACCGCCGCCTGATAGGTCGGAAACTCGATCAATACATTGCGAGAACGCGACATGCCTTCCTTCAACTCGAATTTTCCGCCACGCACGAGGAATTTTGCGCCATATTTCTTGAAAGCCGCGCCATTGCGATCGGTGTAATTCTTGTAGGCGTCCGTGTCGTAGACATCGACGCGCGCAATCCAATAGCCCTTGGTCATGGCCGTTCTCCTCGGTTCGATGCCTTTTAGGCCATGAAAGCGCCTGAGCGGTCAACGCCGAAAACCCGACAAACCGCGCGTCCTCGGCGGCGAGCAGCCGGCGAGCGGGCGGCGAACAGGCGGTGTCGGGGTTTGTCGAAAGCGGTTCAGAGCGCGGCGGCGATTTCGGCGACAATCGCCTCGGCCGCGGCCTTCGGGTCGGGCGCGGCGGTGATCGGCCGACCGACGACGAGGCGCGAGGCGCCGGCGCGGATCGCCTCGCCGGGGGTCATCACGCGCTTCTGATCGCCGGCGTCGGCACCGGCCGGGCGCACGCCGGGGGTGATGATTTCCAGCCCCTCGCCCGCCGCCTCCCTGACCAGCGCGATGTCGAGCGGCGAGCAGATCAGCCCGGCGGCGCCGGCCTCGTAAGCCTGTCGGGCGCGGCGGCGGACCAGATCGTTGACGCCGAGGCCGTAGCCGGCCTGGGCGAGATCGGCATCGTTCATCGAGGTGAGCACGGAAACGCCGAGCACCCTGAGCGGCGCGGCGCCCTTGCCCTTCACGGCGGCGGCCAGCGTCTGGGGATAGGCGTGCACGGTGAGGTAGGTGCAGCCGAGGCCGGACACCGCCGCCGTGGCGCGTTCGACGGTGACGGGAATGTCGTGCAGTTTCAGATCGAGGAAGACCTTGTGGCCTGCCGCGATCAGTTCGCGGGCAAGATCGAGCCCGCCGGCATAGACCAGTTCCTTGCCGATCTTGTAAAAGCTGACCGCATCGCCGAGGCGCGCCACCATGGCGCGGGCCGCCTCGATGGAAGGCAGATCGAGGGCAACGATCAGGCGGTCGCGGGCATCGGCGGTCATGGCGGGTCCTTTCCTCGGTTCGGCGTTTTCTTGGGCGGAATCGGTGTCGATGAAAAGGAGAAAGTTGGGGGCAAGCCCCCTCATCCGGCCCTCCGCTGCGCTCGGATCACCTTCTCCCGCCTGCGGGAGAAGACGGCGGCAGGTGGATGAGGGACTGGCCCTTTCCGCCTCGTCATCCTGGCATGCGCGGATGCGTGACGACCTTCCATCCCGCGCTCTTGAGCGGGCACGCGCCCTGCGCCGGACGATGACCGACGCCGAGGTGATGCTCTGGCACAAGCTGCGCGACCGCCGCATGCTGTCCGTCAAGTTCCGCCGTCAAGCGCCGATTGGCCCGTATATCGCTGATTTCCTATGCGTTCAGCACCGTCTGGTGATCCAGGCCGATGGCGCGCAGCATGCGGATAGTGCCCATGACCTGAAACGCGACCGCTGGCCGATGCAAAAGGGGTATCGAACCTTGCGCTTCTGGAACGATGATATTCTTCGCCGGACCGACGAGGTGATGGCAACGATCGCGGCGGCGTGCGGGCTGGAGTGGTAGCCTCCCTTTGCCGCCTTCATCCGCCTGACCGGACCTTCTCCCGCCTGCGGGAGAAGGTGGCCCGAGTGCAGCGGAGGGCCGGATGAGGGCAAGCTCACATCGCGGTGCGGGCGCGCAGGGCGGCGGCGATGGTGCCTTCGTCGAGATAGTCGAGTTCCCCGCCCACCGGCACGCCATGGGCCAGGCGCGTGATGCGCACGCCGAACGCTGTCAGCGCGTCGGTGAGGTAATGGGCGGTGGTCTGGCCGTCGACGGTGGCATTGAGGGCGATGATCACCTCGCGCACGCCGCCGGCGGCNACNCGGTCGACCAGCGTCTGGATGTTCAGNTCCTTCGGGCCGACGCCATCGAGCGGCGAGAGCACGCCGCCCAGCACATGATAGGGCGCNTTGAGCGCGTTGGCGCGCTCCAGCGCCCAGAGGTCGGCCACGGTTTCGACCACCACGAGGGTGGCCGGATCGCGCCGCCCGTCGCGGCAGACCGTGCAGGGGCTGAGCGTATCGATGTTGCCGCAGCTCTCGCAGGTGATGATCCGCTCCGCCGCAACGGCCATGGCGGAGGCGAGCGGGCCAAGCAGATCCTCGCGCCGGTTGATCAGGTGCAGCGCGGCACGACGGGCCGAGCGCGGCCCCAGCCCCGGCACGCGGGCCAGAAGCTGGATCAGACGCTCGATTTCCGGCCCTGCGATGCCCGCCACGGGATCAGAACGGCAGCTTGAAGCCGGGGGGCAGCGGCAGGCCGCCGGTGATCGCCTTCATCTTCTCGGCCATCAGGCTTTCGGCCTTCTCGCGGGCATCATTGAGGGCGGTGACGATCAGATCCTCAAGGATTTCCGCCTCGCCCTCGCGCATCAGCGTGGGGTCGATGCGCACCGCCCTGACCGCGCCCTTGGCGGTGGCGGTGACGCTGACCATGCCGCCGCCGGCGCTGCCCTGCACCTCAAGGCGCTCCATCTCGGCCTGCATCTCGGCGAATTTCGCCTGCATGGCCTGAACCTGCTTCATCATGCCCATCATTGGCGGCAATCCTGTCTTCTGCTGAGGCTTACAAGTCGTCGTCGTCGTCGGGGTCAATCGGCACGGATTGGCCGGCGGCGAGGGATTCGTCAACCTCGTCGGCGCCGGTCTCGGCGCGCGCCAGATCGACGCGGGTGATCTCGGCCCCGGGGAAACTGTCGAGAATCGCCCGGATGGCGCCGCGCGCCAGCACGCCGCGCTGGTCATTGGCGCGGCGCTCGGCCTCCTGCTCCTGAAGGGTGGGGCCGCCCTCCTCCTGCGAAATCGCCACCAGCCAGCGCATGCCGGTCCAGCCCTGAAGCGTGCGCTGGAGCTTGACGGCGATTTCGGGCGAGCCGGAGGCGATGGCGATCTCGATCCGCCCCTCCTCGAAGGCGACGAGGCGGACATCGCGCTCGACCGCGATCTTCAGTTGCAGGTCGCGCTTCTCGCCGGCGATGGCGGCGATATCCTCGAAGCGGCGGATGCGCATCATCGGCTCGGCCGCGGCCTTCACCTCCGGCGCGCGGGCCGGAGCGGGCGCGGGCGCGGGCGCGGCATAGGCCAGTTGCGGCCGGGCACCGGCAAGCGCGGCCATGGCGGCCGGGCCGCCGCCGCCCGAGGGCCCGCGCGGAGCGGAAGGGGCGGAGCCGGTGCCGGTCAGCTCGCGGATGCGGCGCAGGGCCTCGTCCGGGGTGGGCAGGTCGGCGGCATAGGCAAGGCGCACCAGCAGCATTTCCGCCGCCGCGACCGGGCGGGCGGCGCCCTGCACCTCGGCCAGCCCCTTGAGCAGGATCTGCCAGGCGCGGGTCAGCACCCGCTGCGACAGGCCGGCGGCGAACCCGGCGCCGCGCGTGCGCTCGGCCTCGCTCAGCGTCGGATCGGCGACCTCGCCGGGCACCACCTTCAACCGGGTGACGACATGCACATAGTCGGCCAGATCGGTGACGATGGTGGCCGGGTCGGCGCCGGCGTCATACTGGCTGCGCAGTTCGCCCAGCGCGCGGGCGATGTCGCCCTTCATCACCGCCTCGAACAGGTCGATGACGCGGGCCCGGTCGGCCAGCCCCAGGGCGGCGCGCAGGGCCTCGGCCTCGATGCGGCCGTGGCCGTGGGCGATGGCCTGATCGAGCAGCGAGAGCGCATCGCGCATCGAGCCTTCGGAGGCACGGGCGATCAGCGCCAGCGCCTCGTCGTCGATGGCGACGCCCTCCTTCCCGGTGATGGTGCGCAGGTAGGCGGTCATGTCGGCGGCGGTGATGCGCCGCAAATCGAAGCGCTGGCAGCGCGACAGCACGGTGACCGGCAGCTTGCGGATCTCGGTGGTGGCGAACAGGAACTTCACATGCGGGGGCGGCTCTTCCAGCGTTTTGAGCAGGCCGTTGAAGGCCTGCGTGGAGAGCATGTGCACCTCGTCGATGATGAACACCTTGTAGCGGGCCGAGACCGGCCGGTACTGCACCGAATCGATGATCTCGCGGATGTCGTTGATGCCGGTGTGCGAGGCGGCGTCCATCTCGATGACATCGACATGCCGGCTTTCGAGAATGGCCTGGCAATGGCGGCCGTAGCCGGAGAGATCGACCGTCGGGGCGCCGCCGCCCTCCGGCGTCTCGTAGTTGAGGCCGCGGGCGATGATGCGGGCCGTCGTCGTCTTGCCGACGCCGCGCACGCCGGTGAAGATGTAGGCCTGATGGATGCGGTTGGTGGAGAACGCGTTGCGCAGGGTGCGCACCATCGGCTCCTGGCCGACCAGATCGGTGAAGTTCTGCGGCCGGTACTTGCGCGCCAGCACCCGGTAGGCCGGGGCGGCGGCCGCCTTGTCCACACCGGGGATGTCTGTCTCAGCCATGGCTCGCACCGGTGGCCGGTCCCCGGCTCGTGAACAAAGGTTGGGAGGCTGGACGATAACCCGCCCGTACTCGTTGGGGCTGCTTCCTTCCGGACCTGACCCGGTTGGCGAGTGGTACGTCCACCGCCAACCTCCCGGCCCCTATATCGTTCATGTCGCGCGCGAAAACAAGCGTGGCGTTGCCGGTCCGATTTGGTTATCTCTCAAAGAAAATGGAGACGCTTGGCCGCATGTCCGATTTCGTGCTCGACCCCGTGCTCGCCCGCGACACGCTTGTGCTGGGCGACCTGCCGCTCTGCCGCGTGCTGCTGCTCAACGATTCGCGCTACACCTGGCTGACGCTGGTGCCGCGCCGGGCCGGCGTGAGCGAGCTGATCGACCTTGACGCCGCCGACCGGGCACAGGCCTTCGCCGAGATCATGGCCGCCTCCGAAGTGCTGCGCGCGGTGGCCCGGCCGGACAAGCTGAACACCGGCGCGCTGGGCAACATCGTGCGCCAGCTGCACATCCATCTGATCGCGCGCTTCCAGTCCGATCCGGCCTGGCCCGGCCCGGTCTGGGGCCATTCCCCCGCCGTGCCCTATNCGCCGCATCTGGCGGGCGTGATGATCGACCGGCTGAAACCGGCGCTGGCGGCGCAGGGCATGAAGGAGAGTGCGCGCATGAGCGGGCGGTTTCACCTTTCCGAACGGCGCGCGCCGGACGATCTGGGCTTTTCGCATTTCGACCTCGACCGCGCCGCGGCCCGGCGCGAGGATGCCGCCTTCCTGGCCGGGGCGGCACAGGCCGGNGATGCGCGGTTCTATGCCATTTCNGGCGAGAACGCGGTGGTGAAGGCCGGATCGCCGCCCGATCCGCTGTTCCGCGCGGGGGAACTGCCGCTGCCCGGNCTTCAGCGCGAAACGGTGTTTCTGGGCCTTGAAAAGGGCGCGCCGCGCTTTGCCACGCTGTTCGACGAGGCCGCCGCNGAAGCGCTGGCGGCGACGCCGGGGCTGGCCCTGCCCGGCGTGCGGCAGGCGGCGGTGGAAGGGCTGCTGCCACCGGGGGCGCTGGGCGCGCTGGCCGCCGGCAAGGCGATGCTGCACTGGCACCGCACGCACCGGTTCTGTGCCAGCTGCGGCCATGCCTCGACCCTGACCAACGGCGGCTGGCGGCGCGATTGCCCAAGCTGCAAGGCGCTGCATTTTCCGCGCACCGACCCGGTGGTGATCATGCTGGCGGTGCGGGGCGACTATTGCCTGATGGGCCGGCAGCCGCGCTTTGTCCCCGGCATGTATTCCTGCCTCGCCGGCTTCTGTGAGCCGGGCGAAACCATCGAGGATGCGGTGCGCCGCGAAATCCACGAGGAAGCCGGGATCGAGACCGGCCGCATCCGCTATCTCGCCTCCCAGCCCTGGCCCTTCCCGGCCTCGCTGATGCTCGGCTGNCTGGCCGAGGCGACCAGCGAGACGATCGTGCGCGACGAGACCGAGCTTGAGGACGCGCGCTGGTTCTCGCGTGCCGAAGTGCTGCAAATCCTCGACCGCAGCCACCCCGACAANATCGTCGCGCCGGGGCGCTTCGCCATCGCCCGCGTGCTGGTGAAGGCCTGGGCACGCGGCGGCCTGAGCTTTGAATGACCGGACCCAGCCATGACCGATGATCCCCGTTCCGCCGCGCTGGCCGCGCTCTCCGCCGCGATCGGCGCCGGCCATGTGCTGACCGACCCTGCCGAGCTGGCCCCGCACGAGGTGGAGGGGCGCGGCCTCTACAAGGGCAAGGCGATCGCGCTGCTGCGCCCCGGCAGCACCGAGGAGGTGTCGGCCTGCGTCAGAATCGCGGCGGCGCACGGGCTGGCCATCGTGCCCCACGGCGGCAACACCGGGCTGGTGGGCGGCGGCGTGCCCTATGAGGCGCTGGTGCTGTCGTTGCAGCGGCTGAACCGGGTGCGCGAGGTCGATGCGGTCAACCTGACGATGGTGGCGGAAGCCGGCGTCATCCTGGCCAACGTGCAGGCCGCGGCCGAGGCGGCGGACTGCCTGTTCCCGCTGTCGCTGGGGGCCGAGGGCAGCTGCACCATCGGCGGCAATCTCTCCACCAACGCCGGCGGCACGCAGGTGCTGCGCTATGGCAACGCGCGCGAACTGGCGCTGGGGCTGGAAGTGGTGCTGGCCGACGGGCGCGTGCTCAACGATCTCAACCGGCTGCGCAAGAACAACACCGGCTATGACCTGCGCAACCTGTTCATCGGGGCGGAGGGCACGCTCGGCATCATCACCGCCGCGGTGCTCAAGCTCTATCCGCGGCCCCGGGTGCGGGCCACGGCCTGGGTCGGGCTGACCTCCGCCGCCGACGGGCTGGCGCTGTTCTCGCGGCTGCGCGCGGTGGCCGGCGACACGCTGACCGGCTTTGAATTCATGTATGATTTCGTGCTGCAAACGGTGTTCCGGCACATCCCCGGCGTGGTCCGGCCGCTTCAGGGCGCGCATCCCTATCATGCGCTGGTCGAACTGACCTCGCCGGACGACAGCCTCGATCTCTCCGCCCGGCTGGAAGGCCTGCTGGGCGAGGCGTTCGAGGCGGAACTGATCCAGGATGCGGTGGTCGCCNCNTCCGAGGCGCAGGCCGATGCGCTCTGGCACATCCGCGAGAGCATGTCGGAAAGCCAGCGCGGCGAGGGCGGCTCGATCAAGCACGATGTCTCGGTGCCGGTGTCGCGCGTGGCCGAGTTTCTCGACCGGGCGACGGCGGCCTGCGAGGCCGACCTGCCGGGCATCCGCGTCGCCGCCTTCGGCCATTTCGGCGATGGCAACATCCATTTCAACCTGTCGCAGCCGGTGGGCATGGACAAGGCGGCCTATCTGGCGCGCTGGGGCCATTTCAACCACATCGTCCATGGCATCGTCGCCGCGCTGGGCGGCTCGATCTCGGCCGAGCACGGCATCGGCACCCTGAAGAAGAACGAACTGCCGCTCTACAAGGACGCGGTGGCGCTGGAGGTGATGCGCACGCTCAAGGCCGCGCTCGACCCCAGGGGCACGCTCAACCCCGGCAAGGTATTGCCCGACGCCTGATCAGCGGATGGCGTCCACCGCCTCGATGCCGGCCTGCCAGTTGACGGTGTGGAAGGCCCCCGCCTTCCAGAGCGGCGGCGGGGCGATGCGGCTCAGTTCCGTTTCGGCGTAGGTTTCACGGCTCAGCGCATCGATGCGCCGCACCGACAGGCCGAGACCGTAGCCGGCCGAGCAGTCCTGTGCCGGGCGGCGCAGCCCGTCGCGCCCGCGCACGATCCAGCCGGCCGGGCGGGCGCCGCGCACATCCACCACCACCGGGTTGAGCGGGTGCGCCGTCCACGGCCCTTCCAGCCGCTCGGCGTAGAACAGGCTCATCGAATCGCGATCGGTGGCGCCGTGGTCGGCGGTGGCTGCGGAAATCCAGAGCAGGCCGTCGTGGGCGAACAGCGTCGGATCGGCGGCGTGAATGTCGTCGATCAGCACCTGATGCAGCACCCAGCGATCCGGGAAGGGGTCGGCGCGGTAGAGTTCGAGACGCCGGCGGTCGACCGTCTCGGGGATCATCCAGATGTGGTCGCCATAGCGGAAGACGCTCGGATAGGACATGTGCACCGGCTCTTCGAGCACCGGGCGGATGCTGACCGGGGCCAGCGCCGCGTCCAGCTCGATCACCGAGATCAGGCCGCGCCCGGTGACATAGGGCAGCTCCTCGACGAAGACGAAGCGCCGGCCCTCGTGCTCGAAGGGGAAGGGATCGGCGAAATACCGGCTCGGCCCGCTGTCGATCCAGCGGATCGGCTCGGCTTTCAGGCTGCCCGAGCCGATCAGGCTGTCGCCGAAGGAACTGGCACGCCAGCCCACCATCCACTGCGTCCGCTCGCTCAGCAGAGCGGCGATCCGGCCCTGGATTCGGGCGGCGGCGGCGGCGATGGCGAAGGCCGGCAGCACCCCCGGCCCCGGCCCCTGTGGCGCCAGCAGGCCGAGCGGCATCGCCTGAACCGGGGCATGGATCAGCCTCAGCGCCTTTTCGGCGAGGCTGATCATGCGCATGAAACTGTCGCTCAGCCCCTGCGTCATCACATGGGGGGAGAGGATCGCCACCTCGCCGCCGGCCAGCAGCGCGCCATCGCCGGCGCGGCGCCAGCCGATCAGCGGCGGCCGGTTGTCGGCCAGCGCCTCGACCAGCAGGGATTCGGAGAGGCCGCCGCCATAGCTGGGCTGAAGGACGGGCGTCTCGCCGGGCTCTTCGAGCGGAAGGCCGGTGCAATCGAGCACGACATCGGCGGCGGCCCCCTCGTCGGCAAAGGCGGCAAAGGCCTCGCGCGGCTGGATGGCACAGGGATCGGCACCGGAAAAGCGGGTGCGGCTGTAGAGCTGGCTCTCGACATAGCGCAGCAGCTCCAGCCCCGGCATCGCGGTGTCGATGCCGGCGACGAGTTCCACCGCGACGGCATGGCCCTGAGCGGCCAGCGCCTGCGCCAGACGCACCTGCCAGCCGCGCATCGCCCCCTGAGGCAGGCGCAGCCGGATGTGCAAGCGCTCCTCGTTCACAATCGTCCGGTCTGAAACCGCCCCATAGCCCCTGTCCTCACGCGCCCTGCGCCGCCGCGGCGCCCTCGGAAGGATGTCCGCGCGACAAGGGCAACGTGACCAGCCGGATGCTCTCGCCCGAAAGCCCCAGCGAGCCGGCCCAGCCGGCCGCATCCGGCACCCCATTCCCCTGCGTCATGACTGCCACGATCTGAGCAGCTTGCGCAAGTGCAAGCTGACCTTGCACGGCACGGCCTTCCGGGCCGGCCAGCACGACGCAATCGAAATTGCCGGCAAGGCCGGGCAGTTCGCGGCCACCCGCCGGCGGTTCGCTGGCGAGCGCCTGCTCGGCCGGCACGAACCAGATCGGCCGGGCCGGCATCGCCTCGAACGAGGCCAGGACACGGGCCCGGCCATGGATGCGCACCCGGCCGACCAGCAGGGCACGGCGCAGCACCTCGGAGAGCACGGGGTTGGCCTCCGCCGCGTCGATCAGCAGCACGCGCAGGTTCTCGGCGGCGGCGGCGGTGGCGATGTCGAGGGCGAGCGCCGCCAGATCGGCCTGGCGGTCGGCNGCNACCAGCACGGTCTGCAAGGCGAAGGCGCCGCTGCGCCCGGCGATCTCGCGGGCCAGTTCCGGCGCGGCGATGANCCCTGCGGCAGGCGGGGCCGAGGGAGCGGGAGCGGCTGCGGCCGGCATCGGCGGCGGCGCGGAGGCGGCGGGCGGAGCGCGCACCACCCCGGCGGCGGCCGGCAGGGGCGGCGGCTCGTCGTCCGGCTGGTCCGGCTGAACCGGGCGAAACTCCGGGCGATAGGGCCGCTGACGGCGCATCTCGCGGATGATGCCGCCCAGACCGACCAGCAGCGCCAGCCCGGCGGCGGCGAGCCCGGCGAGCAGCATCACCTGCCGCTCGGACGGGGCCACCGGCGCGGCGGGCGGCACGGCGGCGGAGATCACCCGGGCGGGCACGCCATCCACCGCATCGGCCGAGCCGGAGAGCGTGCGCAGATGACGATCATAGGCGATGCGGGCGAGTTCGACGGCGCGTTCGAGGTCGTCGAGCTTCGCCTTGTCCGGCGCCGGCGCGGCATCGGGCTGATCGGGCGGGGCGAGGCGCTTTTCCAGCGCGGCTTCCTGTCCCTGCGCGCTCTGCCAGTCGGCCCGGGCGGCGGCGGCGGCGAGGCGCAGCGCCTCGACCAGCAGGCGGCGCTTCTCGTTCACCTGCGCCTGCGCTTCGAGATAGGAGGGATGCTTCGGCCCGAGCGAGGTGCGGAAGGTCGCCTCCTGCGCCGCCGCCTCGTTGTACTGGATGCGCAGCCGGTCGATGGCCGGCGAGCGGACCAGATCGGCGATCGCCTCGACCTGCTTGCCGCCCTGCAGGAGCTTCATCACCTGATCGTAGCGGGCCTTGGCCTCGCTGGCCTGACTGCGGGCACGGCCAAGCTCGGTCGCCGGATCGCTGCCGCCCCCGGCGGCGCGGAAGCGGGCCAACTGTGCCTCGGCCTCGCGCAGGCGGGTGCGCAACTCCTCGGCCTGACGCGACTGGCGCGACTGGTCCAGCCCGGCGGCGCGGCTGGCGGTGAGCATCACCTCCTCGACGAAGGCACCGGCAACGGCATTGGCCAGGCGCGCCGCCGTCGCCGCATCGGGCGAGGATACGGATATCTCGATCAGGTTGGCCTCGCCGGTGGCGCGGGCCCGGGTGGTCTCGGTCAGCTGGCGCAGCAGGGCGCCGGCGCGATCCTCGGCCGGTCGGGCGCCGCCGACCAGATCCAGCAGCAGGGCGGTCAGCGCCGCGACGCCGGTGGGGCGGGTCTGCACGGCGGGGTCGGCGGCCAGCCTGTCGCGGCTCAGCGCCCTCTCCAGCACCGGGCGGGCGCTGGCAAGGCGGACATAGGCATCGAGCGCGGCAGGATCGTGCCCGCCGGGGGCGCGGGCCGGCCGGCCGGCGGCGGCATCGACGAAGACCACGGCCGTCGCCTCGTAGCGCGGCGGGGCAAGGCGCAGCCAGGCGAAGGCCAGCGCCAGCGGCAGGGCCGCGACCAGCAGCATCGCCGGCAGGCGGCGCACCAGCGCCAGCAGCAGGGCGCCAAGCGGCAGCGCCCGGCGGAGAGGCGGGGAGGCAGAGGGCGGAGCGGCGGCCTGCGGCCGCGGCGGAGGCACGGCGGCGCGCGCGTGTGCCGGCCCTTCCCCCCCTGCTGGCGCATATCTGATGACCATGCCACGTCCGTTCCGCCCGCGGCGCGCCGTCGGCGTGCGGGATCGAGCCGACTTTCACTCCCGATTGGTTGATAATCCCTTTACCCTGTTGCAGATTGGCACATCGCTTAAGAAAAAATTGAGCATAACCCTCGGGATGTGCGCCAGGTCGCCTTGCGTTCATGAAGAAAGCGTTAACGGGCCGTCGTCCTCCCCGCGCCGGGCCGCCGGCATCAAGCCTGCACGTGGGGGTCTGTAACCGTGTTCAGGTGGCCCATGACGCATCAGACCGATACACTTCTGGCGCAAAGCGTGTCTCGCAAACGGACGATCAGTCCGCTTTTGGTCACGGTCCTGCGTTTCAGTCTGGAAACGGCGGCTGTGTTCGCCGCCACCTATGCCAGCGGCACGCTCTATCACCTGTTCGTGTACCGGACGACCGGCTTCTTCCCCTACTGGGAGTTTGCCGCCGCCTTCTCGATGCTGTTTGCGGTGATCAGCTTCTATCGCGACGACTACCGGGCCAGCGTCTCGGCCATGGCCGGCAAGATCGGCCAGCGCGCCTTCAAGGCCTTCAACCTGACCTTCATCTTCTTTCTCGTNCTCGCCTTCCTGACNAAGACGACGGCGGTGCCCTCGCGCGGCACGATCCTCGTCTTTTANGGGCTGGGCTTTGCGGCGATCTACATCTCGCGCCATCTGATCAGTGCACTGATCACCGAACTGACGCGCGTCGGCTGGTTCGCGGCGGGGCGGGTGATGGTGGTCGGCTTTCCGGCGGAACTGGCCTGGGTGCTCGACCACGGCGCGCCGCAGCGCCACGGCTACGACGTGCTGGCGGTGGAACAGCTGGTGCGNCCGCTGGAGGACGATCTCGACTCGCCCGGCTCGGGCATCGACGCGATCGTCGAAAAAGCGCGCTGGCTGCATCCCGACACGGTNCTGCTCGCCCTGCCCTGGTCGCAGGCCGAGACGATCGACCAGTGCGTGCGCGCCTTCATGAACCTGCCGGTGCGCGTCGAACTGGCGCCCGAGCGGGTGCTCTACCGCTTTGCCGAACTCAGGCTGGCGCGGCTTGGCGCCATGCTGACGCTGAACGTACTGCGGCCGCCTCTCGGGCATTTCGGCCGGGCGGTGAAGCGGGCGTTCGATGTCGTCACGGCCTTCATCGGGCTTGTGCTGCTGGCGCCGCTGTTCCTCGTGGTGGCGCTGCTGATCCGGCTCGACAGCCCCGGCCCGGCGCTGTTCCGGCAGAACCGCTACGGCTTCAACCAGCGCCCGTTCCGCATCTGGAAGTTCCGCACCATGCGCACCCAGGACGACGGGCCGGTGATCGTGCAGGCGACGCAGGATGATGCGCGCGTCACCCGCATCGGCCGGTTCCTGCGGCGCTGGAACATCGACGAGCTGCCNCAGCTGATCAACGTGCTGACCGGCGAGATGTCGCTGGTCGGNCCGCGCCCGCACGCGATTGCCCACAACCGNTTCTACGAGGGCAAGATCGACCTGTACGCCCGCCGCCACAACGTGCTGCCCGGCATCACCGGCTGGGCGCAGGTGAACGGGCTGCGCGGCGCCACCGACGACGATGCGATGCAAAAGCGCGTCGAGTTCGATCTGTTCTATCTCGACAACTGGTCGCTGTCGTTCGACATCGCCATCCTGTTCCTGACGCTGTTCTCGCGGCGCAGCTACCGGAACGCGCACTGATGCTGGCCCCTGTCGTCCGGCGGGCGCCGGCGCGCGCCCCGGGGCCGGCCGTCCTGGTGCAGAGCCGGGACGAAGCCCGCTTCGTCAACCGTGCCGCGATCGTCTTTGCCGGCCTGATCGTGCTGCGCGCGGTGCTGACCGATCCGCTGCTCAACTCGGTGATCAACTATTCGGGCGAGGGCGGCACGCTGATCGAGAAGATCCACCCCGCCACCTACGGCATGCTGATCCTGCTGGTGGTGACGCTGACCCGGGTGCGCATCGTGCTGACCCGCGTCGAGGTGCGGCTGATCCGGCCCCTGTTCATCTTCATCGGCGTCATCGCCCTTCTGGTGGTGATGATGCAGGTGCTCGGCCGCTCGGTCTCGATCGGCTACCTGCTCGAAACCTATATCGCCGGCTTCCTGATCGCCTTCTTCATGTTCGTCTTCCCGCTCGAAAAGCGGCGGATGATCGGCACGACGATCCTCGCCTACATCCTCGTCAACGCCGTCCTCGCCATCCTCGAAAAGGTCGCGGGCCAGCGGCTGCTGCCCTATCCTTACCTCGAATTGTCGTTCCGCCCGACGGCGCTGACCTCGCACCCGCTGGTCATCGGCCTGATCAACTCGGGCGCGGTGGTGTTCGTGCTGGCGACGCGCTGGCGCCCGGCCCTCAAGGGGCTGGCGCTGATGATCATCATCATGGGCACCTTTGCCGCCGGGGCGCGCACCGGCGCGATCATCGCCAGCCTGGCGAGCCTTGCCGCCCTGAGCCTGACCGAGATGCCCGGCCGCAGCGCCGCCGAGCGGCTGCGCTGGCGGGCGATCCTGTTCGGCTCGCTGCTGTTTGCCGCGCCGCTGCTGCTGATCGTCGCCGATCAGGCCGGCTTTCTCGAACGCTTCTATGGCGGCTACATCGACGAGAACGCCCAGGCGCGCATCGACGTCTACAAGGTGTTCGACTGGGTATCGTGGGGCGACATCCTGATCGGCCGCGACATCGTCGAGGTGAAGAAGATGGTGATGGACCGCCTCGGCATCCTGGTCGAAAGCTCGGTGGTGGTCTTCGTCTTCCAGTTCGGGCTGTTCGGCGCGCTCGCCTTCGCCGGCATGCTGCTGTGGTCGCTGCTGCGGCTTGCGGCGGGAGCCGACCCGCGCGCCTATATCGCCGTGCTCGCCTTCCTGGCGGTGGCGATGAGCAACGATTCGCTCTCGGGCAAGCACTGGTACATCACCATGATGCTGGTGCTGATGATCGCCTTCCGCAACGATTC
>Ga0056914_10001791_pt1 | contig 14496 bp, 14 predicted proteins | sample TNRBio252014_DNA_FD_55168 | JGI IMG/M metagenome (GOLD analysis project Ga0056914, IMG submission 55168) | Wastewater treatment Type I Accumulibacter community from EBPR Bioreactor in Madison, WI, USA - TNR Reactor_6/25/2014_ DNA | ecosystem: Engineered > Bioreactor > EBPR > Anaerobic-Aerobic >...
GCGAGGATGGGCAGGACGAAGCGCGCGATGCTGCGCGCCTGACCGGCCGTTATGAAGGGCGCCTCGCCCCTCAAACGCCCGGCCAGCGCCGTTGCTGCGTTGCCGAGACTGGCCAGGACGATGACGCACCCCATGTAGAACGGGAAGGTGCCCGGTTCAGGGCCGGAGGGGCTCCAGCCCACGCCGAATTCGGTGGCGCCATAGGCAACAAGCCCGCCGAATACGGCTGTCACCGTCGCCATGCCGAGTTCGGCGCTGCGGCGCGAGATCATCCCGGCCTCCGTTGTTACTGGACGATCCAGCCCTCGCGCTGGAATACCTCGCGCGAATTCTTGTCGTCCTTGGCGATGAAGGCCTTGAACTCTTCGCCAGCCATGAACTTGCCGGTCTGGACGGTGCGCTCGATGTAGTCCTTCCATTCCGGCGTTTCCGCCACCTTCTTCAGAACGCCGGCATAAAAGGCCGCCGCGTCTGCCGGGGCGGTTGCCGACAGCCAGACGGTGCGCGGCATCTGGAACTGCTCGATGGCAATGCCCTCGTCCTTGCAGGTGGGAATGTCGCCCCAGCCCTGCGTGGCGGTGACCTTGGTCGCCGAAGCGAGTTTTGCCGGCGAGAAGACGCACACCGGACGCACCTGACCGGCCTTCCACTGGCCGATCGACTCGTTCGGGTTGTTGGTGTTGGAATCGATATGGCCGCCCGCAAGCTGCGTGCCCACGGCCGCGCCGCCCTGGAACGGCACATAGATGAACTTGGCCCCGGTTGCGGCGCTGATCATGCTGGTCAGCGTCTGGTCGGTGTCCTTGGACTGGCTGCCGCCCATCTTGAAGGTCTCCGGCTTGGCCTTGACCGCGGCGATATAGTCCTTCGCCGACTTATAGGGCGCGTCATCCTTCACCCAGAGCAGGAACTCGTCCAGCGCCAGCGCCGCCACCGGCGTCAGATCGGCAAACTTGTAGCCGACCTTGGCGACATAGGGCAGCAGGTAGGCATTGTTGGTGCCGAAAATCACCTTGTAGGGGTCGCCGGCCGAAGTTTTCGAGGTCAGGTAGCCTTCCGCGCCGGAGCCGCCGCCCTTGTTGGTGACGACGATCGGCTGCTCGATCAGCTTGTACTTGGTGATGATCGACTGGATCATCCGGGTGAAGTTGTCGGTGCCGCCGCCGGGTGCCGAGGTGACGACGAATTCAATCGGCTTGGTCGGTTGCCAGGCCAGCGCCGGGCTGGACAGCAGGGCCGTGCCGGCAAGTGTCGCGGCGATGATCGTCAGGGCTTTCATTGCTTCCTCCGTCGGCTGAACTGGCATGACTGCCAGCACACGTTGATCGTGCATCTTGGATTGAGCGTCCTGCTCTTGTGGTTAGGCCTATCACGCCCTCTTGCGATGGCGCAAGTATGCTGTATGCAATATGCGATCCTGCGACAACCGGGCCGCTGCCATGAATTATCACACACGCTATGCGGGCCTCCGCGCTCCCGTCGGCACCTGTCTGGTCGGCGGCGGCGCCTTCGGGCAGAGTTTTCTTGCCCAGGCCCGGTTCATCAAGCGGTTGACCGCCCGGATCGCGGTCGATCTCAGTGCCGAGGCGGCGGGGCGCGCGCTTGAAGCTGCCGGTTTTGCCCGTGCCGACATCCGCCTGTGCGACACGCCAGCCGAAGCGCGCGCCGCCTATGATGCCGGCCATGGGGTCGCGGCAGGGCGGCTGGAGACGGTGATTGACCTGCCGTTCGACATCCTGATCGAGGCGACCGGCCATCCCGAGGCGGCGGCGCGGCACTCTTTGATGGCGATCGCGGCGAAGCGGCATATCCTGCTGGTCACCAAGGAAACCGACAGTGTGGCCGGGCCGATGCTGGCGCATCTGGCACGTCAGGCGGGTGTCGACCTCACACCGGTCGACGGGGACCAGCCGAGCCTGCTGATCGACCTTGTGACNTGGGCGGAAACCCTCGGATTCGAGCTTCTCTGTGCCGGAAAATCGAGCGAATACGATTTCGTCTTCGATTCNGCTTCCGGCCGGGTGGTCAGCAACGGGGTTGGCGCCGACCTGCCGGCGCTGCGTNGCGCCTGGGCNCCAGAGGGGCGCAGCCTGCGGACCCTTGCCGCGGCGCGCGCTCAGATACTCGGACAGGTGTTCCCGCTGCGCGCCGTGCCCGACCTCTGCGAGATGACGCTGGTGGCCAATGCCACCGGATTTTCGGCCGATACGCCGCCGTTTCATACGCCTGTCGCCCGAATCCCCGAGGTTGCGGCGCTGTTATCCCCGTGCCCCGATCACGGCGTTCTCTCCGGAACGCGCCGGCTCGATGTCTTCCATCACCTGCGCGCGCCGGATGAGGCGAGTTTTGCCGGCGGGGTCTTTGTTACCGTCGCCTGTCAGGATGCGGCGAGCTGGCGGGTTCTCGCCGAAAAGGGCCATGTCGTCAGCGAGAACGGCGCGAGCGCCATGATCTACCTGCCACGGCATCTACTCGGGGTCGAGGCGGCGACGAGCATTCTCGATCTCGCCGGGCTGGGTCAGTCGGCCTATGGCGCGGACTACCGGCCGCGGGTCGATCTGGTCGCCGTCGCCACGCGCGACCTGCCCGCCGGCAGCGACCTTGCGGCGCGAGGGCACCACCACACCATCGATGGCGTGAGCGCCGAAATGCGCCCGATGCTGCCGCTTTCTGCTGATGTTACAACGCCTTACTATCTGGTTGCCAACCGCACCCTGGCCCGTCCGGTGCGACGGGGCGAGGCCATCCGGCTGTCCGATCTGGTGCCCACCCCGGGCTCGGCCCTGCTCGATCTGCGNCTGCAACAGGATCGTCACTTCGCCGCGTCTTGACACCGGCGGCGAATAGGCGCGCATAGTGTATGCAGCATACTTTCCCGAGAACAGCGCATGATCAAGCCCGAACACCTCACGAGATGGGTCGAGACCCTGCTGATCGCCGGGTTTGTCGCGATGATCGGGCTGGTATTCGGCAATGTGGTGCTGCGCTACGGATTTGAGTCCGGCCTGATCATGGCGGAGGAACTGTCGCGCGTGATCTTCGTCTGGCTCACCTTCGGCGGGGCCTGGCTGGTGGCGCGGGAGGGCGGGCATCTGGGCATGACCTCGGTCGTCGGGGCGCTCGGCCCGGGCGGGCAGCGGGCCTGCCGGCTGATCGCCGAGGCCTTGTCGCTGCTCTGCATGGGGCTGCTGGTGGTCGGCTGCTGGCGGCAGATCGTCATCAACATCGACAACCGCGCGCCGATCACCGGCATCCCGCTGGCGGTGACCTTCATGGCCGCCTTTGCCTGCGGCATCGGCATCGCACTGCTGAACCTTCAGACGATCTGGCGCATTCTCAGCGGGCGCATGCGGCCGGAGGACTATGTCGTCGGCGCCGAATCGGAAGAGTTTGCCGGCGGGCACGACCGGGGAGGGCCGGCGCCATGACGGTCGTCGTCTTCCTGACCTCCCTGCTCGGCGCCATGGCGATCGGCATGCCCATCGCCATCGCTCTGCTGGTCTGCGGCGTGGCGCTGATGCTCTGGCTCGGCACCTTCGATGCGCAGATTCTTGCCCAGAACCTGGTGGGCGGGGCCGACAGCTATCCGCTGATGGCGGTGCCGTTCTTCATGCTGGCGGGCGAATTGATGAATGCCGGNGGNCTGTCGCGCCGCATCATNGCCTTTGCCGTGGCGCTGATCGGCCACTGGCGCGGCGGGCTCGGCTATGTCGCGGTGGTCGCGGCGATCATCATGGCCAGCATCTCGGGCTCGGCGGTGGCGGACACGGCGGCGCTGGCGGCCATTCTGGTGCCGATGATGCGGCAGGCCGGCTATCGGCTCGACCGGAGCTGCGGGCTGATCGCTGCCGGCGGGATCATCGCGCCGGTCATCCCCCCGTCGATCGGCTTCGTCGTCTTCGGCGTCGCTGCCGGCGTCTCGATCACCCGGCTGTTCCTCGCCGGCATCGTGCCGGGCATCCTGATGGGGCTGGCGCTGATCCTGACATGGTATCTGGTGGCGCGCGATGAGGCCGCCACGCGCACCGAGCGGGCCAGCCCGCGCGAAATGTTCAGAGCCTTTATCGACGGGCTCTGGGCGCTGGTCCTGCCGGCGCTGATCATCGGCGGCATGAAGGCCGGGGCCTTCACCCCCACCGAGGCGGCGGTGGTGGCTGCCGTCTACGCCGGTTTTGTCGGCATGTTCGTCTATCGCGAACTGAAGATCGAGCATCTGCGCCCGGCGTTCCTGGCCGCGCTGAAGACCTCGGCGGCGGTGATGTTCCTGGTTGGCGCCGCCATGGTCTCGGCCTGGCTGATCACCATCGCCGATATTCCGGGCGAGGTGACGCGGGCCTTCGGCCCGATCGTCAACAGCCCGACGCTGCTGATGATCGCGATGATGCTGCTGGTCTTCATCGTCGGCACGGCGCTCGATTTCATCCCCACCGTGCTGATCCTGACACCGGTGCTGATGCCGCTGGTCAAGCAGGCCGGCATCGATCCGGTCTATTTCGGCGTGCTGTTCATCATCAACAACGCCATCGGTCTGCTGACGCCGCCGGTGGGCACCGTCCTCAACGTGGTCTGCGCCGTCGGCGGGGTTTCGATGGATCGGGTCATCCGCGGCGTCATGCCGTTCCTGATCGCCCAACTGATCGTGCTTGCCCTTTTGGTTGCCTTCCCCGTGCTGGTCACCGGACCGGCACGGTTCTTCTATGGTCGATAAGTCCCATCACAGGCGCGGAACGCGCATTTTCAGGAGGACCCCATGAGCATTTCCCGCAGAACCCTGATCAAGGCCACCGGCTCGGGCGTCGCGCTGTTCGCCATCGGCGGCAGCGCCCGGGCGCAGGCCAGCGTCATGCGCTTCGGCCATCCGCATCCGACCTCGGACAGCTGGCAGACCGCAGCGCTCCAGTTCGCCGAGAAGGTGAAGGCGCGGACCGGCGGCAAGATCGAGGTGCAGGTGTTCCCCAACGGCTCGCTCGGCTCCGATCCGCAGATGATCAGCGCGGTGCGCGGCGGCACGCTCGACATCACCCTGACCGGCAACCCGTTCTTCACCGGCATGGCGCCCAAGCTGAACGTGCTCGACCTGCCCTTCCTGTTCGCCAGCCGCGCCCATGTCGCCAAGGTGCTCGACGGCGCCATCGGCAATGCCCTGCGCGCGGATCTCGAAGGCTCGAACCTCAAGGCGCTCGCCACCTGGGAGGTGGGCTGGCGCAACCTGACCAACAGCCGCCGCCCGGTCGCCACCGCGGCCGACATCAAGGGGCTGAAGATCCGCACCACGCCCAACCCGGCGCATGTGAAGGCCTTCCAGCTGCTCGGCGCCGTGCCGACGCCGATGCCCTTCACCGAACTGTTCAACGCGCTTGAACAGAAGACGGTGGACGGGCAGGAAAACCCGGTGACGCTGATCCTCAACGCCAAGTTCTTCGAGGTGCAGAAGCACCTGTCGCTGACCAAGCATGCCTTCACCTCGGCGCCGCTGGTGATGAACAACGACAAGTTCAAGGCGCTGGCGCCCGACATCCAGGCTGCCCTGGTGGCGAGCGCGGCGGAGCTGGCGATCGCCCAGCGCAAGATGAACGAGGATGCCGAGGCGTCCAGCCTTGAGGCGCTCAAGAAGGCCGGCATGCAGGCGGTGGAAAAGCCCGACACCGAGTCGTTCTCGCGCATCGTCACCGAGGAGGTGCGCAAGGAGTTCGTGACCAAGTTCGGCGCCGAGACGCTCGACGCCATCGTCAAGGCGGCGTGACCGGCATGCGCATCATCGACCTGTCGATGCCGATCGCTCCGCATTTCCGCTGGCCGACGGAAACGCCGGTCAGGGGAAACATCGCGGCGGGCGACCAGTTCCGGGTGACGCGGCTGCACGCCACCTGCCACGGGTTTTCCCATGTCGATGCGCAGGCCCATATCCTCGCCGATGCGCCGACCATCGAAGCGACCGACCTCGCCCGGGTGGTGGGGCCGGCGCGCGTGCTCAACCTCAGGGATGTGCAGCCCAACGAGGAGATCGGCCCGGAGCGGCTGGCGAAGGCCGATCCCGGCGGGCCGGAGGGGGAGATCCTGATCCTCTCCGCCGGCTGGGACCGGCAGCGCGACTACAACACCCGCGCTTTCTGGCTGGATGCGCCCTGGCTCAACCGGGCGGCGGCGCAGTGGCTGGCCGATGCCCGGCCCAGCGCCATCGCCTTTGATTTTCCGCAGGATTATCCGATCCGCCTGCTGCTCGACGGCGGCGTCGTGCCGTTCGAGCAGCATGTCACCCACGACATCTGCCTGAGACAGGGCATCACGCTGATCGAGTATCTGGTCAACACCAGCGCGCTTGCGGCGCCGCGCGTGTTCTTCAGCGCCGCGCCTTTGAAGATTCCCGGCGCGGACGGGGCGCCGGCCCGCATCTACGCCATCGAGGGATTGGCCACAGGCAGCGGTTGACAGCGCGGGCGGAGTTGAGGCGTCAGTGGCACAGGCCGTGCAGGCGAATCGTGGCAGTATCGACCGGAGGAAGCCGCCCATGAGCGAAGCAGCCAGGACCGGAGACACCGGCACGCAGGCCATCGTCGATGCCGGCGCGACGCGGATCACGCGCGTCACCCTGCACGAGGCGGTGCTCAACCAGCTGCGCGACATGATCATCGAGGGTGCGCTGACGCCCGGCACGCGCATCAACGAGGGGCAGGTGGGCGCGGCGCTCGGCGTCTCGCGCACGCCGCTGCGCGAGGCGATCAAGACGCTGGCGAGCGAGGGACTGGTCGAGATCATCCCGGCGCGCGGCGCCGTCGTCCGCCGCTTCAGCGAGGCCGACATCCGCGACATCCTCGAAGTGCTCAAGGCGCTGGAGCAGACCGCGGCGCATCTGCTCTGCCGGCGCGGCAGCGATGCCGAGATTGCCGAGATCAACAGCCTGCACGCGGAGATGATGCGGCTCTACAAGGCGCGCAACCGGCTGAACTACTTCAAGCTCAACCAGGCCATTCATTCGGCCATCGTGCGCGGCTCGGGCAACAGCGTGCTGGCCCAGACGCACGACCAGCTTCAGGCCCGGATCAAGCGCATCCGCTTCATCGGCAACGAAACGCCCGATCGCTGGGCCGCCGCCGTCGCCGAGCACGAGGAAATGATCGCGGCCCTGCGCCAGCGCGACGGGGCGCGGCTGGCCGAGGTGCTGGGCCGGCATCTCGACAAGACGGTGGACCGGGTGCGCGACGCCATCTGAGGCCGGGCAAATTTCGGCGTTCTGTATACAGCATACTTGCGCCGGCCAAAACTGCCGCTAGACTGCCGCGGGGCCAGACCTGAGGAGGAGCATTCCGGCGATGGGCGGCGCAGCGTCATCCACGACATCGAGCCAGCCGCCGGGCCGCAGCCTCGTCGATGCGCATCACCACCTGTGGGATCCGACGCGCAATTATCATCCCTGGCTGTGCGACACGCCGCCGATCCCCTTCCGCTACGGTGATTATACGGCCATCCGCCGGCCCTATCTGAGCGCGCACTATCGCGCCGACGCCGCGCCGCGCCGCATCGCCGCCAGCGTCTATGTCGAGACCGAATGGACCCCCGACGATCCGGCCGGCGAGATGGACTATGTCGCCGAGATCAGGCGCCAGTCGGGACTGCCGAGTGTGGCGGTGGCGCAGGCCTGGCTCGACCGCGAGGATTGCGTGCGGGTGCTGGAAGGCCACGCTGCCCGGCCGTTCGTGCGCTCGGTGCGGCACAAGCCCAGGGCCAACCGCGATGCGCGGGACGGCACGCCCGGCGGCATGAGCGATGGGCGCTGGCGTGCCGGCTTTGCCCGGCTGGCGGGGCTGGGGCTGCGTTTTGATCTGCAGACGCCGTGGTGGCATCTGGGCGAGGCGGCTCGGCTCGCCGCTGATTTTCCCGATACCGCGATCATTCTCAACCACACCGGCCTGCCCGCCGACCGCTCGCCCGAGGGGCTGGCCGGCTGGCGCGCCGCGATGGCGCGGCTGGCCGAGGCGCCCAACGTATCGGTCAAGATATCCGGGCTCGGACAGCCCGNCCGCGCCTGGACGGCCGAGGCCAACCGCGCCATCGTGTTGACCACCATCGATCTGTTCGGGGCCGGGCGCTGCATGTTCGCCTCGAATTTTCCGGTCGATTCGCTCTGCGGCAGTTTCGACAGCATCTTCTCGGGCTTCGAGGCGATCGTCTCCGATTTTTCAGAAGCCGAGCAGGAGGCCCTGTTCGGCGGCAACGCGCGACGCATCTATGACATCGGGGCTGCCCATGGCTGAGACGCGGATCGGCTATATCGGCGTCGGGCTNATGGGCCTGCCGATGGTGCGCCACCTGATCGGCAGGGGCTATGGCGTGGCCGCCTATGATTGCCTCGCCGAGCGCTGCGCCGCTGCCGGGCAGGCCGGCGCGCGCATCGCATCCTCGGCCCGCGATGCGGTGGCGGGGGCTGGCATCATCGTTCTTAATCTGCCGACGACCGAGGCTGTCGAGACGGTGGTGTTCGGCCCGGACGGGATTGCCGGTGTGCTGAACGGGCGGCAGGTCGTCGTCGATTTCTCGACCATCTCCGTGGCGAAGGGCAAGGCCCTTGCCGCCCGGCTGCTGGCCGAGGCGGGCTGTGGCTGGGTCGATGCGCCGGTCTCCGGCGGCCCGCCGGCGGCGGCAGGCGGGATGCTGACGGTGATGGTCGGCGGGCGGGATCAGGATATCGCGCTGGCCTCGACGCTGCTGGCCGATGTTTCGCAGCGCTTCACGGTGATGGGCGGGCCGGGCGCGGGCCTCGTCGCCAAGATGATCAACCAGTTGATCGTCGGCTGCACCCATGCCGTGCTGGCCGAGGCGCTGGTGCTGGCCGAGGCGGCGGGCATCGAGGCGGCGCGCATCCCCGACTGCCTTGCCGGGGGACATGCCGACGGCACGCTGCTGCAACGGCTCTATCCGCGCATGGCGGCGCGCGATTTTGCGCCGCAGGGCTATGCCCGCCAGTTGCTCAAGGACCTTGAGATGGTCACCGCCTTTGCCGGGGAGGTGAAAGCGCCGACCCCGATGATGGGCGAGGCCCACCAGCTTTATCGCCTGCTTGCCCATCTCGGGCACGGCGAGGCCGACACCTCGGCGATCGTGAAGGTGTACGACCGCGCCTGACCCGACTTCACCCCGGCCCGCCAAGAGGCCGAACCCAGGAGAGACGCCCATGATCACCCGCAAAGCCTTCCTTGCCGCCGCCGCACTGGCCGTGGCGCTTGGCGCAACGCCGGCCGCCGCGCAGATCAAGCTGCGCTACGCCCATGTCGGCGTCGCCAACGCGCCGCAGACGCTCTACGCCGACGAGGTGGCCAAGCTGGTCAAGGAGCGCACCGCCGGCCGCGTCGAAATCCAGGTCTTCGCCAATTCNCAGCTTGGCGGCGTCGGCGAGATGGTCGACGGCATCAAGTCCGGCGCCATCGCCATGGGCCACCACGACTTTGCCTCGCTGGGCAAGATCCTGTCGTCCACAGCGGTGTTCAACACCCCGTATGTCTATCGCGACGCGGCGCATTCGCTGCGGGCCACCGACTCGCGCAGTTCGCCCGCCCTTCAGGCGGTCAACAAGGAACTGGTCGACAAGGGCGGCATGCGCATCATCGGCTCGTTCTTCCAGGGCACGCGCCATCTCACCTCGAAGGAGAAGGTGCTGAGCCCCAAGGACATGGCCGGCAAGAAGTATCGCGGCGTGCCGGTCAAGCTCTGGTCGTCGATGCTGACCGGCATGGGCGCCGTGGCCACCCCGGTGGAGGTTTCGGAACTGGCGACCGCGCTGGCCACCGGCCTTGTTGTCGGGCAGGAAAACCCGCTGCCCAACATCTTCAACCTCAAGCTGTTCGAGGTGCAGAAATATGTGATGATGACCGGGCACATGCAGTCCGTGCTCTCGGTCTTCATCAACGAGAAGGCCTGGCAGGGCATCCCGGCGGCGGACCGCAAGATCATCGAGGACACGATGTTCGAGGTGGGTCAGCAGACGCTGAAATGGGACAGCGACACCGCCGCCAAGTACCGCAAGGATCTTGAGGACAAGGGCATGACCTTCATCGAGGCCAAGGACGGGCTCGACATCGAGGCCTTCCGCAGCGCCGTGCTGACCCAGGTCGGCAAGGACTTCCCCGAGTGGAAGGACTACATCGCCCAGATCCAGGCGGTGAAGTGATCCTGCGCCCCGTCCTGCCCGCGGGCGGGACGGGGTTCCTCACGCTGGCCGGAGTTGCCCGATGCGTCCCCTGACCCTCCTGCTGCGCACGCTTGGCTGCGTGCTGCTCGCCGCGCTGATCGCGATGCCGTTCGCGCAGATCATCATGCGCGGCATCTTCAACGTGCCCATGGCCGGAGCCGAGGAACTGACGCGCTATTTTCTGATCGCGCTGACGTTCCTTGTCGCGGCGCTGGTGACCATCGAAGGCGGACAGATCAGGATGGAGGAGTTCCAGGCGCTGCTGCCCGAGCGGCCGCGCTGGCTGCTGCAACTGGCGATCGAGCTTTCCGGCATGGTGCTGTTCTCNGTGCTGGCCTATGCCGCCTTCACGACGATCAGCCGNAACATGTCGAACCAGACGGCGACGCTGGAAATGCCGTTCTGGCTGTTCATGGCGCCGCTGGCCATCGGCGCCGTCCTGCTGGCGCTGACCACCGGCGTCGTCTTCCTGCGCACGCTGCGACAGGGCCACGCCGACGACAAGCACACAACCCTGACCTGAGGTTCCCATCTTGGCCGGCTATATCGTTGTCCTCAGCTTTGTCGGGCTGTTCGTGCTCGGTTTTCCGGTGGTTCTGGCCATCGCCATTCCCTGCATCATCTACATTCTCGGAAACGGCCTGCCGCTGGATCTGGTGGCGCAGCGCACGCTGTATGCGCTCGATTCCTTCCCGCTGGTGGCCGTGCCGGTGTTTCTGTTCGTCGGCAGCCTGATGAACAGCGCCGGCATCTCGAAGTACATCTACCGCTTTGCCGATACCGCCGTGGGACGGCTGCCGGGCGGGCTGGCCCAGGTCAACATCTTCGGCAGCCTGGTCTTTGCCGGCATGTCCGGCTCGGCGCTGGCCGACATCGGCGGCATCGGCCGCATCGAGATCGATGCCATGCGGAACAAGGGCTACGATCCGGCCTTCGCGGCGGCGGTCACCTCCTCCTCGGCGATCGTCGGGCCGATCTTCCCGCCCTCGATCCCGCTGATCATCTATGGCACGGTGACCGGCGTCTCGGTCATCCAGCTNCTGCTCGGCGGCATCCTGCCGGGGCTGCTGTGCGTGGCGGCGCTGATGCTGATGACGGCGTGGCTGGCCAAGCGCCGCAACTATCCGCGCGCCGCGCGCTGGCCGACGCTGAACGAACTCTGGACCGATGCAAAGCCGGCCCTGCCGGCGATGTGCGCGCCGGTGCTGCTGATCGGCGGCATGCTGGCCGGTTTCTTCACGCCCACCGAGATCGCCGCCGTCACCGTGGTCTACACCCTGCTGATCAGCCACCTGTTCTATCGCGACCTGACCTGGAAGGGGCTGTACGATGCGGCGCTGGAAACCATCCTCGCCTCGGCCGCGCTGCTGCTGATCGTCGCGGTGGCCGCCCTGTTCGGCTGGATTCTCTCGGTGGAGATGGTGCCGCAATCGCTGACCAAGGCGATGCTGGCGATCTCATCCAACCCTTACGTGCTGCTGCTGATGGTCAACATCCTGCTGCTGGTCGCCGGGATGTTTCTTGATTCGACCACGGCGATCCTGGTCATCGCGCCGATCATCGCCAAGCCGCTGGTCGCCGCCGGGGTCGACCCGGTGCATCTGGGCATGGTCGTGGTGTTCAACCTGATGGTGGGGCTGCTGACCCCGCCGATGGGGCTGGCGCTGTTTCTGGTCTCGGACATCGCCAAGGTGCGGATGAAGGACGTGCTGCGCGAAATGATGCCGTTCTATCTCCCGCTCGGCATCACGCTGCTGATCATCACCTACGTGCCATGGGTCACCACCTTCATTCCGAGGCTGGCGCTGGGCAACTGATCCGGCCGGCGCCGGCGTGGCGATTGGGCGCTTGATCCGGGGCGAGGATGCGCGGCACTGTGCACGGGACCGTTCATGAGGTGTCGCCATGTCTGCCTTCGTCTTCAACACCACTGCCTCGATCATCGTCCGCCCCGGCGCGGCGGCTGAGCTTGCCAGCCTTGCCGGCCGCCGGCTCGGGCCGACCGTGCTGTTCGTCACCGATCCGGGGCTGACGAAACTGGGGCTGACCGCGCCGGCGCTGACCGGGCTCAGGGCGGCGGGCATCACGGTCAGCGTGTTCGATGCGGTCGAGGCCGATCCCTCGCGCGCCACGCTGGAAAAAGCGGTGGCGGCCGGGCGCGCGGCGGGGGTCAGCGGTGTCATCGGCTTCGGCGGCGGCTCGTCGCTGGACGTGGCCAAACTCGCGGCGCTGCTGATCGGTTCGGGCGAACCGCTCGACGAGGCCTGGGGTGTCGGGCTGGCGAAGGGGCCGCGCCTGCCGCTGGTGCTGGTGCCGACCACGGCGGGCACCGGCTCGGAGGTCACGCCCGTCTCGATCATCACCGTGGGCGAGGAGGAAAAGCGCGGCGTGTCCTCGCCGGTCATCCTGCCCGACATCGCGGTTCTCGACGCCGAACTGACGCTGGGCCTGCCGCCGGCGATCACCGCCGCCACCGGGGTCGACGCCATGGTGCATGCCATCGAGGCCTATGCCTCGAAAAGCGCCAACAACAACCCGCTGTCGAAGATGCTGGCGCGCGAGGCCCTGCGCCTGTTGGGCGCCAATATCCACGAGGCGGTGCGCAACGGGACCAACCTTGAGGCCCGCAGCGCGATGCTGCTCGGCTCGATGCTGGCCGGGCAGGCCTTTGCCAATTCCCCCGTGGCGGCGGTGCATGCGCTGGCCTATCCGATCGGCGGCAGCTTCCATGTGCCCCATGGCCTGTCCAACGCGCTGGTGCTGGCGCCCGTGATGCGCTTCAACGCGCCTGCCGCCGCCCCGCTCTATGCCGAGATCGCCGCCGACGCCTTTCCGCATCTCAGCGAGGTGGCGGGCGAGGGGCAGCGCTGTCATGCCTTCATCGAGGCGCTGGCCGGGCTGTCGCGCGACCTGGGCATGCCGACACGGTTGCGCGAGGTGGGGATCGGCGAGGCGGATCTGGCGAAGATGGCGGCGGACGCGATGAAGCAGCAGCGCCTGCTGGTCAACAACCCGCGCGAGGTGAGCGAGGCGGATGCGCTGGCGATCTACCGCGCCGCCTGGTGAGGCGCTGAATTTCGCCGCGCCTACTCAGAATTGAGAATGCGGCGGCGGGCCCGACCCGCCATGATCGCCCCGTCATCCCCGGGAGTGAAGGAGTGCGATGTGTCGAACCGCCGTTCTTTGAGGCTTGCCCTGTCCTTTGGTCTCGGCCTGGCCATGGCGCTGCCGGCGCTGGCCCAGACCCTCGATCCGGCTGTTGCCGCGGCGCGGCTCAAGGAACTCGGCATCAAGGTCGACGGCTACAAGGAGGCCACGCCTGATACGGTGCGGGGCACGACCTCCATCCCGCTCGGCGAGGCCAAGGGCGTGACCGATGCCGATCTGGCGATGATCGCGGCACTGCCCCGGTTGTCGATGATCAGCGCCAACGACAAGGCGGTGCTGACGGCCGAGGGCCTGCGCATCCTCGCCAGGGCGAAGCTGACCCGGCTCAACCTCAACCTCGCGACGCTGACCGACGACGGGCTGGCGGTCATTGCCGGCATGCCCGATCTTCAGGAAGTCAGCCTGGTCCGGGCCAAGGGCATCAGCGGCGCCGGGGTGGCGAAGCTGGCGGGATTGAAGAAGCTTCAGATCCTCCGGCTCGACACCCTCGCGCTCAGCGACGAGACCTTTGCCCCCTTTGCCGACCATCCGACGCTGATTCAGGTCGATCTCAACCGCGTCACCGGCATCACCGACAAGACGCTGCACCATCTGGGAAGCGCGCCGAAATTCGCCTTTCTCTATGCCGAGAAGACCGGCATCACCAGCGCCGGCCTATCCCATCTGAAAAACCCGAAGCTGTTCGGCAGCATCAACCTTGACGGCTGCGCGGTCAAACCCTCGGAACTGGCGATCCTCTCCGGCTTCACCAGTCTCTGGGGCCTGTCGCTGAACGATACCGCCACCGACGACACGGTGGTGGCCGCCCTCGCCGGCCTGCCGGTGCTGCGGCAGGTGAAACTGCGCAATACGAAGATTTCAGATGCGAGCATCGCCGAATTCGCCAAATTCCGCGAGTTGCTCGGTCTCGACATCGGCGGCAATGCGATCACCGATGCCGGCTTCAAGGGCGTGGTGTTTTCCAAGATGACCAGCCTCAGCGCCGGCAAGACCAAGGTCAGCGATGCGGTGCTGGGCGAGATCGTCCGCCAGCCGAAGCTGACCTCGTTCTATGCCTGGAACACCGGCGTGACCAAGGAGGGCGTCACCAGGGCCCTTGGCGAGCGGGCGGCGGGCCTGCCCAAGCTCGACATCCAGAACTGACC
>Ga0056914_10001793_pt1 | contig 14494 bp, 12 predicted proteins | sample TNRBio252014_DNA_FD_55168 | JGI IMG/M metagenome (GOLD analysis project Ga0056914, IMG submission 55168) | Wastewater treatment Type I Accumulibacter community from EBPR Bioreactor in Madison, WI, USA - TNR Reactor_6/25/2014_ DNA | ecosystem: Engineered > Bioreactor > EBPR > Anaerobic-Aerobic >...
TGCGCTCCGGCCCCGTCTGAAACGGTTATGCTCAGCCAGGCTTCGCCTTCTTCCCATTCTACGTCGAGGGCGTAGACCCCGCCGGCGGCATTCTCGCGCAGGGTTACCGAAGAGCCGTTTTCAGGCCCCGAAAAAGTAGCCTGTACCAGCGGCATCCCCGCCCTTGGGCGGCCGTCGCCACCAAAACCATAGAGGTAATAAGTTGCTGTAAGCGAGCACTGATCCTCAGGCAGCGTAGTCGTGCCCAGCTCCAGCATTTGCCCGGTATCGGTTGCTCCGGTTGTGAGCTCGGCCATGAGATTGCCCAGCGCGTCGGTGAGGTAAAATGTGGAGGCGCCCTGTGACTGAGCCAATAAGGGGGCGCAAAGCCATAAGAACAGCAAAAGAGGCAATAGCGGTTGCAGGCCTCCGGCAAGGGTAGTCGTTTTTTTCATCGTTTTTGAGCATTATGAACAGGCTTATTCAGCGGGTCGTGAACGAGCGAAAGCCCAGCAAATTTTATACTGAACAAGTCTAATAAAAAATANATACCGCGCATCGGCAGGTTTTGTACCTATGCCCCGGATAAACCCGCGATCAATGCACAAAACCTGTCGGCCAAACTATAATTGCTTTACTTCTTCACCTGCTTCCCATCCTTCATGAATACAAATGCGCCGCTGCCATATTGCCGGCGTATATCGGCTAGTTTCCTTTGCAGCTCCNAGTCAGTGCGGTAGCTAAGCTGTATGCCCACCCGGGTCAGTTGGCCCTCGCGGGCAGAATAAGGTTCATAGCCCGCCTGCGCTAAACGCTTAATGAGGCGGCCGGCGTTGTCAATGTTGCCAAATTTGCCCACGGCCACTACGGCCGAGTGGAAGTTGGGCGGCAGGGTTGGGGCTTCTGTATCATTAGGGTCCGTTTCGGCTTCAGCGCCCACATCGGGAGTTATATCCGTATCTTCTTCCGTAAAAGTNGGGGTTTCAGCACTTCCACCCGTCGCGGAAGGGCCTACATTCAGCCGCCCGGAGGGCAGGCTGGGTTCGTCGGTGATGATGTTGGGCTGCTCGGCGACTTCGGGCGTTTNCGGCTCGGGCATAAGCAGCAACACCAAACCAATGGTTATGGCTAAAGCCAAGGCCGTAAGCCAACTGGCATAGCGGCGAACAAAGGCCAACCAGGCAGATGGCGCCCCTCCCGAAGGAGGAACAGAGCTATCGGGCGCCAATACCGACGGAGTAGTGCCGGCGACGGCCGGAGCGGCAGGCTGCCTAATGATGGGATAAGCCTGAATGGGCGGCAGCCCGTAGGCATTTTTATCGTAATTGCCGCTGTCTGATAAAAAGCGGAGTTTGTTTTCGTAATCCATATAAAAGCGCCCAATGCCCGGCAGCTCTACAATCTCCCGCTTTTCCAGTTGCGCTTTTATTTGGGAAACAAAAGCATATACCTCATCTCGGGCGTCGGCGGCTTCTAAGCCGCTATTTTGCTGGAGGTATTGCACCAGCACCCCGTCATCCATCACCAAGTTGGGGTTAAACTGTATCTCCCGGGCCGGCGGCAGCACCTGCCCCTGTACCGCATCGGCCAACGCGGGCTTATATTGCAGCACAAAAGCGCCTAAGCCGGGCAGATGTACCTGGTCCTTATCATACAACAGATCAACGATGGCGGCGCCAAACCGGGCTTGGGTACTCATACGCTAAAATCAAGTGTATCTTCTGATCTCAGCAACAAAAATAATAAAACTTTTTAAAGTTTCCTATATTTCTCGGCGCTAAAATAGCCCGGATCAATTTCGCCTCAGCAGGGGCGTCAGGGCTGGCGCGCTTTTCAGCAGCGCGTCCTGGGGCACCCGCAGTTGTTGGGCGCGGCGCAGCACCTCCTGCGCTGCGGCCGTATCTTTTAGCTCGCGATACACCTCTATGAGGGTTGCCGTTGCCCTTACGTTGTCGGGGTCTTGTTGGAGCAGTTGCTCCGAAATCCGCGCCGCTTCCCGGTAGTCGCCGAGGTTGCGGCTCGTTATGGCTTTCTGCTCTAAGGCCGCCACGTTNGTCGGCGATTGCTGTAGCTGCTGATCGGCCCGGCGTTTTTCGTTCANCANTTGGGTTTTGCGCTGATCGAGCTCCTGACTGAGCTGGCGCACATNGGTNGAGCGCAGGTTAGAGCTTTGCTTTGAAAGCTGCTCGATGTCTTCCTCCGCTTTATCGAGGCGGTTGGCCTTCAGGTAAGCCGATGCGCGCAGCGCCCTGGCATTGGCGTCTTTGGGGTTGTTTTCTACAACGGTGCAAAGATCGACGGCCGCAGCTTCATACTGCTGTTGCTGGTAGAGCAACATGGCCCGGTTGTTGCGCGCCAAGCTGTAGTTGGGGTGCTGCTCTATGACCCTGTTGTAAGAAGANACCGCTTTTTCGGGGTCGTTGAGCGCCAGGTAGCTGTCGGCCATGATCATTCCGCGCAGCAGCGAAGCGCTGGAATCTTTAACTTCGGCGCCTTCGAGCAACTGTACGGCCAACTGATCATTAGCCGATTCGTGGGCGATGATGCCAAACAACAACTTGATGTTGTATTCGATATCCTCCGTCAGCAGCCCTTCGGTGGCTATACTCGACAGGCTCGACAGGGTATCGACCTCCATCGCTTCGTTCATCAGGAGTTTGGTGAGCGAAAAGCGTTCGCCCAAGTTCAGAAAGCGGAAGCGCGTGAGTATGATGTCGCCGTTGGGTTTGGCCTCGGTAGTACCCCAGATGATGAGTTGGGCGCGGCAGTCTTCGCCCAATTGAGCCGCTTCTACACCCGTCGAGGGGTATTCCTCCTTTGCAAAGTCCATAGCCCTTACTTTTACGCTGGCCGGCAGCCGGTAGCGCTCGCTCTCCAAAGCCAAACGGTCTTTGATGACGCTGTGTATCTCCAGCGCCTCGCCCCGCAGCGATTTGAATGGCAGGATCAATACATTGAACTGCGAATTATCGGCAAAAACAGGACACTCTCCCACCGTCGGCTCTTCCTCAACCGGAGGAGCCACAGGCTGCAACCCGCCGGTAAAATACCATACGGCCAGCCCCAGCAGCGCAGCCAGCAACAGGCCGCCGCCAATGAGCCACCCCTTAGCGGCAGGCGCCGCCAAGCCGGCGCCGCCGGGTTTGCGGCCGGCTTCAATGGCCGTTAGCGCTTCCAACAGTTGGTGGTTCACCTGGTTGTAGGCGCGCTGGAGGTCGGCGGGGTCGGATATGCCCAGTCGCTCGTCTTGCTGGGCTTTTTCCCACTGCGCCCTGAATTGCAGAATGGTGTTGAGCCAGGCCTTTTGGTCGGGCGCCGCACTTTCTAAGTAAGCAGCAAGCTTTTCCAGCGCCTGATCGGTCTCAAAATTGGCCGTCAGCCGCCTGACTTCCGCAATGATTGGGTTGGTTGCCATAAGTAGATGTAAAGTTAGGCCTGTAGCCTTTATGGGCCCACAGCCCACACACGTTACAGACTTACAAAGTTAATCCCTTAAAATTACTTCTCATAACGCAGCACCCCCGCAAAAAGAATCTAAAGGAGTCGTTAAATATGAACGATGGATGTGTTAAGCTGAGCAGTGGCAGTTAGGGCGTGCCCCCCGGCCCCTTGAGCGGCACGCCCTGGCGAAAAGTGGATACCAGAGGGCCGGGGGTCGGGTGTTCCGCTATTATGGCCGCGTCCCCTGCCGGCCTTGAGGGCCGTCAGCGGCCGCAGCCATACCGCTGCACCCCCTCACGCGGCTCCGCAGNGGCACGTATCATCTACTGCAAGCGGAAATAGCATGGGCAAAAACGACCTCTGGATTGCAGCCACAACCAGCGTAGCCGCCGCCGCGCTGATTACTGCCGATGGAGATTTTGANCACCTGAATGGGCCTTCACTAACNGTGATAAAAGTAGTGTNAGCTAAGCGCAGCGTAGCGACCCCCGCATAAGTTGCAGCAGGAGCGGGAGGTTATGCGGGGATACGCCCAAAAGCAGTGCTGAGCGCTCAAAACAAAAGATTTACATACAATGTTATGGATGGGACGAACGTTGTTGTGGGCGACAACCTGCGTTAGAGTTCACTCTTAATATTTACCTGAAGCAATGGCTACACGATTGGTTCGCTCTATTCTTCTGCTTTTTGGCGGGCTGTTGGCCACGACTGCCTGGGCGCAACCCAACTTTTGGGATACCTATACGTTCAGCGAGGCCGACTCGCTGCGCGGCGCGCTGCGCCCCGAGCGCACTTGCTACGATGTTACTTTTTACCACCTCAACCTGCTCATTGTGCCCGAGTTCAAGTCCATTGCCGGGTATGTAGACATCCACTTCAAGGCCGTGAACGAGGTGCGGAAGATACAAATTGACCTGGCGGCCAATATGACGATCGATCGCATTGAGTACGATGGTAAGGGGTTGCGCTACGAGCGCCGCCACGATGCGGTTTTTGTTTTCTTTCCGGAGCCCATACCGGCCGGGCAGCAGGCTTTTATTCAGGTGACCTACCACGGCCAGCCCCGGACGGCCCGAAACCCGCCCTGGGACGGCGGTTTTGTGTGGGCTCAGGACAAACGCGGCAACCCTTGGGTGGGCGTGGCCTGCGAAGGCGACGGCGCCAGCCTGTGGTGGCCCAATAAAGACCACCTCTCCGATGAGCCCGACAGTGTGCTCATCAGCGTGGAAGTGCCTTCTTCGCTGAAGTGTATTGCCAACGGCAACCTGCGCAGTACCGAGAACAATGGCGAGTTTACGCGCTACAACTGGTTTGTGTCTTACCCCGTCAACAACTATAACGTTACGGTCAACATAGGCAAATACGCCCACTTNCAGGACGAGTACTACAGCCCGACCGACGGCGACACCCTGGCGCTGGACTATTATGTNCTGGACTACAACGAGGCAAAAGCCCGCGCCCACTTCAAACAGACCAACCTCATTCTGAAGGCTTACGAGCACTTCCTGGGCAAGTATCCTTACTGGAACGACGGCTTTGCGCTGGTGGAGACTTCGTATCTGGGCATGGAGCACCAGGGGGCCATCGCCTACGGCAACCGCTACATGCGCGGCTATCTGGGCGGTATGATCCCGAGGGATATGGACTGGGATTACATCATTGTACACGAAACCGGCCATGAGTACTTTGGCAACAGCGTAAGCTGCAACGACCTGGCGGAAATGTGGATACACGAGTCTTTTACGACCTATCTCGAAGCTCTTTATGTGGAGTATCGCTATGACTATGCCTCGGCGGTGCGCTACTTGGAGAGTCAGCGACCGATGATTCGCAACCAGCAGCCCATATTAGGCCCCAAGGATGTAAACTGGGATAACTGGGACGGCAGCGACCACTACTACAAAGGCGCCTGGATGCTACACACCCTTCGCCATGCCATACACAACGACAGCCTGTGGTGGAGCTTGCTCAAGCGTTTTCACCTCGAAAACATCAATAAAAATGTGCGCACGGAGGACTTTGTGCGCCACGTAAACGAGGCTACCGGTCGCGACTGGGCGGCGTTTTTCCAGCAATACCTGGTTTATACCCAGCCCCCTACCCTACTGTACAATACTGAGGCCACGCCCGCCGGGCTAAAAGTGCGCTACCGCTGGCAGGCCGACGTAGCAGGCTTTGACATGCCCGTNCTGCTGGGCNNAAAGGGCGCATACCAGCAGGTGAGCCCTACTACTACCGGCTGGCAAGAGACTGTGCTTACCAACGTAACGGAAGGTCAGTTTGCCATAGCCACCGAATTACACCTCATAAAAGTAAGGCGGAGCGATTAGCGCCGCCGGCCCATCTTCTTCAAACCAAATGACTATATGATTACTGCCATCCCTCGATTATTGCTGCCGCTCTTCTTTCTGGTTTTTTGTGCTGCCGNAGCTACGGCCCAAACGACGAGCCAGGCAGGCTGGGTGCTTTCTTCCGACGACGACGGTATCCATGTATACACCNGGCGTTCGGCCCATTCGGGCGTAAAGGAAGTGAAGATACAATTCAAAGTGCGGGCGTCTATGGAGGTTTTTCGCCAGTACCTCGACTATGTGCCGGGCTATACCCACTGGGTGTACAAATGTACGGAATCGCGTAGGCTGCGCACGGTAAATGACTCGGAATTTTACTACTACGTTCGCACCGACTTCCCCTTTCCCGTATCCGATCGGGATCTCATTGTGCGCGCCCGCAACTGGTTCGACGCGAGCACGGGCATTGCCCACGCCCACTCGATAGCTACCCCCCGCGAACTGGCCGCCAAAGACGATTGCGTGCGCATAGCGGTGTTTGAATCGACCTGGGTCATCAAGCCCCTCAATTCGGAGGAGCTCTTCGTCACCTATGAAGTAAAAACCAACCCCGGAGGTAATATCCCCGATTGGGTCACGAACATGGGCGTTACGGTAGGCCCTTCCCGCACCATGCAGGCGTTGCGACAGGAGGTGCAGCGGCGGATGCTGGCCACAGCACGGTAATTTTATTTGATGTTGATCTCCAGGATGGGGATTTTTATTTCGACCCGGGTGCCGCGGGCCTCGCCCGTTTTTTCATCCCGGAGGTCGATGGTGCGCACCAGCACGCCTTTTTCTCTCGATTGGTTGAGTATTTCCAGGCGCTTTTCAGTGATCTGGGTGCCCCGCGAGCGGTGATTGGCGTTGTGGGCGTTGGCCAAACGCCATTGGCGGGCTTTTTCCCGGCCTATGCCATTGTCTTCTACTACGCAGAGGATGGTATCGTCGTCGTGCAGGCCAAAAAACACCTTTACCATTCCGTCTTTTTTGCTGCGCAGCCCGTGCTCTATGGCGTTTTCTACATAGGGTTGCACGATCATGGTGGGCACGCCAAGGATGTCTTCTTCTATATCGTCGTCTACTTCTATCTGGTAGCGAAGGCGGTCTTCGAAGCGCAGTTTTTCATTGATGTAGAGGTAGTCTTCCAAAAACTCGATCTCTTTTTCCAGCGAGATGATTTCCAGATCGGAATATTCGAGGCTCTGGCGCATGAGCTTGGCAAACTTAGCTAAGTACTTGGCGGCCGAGGCGCCATCGTGGCCCGTGATGTAGCTTTGGATGGAGTTGAGGGCATTGTAGAGGAAGTGGGGGTTCATCTGTGCCCGCAGGGCCTTGAGTTGCAGGCCGGTGGCTTGCAGTTGGAGCAGCTCGGCTTCGCGCTGTTTTTTGGCGGCTTCGTATTTCACCTCCAGCTCGGCCTGCCGGCGGCGGTCCAATTGTTCGATGTGCTGGCGGGTGTAGTTGTCGTGGCGGGTTTGGTATTCGTAGGCGCGCTTGTAATCTTCCTGATCGGCGTACAGAGANGCGATATTTTCGCAAACGGTGGCCAACTGCTTGTAGTCGGCCATTTTGCCNGCATATTTGTAGGCTTCATCGAGGTTGCTGAGGGCTTCTTCGGTATAGCCCAACTCGGCATAGAGCTTGCCCCGCCAGGAGGCGATGACGCTGAAGTTGAAGTAGTCTTCGGCCAGCAGCTCTTTGTAGTCCTGCTCGGCCCGGTCGAAAAGTTCGAGGGCTTCTTCGTAGCGGCCGTCTTCGAGGTAGCAGATGCCGAGGTTGGCCGAAGCGCCGGCCCGGGCCTTGCGGCTGAGGTCGTCGCTGGTGTCCATCGTCAGTTGGAAGTAGCGCGCCGCATTTTTCTGATCGCCTTTTGACAGGAAGGCCGTGCCGAGGTTGAGGTAATGCCAGGCGAGGCGGCTGCGAATGCCCCAGCGATCGCACATTTTNATGACTTTCTTATAGGCGCTTACGCATTTTTCAAAATCGTCGTTGTGCTCATATACCTTCCCTAAGCCGCTATGTACTAAGGTAAGGAAGTAGTAATCTTTGAGTTCCATCGACGACTCCAGGCCGGCGATGTAGCGATCGGCCTCTAAAAAAAGCTGTACAGCCGTAGCGAAGTCGTGGAAATGCAGCGCCAGAAACCCCCGCCGGCAGGTAATGCGCCCCATGAGCCGGTTGTCGGGATAATTTTTCAGCAATCGGGCGGCTTTATCGAGCCAAAAACCGGCATCCTCAGTTTTTTCGAGGTTGATGCAGGTGCCGGCATAGTCGATACAAGCCTCTGCCAGTTCTTTGATGCTGCCGCGCTCTTCGAGCAGGGTAATGGTCCGGCGGAAGGCTTCCTCCGAATTGAGGTAGTCATAGCGCAGGTTTTGTACATTGCCGAGGTTGAGGTAGTAGTTGAGCCAGAAGTCGGGCAGGTCTACTTCCTCCAATATCTGCCGCTGCTCCTCTAAGAGGCATAGCGCACGCGGCGGATTGGTGTAGGCATAGTGTCCGGCGAGTTGATTGAGCAAAACGAGGCGCTGTCGCGGGTCGCGCTGCTGCTGGAGCTTCTGCTCCAATGACTCCGGGTTGATGTTGGTCGATTCAGTAGATACTAACATAGAAGCGGCAAAGCGTTGGNCATTGAAACAAAAAAACCGGAGGGGCTACCTACTGCGCTAAGAACTTATGACAGTCGCTAAAGGAAACAAAGGACTTCATCACACGGATGGCAGTCCTTTGTTTGCGAGGAGGGGGAACAATGAACACACGGAAACAGATTAACCGGGGCAGTTGAAGGGTTGATTATTGCGGCACAATACCGCCACAACCCGGGCCAGGATTCCACGGACGCTTCTTCTTACCGCCAGTAAGTTTATCCAGATCTTTTTTGTCGATCGGTTTCAAGTCCTTCCCTTTTTTCAAGTCCTTAATACCGGTATTTTTGTCCTTAGCCATGGCTGAAAATGCTTTGTGTGAGGGGATGACAATAAACACGGTATAAAAGTACAGACTTTTACCGTTCGATTGTTAGTCGTCGGAAGAAATAAATAATGTTAAATTTTTCGACAGGCTTACAAGCCCTCCTGCAACCGGCGCATTTTCTCAATAAAAGCGGGCCTTCTGCGNCGCGAAACCTCGATCTTGATGTTATCGTCCATGATGAGGTATCCGCCATCTCCCTTTACAAATTTGCGCATATAGTTGAGGTTGATGACGTGACGCTTGTGTACCCGATAAAAGTTGAACGGCTCCAGCATATCTTCGTATGCTTTGATGGTTTTTGAGGCTGTGATGCGCTCGCCGTTGTTCAAATAGATGTGGGTATAGTTGTCTTCGGCCTCAAAGCGCACAATTTCTTTGATGTTAACGAAGTAGATGCCATCCAAAGCCGATATGCTCATCTTGGAGAAAGCATTCGGATTGTTGACGTAGTTGTTGAAAATTTCAAGTCGCTTNTCGGTTTCCGCATCGCGGCGCGGCCGTATGCGCGAAACGGCTTCAATGAGCGCGTCGGGGTCGATGGGCTTTACAATAAAGCCGATGGAACTGTACTCGCAGGCCTTGACAGCATGTTCGTCGAAAGCCGTCACAAACACGATGTCAAAGTCGAGCGGGCGCAATTGATTGAGCATAGTGAACACCAGCCCGTCGGGCAGGTTGATATCGAGGAAAGCGACGTCGGGCCTTACGGCCGGATCGGTGAGCAGATCGAGGCCGTCCTCGATGTTCATGGCCTCGCCTATGAGTTCTACCTCTTCACAATGTTCGGCTAATAAATTTTTGAGGTTATTCAAGCTATTCAGCTCATCTTCAACGATAATGGCTTTAATCACGATGCTGCGGTTTTACCAATGAACGATGGATCGGATAATATGTGATGCNCAAGACAGGTTTTGTACGAATGAGTATAAGAAAACACAAGTATCTATGCACAAAAACTGCCGGCGCAAACTACTATGCCGCGCGTCGTCAGATTTTGGGTATTGACCTCGATTTTATGCAGACCTGTATGTCCAAAACCTGGCAGCGCATACTATATGTGTGCCACAAATTTAACCAGATGCGGCCATAATGGGAAAAAAAGTTTTCACTTTCTGTAAACGGCGCCCGTCATCCGGTTAAAGGCAGTTATGAGGCGGAAAACGGCAGGCAAAATAATTGCAATATTGGGCGCCCTGTTTTTCTGCTCTCTCAAAAAAATCGTAAGTTTGCCATCCCCGCGAGGGAATATACCAGATCATCACAGACCAAAAAATGAGCGAGCAACCCGAACAAGATGTAAAAAAAGGCCGGAGCTTCCGCAATTCCAGACAGCGGAACGAAGACCTTTCCAGTTACGCCTTCGGCAAGGTGCCGCCGCAGTCGGTGCCCTTGGAAGAAGCCGTTCTGGGCGCCATTATGCTCGATAAGGAAGCCCTGCCTCAGGTGCTCGACATCCTCCAGCCCGAAAGTTTCTACCTCGACGCCCACCAGCTCATCTACCGCGCCATGCAGAGCCTTTTCGAGCGCTCAAAGCCCATCGACCTCCTCACCGTCATGGAGCAACTCAAGCTTCAGGGCGAGCTCGACGCTATCGGCGGCGCAGTATACTTAGCCGAGCTCACCAACAAAGTAGCTTCTGCAGCCAACATAGAGTACCACGCCCGGATACTGTCGCAAAAACACATCCAACGCGAGCTCATCCGGGTGTCCACCAAAACCATCAAAGATGCCTTTGAAGACACCACCGACGTCTTTGAGCTACTCGATGAATCGGAGCAAAGCCTCTTCTCCATCGCGCAAAAAAACATGGGCCGCCGCATCGACTCCATGAGCACCCTCGCCAGCCAGGTGCTCAAGCAGCTCGAAGAACTTAAAGACAACAAGGAGGGCCTCACCGGGGTGCCTACCGGCTTCACCGAGTTCGACCGCCTCACCAGCGGCCTCCAGCGCTCCGACCTCTTCATTGTGGCCGCCCGCCCAGGCATGGGCAAAACCGCCTGGACCCTCTCGCTGGCCCGCAACACGGCCGTCACTTTTAAAAAAGCAGTGGCCATCTTCAGCCTCGAAATGTCGAGCCTGCAGCTCGCCCAGCGAGTCATCTCCATCGATGCCGAAATACAAGGCCAGAAGATGCGCAACGGCCGCCTCGAACCCCACGAGATGGTGCAGCTCGTGGCCGCCGTCGAGCGCGTAGCCGACGCCCCCATCTTCATCGACGATACCCCCGGCATCAATATCTTTGAGCTGCGCGCCAAATGCCGGCGCCTCAAGCTCCAGCACGATATCCAACTGGTGATCATCGACTACCTCCAGCTCATGAGCGGCGGCAGCGACAACCAAAAGGGCAATCGCGAACAGGAAGTGAGCGCCATCTCCCGAGCCCTCAAAGGCATGGCCAAAGAGCTGCAAGTGCCCGTCATCGCCCTGTCGCAGCTCAGCCGGGCAGTGGAAGTGCGCGGCGGCAATAAGCGCCCCCAGCTCAGCGACCTGCGCGAATCCGGCTCCATCGAGCAAGACGCCGATATGGTGGCCTTCATCTATCGCCCCGAATACTACCAAATCCTCGAAGACGAAGAGGGCCAGTCAACCAAAGGCGTAGCCGAATTCATCGTAGCCAAAAACCGCCACGGCGCCATCAAAACCGTGCGCCTCCGCTTTACCGATGAGTTCGCCCGCTTCTCCGACCTCGACGAACCCGACTTTGGCGCCCTGCCCGCCGACGCCTTCGACGCTTCCTATACCAACATCATTACCCGACCCTCCAAGATGAACGATGACGAGGATATTCCGTTTTAATGGCCCCGGCGCGTTGTTTTTGTCAAACTTGGCTATCTTTGCGCAGTTTTTTAACAAAATAACTTGTTTTGCATCATGGCAACGACTTCTGATATCCGCAACGGGATGTGCATAGAGTTGAACGGAGATACCTATACCGTCATTGAATTTCAGCACGTTAAGCCGGGCAAAGGCAACGCTTTCGTGCGCACCCGCATCAAAAGTCTCACCTCCGGCCGCGTACTCGACCATACCTTCTCGGCCGGCCACAAGGTAGACGAAGTACGCGTAGAACGCCGCAAACTCCAATATACTTACGAAAGCGAAACCGGCTACCACTTCATGAATATGGAGTCTTACGACGAAGTTGTGCTCGCCGAAGCCATGATAGCCAACCCCAAACTACTCAAAGTGGATATGGAGGTCGACGTACTCTACCACTCGGTAAAGGACGTACCCCTCATGGTGGAAATGCCCCAGTACGTTGTCGTTGAAGTTACCTATACCGAACCGGGCCTGCGCGGCGATACCGCTACCAATACCCTCAAGCCGGCTACCGTCGAAACCGGCGCCGAGGTGCGCGTACCCCTGTTTGTAAACGTAGGCGACTTCATCAAAGTAGACACCGCTACCGGCGCCTACATGGAACGTGTAAAACAATAGCGTATGACCTTTAAGGAAGTACAAGAGCTGATCAAACTGATCGCCAAGTCTGAAATTGCCGAATTCAAAATGAAAGAAGGCGATTTTCAACTTTCCATCCGCACGGTACACCCCGCACAGGGGCAGCCTACCGTAGTGGCTGCTCCCGCTCCGGCGGTTATGCCCATTGCCGCACCGGCAGCTGCACCGGCCACAGTCGTCGCGCCAGCCCCGGCAGCCCCGGCAGAAGCCGCTGCCTCAGCGACCGAAGATGCCGCCAACGGCAACTATCTGGCCGTCAGAGCGCCTATGGTAGGTACCTTCTACCGCTCCCCTTCCCCCGAAAAAGGCCCCTTCGTAAAAGTGGGCGATACCGTGGAAGTAGGCTCGCCGGTTTGTATCATCGAAGCCATGAAACTCTTCAATGAGATCGAGTCGGAGGTTAAAGGTAGGATTGTGAAGGTGATGGTCGAAGACGCCCATCCCGTGGAGTACGACCAGGTGCTGTTCCTGGTAGATCCCAAAGGGTAATTCCGACCAGCCCCTCGTCGGGCCCGTTTTTACCCCCTTTGTTCACCATCCTTCACTTTCAGCGCAACCTATGTTTAAAAAAATACTCATTGCCAACCGCGGTGAAATCGCCCTGCGCGTCATCCGCACCTGCCGGGAAATGGGCATTAAAACCGTGGCCGTCTACTCTACCGCCGACCGCGAAAGCCTGCATGTGCGCTTTGCCGACGAAGCCGTCTGCATAGGCCCGCCGGCATCAGCCGAGTCATACCTCAGCATCCCACGCATCATGGCCGCCGTTGAAATCACCAACGCCGACGCCATCCACCCCGGGTATGGTTTCCTCTCCGAAAATGCCGACTTCGCCGAGGTCTGCCTCGAATACGGCATCAAGTTCATAGGCCCAACGCCCGAGCAAATCCGCAAAATGGGCGATAAGATCACGGCCAAAGAAACCATGATCAAAGCCGGCGTCCCCGTCATACCCGGTAGCGAAGGCCTCCTCCGCGACCTCAAAACCGGGCTCCGCATCGCCAAAGACATCGGCTACCCCGTCATCCTCAAAGCCACCGCCGGCGGCGGCGGCCGCGGTATGCGCGTCGTCTGGGAAGAAAAAGAGTTCGAAAACCAGTGGAACATGGCCCGCCAGGAAGCCAAAGCCGCTTTCGGAAACGATGGCATCTACGTTGAAAAATTCATCGAAGAGCCCCGCCACATCGAGTTCCAGATCGCCGGCGACCAACGCGGAAAAGTCATCCACCTCTCCGAACGGGATTGCAGCATCCAGCGCCGCCACCAAAAATTGGTCGAAGAATGCCCGTCCCCATTCATGACCCCCGAGCTGCGCGAAAAAATGGGCGCCGCCGCAGTTGCCGCCGGTTCGGCCATCAACTACGAAGGCGTAGGCACCATCGAATTCCTCGTCGATAAGTATCGCAACTTCTACTTCATGGAGATGAACACCCGCATTCAGGTGGAACACCCCGTGACCGAAGAAGTCATCGACTTCGACCTCATCAAGGAGCAAATCAAAATCGCCGCCGGCGAACACATCACCGGCGACTACTACCTCCCTCAGGCGCATGCCATGGAGTGCCGCATCAATGCCGAAGACCCCTTCAACGGCTTCCGACCCAGCCCCGGCCGAATCCAGTCGCTGCATACCGCCAAAGGTCACGGCGTCCGCGTAGACACCCACGTCTATGCCGGATACAACATACCGCCTTACTACGACTCCATGATCGCTAAACTCATCTGCCGCGCCCGCACCCGCGAAGAGTGCATCACCAAAATGGAGCGCGCCCTCGATGAGTTCATCGTAGAAGGCGTAAAAACCACCGTGCCCTTCCACCAACAACTCATGCGCAACGAGGACTTCCGCAACGGAAACTTCCACACCGGCTTCCTCAATACCTTCGAAATGGAAAAACCGTAACCCGGTCCATAATCATACCCCATGCGCCCCCTCCTGCCTACCCGCAGGCGGGGGTCGCTTTTTCGCCCACANCCCGCTCCTCCTCCTTCCGTCGCCCACACCCTACCCGGTAGTTTATAGTTCTCCAAGTTAAGATGAGTGAAAAATTGACGCCGCTCTTTTTGGGGCCCCGCCGCAAAACATCTACTCCATCCGGCATCCTGCGCGGCGCCGGGTGCTCCGCTATTATGGGCCGGCATAGCGCTCATCTCCCCTCTTTAGCGCAAGCCCAACCGGCCCATACCGCTGCGCCCCCTGGTCCGAACACAACCAGACAGACTGCTCCAGATTAAGAAGCGGGCGATGTGCAGCAGCAGCCCGGTCGAGAATAGAACGACTGGAATATGCGTACCTGTCAACAAGAAAA
>Ga0056914_10001802_pt1 | contig 14440 bp, 12 predicted proteins | sample TNRBio252014_DNA_FD_55168 | JGI IMG/M metagenome (GOLD analysis project Ga0056914, IMG submission 55168) | Wastewater treatment Type I Accumulibacter community from EBPR Bioreactor in Madison, WI, USA - TNR Reactor_6/25/2014_ DNA | ecosystem: Engineered > Bioreactor > EBPR > Anaerobic-Aerobic >...
CCTGGCCACGCTGACAGCTCAACGGCCCACCCTGGCGGCCCTGTTGCGCGCGGGAGATGTTGGCGCCCTGCAGGGCTACCTGGACACGTTGCGCCAAGGCGCCGATCTCGATCTGATTGTAGTCTGCAGCGCCGCTGGCGAGCCAATAGCCCAGGTTGCTCCCGCTGGCGCTGAGCTCTTGCCGCCCTTGTGTGACTTGCCGGTGGGGTCTCATACGTTGATGACCCAGCCGTCAGGCGTCACGCCGCAGGTCTGGCTGGCTGCTGCCCAGCGCCTGGCCGGCGAGAACGGCGAGGACGGCGTCGAGCCGGACTTGGTGGTGATCGCTCGCTGGCTGAACCAGGCGGCCATGCAGGAGATGCGCTCGCAGACTGGCCTCGACCAGACCCTGTTGGCGAGCGGCTTGCCCGTCGCGAGCAGCCTGCAAGGCGACGCGACGGCCGCTCGCCGGGCTGAGGCGCTGGGTGAGAACAACCAAATCACGTTTGTCTGGCAGGGCGAGCCGTTCTACGCGCTGCGCTTTGCGCTTTCCGGGGACCCAGCCGAGCCGCCGGTGCAGGTCGAGACGGCCCTGTCGGTGGCCGGNCTGGCCGCCGCCCAACAGCGCTTGCTGCGCGTGCTGCTGGCCAGTATGGCGCTGGCCACCGCCATCGGCCTGGTGTTGGCTGTGGCGCTGGCGCGGCGTATCAGCCGGCCATTGGCTGACCTGACCGGCGCTGCTACGGCCATGCGCGGCGGCGACCTGTCCAGCCCCATCGCCTTCGACACGGGCGTGCGCGAAGTGGGGCTGGTAGGCGAGGCGCTGGAAGGGGCNCGCTTCGACCTGCAGCGCACCCTGGCTGAGCTGCGCCAGGAGAAAGCGCTGACCGAGCACTTCCTGGCCAGTGTCTCCCACGAGTTTCGCACCCCGCTGACGGCCGTGGCCGCTTCGGTGGAGCTGCTGTTGGACCAAGTCGACGAGCTCAGTTCAGCCGAGTTGCACGAGTTGCTGGCGACGTTGCACCTGGGTGTGCTGAACCTGCGCAAACTGGTGGACAACCTGTTGGAGAGCGCCAGCATCGAGTCCGGTCGCTTTCGTGTGCGTCCGCGGCCGGCCAACCTGGGCGACATCATCGCCGAAGCCGTCACTACTATGCAGCCGCTGCTGGACCGCCACGGCCAGCGGCTGGCGGTCGATCTGCCCGCGACTATCCCTGGGGTGCTGGCTGATCCGCGACGCGTGGTGCAAGTGTTGGTCAACCTGCTCTCCAACGCCAGCAATGCGCAGCGTGCTCTGCCCGACTCGGCCGGCCGCCAGATTACCATCAGCGCAGCCGTGGTGAGCGGCGGACAGACTGTGCAGGTGTTGGTGGCCGACCACGGACCGGGCATCCCATCCGCGCGGCGAACTGAGCTGCTGCACGGTCGGCGCTTCGCGGCGGCATCCGCCAGCGCCGATGCCAATGCGCCCGTAGGCTTTGGTCTGGGTCTGTCGGTGGTCAAGGCCATCGTCGCGGGGCATGGCGGCCAGTTGGGCATCGACGACCGGCCAGGCGGCGGCGCAGTGGTCTGGTTCACTCTTCAGTCAGACTTGGGAAGCGGTCGCAGCACGCTCGGGCCGGCAACTTCCGAAGCCATGAGATGAGACGATGAAGGCATTGATCGTAGACGACGACCGCGTGCTGGCCGATGTGCTGGCCTTCACCCTACGTCGCGAGGGCTTCGCGATCGTACTGGCTCACGACGGCGAGACGGCGCTGCGCCGTTTCGCCGAGGAGGCCCCTGACCTGGTGGTGCTGGATGTCAATATGCCGCGGCTGGACGGCTTTGCCGTCTGCCAGCGCATTCGGCAGATGGCCGACACGCCCATCATCCTGTTGACCGTGCGGGGCGAGGAGGATGACATCGTGGCCGGCCTGGAATTGGGGGCGGACGACTACATGGCCAAGCCCTTCAGCCCGCGCCAGTTGGTGGCGCGGGTCCAGGCCGTGCTGCGCCGCAGCCGCGCGGGCCGCAGCGTGGCGACGGCCGGCCTGCAACGCGCCGGCAACCTGGCGCTGGATGCCAGCCGTCGCGAGATACGGGTGTTGGTCGGCGAGGGGGAGGAGGCTGTGGCCGGCGCTCCGGTGAGCCTGACTGCGTTGGAGACCCGGCTGCTGAGCTATCTGATGCTCAACGCCGGCCACGTGCTGATGGCCGACGCCATCATCGACCACGTCTGGGGGGTGGACGGCGGGGACAGGGAGATGCTGCGCCAACTGGTGCGCCGGCTGCGCGCCAAGCTTAAGGATCTGTCCGACAGCGCGGCCGATCAGATCGCTGGCCTTCCGGCCATCGAGACGATCCCTGGCGTGGGATATGGGCTGACGCGGGGATGATGGAGTTGCAGGTTGCAGGTGGCAAGTCGCAGGTGGCAAGTCGCAGGTTGCAAGTTGCAAGTTGCTGGTTGCATGATGACACCTGCCATCTGCCACCTGCAACCTGCCACTTGCCTACTGCTTGCTTTCCTCGCGCCGTCGCAGTAGCTCCGTTCCCAGGACCAGCAACAGGGAGAACAGCCCCAGCGCCAAGGCGGCGCTGTAGGCGCTGACGTATTGCCGCTCGTCCAGCGCGCGGTAGATATAGAGGGTGGCCGTCTCGGTGCGGCCCTGGATGCCGCCGCCGATCACCAGCACGGCGCCGAACTCGCCCAGCGCGCGGGCCAGGGTCAGCGTCACGCCGTAGATGAAGCCCCAGCGCAGCGCCGGCAGGGTGATGCGCCGAAAGGTGGTCCAGCCGTTGGCCCCCAGCGTGGCCGCCGCCTGCTCCTGCTGCACACCGAAAGCTTGCAGGATCGGAACCAGCTCGCGGATCATGAAGGGCAGCGTGACGAAGAGGGTGGCCAGCACCATGCCCGGCACGGCAAAGGCGACGCGCATGTCCAGCGCTTGCAGTACGGGCGCAAACAGCCCCTGCCGGCCAAAGAGCAGCAGCAGCATGTAGCCCACCACTACCGGCGAGACGGCGAAGGGCAGGTCGATCAGGCCGTTGATCAACTTCTTGCCGCGGAAGTCGTCGCGCACCAGCATCCAGGCGACGGCGGTGCCGAAGACCGCCTGTATCGCCACCACCAGCAGGCTGATCTGCACGGTGAGGCCAAAGGCCCGTAGCACCTGCCGGTTCTGGAAGGTCGCCAGCACCGGGCCCAGGCCATCGGCCAAGGCGCCCACGACCAGGGCTGCAAGGGGCGCGATGATCAGGAAGCCGGCGTAAGCCAGCACGATGGTGACCAGCACGCGCCGCAGCCAGCGGCGGCGTGAATCGACCGGCGTAGAGACGGCGGAGGCGGGGTGGGAGCTCATTTCGCCTCCTTCTGCTGGCGGCTTTGCGAATCATTCCGGCGCGACTGGAGCAGATCGACCAGCACGATCAGCGCGAAGGCAATGGCCAGCAGCGCCACCGAGACCGCGCTGGCGCCGAAGCGGTTGGCCGACTCCACCTCGCCCCAAACGTAGACGGCGGCTGTTTGTGAGCGCAGCGGGATGTTGCCTGCGACAATGATGATCGAGCCGAACTCGCCCACGGCGCGGGCGAAGCTAAGCAGCGCGCCGGTGGTCAGCGGCAAGATCAAGGGCGGCAGCGTCACGCGGCGAAAGATNGTCCACGGCCCTGCGCCCAGCGTNGCGGCNGCGTCCTCCACCGTCCGATCCAGGCCNAGCAGCACCGGCTGTACGGCTCGCACCACGAAGGGAAAGGTCACGAAGAGCAGCGCCAGNACGATGCCCGGCGGCGCAAAGATGATNCGCCAACCCAGCGTGTTCTCTAACCAGGCGCCGATGGGCTGCTGCGGGCCGTAGAGAATCACCAACATGACGCCGGTCACCAGGGTGGGGATGGCCAGAGGCAGGTCCACCAGGGCGTTGAGCAGGGACTTGCCGCGGAACTCGTAGCGCACCAGCACGTAGGCAGTCAGCGTGCCCATGACGGTGTTGATCAGCACCATGATGGCCGATGTGCGCAGGGTCAGCGAAAGTGCGGCCCGGGCCACCGGCTGGTTCACCGCCTGCCACATCCCCGCCAGCCCCTGGCTGAGCCCATCCTGGAAGATGACCAGCAGCGGGATGATCAGCATCAAGGCCAGATAGCTCAGCGCGGCCGCACGCACGCTCCAGCGCCCCCAGGGGCGACGACGGGCGGTGGGTGTGGCCTTGGGGAGTGGCTGGCCGGCTGGCTGAGCTTGGAGGTGGGTCATAGCGGTGACGTGAGGTGGGTAGGGTTGGGAATACTACAACGGATGAAAAACAGCGGATGAAGGCAATGGATGGAGATAATTGCGGAGATACCGCGTGCAATGAAGACTCTTCTGCATCCCCTGTTCTCATCCGCTGTGATACCTCCCGCTCTCATCGCTTTGCACTTCCAGCAGCGCCTTGCTGAACACGCCATTGTCGCCGAAGATGGCCGGCGTGGCCGCGTCCCAGCCGCCGAAGTACTCGATGGTGAACAGGTCTTCCACCGGCGGATACTTATCCTCTGTGGCTTGGGCGACCTCGGGATCGACCGAACGCAGGCCGTGCTGGGCGAAGATTTCCTGGGCTGGCTGGCTGTGCAGGAACTGCACGAAGGCTTCAGCCACGGCGCGGTTGCCGTGCTTGTCCACGTGGGCGTCGATCACGGCAATCGGGTTCTCGATCAGGATCGTCGAGCGGGGGATGACCAGGTCGTAGTCCTCGCCCTGCATCTGCGCCACCAGCACCTCGTTCTCGTAGGTGATGGCCACGTCGCCCACGCCCTTCTCGAAGTTGGTGATGCTCTCTCGCGCGCCCTTGTCCATNACCGTAACGTTTTTGAGCACNGCCTTGAGGAATTCGAAGGCTGCGNCCTCGTCGTTGGCCGGCACGCCCTCCACGTAGCCGCGCAGGGCCGCGCCGTACAGCGCCAGCATGTTCCACATGGCGCCGCCGCTGGTCTTGGGGTTGGGGGTCAGAATCTGCACGCCTGGCCGGGCCAGGTCGGCCCAGTCGTTGATCCCCTGGGGGTTGNCCTTGCGCACGGCGAAGGCAACGATAGAGTCGCTGACCATGCCGTTGGTGGGATTGTCCTGCCAGTCGTGGGTGATCAGGCCGGCCTGCTGGATGCGGGTGACGTCGGCCTCCAGCGACAGTGCGGTCACGTCGGCCTCGAAGCCCTCGACGATGGCACGCGACTGGGCGCCAGAGCCCAGGTAAGACTCCTCGAAGATCACGTTCTGGCCGGTTTGTTCCTGCCATTGCTGGCGGAAGATGGGGATCAGTTGGCCATAGGCCTCGCGCGGCGTGGTGTAGGCGCCGAGGATGATAGTGGCCGCCTTCTGGCTCTGATCTGATGGGGTGCTGCCGGCTGGGGCTGGCTGCGCAGCATTGCCGCCGCACGCGCCAACAATCATGCTCGCCGCAAGGATGACGGCCAACCACCAGAATTTTCGTTGTGTCATAAGATAGCTCCTGTTTATACACGCACGGTGTCGATTACCATCGGCTCGCGGAAGGAATACTCNCGTGCCCGCACCAGTAAGATGGCGCAGGTTGCCGACTCGCTGATCACTTGCTCGACCACGCCTTTGAGTGAGATGTGGCCCTCCCGATCGGCCAGCGGCGTGCCAAGTACCAACAGGTCATAGCTGTTGGCGGCCAGCTCCTGGGCGATGGCCTTGCTGACCACGCCGTTGCGCACGGCTGTCTGCGCCGGGACGCCCAGAATCTCCAGCGAGCGGATACCGTCCTGCAGGAACCGCTCTGCGCGTTGCTGCGCGGCAGGGTCGTCGGCCTGTTCCACGACTGACATCAACGTGGCCTGGGCGCCGACGTGACGCACCAGACGGCCGGCGAACAAGATATCGTCCTTGCCGGGTTCGCCGGTGGTCACGGCAATCAGCGCGCGCGTGGGCACGTCCTGGACTTTCGGCGCCAACAGCAGGTTGTGCTCTCCGCTCTGCAGGATGCTCTCGGCCAGTTCCAAACTATCGGCTTTGTCCAGGCCCATAATGACCATGTCGTAGGGTTGGTGCTCGGCCTCTTGTTGCACGGCGCGCGCCGGCGTCTCGCTGGTTGCCCGAACGTCCAGCGCGGCCAGGCCGCTGCCCAGCGCCTCCTTGGCCTGCTGCAAGTGGCGCTGCATGGCCTCCCCTTGCAGACCGTAGCCCAGCACCACCGCACGCGCATGGGCCAGACGGGCAAACTGGCCACCCAAAGCCAGCGCGGCTTGAGCCTGTGTCGACCCGTCGGTCAGCAGCAGGAAGTGGAGGCCAGGATGCTCCAGCGCATGGAAGTGGCGAATGCCCACCCACACATGCTCGCCTGGTTGCAACGGCAAGCGGTCCACATCAGCCTGCTCGCGCACCGCCTCGACATAGATCGAATCGTCGCCAAAGGCCACAGGCGGCGCAATGGGCCGGACGCCCGGCAGAGGGGGCAGCCGCAAGCGCAGCCGCTGATAGGCGCCGGAGAACACCACCTGTTCCACCTGGCCCTGGCCAAAGGGCGGCGCGCCCAGCGCGTCTGGCTCAGTGGCAAGAACTACATCCTCCGGCCGGAAGAGCACCTGCACCCGTTGCGCCGCGCGGGGCTCGACGCCGCTGGAGACATCGGGATGCGCTTGCGAGCTGCTCCACAGAGATGGGCTGTCCAACTGGCGGGTGATGGGGATATGCACCGGCCCAAGTTGCACCGCATTACCCGCGAAGCGCCCTACCAGCAGGTTGGCGGTGCCCAGGAAGGTGGCTACGAACTCGGTGCGCGGCCGCTGGTAGAGCGCCTCTGGCCGGCCAACCTCCAACAGGCGGCCGAAGCTCATCACCCCCAGCCGGTCGGCCAGCTCGAAAGCCTCCTCTTGGTCGTGGGTGACGAGAATCGTGGTGACGCCCAACGTGCGCTGGATGGCATGGAGCGAGCGGCGCAACTCGATGCGAATCTTGGCGTCCAACGCGCCCAGCGGCTCGTCCAGCAGCAGCACGTCGGGTTTGATGGCCAGGGCGCGGGCCAGGGCCACGCGCTGCTGTTGGCCGCCGGAAAGCTGGCGCGGCATGCGCTTACCCAGCCCCACCAGCCCTACCAGCTCTAGCAGCTCATCGCGCCAGCGCCGTCGTTCGGCCGCCGGCATCTTGCGCAACGTCAGGCCAAACTCGATATTGTCAGCCACCGACATGTGCTGAAACAAGGCATAGTTCTGGAAGACCATGCCGACGCGGCGCTCCTGCGTGGGCAGGCCGGTCACGTCCCGGCCGTGCAGCAGGATGCGTCCCTGGTCGATGCCAGTTAGCCCAGCCACCATGTTGAGCACGGTGGTCTTGCCGCTGCCGCTGGAGCCCAGCAGCACGAAGAACTCACCGTCGGCAATCTCCAGCGAGACGTCGTTGACCACGGGGTGGCCGCCATAGCGCTTTGTGAGGTGTTCGAGGATGATGGACATGGCAACTCCAATTCTAGCCTGCATCCTAACAGGCGCGGATGACAGACTCTGTGACGCGGCTATGACAAAGCTGTGACAGGGTGACAGGGTGATTGGATGACTTGGTGCTTGGGAGAGAGACATGGTGAGTACATCGATAGCCACGATCTATAGCTTGTCACCCCCGTCTCTGGCGGCCGACTTTACCTGACCCGGCGGGACACGTGGCGATCGATCCATGCACGAAAAAACTGACCGCTGCAGGTTGGGCGATTGGGTTGTGACAAGCGCAGCTTGCCGTTCCGCTCAATTCGATGTACCATGCCTTGTCACCCTGTCATCCCAAGGAGTTCCCATGAAACTGGACGTCGCCATCATGAGCAACACGCTGCGCGAGGCAGCCGAGCTGGCGCAGGCCGCGGAGGCTATCGGCTTCGACACGCTATGGACCAGCGAGACGCAGCACGATCCCTTCTTGCCGCTGGGCGTGGCCGCGCTGCATACCGGGCGCATCGGCTTGGGCACGGCTATCGCGGTGGCCTTCGCCCGCAACCCGACCTCCGTGGCGCACCTGGCCTGGGACCTGCGCGATGCGTCGCAGGGCCGTTTCATCCTGGGCCTGGGCACGCAGGTGCAGGCGCACATCGAACGCCGCTTCGGTATGCCCTGGGGGCCGCCGGCCGCGCGGCTGCGCGAGTTCATCCTGGCTATGCGCGCGGTCTGGGATGCGTGGCAGAGCGGCGGCCGGCTCAACTTCCGCGGCGAGCATTACAAGCTGACCCTGATGGCGCCTTTCTTCAACCCTGGCCCCAGCCAGTACCCCGATATTCCCGTCTACATTGCGGCCGTCAATGCCCAGATGTGCCAACTGGCCGGCGAGCTGTGCCAGGGGCTGCACGTCCACCCTTTCCACACCACCCGCTACCTGCGCGAGCAGATCCTGCCCAACGTGCAGCAGGGGCTGGACCAGGCCGGCCGGCGGCGCGGCGACATCGCCCTGTCNAGCAGCGTCTTCGTGGTCACCGGCGAGACGGACGAGGAGATGGCGCGCGCGCGTCAGGAGGTGCGCAGCCAGATCGCCTTCTACGCCTCCACGCCCAGCTACAGCAAGGTGATGGAGCTGCACGGCTGGGGCGAGGTGCGCGAGCGGCTGAGCAGCCTGGCCGTGCGCCAGCGCTGGGACGAGATGCCGGCGCTGGTCGGCGACGACATGCTGGCCCAGTTTGCCGTCGAGGGCCGGCCGGAGGAGATCCCCTACCTGGTCAAGATGCGCTACGTGGGGCTGCTGGAGCGGGTGACGTTCTATCTGCCGTTCGATCCGGGGCGGGAGAAGCTGTGGCAGATGTGGGTGGAAGCGTTCAATTAGGGATCAATGGCAGCGCTTGCGGCACGCGCATGCGCATGCTATAATTGCCTCATCTGAAACCTGTTGTGGAAACCAGTCTGGAGGCAACGAAAGATGATGACGACACTGGAGCGAGTTCGTGACTTGTTGCCAGGTATGAGCCCAGGAGAGAAGGCTCAGGTGCTACAATGGATCGCCAGGGACCTGGGCAACGCGTCGCCCGGCATCGAGAGCAATCCAGATGTGGTCGGCGGCGATCCTTGCATCGTGCGCACACGCGTTCCGGTCTGGCTGCTGGTGCAAGCCAGGCGGTTGGGTTCCAGCGAGGCTGACATCCTGCGCAGTTTTCCCACCCTGACTGCTGAGGATTTGACCAACGCCTGGGCCTATTACCGCGCACGTCGAACCGAGATCGAGCAGCAGATACGCGCCAACGAGGACGCCTGAACATGGCGCAGTTCTACGCAGACGAGAACTTCCCCTTACCGGTGGTGGAAGAACTACGCAAACTTGGCCACGATATCCTGACCATTCAGGAAGACGGCAAAGGCAACCAACGCTTTCCTGATCACGCCGTATTGGCGGCTGCATCGAAACAGGGTCGTGCGGTCCTGACCACTAACCGCAGGCACTTCATCCAGCTTCATTTGCAGTCAACCGACCACTCAGGAATTGTCGCTTGCACCTACGACCCCGAATTCCAGCATCAAGCTGAACGCATCGATACGATTGTCGCCCCGTTTGCGTCCTTATCTGGGCAACTGATACGCGTCAACCGGCCTGGACAGTAGATGGCAGCGGGGAACAACAGAGATCTGCGGATGCGACTACTGGTCGGTCAACCGTGATTTGCGGAGTTCGCACGCCCACGTGCGAACCTGGTGTCTGGGGGACGCCTACTTCTTCAATGAGCGTTGACGTGGCACTAGAGCTGCACAGACGCCAGCGCCGCGGCGATCTGCGCGCCGATGCGCACGTTGTTCTCCAGCAGCGCCAGGTTGNCGCGCAGGCTGCGCTCGCCGGTCAGCTCGACGATGCGGGCCAGCAGGAAGGGGGAGAGGGCCGTGCCGCGCACACCCTGCGCCTCGGCCTCGGCCAGGGCCTGCTCGATGGCTGCGTTGGCCTCGGCGGCTGGCAGTTCGTATTCTCCCGGCACCGGCGCGCAGATCAACACGCCGCCCGGCAGACCCAGCCGCCGCTTGGCCTCGATGATCGCGGCCGCCTCCTGCGGCGTGTCCACCCGCACGTCCACGGGCAGGCCGCTGCTGCGGCTGTAGAAGGCGGGGAACTCGTCGGTCCCGTAGCCCACCACCGGCACGCCCCAGGTCTCCAGCCACTCCAGCGTCGCCGGCAAGTCCAGGATCGCCTTGGCCCCCGCGCACACCACGGCCACCGGCGTCTGCGCCAGCTCTGGCAGGTCGGCGGAGATGTCGAACGATGAATGATGAACGATGAATGATGAGTCGGGAGTTCGGAATTCATCGTTCATCGTTCCTACTTCATCGTTTTTCACCGTCCGGTGTACGCCGCCAATGCCGCCGGTGCTGAAGACGCGGATGCCGTGGCGGGCTGCGATCCACATGGTGGTGGCCACGGTGGTGGCGCCGTGCCAGCCCTGGGCCACAGCGATAGGCAGGTCGCGCCGGCTAAGCTTATGCACGTCGCGGCTGCGCGCCAGCAGTTGCAGTTCGTCGTCGTTCAGTCCGGCCCGCAGTTCGCCGCTGATGACGGCCACGGTGCGTGGTTCAGCGCCGTTGTCGCGCGCGATTTGCTCAAAGCGGCGGGCTGCTGCGATGTTCTGCGGATAGGGCAGGCCGTGCGAGATGACGGTCGATTCCAGTGCAAGCAGGGCAGTCATGGTAGTTCCTCCAGGAAAGTCAGGGTGTCTCGGGCTACATCGGACCAGGTACGGCGCTGAGCAGGGGACGGCGGCCGCGGGGCGGCCAGCGCCTGGGCCATGGCCGCGGCCAATGCCTCTGTGTCTTCCGGGTCTACCAAGAGCGCAGTCGGCGCGACCTCGGGCAACGACGAGCGGTTGGACGTGACGATGGGTGCGCCGCAGGCTGCGGCTTCGGCTACGGGCAGGCCGTAGCCCTCGTACAAAGACGGGAAGACGAACAGGCTGGCCAGGCTGTACAGTGCTGGTTTGTCGGCCTCGTCCACCCAGCCGGTGAAGTGGACCCGGTCGGCCACGCCGGCCTCGGCTGCGATGCGCCGTGGGTCGGGCGTGAACGGCGTGTCGGCGGTCGGCAGCTTGCCGGCGATGACAAGGTGTGGCGACTGAGACAAGTCATTTTTTCCGAAAAATGACTTGTCTGACGGGCGTGGCGACTCAGACATGTCATTTTCTCTGGAAAATGACATGTCTGGCAGGCGTGGCGACCCAGAAACGTCATTTTCCAGAAAAAATGACGTTTCTGGCTGCGCGCAGCGTGCATACGCCCGCACCAGCCCTGCCACGTTCTTGCGCACGTCGAAGCCGCCCAGGTAGAGGATGAAGCGCTGCGGCAGCCCATAACGCTCCCGCACCCGGGCCAACTGGCCAGGATCGGTCACCGGCCGGTAATGATTGCCGGCGGCTAACAGCACCGCCTGTACCCGCTCGGCCGGGATGCCCAGGTGCTGCACGATATCCTGCCGGCTGGCCTGGCTGTCGGTCAACACCAGGTCGGCGCGGCCGGCGGTCTGGCTGACCAGCCAGGTGTAGGCTCGCTGCAACACGCCGCCGCGGTAGGCGGGCAGCAGCAGCGGGATCACGTCATGGACCGTGACGGCGGTCGGGCAGGGCCGCCGCCAGGGTGAGCCCCAGTACGGCGTGAAGGCGATGTCGGCGTTCAATCGTTGGCACGCGCGCGGAAAGGTCATCTGCTCGAACCACAGCTTGGCCAGGTTCGCGCCCAATGGCTGCGCCGCGGGCGGCGCCACCTCGACCTGCCAGCCGGCCGGCGCGGTACTGGAGTTGACCGCCGGCAGCACCATGGTAAAGCGGTGTGCCGCGCCGACTGCGGGCAGATGTCGTGCCAGGCCGTGCAGATACTGCCCCGAGCCAGTGTTCATCTGGCCCCAGAACCAGCCATTTACGACGATGTGCATCAGGGCCTACACTTGTTGGAAGTACTCCACCGTCCGCCGCAATCCATCGGCCACGCTCACCGTCGCCTCCCAGCCCAGCTCAGCCCGCGCCTTGGAGGCATCCAGGTAGATTTTGTAGACTTCGCCCAGCTTGCCGGGGCCGTAGCGGGCATCGTGCGTGTAGCCGGCGGCCTGCTTGAGGCCGGCAAAGATCATGTTGACGTCGGTGCCCACGCCGCTGCCGATGTTGTAGATGCCGCTGCCGGCGGTTGTCGCCGCCAGCAGGTTGGCGCGGGCTACATCGGCCACGTAGACGAAGTCGCGCTGCTGCGTGCCGTCGCCGTTGATGGTGCAGGGCTCGCCGGCCAGCATTTTGCCGGTGAAGATGGCCACCACGCCCGCCTCGCCGTGCGGGTCCTGGCGCGGGCCGTAGACGTTGGGATAGCGCAGGCTGGCGTAGTCCAGGCCGTAGTTGTGCTTGTAGATGAATAGATAGTGCTCGACGGTGTGCTTGCTGGCTCCGTAGGGGTCCAGCGGGTTGATGGTGTGCTCCTCGCGCACGGGCACGTACTCCGGCTCGCCGTAGACCGCGCCGCCGGTGGACGCGTAGACGATCTTGCGCACGCCGTGCTGGCGCGCGGCCTCCAGCAGCCGGATCGAGCCGATGATGTTGACCTCGGCGTAGGCGTCTGGCTCGCGCAGCGAGCCGCGCACGTCGGCCAGCGCGGCCTGGTGCGAGATCACCTCCGGCTGCACCTGCTCGAAGACGCGGGCCAAACCGGCCGCGTCGCGGATATCAACCTGGAAAAAGGATGCGGCCGGGTTGAGGTTGGCCAGCTTGCCGGTGTTGAGGTTATCGACCACGGCCACCTGATGGCCCGCGGCCACGAACGCGTCGACGATATGGGAACCGATGAAGCCAGCTCCGCCGGTAACAAGGATACGCATGAATTGACCTTTCTCTTTTTGTGGTTTCGGTACAGCACAGACGGGTTTCGATACGGCGCAGACGCCTACTCAACCCACGCCTACTCAACCAGCGGCTGGTGCATTGAACGCCAGCTTACCCCAAAGCCCCCATGCCGTCAAGTCCTCACGCATTCCCGCCGCTCTTTCCCTCGTTTCCCTCCCTCCCCCCTTGTCTACCTGTCTACTTGCCTACTTGTCTACTTGTCTACTTGTCCATTTGTCTACCCACCTACTCCCAGCTAAACCGCCGCTCGAACACCGGTATCCCCTTCACCCCTTCGATGGTCAGCGTCCGCTCGCCGGCGAAGCTGTCGAACCAGGCGCTGTCATCGCCGCGGTCGGAGAGCAGCCAGGGGCAGAAGGCGAAGAGGGTGTCGGGCAGCGGCTCGCCGTTGGACAGCACGCCGGTGCGGAACCAGTTGAACAGCTCCACGTGGTAGTCGCGGTGCAGGGTGGCGTCGATGGGCGGGAAGTTGCGGTCGTCGGTGGCGTTCCACTTCCACCCGCCCTCGCCGGCGATGATCGGCGGCGTGAAGCCGATCTCCTGCTCTACTATCCGCGCCTGGTGCAGGAAGCCCAGCACGCCGTTGGGATCGGCCGTGTAGTCGGGCGGGTGGTTCAGACCGTAGGGGTGCGGCGCCAGGAACATGCGCTGGAAGACCTGCTCGCCGCCGCGCGCCTTGATCTCGCGCAGCGCTGCCAGCAGCCAGTCGTCGCTGACGAACTGCAAACCCACGTAGCCGCCGGCGTTGTACACCTGCTCCACAGCCAGCATCAGGTTGTCCAGAAACAGTTGCTGGTCGATGGGCTGGTTGTCCCACTCAGCCGGCAGCTCAGGCTCGTTGTACAGTTGCATGTAGGGCGGCACGCCCAGGTCCAGCAGCAACTGCACATCCCGCCCCCAGTCGTAGTAGCGGTCAAAGGCGCGCACGTTCTTGCGCCAGACGACCGTGATGCCGGCGTCGCGGTAGCGCGGGGCGGCGCGCAGGATTTGCTGTTCGTCGCCGTAGTGGATCAGCGTCCAGCGCATATTCATGGATTGCAGGCGGCTGATCTGTAGGTCGATGTCGGCCTCATCGTTGTAGGCCACGGCTGTGTTGTGCAGGCAGAGGCCATTGTCTCGGGCTGGCCGCGGCCAGTCCTGCAAGGACATGGCCGGCCAGTCGGCCAGGTTCATGCGCGGCGGCGCAGGCGTCGCGGTGGGCGGGCTGGGCAGGGTCGGCGTCAGGGTGGCGGTCGGCGTGACGATCCGCGTCTCGGCCAGCGGGGTGGGCGTGTCCTGCCCGGCATCCAGCGCCACCTGAGGCAGATAGACGGCGCTGTCGGTGGCAATGGGCGAGACCGCGTCAGCCGGCGTTGCGGCTGTCACAATGGGCGTAGCGGGCGGCGGCGGCGCTTGCTCGCGTTGGCAGGCGACGGTCAGCACAGCGGCCAGCGGCAGTATCAGCAGCGCCCAACGGCGCAAACGGTTTTGTAGCATAGGGACATCAGGCTCCTGGCGCTCCGGTCAGCGCACAATCAGATCGACGATGCGGCGCCGCACGGCCTGTCCGACGGAGTCGGGGTCAGCGGCGCTGAAGCGCAGGTTGTAGACGTTGTGCGCCAGAAGGCTGTTCCCCCGGCGCTGCGATCACCTGGCGGCGGCACGGGAGCGCGAATTGCCGCATTTCT
>Ga0056914_10001811_pt1 | contig 14400 bp, 13 predicted proteins | sample TNRBio252014_DNA_FD_55168 | JGI IMG/M metagenome (GOLD analysis project Ga0056914, IMG submission 55168) | Wastewater treatment Type I Accumulibacter community from EBPR Bioreactor in Madison, WI, USA - TNR Reactor_6/25/2014_ DNA | ecosystem: Engineered > Bioreactor > EBPR > Anaerobic-Aerobic >...
TTTGGAAAACACTAAAAAAGCGATGAGCTGATTTTTTTGATTTTTAATCTTAACACAACAAAAATCAAAAGATTGATCGGTAGAAGAAAAATGGTAGCGCTTACCAAAATCGTCTTTTTCAGGCGCCGAAAGCACCCAGGGATTTTGGAGCATCCAGTTCAATTCAGCAGCGCCTTTTTGAAAGCCTTGCGCTCCGCGACTGCGTTCGATGAAATGCGCAGTCTCTCCGTCTACCTCGCGGACGTATTCTATTTTCAAATCCCCGAGGCCGGGTTTCCAAATCAAAAACCGGATATCCAATACCGCATTCGCCACGCCATCAAAGGCTTTCAGGAAAAAACTGATTTTTTCAAACCACTTGTTTCGGGGCGTCAGCAGCATGTGCAGGTCAGAGCGGAGGTAGAGCCGGATGCCACGTTTGATTTGCAAATCGCGAAACAGGCCGGTTTTGTCGTACAGCTTTTTGGCAGGCGCTGTGAATTCAGTGGCTAAGAGTTTTTGCCCCCAGGCTTCAAAGCCTTGTTGCAGCAGTTTTTGTGCGATTTGTTTCCCGCGATGCTCCGGCGCAATCCACAGACAAGACATCCAGCCGCATTTGAGTTGGCCGTTCATGCGGTCAGGTAGCACGCCGAGGTAGCCGACGAGGTTCGCTCCTTCGTATGCCAGCAAAAGCAGTACGTCTTCTGCGGCTGCGCGTGGATTCCGGATTTGCGACAACGCGCGGTGGCGGGTAATCGGAACCACCGGCGACTGCTCGTATTCTTCCGAATAGATGTAGTCGGCCAAACCCTGCCGGTTGAGCAGTTTAATTTCAATCATGTTCTGCGAATGCTGTTTTTTCCCGCAAGGGCTTTCAGCAGGAAGTAAAGGTACTCGTTGTTCAGGATTTCTTTAGCGCTCAGGTCGCCCGTTTCAAATGGGATGCGCTGAATATGCTGCGAAAAAGCGTCCCGCTTCATCCCCGCACAGCCAAACGACACCGTCACCGTCGGCGCTTGTTCGTATATGGTGTGAAAAAACGCCTCCGACACCCCGTAATCCGTAAACGGAAAAGCGAATGCCCGATAAGGCAGATCGAAGCGCCTGGAAACGCTTTCCACGCTCGATTTGGTTTGGCGGATTTGTTCTGCTATGTCCAAAAAACGATATTCCGGGTGATCGCAACTATGCGCGCCGAAATAGAAACCCTGGTTTTTGAGCGCCACAATTTGTGCGCTGTTCAGATAAGGCTGTTGTTTGACTAAATAGTCCTCAAAATCTACCCCAACCTGGGTTGCCAGTTCGTCAAGCACTCCCTGATTTTGATAGGAAACGGACAAAAGCGCCGATCGGATATTTTGTTGATCGGGGGCGTATTGTCTGAGCCATTGAATCACCGGATCGCTTTGTGTTTGCTGTTTTTCGCGTTCAAAAACCCCAATCAGTAAACTGGCTTTGTAGCGAAAAAACAAGCCTTTGTTGTCTACAAAATCGCTGTTCAGAAAACAGATTGCCGGGATGCCTTTTTGTAATAATACGGGGGCAATGAGGTCGTGGAATTCGCGCAACCCGTCGTCGAAGGTCAGCAGGAAGGTGTTTGTTTTTGGGGAGATGCCGTGGTGCAGCAGGTTTTCTAATTCCGTCGGGTTTACGGGTCGGTAGTTTTTTAGCAAAAAATCCAAATCTGTGGTAAACTGTCGCACCGTTTTTACCGGGTACAAATGCCGGATATGTTCCGGATTATTGTCGGAAACGGTGTGGTATACCGGGACGATGAAACGTTGTCGGCTCCACGCCGCCAGCCAGCGCGTTGGCAACAGCGCCCCCGGCTTGCGGAATGATTGCAGAAAAATATTTCGGTATCCGGCCATAGTTAATATGAATAGGGGTATTCTTTAAAAAGCGGGTAAAGCGGATGCGCTTCGGCCTTTTGAAAAAACACCCCGGACGCCATGAGGTAAATATCGGAATTAATGGCGCCAATTCGCGGATACACCTCGTCAATATTTCCGGCATGGATGCCGCCTGCCGCTTTGATGAACGGAATGGCAGCTAAGTTGAGCACCGGTTTGTTAACCGTTGTGGTAAACAACGTCTGATGCCCTTCTTCAAAAGCCCATCTTATAAGGTTGTAGGATAGTTTGAGTACAGTTTTACGATGTCCCGGCAAAAAGGCCAATTGTTCAAAATAGCAGAGGTTTTGTTTTTCGTAAACCGGCAAATCAACGTACCACGTTGCCCGGCGGCGTTTTTTCCAAACCTCCGATTCGCGAAGCAGGCAGTCGGGCAGCAGAATGCCGAAGCCAACCAGCTTTTGTTCGGTCGTTGCAACTAAGCAATAGGCGTTTTTGATGTAATGCCGGTAGGTTTTCAAATCCGTTCCCAACAAAAATCCGCCTTTGGTGCTGCCTCCATCGGTCAGGGTCAATGGCAATTGGTCTTTGATTTGAACAAAAGCGGCGGCATCTTCCGGGACTGCCCTTCTAATGATGGCGCTCATGAACGATGTTAGGCCCTTTGAGTTGGTTGAGAATGGCTCTGAAAAAATTCCGGGTGCGCTGGTTTTTAGTCAGGTAAGGTTCCGGCAGGGCCTTGCGCTTTTCGGGCAGTTCGTACCACGGGATATTGGGGTATTGATGGTGGGTAGCGTGTTCGTTGAAATTCATCAGGATCCAGGAAATGACCGGCACGCGGTTCACCGAACGCACATTGTAGCGCACGCCGTCGCCGATGGTGGTGTCGTAGTGAAAAATGTAAACGAGCAGCGACAAGACCCAGGCAAACGACAACATAGGGTACCCCAGCGTGTATAAATAAACGGTTTTTCCAAAAGCCCAATAAACAGACAGGTGCAACAAAACGCCCAGGGCGAACAAGCCGATGGAACTCAATTGATCCCGCATCGTCCAACCTTTGAACGCCGGGGAAATTTTCACGGACAACGCCGGCGGAATGAACAAAAACAAGACCACCGAAACGAGCGAATGGATGAAAAATCCGCCAAAAAATACGCTCAGGTACCAGACGATATGGTAGTAAACCTTTTTGATAAGGCTCGGCGGGCGCTTCACCACAAACGTATCTAAGTTGGATGTGTGCTCGTCTTTGCGGTTGAAGCCGTGGTGGAAATAGTGGATTTTGCGGTAAATCGTAATCGGAACCATCAGTGGCAACAGCACGACGCTGCCCCAAAAGTCATTCCGGGTGGGGTTGTCGGCGAATAATTTTTTATGCGCCGCTTCGTGCCCCACGATGTAGAACCGGTAAAACCACAATCCCTGAAACAACAACAGCGGGCCATACAACAGCCCTTTCCAAACAGCGGGTAGTGCCAACCCCTGCACCCACACCGCCAACACGCTGATGAACAGAAAAACGGCGGTGGTTTCAGCAATCAGTTTTGAGTTTCTGTGCATGGATTTTTTTGCTGTACCGCCGAACTCCTGTTCGGCGGAATATTCCCTTTAAATAGTGTGGCAATATAACATGTTGGCTGAATATGTTGGATCATGAGGTGGAAAAACACTTTTAAATTATTGAGCGCCGAACTGGAGTTCGGCGGTAAAGGGTGGCACGAGGCGGGCATTTACCATTCCCAAACGACAACGCTCCACTCCACCCCATCGGGCGCATTGTAACGATGAATTTCCCGAAAGCCGATCCGGTTGTGCGCCTTAATAGAGCGCTGGTTTTTGATGGCAATTTCGGTAATGGCAAAATCGTATTTGTCTTTAAAGCGATTTTTATAGGCTTCATAACACTGATCCAGAATGCCCTGCCCGCGGTAGTTTTTATCCACACAAACCTGGCCGACAACAAGGTAGTGGTAGTCAGCAACCGGTTTTTTCCGGAATTGAATGCGTTCAAAAAGCTCGAACATGGGGATTAAAACGGGAAAATCAGCCTTAGATTGCACGGTCATGGCCAGCAAATAGCCAATCACCTGTTCGCCATCTTTGGCGATTACATGCGCCTCAATATCGTTCATCCTGCTCAGATCTTCTAAGCGGTGCGTAACCGTCACAAATCCCTGACTGAGCACTTCATCCGGCGGGAGATTAACCGCCAGATTTTGTTGCTGAAGGCTCAGAATCCCCTGAAGGTCGCTTGCTGATGTGGACGTGGAATAGGTGATCATGTGGGTCTCAAGGATAAAGGTAAATGATAAGGGATAAAGGTGAAAGGATAAAGGTAAAAGGTTAAAGGGTTTTTCGGTATTGCTGAATGAATAAAATAGATGAAAAAGCGGCCACCAATATCCAGGCATATTGAATGTACTTTTTACCCGAATCAAAATAATCCCACGCCGTTATGATGGCCACAATGATGTTCATGATCTGGATCCAAAACCCGGTGACGTTCCTGAAACGGGGAATCAACCCTGCGAGGTTAACCAAACCTGCCAAAAGCAGCACGATGCCAAAGAAGGTTTTATTGTCTTCCATAAAGACCATACTGCCCAGTATGAAAACCATTCCGTTTATGACAAAAGCCACCCGGTGAAATTTGCTGCTCTCTTGCATTTTACTACGCTCCTTCCAGGTTTTTCTGAATAACAAAACGCCAACAACTTTAACGTTATTTCTCTTCTTCAAAAAACGCTAAAAACGCTTCACCGGCTGCCTCACCTGCCGGATAAATCCGTGGTAATGTCTGACGAACAACAGCGATACAATCAGGATACCGATCCAATATAGCCTTGAAGTGAATGGAACACGTTCTGCCAGCCGGGTAAACCAATTGCCGCCATCCGCGTGCAGGTGGTCTATCACATCGTGGTGCTGATACAGGTAAGTCCAAATGAAGAAGAAGATGGCTGCGGCAAACGCCCACTTGAGCAAGCCGAGGAAATAAGTGGCGACCAGAATGCCTTTGCTGACCTTAGCTTTGAAATCAATGGCGCCCCTGCGCTGCATTTTCATGAAAAGGGAAATAGAATCCACCATATTGGAAGGCAGTTCAACAATGGAGGCCAGCCGTTGCTTGAACAAGCGCCACCGGGCTTCTTTGTAGTACCTCATCCATTCTTTTTGCAGGTCCATTTTGGGATGGAGGTTCACTACGCTGGGGTCTATCGTCAAAAAGGTGCGGATCAGCTTCAACATGCTCCAATTGGGCGAAACTTTGTATTTGGCCAATTCTTTGGCCATGTCGTTGCTGGCATTGTGCACGGTGGTTTTTTGCTCGATGTCCACATCGGTCAGCGAAGCTTTCATCAGTGCGCCGCGCAAGCCCCTGACGATGCTTTGCCGAATGTCGCCCTGGTGTTCGCTGGGGATATTGGGCGAGGTGAGGATGGAAAAATCGGCAGCTTTTAAGTAGTTTTTTTTGCCAATGGCGATCAGTTGCTGGCGGTAAAAAGAAAGCACTTCTTCGTCGGTTGACCCCACGCTGCCGAGGTCAATCAGGGCAATCCTGCTTTTGGCAAGCAGCATGATGTTGCCAGGCTGTAAATCGCCATGGAAATAATTGTCTTCCACCACCTGTCGCCAGGTATTGCGCAGCAGAAACCCGCCGACTTTTTTGGGCTTGATTTTGTTGTCTTTCAACCAGATTTTCAAGCGGGTTGGGTCTTCGCGCCTGGCTGCGATGAATTCGCTCATGGTGACCCCCTCAATAAACTCCATGACCACCACTTTTTCCGAGGAAAGTTTTTTGTAGACTTTGGGGACATAAATCCCGTATTTCTTAAACCGTTTTTTGGCTTCCTTGAGGTTGATGGCTTCGTACCGAAAATCAATTTCTTCGGTGAGCATGGCTTCCAGTTCCCAAAACATCTCATCGAGTAAAACTGCCTCGAATGCCTCGAATTTTTTGAAAAAATTGAACATGCCCCGGATGATCTTCATGTCTTTTTTCAGAAACTCCTGCGCATAGGGCCGCTGGACTTTTACAGCGACCAATTTTCCGTTGTGCGCCAGCCTGGCTTTGTGCACCTGAGCCAATGAGGCTGCGGCGATCGGGATGGGTTCAAATTCTGAAAAAACCGAATTTACCTGCTTTTTCAAGTTTTCTTCCAGAATTTGTTCCACATAAGAATAAGGAAAGCAATGCACCCGGTAATGCAATTTTGCCAATTCCCGGGTAAAATCCTTTTCAAATAAATCCGTGCGCATGGCCATCAACTGGCCCACTTTTACCCACAAGCCCCCCATAGATTCAAAAAAGAAACGCCAGGCTACGCCTTTGGTATAATCATCGGCTCTTCCGAAGCGCGTCCGCCACAGGGTTTTAAAAAGAAGCGATATGATCTGAAAAAAGCGGAAAGAAGGGGGCTTGGTTGGCGCTTTGATTTCCAGAGGCGGACGCTCCGCAGGCTCAAACAAGGGTGTAGTTTTGTATTTCCTTTTTAGCATAAATGTTGCTCCGTAATATCGTTCAATAGAATTCCCCGCCTTTTTGCAGCCGTGCAATAAGGTCGCTCAACCAGCCTTGGAAACTGATTATCAATCAGATCGTTAACCGCATCAGTTCGCTACAGAAAACTGGGGCTGACGCCGCTTTTTTTCATGCGTTTTTTGAGCTTTTTCCGATCAATTTTCATCCCCATAATATTTATTTTGTTCTTCTTTTTGCCACCTTTTCGCGGCTTTTCTTCATAGCTGATGACCAGGGGATGGTGGTTGCCCTCCAAACCCGATTGGATCTGCTGAACCGCCATGTGTACTTCACTCATCGTTTTGCCTTTGCCTTTCTTCAGCTTTTTGGCGTTTTTCTCTTTTACCTTGCCTAAATGAACCAAAGGCGGATGCTGGTGAATTTGCGCCAATGCCGAAGGGGTATCCGTTTCTGCTCCGGATGCGTTTGGTTGCTTTGATGTAGCCATTGTGGTATGTCTTTTTCTGTGATGAATTTAGAAATCAAACAAGCGGGAACCCATTGCCAGTAGCCCTTTCTTTTTCTTCTTGCGGTGAACGACCACAACCGGAAGCACCTCTTTGTCAGGGCCTGCCTGTGTTTTGGCCTGCGAAAGGATGTGCTGCACTTCCATGTGCATCGTGCCGATGCCCTGCTTGTAGCGTTTGATTTCTTTTCTCGATTTTTTCCCCAGGTGGATGACGTGGGGCGCCTGCAAACTGTCTTTCATTGCATTTGTAATTTTGTTAATTATAAATTAAATTTCAAATTGATGCCAAGTGTTCTGGGCCGGAGCCGGGTGTCGTAGCTCAATAAATTATGCGGATACGTAGCGCCCCGGTCGTTCAGTAAATTATTTCCAAAAAGGAAAATACCCCATTTTTTGCCCTCCACCCCGATGCGCAAATTCAGCATGGTGATGTCGTCGCCTTCAACCATATTGCCGGCATTGTAATCTACCCGTTTTGAACTGTGCTGTAAGTTGGCAAAAATCGAACCGTCTAATCCTCCGAAAACCGGTCGCGAATAGTAAGCCGAACTGGACAGCGTAACCTGCGGCACGAAACTGATCCGGTCGCCCTCTTTGGCTCCGATAGAGGCCGGCGTGTCTTCGCGGTATTCCGATTGGTTGACATTGCCGCCCAAAGTCAGCGTCAGCCCGCCCGGGCTGGAATATTGCGTGGTCAGATCAAGTCCCAAAGCTGAAGCTTTGCCCGCGTTGAGGAAATAAATGATTGGGGTAGGCGTGCCCATGACATCTACCACCTGAGAAGACGTTTGAATCAAATCAGACCAGTCGTTGTAATATACCGCTGCTTCAAAGAGGAACTGGTCGTTTGGTGACGTGATTTTTGTTCCCAATTCGTAACTCCAGAGGTTTTCTTCGGCGACGTATTCCGGCGCCGGGATACCAAAAGCCACGGCTGAGGCATAAAACGCGCCACTCTGCACAAACCCGCTGCGGAAACCATTTGCTGCTGTGAGGTAAAGCAGTGAATTTTTAGAGGGATTAAACGCGAGGTTAAAGCGCGGGGTAAATATCTTGTAATCGGTGCCCCTTTTGGTAGGAATCCCCAGCAATTTCAGGAAATCAATCGTAGAGGGCAATAAGTCTTCCAGGTCNCGNTTTTCCGAAAAATAGCGCAATCCGACCGTAGCCTGCATGCGGTTGTCGAGGAATTTNTAGTANAATTCGCCAAAANCAGCGACTTGCGTTGACGTTGATACGGTCTCTAAGTACGGTTGAGAAAACAGGGCGCCGTCTGGCGGCAACATGAAGGTAATGTTCGTCTTCTGGTTGAATTCTCCGTTCCAGTAATAAAAACCAACCAGCCAGTTGAACGGGCCTTCGTAGATGGAATTCAGTCGAAACTCTTCGTTTAAAGCCGTTTGGCCCAGGTCAGTATCCGAACGGGCAAAAATCGGGCTGCCATCGTAGAGTTGCGACTCCAATTTGGTGTAAGAAGTGGAGCTGTAAATGCGCAACTTGGGCAACACATATTCAATGGTTCCATTGTAAAGGCTCAAATTGTTGTTGTTGGCTTCTTCTGCAAAAGGAGTGGAATGGTCAAAATTGTCGTCGGCAAGTGCGTAGGTCCCTACGTCATTTTTTTGCGTCCAGAAGGATGCCCGGATGCTCAGGCGTTCGGTGGCTTGAAAGTTTACCTTTCCCCGAAAATAAGTCAGTTGCGTTTCGTTGATCTCCTTCTCATTCAATAGGTTATTGGTCAAAAAACCACCCCGTTGCTGGTAGCCGCCTACTAAACGCACCGCTAATTTGTCTTTAATCACCGGCAGGTTGAACGCGCCCTGGGCGCCGTAGTTTGGGCCTCCGTCTTCGGTCATAGCGCCGGTTAAATCCACTTTTAAACCCATTTTTGAAAGGTTGGCATCCTGGGTTAAAATGCGAACGACCCCTGATTGCGCACCGTTTCCGTACAACGTCCCTTGTGGGCCGCGAAGCACTTCCACCCGGTCTAAGTCAAAAGGATTCAACTCGGGTACCAACGGGCTTCCAATGAAGGTAAACGGAAGGTCGTCCAGGTAATAACCGGCAGGCGAATCTCCCGACAAGGACGAAATGCCCCGGATTTGCAAGCTCATGTACGATTCGTCGAGTTGGGTCGTCGTCACGCCCGGCGCGGCCTGGATGAACTCGCTGATGGTACTGGCGCCCATGCTTTCCACTAATTTCCCCTGAAAAACCGTGATGGACATCGGCGTTTCTGTGGCTAAAGTGGCGCCGCTTTTTAACGCGGTGACTTCAATCCCGTCGAGGGTCAGGAAATTTTCTGACAGCACAAAATCCAGGGTCTGGTTGCCCGCGGACAGCACTATTTCTTTCGAGCTCGTCGCATAGCCAACATATCGCACGGAAAGGGTGTACGTCCCATTTGCTTTGTCGGCTGCAACGGTAAGGGTGTATTTGCCGTCGCCGCCCGATGCGGTTCCAAGCGACAGCTCTTCTATAAATACAGAGGCGCCGATTAGTGGTTCACCAGCGTTATTCAATACCGATCCGGAAAGGGTGCTTTGTGCGAATAAATGGGAGGAACTGATCCCTGCAATCAGGAAAATCAGGAGCAGTGAGAAGGGTTTCTTGCTCATAAAGGGTTTGTTTTATTTGCGTGAAAGTCAATACGTTGTATTTGTCTGTTTGCATGAACACACCAACAAATTGTTAAATGATCAGCCACATAACAATTTGATTACTGAATACAGAATTCAATCAATTCTATCCAATTACACACTTGTTGATATTTCAAGCAAAAAAGAACTATTCAATGGGTAGATAAGGCAGTTTGAATAGCGCAATGTTACTACAAATCAGAAGAGCGAAAAATGAAATTCCAAGATTCCCTTGAAAAGCCATTAATTATTCAAAGATAAATTGATTTTTAAGATGTTGATATTTTGACATAAGGTTTTTACAAAAAAATCTTCTGTTTGTGCCTCGTGCCGTTAGGTGGGAATCCTTTTTTGTCATTCTGGGCAGTGAGAACCATTTGGTTAAGCAAAAGACCACGCACAACGAAGTCCCGAAAAGCTGGAAAACTTAGCAGCATGAAGCATAGATTCAGTAAGAACTGCGTAAGAAATCCGACTATTCAACCACAATCCCATATTTATCTAACAATCCAACAACGTTCTGCATCGAAAATTTCGCTTTTCTAACACGATTGTTTTCCGGATCAATCGAAAAGTTATACGCCGTTCGCAGGTCTGCGCCTTCCAGTACCGTGCGTTCAAACACGGCCAGACTGAGGTTGCAATTCCCGAAAACAGCGTTCGTCAAATCGGCTTCTACAAATTCGACCTGCTCCAGGTTGCAATCTGCGAATTGGGTGTTTTTTAGCTTCAGTTTGTAAAAGGAAGCATAACTCAGGATACAGCCTTCAAAACGAAAGGACAACAAAAAGTCTTTACATTCATCNAAGCGCAGGCCCANTAATTTGCAGTTCTTAAAAACCACCTCCTGAAAAGCGGTTCCTTTCAGCTTGGCCATGCTCAGGTCGCAACCCTCAAAGGTGCATTCGATGAATTGAACTTCCGCCAGGTCAGTTTCGGAAAAATTGCAGCCGGTGAAGGTGCAGTTTTCGTAATCGGCATAGGGTAGACCTCGAACCGTGTAGTCTTTACGGTTGAAATCTTCTCCTTCGATGTGTTTTTTGCTCATCCCCGGCGTGTTTTGTCACTAAACAGGCGTTCGGCCTCTTCTAAGGCGGTGTCTACGCTGAAAAGCGCATCGAAGTCGGCCAACCGCCCAAGCACGTGAGCTAATTTGAGCAAACTTTCATAAGCGATCTGTCCTGTTTGTTCAAACCGCTTCAGACTGCCTAAGGAGATGCCTGCCCTTTCGGCCAGGTCCGGCTGTGTGAGCTTAAGCTTTTTACGCAGGGCTTTATGCCGCACTGCGGTTTCCATCAGGACAATGCCCGGCGTTTTGTGAATGCTATATGGGTTCATTTCGACTAATATATTAGTCAAAGATAGTTAAAATCAATAAAAAAGACTAAAATATTATTTTTTTAAGATTACTGTAACGAAAATCATCATGTAGTAAGCATGTGCTAAATACCGCTGACCCATTTCAACAAATCTATTGTCTCCAAGCCAGGTATCTTATTTTTTCAGCAAGATAAATTCTAAACAGTTCCGTTTGCCCAAAATCCAATACTTTTGTAGTTCACAAATCTATCGGACATGAAATATCCATCACTCTTTTTTATTGCAGCATTAAGCGCTGTCCTGTTTTTTTCGGCTTGCCAAAACAATGGCCCGGATGCTAAGAATACGCCTGCCGAAACCTCGACCCAACCGGTCACGCCTCAATCTCCAACCAATCCGGCGCTCGATCCTCCTACGGCGGAGCCTGCTCAAAATGCAGCGGGCATCTGGCACTACACCTGCGCCAAAGGCTGTGCGGGTGGCGCAGGTTCGGCAATTGCCTGCGCAAAATGCGGCGCTACCCTGGTTCACAACAGCGCTTACCACAATAATTCAAATGCGCCCACTCAGCCATCCATTGCCACTCAGCCGTCTATTGCCACGCAGCCGGCAGTTACCCCGCCTACCGCGGAGCCTGCTCAAAATGCAAAAGGCGTGTGGCATTACACTTGTGCGAGTGGTTGCGCAGGCGGCGCCGGGTCGGCTACGGCTTGCTCGAAATGCGGCAAAACGCTGGCGCATAATTCGGCTTATCACCAGTAGGCATGGTTCAATTTGGCCATAACTCAAAAATAAATCGAGTTATGGCCAAATTGAAGCTTTGATTTGGCCATAAGTGTATTTTTTTTTAACTTGTGGCCAAATCAAAAATCATGGACGTACTGATTGGCCGTCAAAAAGAGCAAAAAGCACTTCTGGAGCACTACCACTCCAAAAGCTCCGAGTTCGTTGCCATATATGGTCGGCGGCGGGTCGGGAAGACCTTTCTTGTGCGCCAAACCTTCAAAGACAAGCTGGCTTTTCACCTGACCGGAATGGCCGGCGTCCCATTATCCCGGCAGTTGGGCAATTTCCACGCCCAGATCAGCAAATTTTCCGGGGGCATGTTCGACCACGAACCTGCAGCCGATTGGTTTACGGCTTTCCAACAATTGATCAAATGGTTAGAAAGTTTGCCCTCAGGCGGCAAAAAAGTGATTTTTCTCGATGAACTGCCGTGGTTGGACACCCGCGGCTCCAGGTTTCTTTCCAGTCTGGAACACTTTTGGAACAGTTGGGCCAGCGCCCGCAACGATATCCTTTTCATCGTATGTGGCTCAGCAGCCTCCTGGATGCTCAACCACTTAATTCGCAACCGGGGCGGCCTGCACAATCGAGTCACCGACCGCATCCGGCTGGATCCATTCCGGCTGAATGAAGTGGAAGCATTCCTGCGCCACCGGGGCGTTGTTTATGACCGCTACCAGGTGATGCAGGTCTACATGGCCCTGGGTGGTATTCCTTATTATTTAGAGCGCATCAAGCCGGAATGGAGCCCGGCGCAAAACATCAATGCGCTGTGCTTTGAGCGCAACGCCATTTTCAGGGACGAGTATGCCAATTTGTACGCTTCCCTTTTCAATAAGCCGGAACGCCATATTGCTGTGATAGAAGCTTTAGCTCAAAAAGGCAAAGGACTGAAAAGGGATGAATTGATCGCCTTGTCGAAATTGTCGGGCGGCGGCGGCCTGACCCGGATACTCAAGGAACTGGAAGAAAGCGACTTCATCCGACGGTATCGGGGCTTTGGCAAAACCGAAAAAGATGCCCTGTATCAATTGGTTGACCTATACACGTTGTTCTACATTCGGTTCATCGCAAAATCAGATCCCGACGACGAAAATTTCTGGGTCAATGCCGTCGAATCGCCTGTCTACCGGAGTTGGAGTGGGTATGCCTTCGAGATGGTCGGCCTCCACCACATTCGGGAAATCAAACAAGCTTTAGGCATCAGCGGCATCCAGACTTCCGTGTACGCCTGGTCATCCGATGGCGCGCAGATAGACCTGGTAATTGACCGCAAAGACCAGGTCATCAACCTTTTTGAAATGAAATTCTCCATCCGGCCATTCGCTATTGACAAAAAATATGCGGCGGAACTGCGCCACAAAATTGGCCGGTTCAAGGAAGTGACCGGCAGCAACAAAGCGATATTTCTGTCCTTCCTGAGCACATTCGGCTTAGCGAAAAACGAGTATGCCGGGTTGGTTCAGAATGATTTGGGGATGGATGTGTTGTTTGAGTAAAATCCTACCAACACCTCCCATACAACTCATAAGCCTTCGCTTCCAGCCCCTCCCGATGATCCGGGTGCGCAATACCAATCAGCGCTTTGGCGCGTTGTGCAATGTTTTTGCCGTATAAATCCACCACGCCATATTCCGTGGCAACGTATTGCACGTGGGCGCGGGTAGTGACCACCCCGGCGCCGCTTTTCAGCACGGGCGCAATTTTGGAAACCCCTTTGGCTGTAGCCGAAGCTAAGGCGATGATCGGCTTGCCGCCGTCGCTCAGGGAAGCGCCGCGGATGAAGTCCATTTGCCCCCCTACCCCGCTAAAAATTTCGGAACCGATTGAATCGGCGCAGACTTGCCCGGTCAGGTCAATTTCGATGGCGCTGTTGATGGCGGTTACTTTTTTGAGTTTCCGGATGACGGAGGTATCGTTGACGTAAGCGACATCGAGCATGGCGACTTCCGGGTTGTCGTGCATGAAGTCATACAAGGCACGGGTGCCCATGGCAAACGACGACACGATTTTGCCGGGGTGTTTAGATTTTAGTTTGCCGTTGATCACGCCGCTTTCCACCAAAGGCAGGATGCCGTCGGAAAACATTTCCGTGTGCACGCCGAGGTTTTTGTGGTTGGTGAGAAACTGGAGCACGGCATTCGGAATCCCGCCAATGCCCATTTGCAGGGAAGCGCCGTCTTCGATTAGCCCGGCCACGTTTTTTCCGATGGCCATTTCAATATCGCTCATTTTCCCGTTCCGGACTTCGTGAATCGGGTCTTCGGCGTACACCGCAGCTGCGAATTTTGAATGGTGGATGAACCCGTCTCCGTGTGAACGCGGCATATTCGGGTTCACGAGTGCAATAATTTTACCTGCCACTTCACAGGCTGCTTTGGCGATGTCAACCGAAACGCCGAGCGAACAAAATCCGTGCGGGCCTGGAGGGCTCACCTGGATAATGGCGACATCAATCGGGTATTTTTTTCTTCGGATGAACAAGGGGATTTCGCTCAAAAACATCGGGATGTACTGCACGTTGATTTCGTTCACGTGCTTCCGGATGTTATGGCCCACGAAAAAAGCATTGACGTGAAAAGACGCGGCATAAACCGGATCGGAATACGGCGCGTCTCCTTCGGTGTGCAGGTGGGTAATTTCCACGCCCGATAATTCAGCGTGGCGATTGGTGAGTGCGTGCACCAAGCGGGTTGGCGTGGCGGCCCCGCCGTGAATGAAAACGCGTTCGTTGCTGTTGATGATGGAAACGGCTGCTTCCGGTGTTACAAAGTTCATGTGCGGTTAATTTCAAAGAGAGAATCGAATGACCTTTCAGGACACGAAGGT
>Ga0056914_10001820_pt1 | contig 14349 bp, 15 predicted proteins | sample TNRBio252014_DNA_FD_55168 | JGI IMG/M metagenome (GOLD analysis project Ga0056914, IMG submission 55168) | Wastewater treatment Type I Accumulibacter community from EBPR Bioreactor in Madison, WI, USA - TNR Reactor_6/25/2014_ DNA | ecosystem: Engineered > Bioreactor > EBPR > Anaerobic-Aerobic >...
CGGCGGCCGTAACTATAACGGTCCTAAGGTAGCGAAATTCCTTGTCGGGTAAGTTCCGACCTGCACGAATGGCGTAACGACTTCCCCACTGTCTCCAGCATAGACTCAGCGAAATTGAAATCTCCGTGAAGATGCGGAGTTCCCGTGGCTAGACGGAAAGACCCTGTGAACCTTTACTGCAGTTTTGTAGTGGTGCTATCGATATTTTGTGTAGGATAGGTCGGAGACTTTGAAGCCGGGGCGCCAGCCCTGGTGGAGTCACCCTTGAAATACGACCCTAAATCTCGGTGGCATCTAACCGCGGTCCCTTATCGGGATCCGGGACCCTACATGATGGGCAGTTTGACTGGGGCGGTCGCCTCCTAAAGTGTAACGGAGGCGCGCGATGGTGGGCTCAAGCCGGTCGGAAATCGGCTGTTGAGTGCAATGGCATAAGCCCGCCTGACTGCGAGATTGACGAATCGAGCAGAGACGAAAGTCGGCCATAGTGATCCGGTGATTCTGCGTGGTAGGATCATCGCTCAACGGATAAAAGGTACTCCGGGGATAACAGGCTGATGACCCCCAAGAGTCCATATCGACGGGGTCGTTTGGCACCTCGATGTCGGCTCATCTCATCCTGGGGCTGGAGAAGGTCCCAAGGGTATGGCTGTTCGCCATTTAAAGAGGTACGTGAGCTGGGTTCAGAACGTCGTGAGACAGTTTGGTCCCTATCTACCATGGGTGCCGAGATTTGAGAGGATTTGTCCCTAGTACGAGAGGACCGGGATGAACATACCTCTGGTGGACCAGTTGTCGTGCCAACGGCACAGCTGGGTAGCTAAGTATGGAAAAGATAAACGCTGAAAGCATCTAAGCGTGAAACTTACCTCAAAACAAGATCTCATTGAGAGTCGTGATAGACCATCACGTTGATAGGCCAGGTGTGGAAGTGCGGTGACGCATGAAGCTTACTGGTACTAATAACTCGATCGCTTAATCTTAAGCGAGTTCATGCGCGGTGAAAATCGTGTTTGAATAGGCACTTTACTTTAATGCCAAAGACATATGGATTGCGATTTTTCGCAATCAACATCTTGGAAATCAGTAATAAATAATATAGCCACACCATATTGCGGTTGAGCAATTGGTAAATGCTCGTAACAGACTATGTCACAAACCCTAAATATGAAATGTGTTTTGCCGACCTGGTGATTATGCCAGAGGTTCCCCACCCGATCCCGTCCCGAACTCGGTCGTTAAGTTCTCTTGGGTCAATGGTACTGCGTCTTAAGGCGCGGGAGAGTAGATCGTTGCCGGGTCTGCAAAGCACATTTTGTTTTTAGGTTTCAACCCTCTTTTCGATTTTTAAGATTTAGCCGCGAATGCGGCTATTTTTGTTTTTGGCAAGTGCCAATTCAAGTTGTATTTTGAATTACTTTGTCGCGGGGTGGAGCAGCCCGGTAGCTCGTCAGGCTCATAACCTGAAGGCCGCAGGTTCAAATCCTGCCCCCGCACCCAAAATATGAATGAAATCAATAAGTTAAAATTCGCCCCGTCAGCCCGATGGGGCTTTTTTGCGTTAAAAGCTCTAGCACATAATTAGCACACTTTTGACATCCCCAAAAAACCTGATAGACTCTAAGCAATTATAGCTTCTGATAAGGGTTTTGGCATGTCTGATCATGAGATTTTGGGTGGAAGGGTGCAGTTATTTCAGCGTCCAAATAGCAAATATTGGCAATGCTCTTGTTCGGTTGGCGGGCAACAATATCGCACAAGCACCAAAGAAGAGCGTCTGTCTTCAGCAAAGTCTTTTGCTGAAAATTGGTTCTTGGACTTGCTTGGTGCTGAACGCACTGGTGATCTTGTGAAAAAAGATGCACCGCGCGAAATTACATTCTCCGATGTCGCTGAACAATTCATGCTCGAATATGAGACTATCACTGAGGGTGAAAGAAGTAGGAAGTGGGTAGAAGGTTATGAGATAAGGTTGCGGCTTCATTTATTGCCATATTTTGGTGATATGCCGATTTCGCAGATTACTGAAGGCCGTGTACAGGATTATAGGGTTTATCGTGCCACTCAAGCAGGGCGGCAGCCAAAGAACGCGCCAAAAGGATATATTAAACCGCCATCACGTTCAACTATACATGATGAGATAGTAGCATTGCGGCAAGTTCTTAAAACAGCGTCTCGGCATGGATGGATTAAGCATGTTCCTAATTTAACTCCGCCATATAAATCGCAAGGCAAGATAGTTCATCGTGCATGGTTTAGTCCCAGTGAATATAAAGAATTATATCGTGCCACACGTGAACATGCTAAATCTATTTCCCCAAGATATAAATGGAATGCCGAACAATTACATGATTTCGTGCTATTCATGGGCAATACTGGTCTTCGCCCCGATGAAGTAAAATTATTGCAACACCGCGATGTTGCCATTGTTAAAGATGGGGCAACAGGAGAGCGCATTCTTGAGATTGAAGTTCGTGGTAAACGTGGTGTCGGCTATTGCAAATCAATGCCTGGGGCGGTTCGTGTGTATGAGCGAATGTTGGCAAGGCCAATGCCGCAGCCACAAGGTCGCTTACGAAAAGGAGAAGAGCCACCACCTGCAATTCTACCAAAGCGCACAGATTTATTATTTCCCGGAAGCAATCTCAAAATGTTCAATCAGGTCTTAGACAAGGCACAGCTTAAATATGATCGTGATGGTCAACCTCGTACATCATATAGTTTACGTCATACATATATCTGTCTGCGCTTGATGGAGGGGGCGGATATTTATCAAATTGCCAAGAACTGCAGAACGTCGGTTGAGATGATAGAGAAGTTTTACGCAGCCCACATCAAAAACACTTTAGATGCCAGAGCAATCAATGTCCGCAGGCCCATTCAAATTCGTGATAAGTATGAAATTCATGAAGAAGATGACGAATATTAGGTTGCAGAACTGAAACCATTCGGAATTCTCTATTTTGCAGGTATAAAAGTTGAACCACTTTTATGCAAAATCCCAAGCAAATTGCCTGCCAATTTAGCGCCGCCTTTACGGCTTAAATCAACCGATCAGCTAAGCGTAGCTGCAACTTCGATATTCGGCGCATCTGACGCGCATAAAAGCTAGAATGCCCCAAGCTCCTGCCTCTTTAATCCGAAATTATAGCAAATTATGAGAAATTATTGCCTTAAAATCCTTCAATCGATTCAGTATTCTTTTTCAATATGAATGCTATATCCAACTAATCGTTTGGTCGTGTCGTAATGAAGGTTGTGCATCAAGTGACGGGTCAACGTACCAAAGTGATTAGTGGATATTCGTCATATCAATCAGCAATGAATGGCGATAGTTTTTGCGGGATAGCAAATAATCGTCCCGAACCTCTCCAATCCTAGCCATCGAATAAGCTAACTGAAAATGGCGACCTTCGCATCTGTAACTCACTAATGCCTTCAAGCATAAACGCTGCTCGCAAGCTCGTGCATTGAAGGCGTGAGTTGCCGCTGCCCTTTGTCTTCATCAGTCGCGCAATCCTGCGGGCTGAAGATTAGGAGACTTAAAATGGGACTAGATATGTATGCTGTATCAATCGCAAAAGACGATAATCGTCCAGCAACTGATTTCAAATTGGACGACGACAATTCTTCCGAATTACACTATTGGCGCAAGCACCCAAATCTTCACGGCTGGATGGAAAGCCTTTATAATGTGAAAGGTGGCGAAAATGATGACTTTAATTGCAATACGGTTCTCATCACCGAAGCAGATTTAAATAATCTGGAGAAAGTGGTTAAGGCACGAACATTACCAGAAACGTCAGGCTTCTTCTTTGGGCAAACCACAGGCGAAGAATATGAAGATGACTTGGAATTCATCCGCAAGGCGCGGGAAGTGCTCGCGCAAAGCCGGCAGGTCGCCTATTACGCTTGGTGGTGATAGTAAATTTTTTGCGGCGACTTAGGTGCCATGCATATTTATAAATGGAATCCGTTGAGGGTTAGCTATTAACGGGTTCTATTTGCGCATTCAAAGCTCTATTGTATATGCTAAAACTTGACTATTTTATCATTTTTAAACAATTTTATCTGCCCAATCAAGCGGTACCAATGCTTCGCTGCCGCGCCATTCGGCAACTATAGCTGATTCAAACCAATCATCCTTCAAATGTGCATGATCCAGAACGATCAACTGGAAATCAGGTTGGATTTCAGCGCAGGCAGTCGCCATCAATTTGAATAGCGACTGCACTGCGGTTCTATCTGCGTCCTTCTCGATTTGGTCGAGACCACCATCCGTGCTGTCAGGCGGATAATAGGCTTGAGTAGGCTGATCGAAGATCAAGAATCCAGGAACGGGACGCTCCCTCATGCGGAGCCACCAATGCAAGGCGAGGTGACTAAGGACATGATAGCCGACCCAGTTCTCACCACTACCCATTCGGTTGAGTGGAATTGGGCCGTCCACGGTGTTTGCAACAACCGTCAGCTTTTTGAGGTCAAGGCGAAGCGAGCTACCACTATGTTCTAGATCGAGTTCCTTCGAATACTCGGTCATTTTGTCGCTGATAAAGCTCAAAATTGTCTCAAGCTTAGACTCTGACTCATCGTTGTTGATGCGCGACCTGATGCTCGCAATCATTGCTCGCAGTTCGGCAATCTGCGCAGCGACTCCATCGTCGTCCGCTTGCGGTGCGACAGATTCGAGGAATTCAGAAAGTCGGCCCAGAAACTTTCCACGGGAAAGCATCTGGTCTTGCCGCGCCTTCGCCGATGCATCTTCCGTCACTGCCTTTTGCAGTTCGCGCTGCACAAGCCTCAGATCGTCCGCAGCACGACCGATTGCTGCTTCAAGCTCCACGATATGGTGCTGGATATGCGGGCTGTCGCGATAAACCCCTTCCAACTGATCGCTGACATCTCGCAGCGATTGGTTCACTTCGCCGACGGTCGGGATTGGTGTTTTAAGTTCAGAGTCGCAAAATGGACATTGGTGCGGTGATGCAACTTCAGTCTTGAACAGCTCGATGCTCTTCAGCCGTGCGCGCTGTTCCGTTGCCTCTCGTGAAAAGTCCGACTGATCGGATAGGAAGGACCTAGCCGCACGGATGTCTTGGTTCATATCACCAAGTCGATTCTGAAGGGTCGCCTGTTCACCACGCAAGCGCTCAATCGTCTCGCCGAAGTCCGGAATGAGCTCCGCTTCATCCAATGGATATTCCGCGACCGTTGCGAGATAGGCAAATACGGTGTCATCGACGGCCTGATAGTCTTGCCCAATCAGACCGACCTTCTTTCCTTCATTCAGAACTCGCGTCACCCTTGAACGACTGACCTCGATCGCTTGAAGCTGTTTGGCCTCTGTTGCCTCAAGCGTTTTCAGCCGGCGCTGCAGCTCATCCAACTCCGCCATGAGCAAGAAATGGCTCTCATCAACCGCACCAAGGAAATACGGCAACGTATCTTTGAGGCTTTGTGGGAGAAAATCCTCATTCATCCGATGGAAAAGCTGATCCTGACTGGCAATGGTATTTTGTTTTTGGAAACAGAGCAGTAAGGCGTGAGAAATGTTAGCTTCGAGCGGCTTGCGGGTGCCCCATTGTGGCCGATGCTCGTTTTCATCGATCCCCGCAAAACGAGTGACGAATTCCTTGAGACTCGTTTCCGTCGTGTTCTTGCTGATCGTCTCTAGCGACGGATAGGACTTGATGACGCCTCTTTGAAAATATACCTTTGAGCCGGTGCTGGCACCTGGCCCTGGATTGTCCCGCGCGATGAACACGTCATCGCTGCCTTTGGCGATGTGGAGTCCGAACCAAGCGACCTTCTTTCGGATTGCACCTTCGGCGACATTGAAGCTGCCACGACCCAAGCAGTAATCTACGATGTCAATGATCGCCGATTTGCCCGTCTTCGATTTGCCTGTGATGATATTGAGGCCATGCGCGTTGAAGGGGACAACGCGTTGTGCTCCCGTATGGCTGTAGATCACAATTGCACGGATCGTGAAACTCACGGCTTAACCCCCCAAGCGGCTGCGACCGAGATTTCCGATCCAGAATTCGATAACCACCTGCCCATAAATTTGGCGCGGTCGATGATCGATTTCATTTCAGCCGTCGTCGTGTCGATAAATGACTTTGGAAATGTGGCTCTCTTCGCGCCAGGCAGCAGATTGTGACCTTTGCCAGCCGCGAGCGTCTCTGTTGCCATCCCGAACAAAATGGCTTCCTTGATATAGGGAACTATATTTTTTGCGCGGCTGGCAAACCCGATCAATAGATCTTCGTTTTCCTGTAGCCACCCATAGAGCGGCGTGACCGTCCTATTGGGCAATCGCTCTCTGCTCGCGCGATGAAGCGTTGCCGTCATCGCGATAACCACAACGGTTATGGGAGCGCCATCTGCTTGCGTCTTCACGTAGTCCTTCAGAAACTCATGAACCAACGCGCAGATGAAGGCGGGATTGAAGAGGTTAGCCTCTTCAATTGGACGATCTTGCCATTTTTCAAGGCTCGCCATTGTCACCTCCATTGCCGAGGTGATCAGTGAAGTGTGGATGCCACCCCACTTTCAGCCTGTCGGAGAGACCCTGGAATGAGCCAGCGGTAATCCAGCTTTCCACCACATTGCGAAACCCAACTTGCTGTTGGTTAGCCCAATGATAGACGCCGCGCCCAACCTTTCTCTTCCCGTCATCGTCCGAGTCAGCAGCCTCAGAACAAACGGCTTCAAATCGCCGCTCCCATTGATCTTGTAGCCTTGCATCGTACTTCGCAGCCTCCCCATCGAGAAGCAGGCCTTCGCGAGCCCACTTGGAACGCTGCGCTTTCGCGCGATAAAAATCACGAACCCCGTTGCGGATTGTCGTGTCAGGCAACTGCACCAAGCGCATCTGTCTCACATAGACTTCAGCTTCATCGCTTGGATCGTAGGTCTTGTCGCCCAACTCATCAGGAGCACTCACCGGTAATCCATCGGGGCGGAACATGCCGCCAATCTCATTGGCTTTCCTAAGTATGTCCTGCAACGGAATTTGCGTTTTCTCATCACCGACCAATCTCTTGGCAACGACCTTGAGCCACCAGCCTTCCAGCATCTCGGTCACTTTGTCTGAATGGCTCGGTGCTAATATCCGAAGTTCACCTTCGATGTCGTCAAGCACGTCGGGCAGGTTAGGTGCTGCATCCAAAACGTGAATTGATTTCAAAAGCAATGCTGCCTCCTCGTCGGTGAGGCTTAGAAAAAGCTCTCGCCCAACCTTGGTGGCCTGGTTCACCGATGACGTTGCAATCGCCCGCAATCCGCTTAACGCCTCTTGCCGTTCTGACGCGTTCGTTTCTGGGCGAAGCTTTGATATCGCTGATCCATCGGGCGCGACGGCTGTTGTGATCAACAAGCGTCGGGTGTCAGCATTCGTGATCACACCTGATTTGAAATCCTCGATCCAAATGCGAAGTGTCTTCCAGACATCAACGCTGGAATCCGTCAGCTCCTTTGAAGAGATATGATGCTTCGCTTGAACGAGACATTCCGCATGATCGTCGTTGTCGAATGCAATGTCGTCAAATTTCTCGATTGAAATTTGGCCGTTCGGCTTCTTCTTGACTGCTTGGAGCCCAAGCAAAAGGGCGAGACGACATTGATAAATGTATCCCGCTAGAGAACCCGAAGCGTCGAATTGGTTACTTGAACTCAATATTTTTTCCTTACATAATTCGTCTATCATTATTTTTTAAATGATGGAAGGTCGTTTTCGAGGCATTGTTTTGCGTTTCATTATCTTTATTCAATTTCAATATTTAAAAATAAATAAGCATTTTAAACTGACTTTAATTTTTGGAAACGCCTTAGCATTTTTTATTTGAAACCTTCCTCTTTCGTGATCCGAACCCATAGTTTGGGGTGATGGGTGGTCAATGGGACTGCCCGCTCAATTCGTTGCAATCTTTGATTTCCACTCCCGTGTGGCCCATACGCCCTGAATAAATCAGGGTGACAGCCTATCTTTTTCCCAAACTTTTTTGTGTCCGTCCTCAAGAGAAAAGGAGATGGACATGAAAAATCAATCTAAATCTAAATCTTCAAATCAACGCTTTGACGTTTATACTTCAATCACTAATCAAATTATTGCTTCAATTGAAAACGGTGTTGGCGAAGTTCAACTTCCTTGGCATCGCAAAGGCTTCTCAATCGCAAGCCCTTCAAATGTACAATCTAAAAATTCCTATAATGGCGTGAATATCCTATCACTTTGGATTGCTGCCTATATCAATGGTTTCGAACATGGCATTTGGGGCACTTATAAACAATGGCAAGAACGCGGAGCGCAAGTTCGCAAAGGTGAGCAATCGTCACTAATAGTATTCTTCAAAGATATTGATGTCGAAAATGAAAATGGTGAAGAAAATTCTCGTTATTCAATTGCCCGTGCATCACATGTCTTCAATGTCGCACAAGTCGATAGTTTTGAAATTGATATTGGCGAACCGCAAATTGATAAAATTATTGCTTGTGAAAATGCCGAACGCTTTGTTCAAGCTACTAATGCCAAAATTGCAATTGGTGGAATGCGAGCATTTTACTCGCCTTCATCAGATAGCATCACAATGCCAGATCGTCACCGATTTGTTGGCACTGATACTTCAACTCCTACTGAAGGCTGGTATTCAACGCTATTTCATGAACTTATCCACCTAAGTGGAGCCTCTCATAGTTTGGGTCGCGAATTCGGTAATAGATTTGGCGATAATAAATACGCAATGGAAGAGCTTGTCGCCGAACTTGGTGCCGCTTTCCTTTGTTCGAAACTTGGCATTTCAATCGTACCGCGTGATGACCATGCTTCATATATCGGTAATTGGCTTCAAGTTCTGAAAAATGATCCCAAAGCGATTTTCACGGCTTCTAGCAAAGCATCCAAGGCCGCCGATTATCTTATCTCATTCCTAAATCAATCAACACTTTCCGAGGCGGCCTAATGGTCGCCTCTTTTCGTTTAAATCCATTGTTTCGGAGAGCGTTATGAATAAACCGTTTGAAAAATATGAAACTTATCAAATTATCTGGCAAAACATCCAAATTGAAATTCGCTATTGTGATTATGTTGCCAAAGTCGATGAGAAAAATACGATTGTGCATCTAGAAATTATGAGTCAATCTAGCGAGCCTTTGCCAATTACTGAAACTGGCTACAAATCCTACTTCACCGCGAAATGCCTAATTGAGGAATTTGGTGGACCTGTCGAATATGCCAAAATGTGGCTTGATGGCGAAGCCAAGGACAATATCACTTGGCAAAATCATGTTTCCAAATCACGTCAATTGTCCCTCTTTTGAGGGGCGATTGGCACACATTATTTTTCAAAATTTGCAATGAGAATTGACCCGCAAATATATGGCTATTGGTTTGGAGTATAGGGGCTTTGATTTGCTAGATTTATTGTCCATAGAATTAGCTAATTTGTAACCTTCGCATCAACTTTTTCAGCCTAGGATTGATTATAATTTCTGGCACATTTGCTTTGGTAGTTGCATTGGCTTTCGATTGGGTCGTGCTATTTTTTGCCAGCATCAAATTTATTAGCGATTTGGCTGGCGGATTATTATGCCATTCATTTGGCTGTGCATTCATCGAAGTTTTCATTCGCCCAAACTCCGTTGTGGTTTTGAATATCCATTACAATTGACGTGTTTGGCAGGTTCAACTTTTGTGTCAACGGAAGCCGTTCCCCTTTGGTGACACCTAAGTTCATACAACCTGCCGCAAGTGCCCCGTCAAATGGACATACAAATCCAATCGGAGGCAGGCATGAAAAAGGACTTCTCAATCACTCGTAAAATTTGGAATGGCATCAATATTGAAATCCGCTTTGATCGCTATTTCGTTCAATTTGATGATGGGCAGTGGCAAGCCCGCGTAGAAATCGAAAGCCTTAATCGCGCCTCACTTCCAGATTGCAAATGCGGATATAAAGAAATTATAACCAATGCCAAAGAAGTTGATAATTTTGATAGTGTCGAAGAATTTGCCTTTGAATGGCTAAATAATCATTCCCGCCAAATCCATTTCAAAGTCCAAAAACCGCTTCCAAATCATCACGTACTTTTTTAGGGGGCGGGTCAATTTAGGCGCATTTGAAAATGCGCCTTCGCACTTTAGTTCTGCCTCAATTTGACAATTTATTTAGGAAAAGGTGAAAAAGGCGCGATGCTTCGCATCATATGCCGCGCTTTTCAATGACTTCTTGTTTCGGTTAGATAGTCATCAGTATCAAGATTCAGCGTTGCTTGCCATAATGGGTTACGAAATATAATTCTATCAGGCAAGTTTTGACGTTCTTCGCCGATTTCGGTTATGAGCCCTGCCCATGCAAGCGGTTGAATAACGGTGAAATAGAAATCATAATGCTCTTCGTGATAATCTGTACTTGGATCTAATTCGATAAAGATTGAATTATAGATTTCTTTGACGGATTTGCCGTGCTGAGCTTCAACATTGATGACGTTGAAAAATAAATGCCAATTACCTTCAGCCCTTTTTCTATCTGACCTATAGCTGTGATGGTCAACACGAAATATTAAAAAATTGGCTAAAGTTTCCCATAGTTTTGCAGGTTCTTGTTTTAAAGATTTTCCTAGATTTGTTAAATGGAATGCGCCTTTATAATGTCGGCCTATCTTTGTTCCGAGCAATACGAAATGCAACATTTCCAACGGCAGGAAATCAAACTCATTAAGAACTTTATTAACCATCATCAATTTTTCAAAACTATAATAAGGCCATTCAAAATTTTTCGCTGCCCATGTTACGAAATATCGTTTAAATGCCTTTAAATTGGTCAATCCAATTGGACCAAATTCCTCAATAAATTCTATGGTCAATTCTGCTGCTTTCAAGATTGGTGAATTCAGCAAGGCAGGGTCGTCATTCGAAGGCAGGTTCAGTTTTATAATCATAAGGTAGTTTATGCATAATTGTAGTGGATTGCAAAGCTATCATTTTGGGAATGGCATGGTTTAACTTTCTACCGATTTGCCATTTGATTTAACTCGGCGCGATTTGGGTAGTCCATTGTGGCGAATAAATAAGGCGGTTTAGCATAGCCGATCATTTGGGGCAGGGGCGATTAATTTCGTTCCTTGCGGTTTGATTTTTCAGCTGAAACTGGTTGACCGTTTGGCATTCGGTTTCCCTTTCGTTTCCTCTCGCACACATCTCCCTTAAGCCGAATAATGGACAAATTCCTCGTGCTTGCATTCATGGGTTTTAACCATCCTCGCGGGATTGGTTCAAGGCTGCACGCTTCAGTTCCTTGCAGCTAAGCACGCCTGTTCGTTTCACTCTGCCTTGAACCACCCGACTTAGCGGCTGATTTTTTTATTCCCATGAAGCCCGATGGAATGGTCCAGGCGGCTTCTTAAATGGAGATGAAAATGACTAAAGAAACTAAAACTACCAAACCTTCTCACCGTCTTTACACCGTTACCGGTGAAGGTGATGCCGCAAGATGGAACGACATTGGCGTCGCTTGGCCTACCAAAGATGGCAAAGGCTACACACTAAGCCTCAATTCAATGCCGCTTAATGGACGCATCGTTATGCGCACCGCCGAAGCCAAAGCCTAGCAAATTAGGGGGCAGCAAAGCCCCCTCCATTTTCCCAAAAGGACAATCGCTATGACAACACTATTTGCACAACCTTATGATTTCACAGCCAATGGCTTCTATTTCCACAGCCTTGATGAATATGTCACCAAATCATTCAATCTCAACGGCCCTCTAATTGAAGAATATGAAATCCAATTTATCGACGGCGATGGCATTGATTGCAAACTTTTCGAAGCTCTGAATATCACCCAATGCAATATCGAAGCTTATTTCAACACCGTTGAAAATTGGGCTGAAGAGCAAAAGCTCAAAGCAATAATCGCAATCGGTGAAGTCGGCTATAAATTCGACTTATCAAGCGATAACCCAGACGATTTTGAAGTTGATTTTTATCAAATCGATACAATGCGCGAACTTGCCGAACAATTCGTCGATGAAGGGCTTTATGGAACTATTCCCGAAAGCATTCAATCTTATCTCGACTACGATGCAATCGCCCGTGACCTTGCAATGGATTATTCACAAATCACAATAGATGGAACTCGCTACATTTACAGATGCGATTGAACTTGCATCGGTAAAAACATAATTACGCAATTTGATAAATATACCCCAAACTGTATAAATTAAAATTATACCCTATAAAGGATATTGACTAATTATGCCTTTTAGGGTATAAACGTATCTTTGAGGCCATCCAAATGCTTAAAGCCAGATCCGCTCAACAATTGGGCCAAGTAATCCAATCTTATAGATTAAAGGCAGGCCTTACGCAATTGCAACTCGCAGAGCTTGCAGGCACAGGGCAAAAAACTATATCTAAAATCGAGACTGGTAATCCAGCCACTCGTATTGAAACTATATTTTCGGTAATGGCGGCGTTAAGTTTGGAAGCTAATATTCGCTCACGCGATAATGATAAATCTGATAATATGAAACAGAATATTGCGGATTTGATTTAGCATGGGCCGCCGTAAAACCCATGCACCGTTATGCGTATATCTGAACAATAATTTTGTCGGAAGATTAGAAAAAGAACCAAGCGGCGCTATATTCTTTGATTATGATAAATCATGGCTTGAACGTGATAGGCCACTTGCTATATCACGCTCGCTTCCCCTAATTTCTAAAACCTATCGCGGAGAAATAGTATCTGCGGTCTTTGAAAATCTATTGCCTGATAGTGAAAGAGTGCGAAGCCGTGTTGCCGAGCGCACAGGTACGGCAGGAACCGACGCTTATAGCCTTTTAGAAACCATAGGCCGTGATTGCGTTGGCGCATTACAATTCCTGCCCGAAGGTTTTCGCGTAGAAAGCAACCATGAAATTAAAGGTGAAAATATTAGTGAGACAGAAATTGAAAAACTAATTTCTTCACTTTCATACGCACCACTTGGAATTAGTGATGACGATGCGTTCCGAATATCTGTGGCTGGCGCACAGGATAAGACAGCACTTTTATACCATAATGGCAAATGGCTAAAGCCTATTGGCACGACACCAACAACACATATTTTCAAACCGCAGATGGGAAGTATTCAAACTTTTAATGGTGCGATAGATATGAGCAATAGTGTTGATAATGAACACTATTGTTTGGCGCTCTTAAGTGCGTTTGGATTAAAGACCGCCAACACCGAAATCATCACATTTGGGGCGCATCGTATTTTGGTTGTAGAACGCTTTGACCGTTATCATTTATCGCAGAATCAGATAATCCGTTTGCCCCAAGAAGACTGTTGCCAAGCCTTGGGCGTGCCACCAACTAGGAAATATCAAAGCACTGTTGAAGGCCGTAAAAATGGACCAAGCGCGGTCGATATATTAAAACTACTTGAAGAGGGCGACAGTCCAAATCAAGATCGGATTGATTTTCTGAAATCACAAATAATATTCTGGCTTACTGGTGCAACCGATGGCCATGCCAAGAATTTTAGTATATTTTTGAAACCGGGTGGTGGGTTTTCACTAACCCCATTTTATGATGTATTGTCAGTGCAGCCAGCTTTTGATTTGGGGCAAATACCAAATAATAAATTCAAACTAGCGATGTCAGCAGGGCGAAATCGAAAGTACACTATATTACGCATTAATGGTCGCCACTTTGTCGAAACCGCAAAAGAAGGCGGACTAGGCATTGCACAAATCAGGCAAGCGTTTGAGGAAATCATGGACTTAATTTCAAGAGCCGCAGATATTGCGCTATCAAAAATGCCAAATGATTTTGATGCCGCGATTCATGAAAGTATTGCCAAAGCAATACAAGAACGAAGCGTCCTATTGGGTGACGCCTTTCGTGAGCTTTAACTTCGAGTATTGGAAAGGGCGGAACATTTCTTAAGAGTGTTTGCTGCGAGCCCAAATAGCAAGTAAGCGGCTGTGAGACTTAATAATCGAAGAATTATTAGCCAGCAATTTCTGATGAAAATACCACTATTGGATTTAGCACTTTGCGAATGAAACATAGCAATAGTTCTTGAATAAACGCTAAAATTTTTACCGACTGCCAATTGAAGTCCTATTAAATATGCACTTCAATTTGCGATTTTCTGCAAGCTAAAAAAGTCTAGTAAGGCCAAAAATCCCAATTTCCACCCAATCCCCAAATTACCCAAATAGGCGAGTGCTTGCTTGTGATTTCACTTGTTGGATGAGCGTTCTGTAATTGGAGGGCAAGATGTGTAATGTAGCCCTACAAAACAAGTTTTTTCGGGCTAATTACGGCTCTTACTCGCAGGCTTGCTCGACGAGAATTGC
>Ga0056914_10001830_pt1 | contig 14291 bp, 12 predicted proteins | sample TNRBio252014_DNA_FD_55168 | JGI IMG/M metagenome (GOLD analysis project Ga0056914, IMG submission 55168) | Wastewater treatment Type I Accumulibacter community from EBPR Bioreactor in Madison, WI, USA - TNR Reactor_6/25/2014_ DNA | ecosystem: Engineered > Bioreactor > EBPR > Anaerobic-Aerobic >...
CGGCCTTCGCGGCGGCGGCGGGGCTGGCGCTGTGGCTCAGGCCCGCAGCGCCCCACCTCACGATCGCGGCGGCGATGCTGGTCGCCTCGCTGGTGCAACTCGGCCTCGGGCTGTGGTGGCTGCGCGAGGCCTTCTTCGGCGCGGCGGAGCGCCAGCACCCGGTCCGCCCGTTCGGCTTCATCCGCCGGCATATCAGCCGCTCGGTGGCGATCTCGCTCAATTCGGTGCAGGCCAACATTCCGCGCTTCGGGCTGGAAATTCTGGTCTCGCCGCAGCATCAGGCGGCCTATTCGCTGCTCTATACGGTGTCGCGGGCCGGCACCATCGGGCTGCAATCGCTGTTCGTGCCGATCGTCGGCGCCTTTCGCGCCTCCCATGCCTACAACGCGCGGCGGGCGATGCTGCTGGCCAACGGCGGGTTTTTCGCCGTCAGCCTCGTCTTCACGCTGGCGATGGCCGGGCTGTGGCTTCTGGCGCACCGGCTCGATCTTGTCCGGCTGATCGGGGCGGAAGCGGCGGCGATCCTGACCCCCGGCACCGGCATCGTCATCCTGATCGCCTCGTGCGCCTATCTGTTCCGCTTCGGCGTCTGGCAGATCGTCTCGCTGATGGAAGGGGGCGGGCGGCAGACGCGCTATGCGCTGTGGGGCGTGGCGCTGACGGCGCTCAGCGGCGCGGCGCTGATCAGCCCCTATGGCATCGCCGGGGCGGTGATCGCCGAGATCATCGGCAATCTCGCGCTGGTGGCGCTGCCGATCCTCGACTGGCGCCGCAGCGCGCCGGCCGGCCCGTCAGAGAATTGACTTCAGCCGCTCGCGCCAGCGCGGATCGCGGAAGGCGATGATCGAGGTGCCGCGCGCCTGAAGCCCCTGCTGGGTCTTGCGATAGGCCTCGAACGCGGCAAGGCTGGTGACCTGACGGAAGCGCGTGCCATCGGCATAGAACATCGTCAGCTTCCACTCGTCGAAGACAAAGCGCGTCGCTTGGCTGAGGCCGGCCTTGTCGACCTCTTCGAGAATGATCGCGACATCGCCCTCGATGGCCTTGCGGGCGCCGCGCAGGGCGCGCATCTCGATGCCCTCGACCTCCAGCTTGATCAGCGCGGGGGCGCGCAGGGTGTCGATCTTCGAACGCTCCAGAAGATCGTCGATGGAAATCGTCATCACCTCGTCGCCGCCGGTCTGGCCGGCGCCATACCACTCGGACGAAAGCGAGAAACCGGCGTGGCGCTCGCCATAGAGCGTCACGGTGTTGCCGGTGGTCTCGTCGATGGCAAGGCGCAGCAACTCGGCCTGATCGCCGTAGCGCCCGAGATTGCGCTCAAGAAAATCGAAGGCAAAGCGCGAGGGCTCAACGGCGACGATGCGCTGGCCGCCGAAGGCCGGGCTGGCGGCGAGGCAGGAGAAGAAGCCGAAATTGGCCCCGACATCGACCAGCGTGTAGGGAACCGGCGCCAGGGCCTTGAGGATGGCCTGAATGTCCTCCTCGTAGTCCCACGAGCGGGTCAGCATCCGGTTCCAGTAATAATCGCCCGACGGGTAGGCAAAGCTGCCGCCGCCGGCCAGCCCGATTTCGGTGACGCTGCCGGGCGCGAAAACCCGGCCGACCGCCGCATGCAGCCGGGAAATGCCGACATGGCCGAAAGGCCGGGTCAGCCGCTCGCACAGCCGCATCAGCGCCACGCCAAGGCGCGCGCGCGGGCCGGCGGTGGTCAGCCGGTTGGTGGCCCGGTCAAAGCGGACGCCGGCATCGGTTTCATACATCATGGGCGCACCCGGCGGTTCGGGGATCAGGGGCGGCACAGCCGCGAACGCAGCGGCTGGTGTGGTCATCGCCGGCGGGGCTGTCAAGCCGAACCCGCATCGGACATGGCGCAGATTGACCGAATCGCCCGGGAGGGCTGCAATGGCGCCCCTCGCCAACCGGACCACGCCATGAAACGCTCCCAGATCAATGCCGCCATCGCCCATGCCGAAGCGCTCCTGTCGGAGTTCCGCTTCGCCCTGCCGCCGTTCGCCGGCTGGAGCGCGGCGGACTGGCNGGACAACCGGGCCCGCGCCGGCGAGATCGTGCGCGCCGGGCTGGGGTGGGACATCACCGATTTCGGGCAGGGCCGGTTCGATACGCTGGGGCTGACGCTGTTCACGATGCGCAACGGCGACGCGGCCAATCTCGGCACCGGCAAGGGCATGGTCTATGCCGAAAAGGTCATCATCGTGAAGGATGGCCAGCGCTGTCCGATGCACTATCACTGGGTGAAGACCGAGGACATCATCAACCGGGGCGGCGGCGTGCTGGCGCTGGAACTGGTCGAGACCGGGGCGGACGGCAAGGCCGATCCTTCGCGCGCCGTGGTGATCCGCACCGATGCGATGGAACGGCGGCTGCCGGCGCATGGCATCCTGCGGCTGCACCCGGGCGAAAGCGTCACCCTGACCCCCGGGCTGGCCCATGCCTTCTGGGCCGAGGGCGGCGATGTCTTCGTCGGCGAGGTGTCGACCGTCAACGACGACAAGACCGACAACTGCTTTCTTGAGCCGGTCGGGCGCTTTCCGAGCATTGAGGAGGATGCGGAACCGACCCGCCTGATCGTCGGGGACTATGCCTAGGGTGTCTGCCCCAGGCCGAAAAAGGCCAGCCGGAAGGCCTATCCGGCCTGCCCGGCTTCCCAGCCAAGCATCGCCTGCTTGCGCGTCATGCCCCAGTGATAGCCGGTGAGCGCGCCCGATTTGCCGAGCACGCGATGGCACGGCACCACGAAGGACAGCGGATTCCTGCCCACCGCCGCGCCGACCGCGCGCGCCGCCTTCGGGCTGCCGATCGCCTCGGCGATGCCGGAATAGGTGGCGGCCCGGCCCATCGGGATTTTCAGCAGCGTTTCCCAGACGCGGACCTCGAAATCGCTGCCGATGAAGAAGACGCGCAGCGGCTGGTCCGGCCGCCAGAGATCGGGGCGGAACATCCGCGCGGCCAGCGGCGCGGTAAAAGCACCATCCTCGACCAGATGCGCCCGCGGCCAGCGGTGCGCCATGTCGGCCAGCGCCGCGGCGCGGCCGATGGTCTCCGCCATGCTTTTCGAGGCGGCGGGCGCGGTTTCGTCCAGCCCCTCGCGGGCGGCGGCGCCGGCGTCGGCGAAGGCGACCCCGCAGATGCCGCGCTCGCTGGCCATCACCAGCGCCAGGCCGAAGGGCGAGGGATGAAAGCCATAGCGGATGGTCAGGCCGGCGCCGCCGGTGCGGAACTCGCCGGGGCTCATCGCCTCATGGGTGACGAACAGATCATGCAGGCGCCCGGGGCCGGAGAGGCCGCTCTCATAGGCGGCGTCGAGCACGCTGGCCGAGGAGCGCAGCAGGCGGCGGGCGTGATCCAGCGTCACCGCCTGGAGAAACGCCTTGGGCGTGAGCCCGGCCCAGCGGCGGAACAACAGTGTCAGGTCAGCCGACCCCACGCCCATGGCGGCCGCGATGTCCTCGACTTCGGGCTGTTCACGCCATTGGCGCGAAATGAGACTTATCGCCCGTCGAACAAGCTCGTAGTCGGCGGTTTCAGCACTCGTCACCATCCTGTCGCCTCCGAGGATTCGCTGTTTCTCGGAGAGGTAGCGCCCCGCAGGGCGGGTCGCCACCCGATTTCGCGATGGCTCACCGCCTCGCCTCGGCCAGCGCCCGGGCGAAGGCATCGGCGAAATCGGCCCGCTCGAACGGTGCCAGAAAGGCGCCGATCTCCACCTCCTCGCGCCGCTGGACCAGTGCAAGGCGCGTCATGCCGAAGTCGGGATCCTCGTCCGTCTTCAGCCGCACCCAGAACGGATTGAAGCGCCGCTCCGAGGCTTCCCCACGGGGCGAGAAGCGGCGGACGATCAGTTCGATGCGGGACAGGCAAACCGTTTCATAACGCTGCGCATCGCGATTGTTGATGCGAAAACAAAGATATAGCAGGGCCACATCCAGTCCGAAGAAGCCGCCCACCGGCCAGGCGCCCATCATCACGAACGGGGCGGCAGAGACGACGGCGGCCAGCGTCACCAGCCCCATCAGCAGCCAGAGCCCCTGCGGGGACAGCGAGCGATGCGGCATCAGCGTGGCGCTGAACAGCATGGTTTCGGGTGGCGCCTGCGTCGCCCGCGCGCTATCGACAGACGGCTCCACGTTGGTCCCCTCCTCCGCTCCGTCAGGATCAGGTTATGGCAAAACCCGCGCAACGTCAAAAGGCATCGAAAGTGGCAAAACCCCTGCCAAAAGAAGCGATTCACGAGGTTTTCCGGCGTTTTCATGCCCTCAATCCCGAACCGAAGGGCGAACTGGACTACGTCAACCCGTTCACGCTGCTGGTCGCCGTGGTGCTGTCGGCGCAGGCCACCGACGCCGGCGTGAACAAGGCGACCAAGCGGCTGTTCGAACTGGCCGATTCGCCTGAAAAGATGCTGGCGCTGGGCGAAGACCGGGTGCGCGAACTGATCCGCACCATCGGCCTGTTCCGGACCAAGGCGAAAAACGTCATCCTGTTGTCGCAAAAGCTGATTTCGGAGTTCGGCGGCACGGTTCCGGCGAATCGCGAGGCGCTGGTCAGCCTGCCCGGCGTCGGGCGCAAGACCGCCAACGTGGTGCTCAACATCGCTTTTGGCCAGCCGACCATCGCGGTCGACACGCATCTGTTCCGGGTGTCCAACCGCCTGCCGCTCGCACCGGGAAAAACTCCCGAACAGGTCGAATCGGGCCTGGAAAAGGTGATTCCGGAGGAATTCCGCCTGCATTGCCACCACTGGCTGATCCTGCACGGGCGCTATCTGTGCAAGGCGATCCGCCCCGAATGCTGGCGCTGCCCGGTCAACGATCTCTGCCGCTTCAACCCAAAAACGCCGGCGCCAAAAGGCTCAGCCGAGCCAGCCTGAGACCGTATCGAACAGAAGCCTGGCATTCAGCGCGACAATCAGCACGGCGATCAGCACGGCGATGCCGGTCAGCCAGCGCGGCGCGACAAGCCCTCCCATCTTGGCGCGTGAAGCGGTGAACATGACCAGCGGGATGACCGCGAAGGGCAGTTGCAGGGACAGGATAACCTGCGACAGAATCAGCAGCTTTCCGGTCTGCGCCTCGCCCGCCCAGAGGGTGACGGCAGCGGCGGGCAGGATGGCAAAGAGCCGCGTCACCAGCCGCCTCAGCCAGGACGGCAGGCGAAAGGCAATGAACCCTTCCATCACCACCTGACCGGCCAGCGTGGCGGTTACCGTCGAATTGAGCCCGCAGGCGACCAACGCCACGGCAAACAGCGTGGGGGCGACCGGACCCAGCAGCGGCGCCAGCAGGGCATGCGCCTCGCCCAGCTCCGCCACATCATGGCGGCTGGTGCTGTGAAAGGCGGCTGCGGCGAGGATCAGGATCGAGGCGTTGACCAGGAGGGCAAACATCAGCGCAATCGTCGAATCCAGCGTCGCCATGGTCATGGCATGGCGCCGCTCCGCCTCGCTGTCGCCGACGGCGCGGGTCTGCACGATGGCCGAGTGCAGATAGAGGTTGTGCGGCATCACGGTGGCACCCAGAATGCCAAGGCCGAGATAGAGCATATCGCTGTCGCTCAGCAGATCCTTCGTCGGCACGAAGCCGGCGAGAATCCCTGCCCAATCCGGGTTCGCCAGGGCGATCTGCACGGCAAAACAGCCGGCGATAACCGTCATCATGGCGATCACCACCGCCTCGATGGCGCGAAAACCCAGCCGTTGCAGGGCGATGATCAGAAACACATCCAGCGCGGTGATCAGCACACCAAGATGCAGGGGAATGCCGAACAGCAGCTTCAGGCCGATCGCCGTGCCGATCACCTCGGCCAGATCGGTGGCGATGATCGCCAGTTCGGCCAGCCCCCAGAGCAGATACGAAACCGGCCGCGCGTAGGAATCGCGGCAGGCCTGCGCCAGATCGCGCCCCGACGCGAAGGCAAGGCGGGCACACAGCGATTGAAGGACGATCGCCATCAGATTGGACAGCAGCACCACAAACAGCAGCGCGTAGCCGAACTTAGACCCGCCGGCGAGCGAGGTGGCCCAGTTGCCCGGGTCCATATACCCCACCGCCACCAGATAGCCCGGCCCGAAGAAGGCGAACGCCTTGCGCCAGCCCCGCCCCCCGCGCGGCACCGGAACCGTATGGTGCGACTCAGGCAACGACTGCTCGCGCCGCTCCTCCCGCCATCCGGTTGCGCCCTGCCGCTCGACGACACGATCCATGGCTGGCCTGCCTCAGGTGCAAATGCAAATCATTCGCAACTGAATGTAGGAGCGCGACCAGAAATGGCAAGCACCTTTGTACGCACCGCCGCGTGACGTTTGCAGGCACTGCCGCGTGAGGGCGCGCCCGGCCGCGGAGCCTCAGCCGAAGGTGGCCAAGCCGACGAGGCCGAGGATGCCGACGCCGATCCGCCAGTAGGCGAAGGGCTTGAAGCCGTGGCTGGAGATGAAGTCGAGGAAGCTGCGCACGACGAACAGGCCACTGAGAAAGGCCATGACGAAGCCGATGGCGATCAGGCCGACGTCGTTGGAGGACAGGATCTTGTAGTTGTCCAACAGATCCTTGGCGAAGGCGCCGACCATGGTGGGCATGGCGAGGAAGAAGGAAAACTCCGCCGCGGCGCGCTTTGTGGTGCCCGAGAGCATGGCCCCGACGATGGTGGCGCCGGAGCGGGAGACGCCGGGCATCATGGCCAGGCACTGGAAACAGCCGATCTTCAGCGCTGTCAGCAGCGGGATATCCATGATGTCGTCGTACTTCTTCTCGAACTCGGTCTCGTCGACGACGATCAGCACCAGCCCGCCGGCGATCAGGCTCATGCAAACGACGAACGGATTGAACAGGTAACCCTTGATCAGCTTGGAGAACAGGCCGCCGATGATCGCCGCCGGAAAGAAGGCGAGGAGGACCGCCCCGACGAAGCGGCGACGGCGGGGATCGGAAACCATGCCGAGCGCGATGTTGAGCAGCTTGCCGAAATAGACCGAGAGGATCGCCAGGATGGCGCCCAGCTGGATCAGCACCTCGAAGGTGCGGTTGGGCGAATCAAAGCCGAGAAAATGGCCGATCAGCAGGAGATGCCCGGTCGAGGACACAGGCAGGAATTCGGTCAACCCCTCGACAAAGCCGAGAAAGGCGGCCTGGATCATCGTCACAATGCTCATGCGGGCTCGGTCCGGCGGCTGCGGCGCTCGCGGCACAGGGGCGGCCGGCATCAGCGCGATTGAGGTGGAACTGATTCGATCTTATACGGGTCGCAGATTAAGGTCTTGTAGCCGCCGTCTCGGACCCTCGTCCATCTTCCGCGCCTCCGCAACGATCGAACCTTGCATGCCCTCGCTGTACCACCATCCCCTCTGCCCGCATTCCCGCTTCATCCGCCTGATCATGGGCGAGCTTGGCATGGAAACCGAACTCGTCGAGGAGCGGGCGTGGGAGCGACGGCGCGACTTCCTGCTGATGAACCCGGCGGGCACGACGCCGGTTCTGGTTGAGGAAAGCGTGTTTCCCATCCCCGGGCCCGAGATCATCGCCGAGTATCTCGACGAGACGCGCGGGCTGGTGCTCGGCAACCGCCGCCTGCTGCCCGAGGCCCCTTCCGCCCGGGTCGAGGTGCGCCGGCTCAGCGACTGGTTCAACCGCAAGTTCTTCGAGGAAGTCTCGCAGCATCTGGTCACCGAGAAGGTCTACAAGCGCTTTCTGACGCCGGAGACCGGCGGCGGTCCGCCGGAAGGCGCGATCCTGCGCGCGGCCCGCACCAATGTGCGCTATCATTTGAAATACCTCGGCCATCTGCTGTCCCAGCGCAACTGGCTGGCGGGGGACCGGCTGTCGCATGCGGATCTGGCGGCGGCGGCGCATCTGTCGGTGTGCGATTTTCTCGGAGACGTGCCGTGGGAGGAGGACGAGACGACGAGGCAGTGGTACGCCCGGCTGAAATCGCGCCCGTCGTTCCGGCCGCTCCTTGGCGACAAGGTGCGCGGCATGACGCCGAGCGCCCATTACACCGATCTGGACTTCTGAGCGGCGCGCGCCTGAAACAGGCGGTCACGGAGCGCGCCACGGCGCTCGGGTTCGATGCCATCGGCTTTGCCCGGGCCGACGCCGACCCGCGCATCGCCGAAAGGTTCGCCGGCTGGCTGGCCGCCGGGCACCATGCCGGGATGGACTGGATGGCCGACCGGCCCGGGCGCCGGGCGAGCCCGCAGGGCCTGTGGCCGCAGGTGCGCAGCGTGATCCTGCTGGGCGTCAACTATGGCGCGGAGGAGGACCCGCTGGCGACACTGGCCGAGCCGGAGGCCGGCACGCTCTCGCTCTATGCCCGCCGCAAGGATTATCACGAGGTCATCAAGGGCCGGCTGAAGGACCTAGCCGGGCTGATCGCCAGCCGCGGCGGCGATGTCAAGGTGTTCGTCGATACCGCGCCGGTGCTGGAAAAGGCGCTGGCGGCGCGGGCCGGCCTTGGCTGGCAGGGCAAGAACACCATCCTCACCTCGCGGCGCTTCGGGTCGTGGCTGTTTCTGGGGGCGATCTACACCACGCTGGACCTGCCGCCCGACGCGCCGGAAACCGACCATTGCGGCTCCTGCCGGCGCTGCCTCGACATCTGCCCGACCGCCGCCTTCCCCGCGCCCTATGTGCTCGATGCGCGGCGCTGCATCGCCTACCTGACGGTGGAGCACAAGGGCACCATTGCGCTCGAATGGCGCAAGGCGATCGGCAACCGCATCTTCGGCTGCGACGATTGCCTCGCCGTCTGCCCGTGGAACAAGTTTGCCAGCGCCGCGCGCGAAACAAAGCTGGCGCTGAACCCGGCGTTGGCGCGGCCGGATCTGGGCGCACTGGCGCGGCTGGATGACGCAGCGTTCCGCAGCCTGTTCGCCGGCACGCCGGTGAAGCGGGCCGGGCGGGCGCGCTTTTTGCGCAATGTGCTGATCGCCATCGGCAATTCCGGCTCCGCCCGTCTGGCTGCGGAGGCGGAGGCGCTGCTCGGCGATGCTTCGCCGCTGGTGCGGGCGATGGCGGTGTGGGCGCTGGGCGAACTGCTGCCCCGCGAGGCGCTGCGCGCCTTGGCGGAGCGTCATGCCGAACAGGAACACGATGAGGATGTGAGGGTTGAATGGAACCGTCTGAAACACCCGGACCACGGCTGATCTGCCTCGGCTTCGGCTATTGCGCCCGTGCGCTGGTGCGGCTGTACAAGGAGCGGTTTGCCGCCCGCGCCGCGACCTGGCGCGACGACGAGACGAAGTGGGCGGCAAAGATCCTGCGCTGCGCGCCCGTGCCGCTGGAGCCGGACCGCGCTGCACTGGCCGCCGCGCTGGCCGACAGCACCGTCATCCTCGTCTCCGCCGCGCCGGGAGCGACCGGCGATCCGTTTCTGGCCGATGTGCAGGCGCTGGGGCCGGCGCTGGCCGGCAAGCACATCCTCTATCTCTCCACCATCGGCGTTTATGGCGACCATGACGGGGCCTGGGTGGACGAAAACACGCCGCCGCGCCCCACCTCCCAGCGCAGCCGCTGGCGGCTGGCGGCGGAAAACGCCTGGCTGGCGCTGGGGGCAGAGACCGGCGCGTCGGTCCAGATCTTCCGCCTCGCCGGCATCTATGGCCCCGGGCAGAACGCGCTGGAAACCCTCAAGGCCGGCACGGCAAAACGGCTGGTCAAACCCGGCCAGGTGTTCAACCGCACCCATGTCGAGGATATCGCCGCGACACTGATCGCAGCGCTGGAGCACGGCAGGCCGGGGGCGATCTGGAACGTGACCGACGACGAACCCGCCCCGCCGCAGGATGTGGTGAGCTTTGCCGCCGGCCTGCTNGGGATCGCGCCGCCGCCGGAAATTCCGTACGACCCTGCGAACCTGTCGCCGATGGCGGCGAGCTTCTATGGCGAGAACAAGCGCGTATCGAACCGCGCGCTGCATGAGCAACTCGGAGTCACGCTGCGCTATCCCACCTATCGCGAGGGGCTGACGGCGCTNNGCGCGGCAATGGAGCCGTAACGGGTCAGTGCGCCTCTTCGGCGGCCGCGTCGGTGTAGAAGTCGATGTAGCGGCGGTCGATGTCCTGCGTGCGCAGCACCACGAAGACATCCGTGGTGCCGAACTGGCGGTCGACGACGGCACCATCGCCGAATTTCGCGCCGATGCGCAGATAGGCCTTGATCAGCGGCGGCAGCGAGGCCAGCGCCGCCCTCGGCTCGATCTGTTCCTTCGCCAGCCGGTTCATCGGCACATAGCGCTGCGGCAGGGCGGAGACGCGCCAGTCGGCCGGGGCGCGGGCGTGGTGATGCAGGAAGCTCAGTTGCTGCGCATGGCTGGCCGGATCGGCGCCCTCAAGGCTGGCGCAACCGATCATCAGGTCGATGCGGTGATGGCGGACATAGCGCCAGATGCCGCGCCAGAGCAGTTCCACCGTCCGCCGGGTGCGGTATTCGCGGCGCACGCAGGAGCGGCCGAGTTCCAGAACGCGGGTGCCGGGGTGCGCCTCCAGCAGGCCGCGAAAATCGTATTCGCCGGCGGAATAGAAGCCGTCGGCCCGCTCCGCCCGCTCCTGACGCAACAGCCGGTAGGTGCCGACCACGCGCGGGGCGGGCCTGCCGCCGGAATGACGGCGAAAGTCGTGATCAATGACGAGAAGATGATCACAGACCCGGTCGAAGGGGTCGATGTCGCGCCGGGCCAGCAGGTTGCGTGGGCTGGGGGTGGCCGACATCTCGCGGTAGAAGACATCGAAGCGCAGGCGCTGGGCGCGGCGGATATCCTGNGCGGTGCGGGCCAGCCGCACTTCCAGCGCGCCAATGCGGCCGAGACTGTCGGGCAGGCCTTCGGTGTCGCGCACGACGCGGCGGCCGGGGAGCAGCATGGCGCCGGGCAGCAGGGAGGCCATGGCGGGGCGAAACGGTGTCATGCGGATCAGCAGGCCTTTGCGGACGGGCCGGGCATTATCGGTGTTCAGGGATACCATGTCTGCCTCCGCTGCACAGGCCAATGCCGTGCCTCTCTGGCGGAGGATTAGGGTTTTCTTGCGTCGGGCTGATGACACGACGCGACCGGCTCAGGCGGCGGCGCGTCCCGGTTCGACCAGNCGCCGAATGACATCACGGAAGGCGGCGCGCTCCAGCGGCTTGGACAGGAAGGCATCGAAACCGGCGTCGATGCACATCAGCCGGTCCTCGCCCGAGGCATTGGCGGTGAGGGCCGCCACCGGCAGGCGCGGCGCGCCGCTTTCTCGTTCATGACGGCGCAGGGCCTCGATCGCCTCGATGCCGGTGAGCCCGGGCATGCGGATGTCGAGCAGGGCAAAGGCAAACGGCTCCCCGGCGGGGTCGATCAGGCGGCGGACCGCCTCCAGACCATCCTTCACCCACACCGGCCGGGCGCCCATGCGCTCCAGCAGGCGGCAGGCGAGCAGCGCGTTGATCTGGTTATCCTCGGCGATCAGGATGCGGGCGCCGCCAAGGCTCGGCCCGTCGCCGGAAACGACCTCGGTGGTGGCGGCCTGCGGTCGCGGCGCCGGGGGCAGGCTGAAGCGTGCGCGCAACGAGCGTTCGCGCACCGGCTTGATGAGATAGCCGTCAAAGCCAAGATCGGCCGGCGTGCCGAAGCCGCGGCGCTGATAGGGCGAGAGCAGCACGATCCGCCGGCTGATGCCGGCCAGTTCGGCAGCGCGGGCCAGCGTGCGGCAGGCCTCGCGGCCGAGCGCGGCATCGACCAGCAGCATCGTCACGCCGGCCAGTGGCTCGGGTACCGCCTCGGGTGCGGCGATGCGCTCGGCCCGTGCGCCCAGATCGCGCAGGCGTTCGGCCAGATAGGGCGCCTCGAAGGGGGAAGCCGAGACAATCAGCACGTTCTGGCCGCTGAGGTCGGCGCCATCCCTGCCGGCAGGGGCCCGGGCGGCTCCCTCAGGCAGGGTCAGCGGCAGGCGAACGCTGAAGCGTGAACCGCGCCCGGGCTGGCTGTCGACACCGATGGAGCCGCCGAGCTTTTCGACGATGCGCCGGGATATGGCGAGGCCGAGGCCGGTGCCGCCGAAGGTGCGGGCGGTTGCCGCATCGGCCTGTTCGAACTCGCGGAAGATCGCTTCCAGCCGATCCGGGGCGATGCCCGGCCCGGTATCCGCCACGGTGATGGCGACCGCGCCATCGGCGATGCCGACCCTGATGCCGACGCCGCCGCTGTCNGTGAATTTCACCGCGTTGCCGGCAAGGTTCATCACCACCTGCCGCAGCCGTGCGCCATCGCTGAGCAGTGCCGGGGGCACCGCAGGCTCGACATAGGCGGCGATCTCGATGCCCTTGTCCTGAGCGCGCGGCGAGAGCAGTTCGACCACGCCCTCGACCACCGCCGCGATATCCACNGGCTCTGAAACGGTATCGAGCTTGCCCACCTCGATGCGGGCGAAATCAAGAATTTCATCGATCAGCGACAGCAGCGCCTGGCCCGAACTTTCCACCGCCGAGACATAGCTGGCCTGTTCGAGGCTGAGCCCGGTGTCGCGCAGCAGCCCCGCCATGCCGAGGACGCCATTGAGCGGGGTGCGCATCTCGTGGCTGATGGTGGCCAGAAAGCGCGACTTGGCGCCGACTCCGGCATCCTGATCCTCCGCCAGCGGGCGGCCGACCGCCTCGATGAGGGTGGCGCCGTCGTCGGTGCGCAGTGGCGCCGTGGTCCAGCGCAGGGCGCGGTTGCCAATCGGGCAGTCCACGGCCCCGGCAGCGGTTTTCGGCGCCCGAGCCCCCGGGCCGGAGCGCGGACGGAAGAGATCAAGCCGCGCCGTATCCTCGCCCGCCGCGGCGCGCGCCTCGGCAAAGGCGTCGTTGTGCTCCAGAACCGTGCCGGCGGGATCAAGCCGGACCTGCATCAGGCCGGCGCGGGTCATGGCGGCCTTCAGCGCCTCATAGCTTTCGAGATGGCGGCGGGCCTGCGCCCTTGCTGCGTCGCGCTCGGCCAGAAGCTGGCGCTTGTGCGTCCTGAGCCCGAGGCTGTCGCGAATCAGCACCGCACAGATGCCAAGCGCCGCCACGGCCACCGCCACGGCGCCGAAGGTCACCGCTCCCCAATGTGTGCCCCAATGAAAAATGCTCATCCCAGCCGATCCCGCATCGCCGGATGGTGGGGCGCAAAGCATTGACTTTCGGTGTTGTCGGCAGGCTTCCGGGCAAAATCAGCCGGCAAATCAATCGGGTGGTTAAAACTTCGAGTCCTGTGACGCTGCGTCAGCCGGCCGGTGCGCGATAGGAGAGCGCTTCAGCGAGGTGGATGCGCCCGACCTGCGGCAGGCCGTCGAGATCGGCGATGGTGCGCGCCACCTTCATCACCCGGTGGAAGGCGCGGGCGGTCAGCCGGAACTTTTCCGAGGCCTCGCGCAACAGTTTCGCCCCGGCCTCATCCGGGCGGGCCACCTCTTCGATCACCGAGGCGCTGGTGGCGGCGTTGGTGCGGATGGCAAGGCCCATCGCCTCGTAGCGCCGGGCCTGAAGGTCTCGGGCCCGGGCGACCCGCGCCGCCACCTCGGCCGAGCCTTCCGCCGGCGGCGGCAGCACCAGATCGGCGGCGCTGACCGCGCCGACCTCGATGGTCAGGTCGAAGCGGTCGAGCAGCGGGCCAGACAGCCGGGCCTGATACTGCGCCATGCACTTCTCGTTGGGCGCGCGCTTGCAGGCAAAGCCCGGCTCGGTGGCGCGACCGCAGCGGCAGGGGTTCATCGCGGCGATCAGTTGAAAGCGCGCNGGATAGGTGACGCGGTTGTTGGCGCGCGACACCGACACCTCGCCCGTCTCCAGCGGCTGGCGCAGCGAATCGAGNACCTGCGGCTGGAATTCGGGCAATTCATCGAGGAAGAGCACGCCGTGGTGGCTGAGCGAGACTTCGCCGGGCCGGGCGTGCAGGCCGCCGCCGGTCAGCGCCGCGATCGAGGCGGAATGATGCGGCGAGCGGAAGGGACGGCGGTCGGTCAGGGCGCCGTCGGTCAAAAGNCCNGCGACGGAATGGACCATCGACACNTCCAGCAGTTCGCGCGGCGCAAGCGGCGGCAGGATCGAGGGAAGGCGCTGGGCCAGCATCGACTTGCCGGCGCCGGGCGGGCCGGACATCANNAGGTTGTGGCCGCCAGCAGCGACGATTTCCAGCGCCCGCTTGGCGGTTTCCTGGCCCTTCACGTCGCGCAGGTCCGGCAGGCCGCCGGACGCGGCGCGCACCGCCGGCTCGGGCCGGGCCAGCACCTGCGTCCCCTTGAAATGATTGGCCAGCTGGATCAGCGAGGAGGGAGCCAGCACCTCGATATC
>Ga0056914_10001831_pt1 | contig 14284 bp, 14 predicted proteins | sample TNRBio252014_DNA_FD_55168 | JGI IMG/M metagenome (GOLD analysis project Ga0056914, IMG submission 55168) | Wastewater treatment Type I Accumulibacter community from EBPR Bioreactor in Madison, WI, USA - TNR Reactor_6/25/2014_ DNA | ecosystem: Engineered > Bioreactor > EBPR > Anaerobic-Aerobic >...
AATGCGGTGGCGCGCGGCTGGCGCATCCACGCGATCTCGGTGGAGCTGGAAGGCGACATCAACGTCACCTCGGTGTGGGGCGTCGGCGATCTGAACCCCAAGCCGGTCGGGCTGACGGATGTGCGCATCAAGGCGCATCTGGATGTGGATGGCGCCACCCCGGCGGAAGTGGCCGAGGTGGTGGCCCATGCCGGCGCCTGGTCGCCGGTGCTCAACACCGTCAAGAACCCCGTCCGCGTCGTCCTCGAAAGCGTCTGAGCCCCGCCATGTCCGCACTTGCCATCGCGCCTGCNCCTGCGCCGACGCTCGACCAGATCGTGACGCGCCGGCTGGCCCCGCTTGCCCGCCGCATCGACGANGAGGGGATCTACCCCGANGCGGTGATGCGCGCGCTTGGCGCGGCCGGGGCNTTCGGCCACCATGCGCCGGGGGCCGNGCCGGATTTCGGCCTGCCGGCGGCGGTGGAGGCGATGGCGATGGTGGGCGCGGAATGCGGCGCNACCGCCTTCTGCANCTGGTGNCAGGACGCGCTGGCCTGGTATCTCGGCGCGAGCCCCAACGCCGCCCTGCGGGCGCGGGTGCTGCCGCAACTGGCCAGCGGCGCGGTTCTGGGCGGCACCGGCCTGTCCAACCCGATGAANGCGTTNTCNGGGCTCGAACCGCTGGCGCTGAANGGCGAACGGGTGGCGGGCGGCTGGCGCGTCACCGGCAAGCTGCCGTGGGTCTCCAACCTCGGCCCGGATCACCTGTTCGCCACCATCTTCGAGGCGGGCGAACGCCGGGTGATGGCGCTGTTCGACTGCGCGCAGGCCGGAGTCAGCCTCAACAGCGGCGGCGTGTTCATTGCGCTGGAAGGCACGCGCACCTTCTCCGTTCAGGTGCGGGACGCGTTCATTCCCGACGAGACCGTGCTGTCGGACGACGCCGCGCGTTTCGTGCCGCTGATCCGGCAGGGCTTCGTGATCCTGCAAATGGGCATGGCGCTGGGCGCGGCCAGAGCAGCGGCGGCGCAGATGCGCAGCGATGGCCGGGCGCGGCGCATTCACGCCGTCCTGCCGCGCAGCGCCGAGGCGATCGAGGACGAGGCGGACCAGCTGGCCGAGCGGGTGCGCCAGCGCGCGCCCGAGGCGCTGGACCCGTCGCGCCCGGCCTTTCTCGAAACCCTGCGGCTGCGGCTGGCCGGCTCGCATCTGGCGCTGGAGGCGGCGCAGGCCAGCCTGATCGCCCATGGCGCGCGCGGCTACCTGAAGGGCTCGCGCCCGGCGCGCGTGCAGCGCGAGGCGCATTTCGTCGCCATCGTCTCTCCCTCGATCAAGCACATCCTGACCGAACTTGGGCGGGGCTGACCCTCAGCCGTGAGGGGCGATCTCGTGGCTGGCCAGCGTGCGCAGCAGGATCTGCCCGGCGTTGCGCACATGCTCGCGCATCAGATGATCGGCCCGTTCGGCATCGCGCAGGCGGATGGCCGCGGCGATGCGGTGATGGTCGTCGTGCGAGCGGGCGATGACACCGTAATCCTCCCAGACGAAGACGCGGTCGGAGGCGAGCGGCACGTTGTGGCACTGGCGGACGAAATCGGGGATGAAGGGATTGCCGGACTGGTTGATGATGGTCTCGTGAAAGGTGACGTTCATCTGCCGGTAGGGGGCCAGATCGGCGGGATCGAGACGGCCCTTGGATAAAATCGCATCGCCCTCGGCCACGCAGCCGGCCAGCACGGCCAGATGCGAAGGCGTCATGCCCCGCTGCGCGGCCAGAGCGCAGGCCAGCCCTTCCAGCCGCGCCCGCACCTCGAAGGCGGCGCCGATCTCCTCGGGCGAAAAGCTGCGCACGGCATAGCCACGGTTCGGCTCGTAGACGACAAGGCCCTGATTGGCCAGCATTCCCAGCGCTTCGCGGATCGGCGTGCGCGAGATGTTCAGCATGCTGGACAACTGCTCCTGATGCATGCGGGTGCCGGGTGCGAACTGGCCCGCAAGGATACGCTCGCGCAGGATCGCCAGAATGTCGGCTGCTGTGGTCATGCTCAGCCCTCCGCGATATTGGATAAATTATTTCGATGTCTTGCGTCAATTGATTTGACAATTGTCATGACCGCCGCCACCCTTGCCCGAAAAATATCCAAACGGGAGGGCGCGGTGACAGCAACCGCACGGGTAGCGCTGGTGACGGGCGGCGCGGGCGGCATCGGCACCGCCATCTGCCGGACGCTGGCTGAAAGCGGGTTGCGTGTCGCCGTCGCCGACCGCGACGGCGCGGCGGCCGAGGCGCTGGCACGCGCCCTGCCCGGCGGCGGGCATTTCGGTCTGGCCGTCGATGTCGCGGACCCCGCCCAGGCGGAGACGGCGTTCGAGACGGTCACGGCCCGGCTCGGTGCGCCCAGCGTGCTGGTCACCGGCGCCGGCGTGCTGATGCTGCGCCCCGACGGGACGCGCAACCTCGTCTCGGAGACCGAGCAGGAGGAATGGCAGCGCACGCTCGACATCAACGCCACGGGCACCTTCCAGTTCTGCCGGGCGTTTGCCCGGCGCATCCGGGCGCCGCTGCCGGGCGGGCGGGTGGTCACCCTCTCGTCGGTCGCCGCCCAGCTCGGCGGCTACCGCTCATCGGGCGCCTACATCGCCAGCAAGGCGGCCGTGCTGGGCCTGACCAAGGCGCTGGCGCGCGAGCTTGCACCCTATCAGGTCACAGTCAATTCGGTCGCGCCGGGGCTCATCGACGCGCCGATGCTGCGGCTGTCGCTCGATCCGAAGGACGATGCGGCGGCCTCGGCCAATATCCCGCTCGGCCGGCTCGGCACGCCCGAGGACGTGGCGGGCGCGGTGAAATTCCTGGTGTCGCCGGACGCCGCCTACATCACCGGCAGCACCATCGACGTCAATGGCGGCTATCGCATGCAATAAGCGCCGGCGCACGACCGGCCAGAGGGAGGATGAGGTCATGACCATGTCTCGACGCACGATTACTGCCGGCGCGCTGGCGCTGGCGGCCACGGCGACGCTGCCGGCGCTGGCGCAGGAGCCGGGGCTGAGCGCCACCAGCATCAAGATCGGCATGTTCGCGCCGCTGTCGGGCGCCAACATGGCCTATGGCTTCGACGTCGCCAACGCGGCGAAGATGTACTACGACAAGATCAACAAGGAGGGCGGCATCCACGGTCGCAAGATCGAGGTGGTGCTGGAAGACGACCGCTGCAATGCCAACGATCTGGTGGCGGCAGTGAAGAAGCTGGTGGAACAGGATCAGGTGTTCCTGCTCAACGGCGGCTCCTGCTCGGCGGCGGTGGTGGCGGCCAAGGAATACGTCGTGCGCTCCAAGGTGCCGATGATCATGCTCAACGCCTCGGGCGACGGCGCGCTCTATCCGCCGACCGACTACATCTTCGGCGCCTTCTCGATCTCGCAATACGCGGTGGGCGGCGCGATGGTCGATTTCGCCGCCAAGAACCTCGGCGCCAAGAAGATCGCCTACGTCAACCACGACGACGCCTATGGCGCCTGGAACCTCGAAGCCTCGAAGGTGGACGCCGAACAGCTGAAGGTCGATCTGGCCATCGAATCGGTGTCGCCGACCATCACCGACGTGACGGCGCCGTTCCTGAAGCTGCGCGCCGCCAACCCGGATGTGCTGGTGATCGTCACCTATGCCCGCCCGGCGGCGCTGCTGATCAAGAAGGCGTTCGAGATGGGCTTCACCAAGCCGATCGTGCTGTCGGTGACCGGCACGGCGAGCCTGTCGCAGCTGGCCGAGAATGTTGGCGGCAAGGACGCGCTGAAGAACTTCTACATCCAGGACGTGCTGGCCGACCTGCCGGGCGGGCCGAAGATCAAGTGGGTGTACGACATGTACAAGGCCTCCTATCCCGAACTGGCCGCCAAGCCCGATCATCCGCAGACCTACATGCCCTATGGCATCCCCTCGGCCATGGCGATCGTCAAGGCGCTTCAGGAAGCCGGGCCGCAGCCGACCCGCGACAAGGTGCTGGCGGCGATGAAGAAGACCAACTTCGACTCGGGCGTGATGGCCGGGCCGGTGGTGTTCACCGAGACCGATCGCGCCGCCAACAAGTCGACGATCTTCATCAAGTATGACGGCACCAACAAGACGCTGGTGCCCGGCGTCTTCACCAGCCGCTGGAAGTACAAGGGCTGAGGCGGCGCCCGGCGGCACNCCCGCCGGGCCGGCCTTTCCAAACCCCGGGCGAGCCGATGGATTTCGATCTTTTCCTGCTGTTTGCGCAACAGGGCCTCGCCTCGGGCGTGGTCGTCGGCAGCGTCTATGCGCTGCTGGCGCTGGCCATCGTGATGATCTTCAAGACCTCCGAGGTGCCCAACTTCGCCCAGGGCGAGGTGTTCATGGCCTCGGGCTATCTGGCGCTCTTCCTGCTGGTGTTCCAGGGCGCCGCGGTGTGGTTCACCATTCCGTTCACGCTGGTCGCCAGCTTCATCGCCGCGGCGCTGTTCCGCCGGGGCGTGCTGACACAGGTGGCGAAAGCCTCGGGCAGCCCGGTCAACCTCGTCATCGCCACGCTGGGGCTGTCCTACATCCTCAAGGGGCTGGTGCGGCGCACCGGCTTCGGCGACACGCCGCGCTCCTTCCCCTCGCTGGTGCCGACCGATTCGATCATGATCGGGCAGGCGAGCGTCACCAAACTCGACATCGCCATCTTCCTGACGGCGGTGAGCGTGATGGCGCTGGTGTTCTGGATGTTCGCCTACACCAGGACCGGGCGGGCGATGCGCGCGGTGGGCATGAATCCGAAGGCGGCGCAGCTGATGGGCGTCAATCTCGAAAAGATCCACATGCTGATCTGGGGCCTGTCGGGCGTCGTCTCGGCCATCGCGGCGCTGCTGATCAGCCCGAAGATCCTGATGACGGCGGAGATGGGCGCGATCGTCACCATGGCGTTCGCGGCGGCCATCGTCGGCGGCTTCACCTCGCTGCCGGGCGCGGTGGTGGGGGGCTTTATCATCGGCATCGTCGAGAATTTCGTCGGCCTGTTCATCTCCTCGCGGGCCATCGCGGTGGCGCCGTTCGCGGCGATCATGCTGGTGCTGATCGTGCGGCCGCAGGGGTTGTTCGGCGGCAAGTTCGCGATCAAGAAGGTCTGAGCCATGCGGTCGCTCTACGCCCTGCGCTACATCTACCTTCTGGTCGCCCTCGCCGGGCTGATCGTGCTGCCGATGCTGACCAGCGGCTATGTCGTCTATCTCGCCAACCTGCTGCTGACCTTCACGGTGATGTGCCTGGGCATGCATCTGGTGATCGGCGAATGCGGCCAGTTCAGCCTGGCGCAGGCGGCGTTCTACGGCATCGGCATCTATGCCTCGGGGTTGTGCAGCACGCATCTGGGCTGGCCGTTTCCGCTGTCGATGCTGGTCTCGGGGCTGGTGGCCGGGGTGGTCGGCCTCGCCATCGGCTTTTTCGCGCTGAGGATGCGCGACATCTATCTGGCGCTCGCCACCTTCGCCTTCGGCGAGGCGATGCAGTGGGTGTTCCTCAACTGGAAGGACGTGACCGGCGGGCCGAACGGTTTGCGGATCGCCCCGGCGCGGCTTTTGAACTGGGAGATCATCAGCGACAAGGACGCCTATCCGGTGGTGCTGATCAGCGCCATGGTGATGATCGCGCTGACCATCCTGATCGCGCGCTCGCGGCTTGGCCGCTCGTTCCGGGCGGTGCGCGAATCGGAGGTGGCGGCGCAGGCGATGGGCATCGACATCCGCGGCGCCAAGCTGGCGGCCTTCGGCCTTTCGGCCTTCTTCGCCGGGGTGGCGGGCGGCATGTTCGCGCTCTACTCCACCTTCATCCACCCCGACAGCCTGGGGTTTTCCACCACCATCCTCGTGCTCACCATGGTCGTGGTCGGCGGGCTCGGCTCGATCGGCGGGGCGGTGGGCGGGGCCATCGTCTTCGGCCTGATTTCCGAACTGCTGCGCCAGGCCCCCTCGTTTCAGGAGATCGCCTACGGGCTGATCCTCGTTCTGTTCATGATGTACGCACCCAAGGGGCTGTTCGCCTTCATCGGCGAGACATTCAGCAGGCTCAAGCATGGCTGATCCGATCCTCACGGTGGAGAACCTGACCATCGCGTTCGGCGGGCTGGTGGCGGTGCGCGATTTCTCGATGCAGATCGAGCGCGGCACCATTCACGCCCTGATCGGCCCGAACGGCGCGGGCAAATCCACCACCTTCAACGCGATCTCGCGCTTTTATACCCCCACCTCCGGCCGCGTCGTCTATGAGGGGCGGGACATCACCCGCCTGCCCTCGCATGCGATTGCCGGGCTGGGCATCGCCCGCTCGTTCCAGAACCTCGAACTCTTCAACGAACTGACGGTGCTCGAAAACATCCTGATCGGCGCGCATGTGCATTGCGGCGGCTCGCTGTCCGAGATGCTGGAGGCGCAGCCCGCCTCGGTGATGGCGCGCATCGACGAGATCATCGAACGCACCGACCTGAAGTCCTATCGCGACACCAAGGCGCGCAACCTCGACTTCGGCCACCAGAAACTGCTGGAACTGGCGCGGGCGCTGGCGATCCGGCCGAAACTGCTGCTGCTCGACGAACCCGCCGCGGGCCTGCGCAACCGCGAGATTGCGGCGCTGGACGAGCTGCTGTCCGACCTGTGCCGGCGCGACGGGCTGACCATCCTGCTGGTCGAGCACGTGATGCAGCTGGTGATGTCGATCTCGCACACCGTGACCGTGCTCAACTTCGGCACCAAGATCGCCGAGGGCAAGCCGGCCGAGGTGCGGGCCAATCCGCAGGTGATCGAGGCCTATCTCGGCAAGGAGACGGCGCTGCATGGCTGATTTCCTGTCGATCGAGGCGATTTCAGCATCCTACGGCAAGATTCAGGCGATTGCCGGGGTCTCCCTGAGGATGGAGCAGGGCAGCATCGTCGCGCTGCTGGGCGGCAACGGCGCCGGCAAGACCACCACGCTCAACTGCATTTCGCGGCTGGTGCCGCTGACCGCCGGGCGCATCCTGTTCCAGGGCCGGCCGATCGAGCGCATGGCCTCGCACGATGTGGTCGCCGCCGGCATCTCGCAGGTGCCGGAGGGGCGCGAGGTCTTCCGCGAGATGAGCGTGATGGAGAACCTCGACATGGGCGCCTACGGCCGCAGCGATCCGGCCGGCGTCAAGCAGGACATCGAGCGGGCCTTCGATTACTTCCCGGTGCTCAAGGACCGCATCGGCCAGAAGGCCGGCACGCTGTCGGGCGGCGAACAGCAGATGCTGGTGATCGCCCGGGCGCTGATGGCGCGGCCCTCGCTGCTGCTGCTGGACGAGCCCTCGCTCGGCCTCTCGCCGGTGCTGGTGGAAAAGATCTTCGCGATCATCCGCCGGCTCAACGCCGACGGGCTGTCGATCCTGCTGGTCGAGCAGAACGCCTCGATCGCGCTCGCCGCCTCCCGCTACGCCTACATCCTCGAAAACGGCGAGATCGCGGTGGAAGGCCCCTCGGACAGGCTGCGCCACGACGATGCGGTGCGCCGCACCTATATCGGGAGCTGACATGGCCGGACGCTTTGACGGCAGGGCCTATCTGATCACCGGCGCGGCGCGCGGCATCGGGCTGGCGGTNGCGCGCCGGCTGCTNNCNGANGGCGCNNGCATCGCNGCCGCCGACCTCGACACCTCAGGGCTTGCGGCGCTGGGCGCAGGGCAACTCCAGNNGTCATCACCGCGTCGTTCGACACGCGCGATGCTGCCGCCACCGAAGCCTTTGTGGCCGAGGCGGTGCGCGCCTTCGGCCGGCTCGACGGGGCGGTGCCCTCGGCCGGCATCGCCCGCGCCGCACCGGCAGAAGCGATGAGCGACGCGCTCTGGGGCGATGTCATCGGCATCAACCTCACCGGGGTGTTCGTCACCTGCCGCGCCGTGGGCCGGGTGCTGCTGGAGCGCGGGGCGGGCGCCATCGTCACCCTGGCCTCGATCACCGCCAAGGGCGGCCAGCCGGGCCGCGCCAACTATGCCGCCGCCAAATGGGGCATCGCCGGACTGACCAAGAGCCTGGCGGTGGAGTGGGGTCATCGCGGCGTGCGCGTCAACGGCGTCGCGCCGAACGGGGTCGACACGCCGATGGTGCGCGACGGCATTCCGCCCGAGTTTCTGGCCGGGGTGATGCTGGACCGCACGCCCCTCGGCCGTCTCGCCCAGCCCGAGGAAATCGCCGCCGCCATCGCCTTCCTGCTCAGCGACGATGCCGCCTACATCAACGGCGCCGTGCTGGAGGTGGACGGCGGCCTGACCGCCGGCTTCCTGACCCACCGGCACGGCGCGGATTTCGCCAGCAAGGCCGGCGGCCCCAACGACCGGAGCAGAGCATGACCGCTTCCCCCCTCCCCCTGGCGCTGGTGACCGGCGCGGCGCGCGGCATCGGCCGGGCGATTGCCGGACGGCTGGCCGCAGACGGGTTCGAGGTGATCGTGCTCGACCGGGACGGNGCCAGCGCCGAGACCGCGGCGGCGGAGATCCGCGCCGCCGGCCATGCCGCGCGCGCCGCCGCCATCGACCTGACCGACCGCGCGGCGATCCGCAGGCTGATCACGGCCGAACGGCCGCTGGCGGCGCTGGTCAACAATGCCGGCATTTTCGACGAGCGCAGGTTCTTCGACCTCTCGGCCGAGGATTTCCGGCGGATGTACGAGATCAACCTCGTCGCGCTGTTCGCCCTGTCGCAGGAGGCGGCGCAGCGGATGCCGCCGGGCGCCAAGATCGTCAACATCTCCTCGCGCGTCTTTCTTGGCGCGCGCAACCATGCCCATTATGTCGCCTCCAAGGCCGCCGTGGTCGGGNTGACCCGCGCCATGGCGATGGAACTGGCCGGACAGGGCATTCTCGTCAATTCGATCGCGCCGGGGCTGATCGACACGCCGCTGTTGCAGGCGCTGACGCCGGAGCGGATGGCGGCGCAACTCGCGCTGCAACCCACCGGCAAGGCCGGCCGGCCCGAGGATATCGCCAACGCGGTGTCCTTCCTCGCCGCGCCGGGCATGGATTTCATCACCGGGCAGACGCTGCTGGTCGACGGCGGCAAGTCGCTCGGCGGCGGCATGGGCNTNTGAGCGATGACGGCGGACGANCNGTTNGATNCCGAACATGACGTGATCGTCGCCGGCTCCGGCGCGGGCGGCATGGCGGCGGCGCTGACGGCGGCCCACCACGGGCTCGACGTGCTGGTGGTGGAAAAGGACAGCCAGATCGGCGGCAGCACGGCGATCTCCGGCGGGGCGGTGTGGATTCCGCAGAACCCGCATCTGGCCGAGGTCGGGCTGACCGATACGCGCGAGGCGGTGACCACGTATCTGCGCGCCACCCTCGGCAACCACTACCGGGCCGAGATGATCGAGGCCTTCCTCGATGCCGGGCCGGAAATGGTGAGGTTCTTCGAACAGAACACCGCGCTGGCCTTCGCGCCGCGCGCCGTCTCGCCCGATTACCAGCCGGACCTGCCCGGCGCGGCGGCCGGCGGGCGCACCATCGACCCCCTGCCCTATGACGGGCGCGCGCTCGGCCCGGCCTTCGCCCGGCTGAAGCCGCCGCTGAAGGAATTTCTGGCCTTCGGCGGCATGATGGTCAACCGCAAGGACATCGACACGCTGCTCGGCGCCTTCCGCTCGCCGAAGAATTTCGTCAGTACGCTGAAATTGCTTGGCCGCTACGCGCTGGACCGGCTCAGCCACCCGCGCGGCACGCGGCTGCTGATGGGCAATGCGCTGGCGGCGCGGCTGCTGAAGTCGGCGCTGGACCGCGACATCCCGATCCGCACCGGCACGCGGCTGGTGGAGCTNNTNNGCGAGGGTGCGCGCATCGTCGGGGTGGTGGTCGAGACGGACGGCCAGCGCCTGCGGCTGAGAGCCCGGCGCGGCGTCGTGCTGGCGACGGGCGGATTTCCCGGCTCCGAACGGCTGCGCGCGGCCCTGTTGCCNCATGCCGAGCGGCACCATTCGATGGCCCCCGCCGCCAACGCCGGCGACGGCATGATGCTGGCCGAAGGCGCGGGCGCGCGCACCGCCGGCGAGAGCATCGGCAACGCCTTCTGGACGCCGGTTTCGGTGATGCGCAACGCCGATGGCAGCGAGACGCGCTTTCCCCACCTGATCCTCGACCGGCAGAAGCCGGGGCTGGTGGCGGTGGACCAGACCGGGCGGCGTTTTGTCAACGAGGCTACGTCCTATCACGGCTTTGTCGAGGCAATGCACCGCGCCGATGCGCTGCGGCCGACGATTCCGGCCTGGCTGGTCTGCGATGCCAGGTTCCTGCGCACCTATGGCCTCGGGCTGGTGCGGCCGGGTCTCCGTCCGCTCGGGCGCTACATCGCATCGGGCTATCTGACCGAGGCGACCAGCCTTGCCGGGCTGGCCGGGAAGATGGGCGTGGAGGCAGAGGCCTTCGCCGAGGCGATCGCCCAGATGAACCGCGCCGCCGAAACCGGCGAGGATACGCTGTTCGGCAAGGGCAGCACCGCCTACAACCGCTATCTCGGCGATGCCGGGCATCGGCCCAACCCCTGCCTCGGGCCGATCGCCAGCCCGCCGTTCTATGCCGTGCGGGTCTACCCCGGCGACATCGGCACGGCGGCGGGCATCCACACCGATGCCCGCGCNCGGGTGCTGGACCAGACGGGAGNGCCGATCCCCGGTCTCTATGCCGCCGGCAACGACATGCAGTCGATCATGGCCGGCGCCTATCCCTCCGCCGGAATCACNCTCGGCCCCGCCCTCACCTTCGGCTACATTGCCGGTCTCACCCTCGCCGCCGCCAAGGATGCGTCATGAAGCTGTTTTTCTCGCCCACCTCCCCTTACGTCCGCAAGGTGCTGGCCGTGGCCCACGAAGTNGGCCTGGCCGGCCGGATCGAAAAGGTCGCCTGCGCCGCCAACCCGGTGAACCGCGACGCCAGCATCATCGCGCGCAACCCGCTGGGCCAGGTGCCGACGCTGCTGACCGACGACGGCACGATGCTGGCCGACAGCCGGGTGATCTGCGAGTACCTCGACGACATCGGCGGGGGCAGCCTGTTCCCGCGCAGCGGNGCGGCNCGCTATGCGGCGCTGACCTGCCAGTCGCTGGCCGACGGCGTTCTGGCCGCCGCGCTGCTCCTGCGCTACGAGACCTTCATGCGGCCGCAGGACCTGCGCTGGCCCGAGTGGATCGCCGGGCAGTGGAGCAAGGTCTTCACCACGCTCGACCATGTCGAGGCCGAGGCGGGCGGCTATGACGGGCGCGTCGACATCGGCACCATCGCGCTTGCCTGCGCGCTGAGCTACCTCGACTTCCGCACCCCGGATGTCGACTGGCGCAGCGCACGGCCCAGGCTCGCCGCCTGGTACGCCGCCTTCGAAACGCGTCCGGCCATGGCCGCGACCCGGCTTTCGGTGTAACGCGCCGACAAACCGCGCCGCCGCCGACATCCGGGCGGCGAACACGGCGAGGACCTGCTGTTCCGCGCCCCTCGCGGGCTTGTCGCCGGCGAGGAACCGTTGTTTGTCGGCTTATCGGCGCCCCGGATCCCAAGGCCGGGCCAGCGGCGGGAAGACGCGCAGCAGGTCGATGGCGCGCCGGGCGATCTGGTCCACCACCTCGTCGAGGCCCTGCGGCCTGAGATAGAAGGCCGGCACCGGCGGCAGCACGATGGCGCCCATCTCGGTGACCGCCGCCATGGCCCTGAGATGGCCGAGATGCAGCGGCGCCTCACGCGCCAGAAGGACCAGCGGTCGGCGCTCCTTCAGGTGCACATCCGCGCATCTTATCAACAGGTTATCGGATAGAGACTGGGCGATGGCCGCCAGCGAGCGCATCGAGCAGGGGGCGACGATCATGCCATCGCTGGGGAACGAGCCGGAGGCGATGGCGGCGCCGATGTCGCCGATGGCGTGACAGCGATCGGCAAGGGCGCAGAGGCGTTCGAAGGCGGTGGCGTCGATCTCCTCCAGCAGGGTGCGGCGCGCGGCGCTGGATACCACCAGATGCAGGTCCGCCCCGGCGGCGCGAAACAGCTCGGCACAGCGCATCGCCAGAGGCGCGCCGGAGGCGCCGCTGACCCCAAGGACGATGCGCGGACGAGGCGAACCGGTCATGGCGACATTCCGGTCATGGCGGCGATCTCGGGCCAGATCGCGTCAATTCGGGCTTTGACATCCTCCGACATGGCGAGAACGCGGCCCCATTCCCGGCTGGTTTCGGCGCCGATCTTGCGCGTCGCATCGATGCCGAGCTTGCCGCCCAGCCCCGGTTCGGGCGAGGCGAAATCGAGATANTCGATCGGGGTCCGGTCGATGCAGACAAGGTCTCGCGAGGGGTCCATGCGGGTTGCCAGCGCCCAGGCGACATCGCGCCAGTCGCGGATGGCGATGTCGTCATCGACCACGATGATCGTCTTGGTATAGCTGAACTGCGCCAGAAGGCCCCAGAGCGCCAGCATCACCCGCCGCGCCTGGCCGGGATAGCGCTTGTCGATGGCGATGATCGCCATGCGGTAGGAACAGGCCTCGGGCGGCAGCCAGAGGTCGCGGATTTCAGGGATCTGGCGCCGGATCATCGGCAGGGCAAGATCGTTGAACACCGCGCCGATGACCGAGGGCTCATCCGGCGGGCGGCCGGTGAAGGTGGAAAGATAGAGCGGATCGCGCCGGCAGGTGATGGCCGAGAGGCGCAGCACCGGGAAGGGCTCGACCGCGTTGTAATAGCCGGTATGGTCGCCATAGGGCCCCTCCGGGGCGGTTTCTTCGGGCGAAACCCAGCCTTCCAGCACGATTTCCGCATCTGCCGGCACCATCAGCGGCACGCTGGCCGCCGGGGCGAGGCGCGGCCGCTCCCCGCGCAGAACGCCGGAAAACCGCAGTTCGGAGACCGTTTCAGGCAATGGCAAAGCCGCCGACAGCAGGGTTGCGGGATCGGCGCCGATGGCCACCGCCACCGGCATCGCCTCGCCCCGCGCCGCCCAGGCGCGATGATGCTTCGCCCCGCCGCGATGGGCCAGCCAGCGCAGGATCGCCCGGTCGCGAGCCAGAACCTGCATGCGATAGACGCCCATGTTGTAATGCCCGGTCTCGGCCATGGCGTGCTCGGGCGGGCGGGTGATCACCAGCGGCCAGGTGATCAGCGGGGCCGGTTCGCCCGGCCAGCAGGTCTGCACCGGCAGGCGGCCAAGATCGACATCGGCCCCGCGCCAGATCTCGCCCTGGCAGGGCGGGTTCGAAACGATGCTGGCCCTTGTCTGCAAGGCGGCGCGCACCATCGGCCAGCGCGAGAGCGCGTCCTTCAGGCCCTCGACCGGCGCCGGTTCGCGCAGGGCGGCGAGCACTTCGCCGAGTTCCCCGACGCGCGCGCGGCCGATGCCGAGGCCGGCAGCAACGCGGGCTTCCGTGCCGAACAGATTGACGACCACCGGCATGCGCGCCGGCCCGGCAGGCCCGCGCGCCGCATCGAACTGCAACACCGGGCCGCCGGCCATCAGCACGCGGCGGTGGATTTCGGTCATCTCATGCTCAAGGCTGACCGGCGCGGCGATGCGCGACAGATCGCCCTCGGCCGAGAGAAAGGTCATAAAGTCCCTGAGGGTGCGGAATGTCGGGCGGTCTCTCACCGGTGCGGCCCCTTGTTGGCGGGCAGCGTGCGCCCTGCCCCTGCCTGCGCCGCAAATGCGCGGGGCGCCTTGCGGAATCTCAAGGACCGGCNCCGACGGTGCCCCTAGACAGGCNTTATGGATGCAGAGACGACGATTCCCCGGTTTCCCACCGCCGCGGCGGAGGCTCTGCGCCTTCTGCCGCTGCCGCTTGTTGATGCGCTGGTCTCGCGGCTGGCGCAAAGTGCGGTGGACCGTCACCCGTCGCTGTTCGTCCGCCTCGGCCCCCATGCCAGGACGGTTTTCCTGATCGATCCGATCGATCTTCCCTATGCGCTGCGCCTTCATCCGGCACGGACGCAGCGCCGCGTCGAACTTGTCCGGCGCGGACAGGAGGGCGCATGGCAGGCGCGGATCGCCGGGCCGCTCGCCGCCCTGCTGGGGCTGGTCCATGGCGCTTATGATGGCGATGCGCTGTTTTTCTCGCGCGATCTGACCATCGAGGGCGATACCGAGGCGGTTCTGGCGTTGCGCAATGCCATCGACGACGCGGAAATCGACCTTTCGGACGAAGCGATGGCCATGCTCGGCCGCCTGCGGACCCTGGCCGAAACGCCATTCCGCCTGCTGCTGCCGCTGGTCGAACAGGGCAGCGGGGTGCATTTCAGCCGTGCCGCCAGCCGGGCAGGAGCACGGGCAGGAGCACGG
>Ga0056914_10001834_pt1 | contig 14272 bp, 9 predicted proteins | sample TNRBio252014_DNA_FD_55168 | JGI IMG/M metagenome (GOLD analysis project Ga0056914, IMG submission 55168) | Wastewater treatment Type I Accumulibacter community from EBPR Bioreactor in Madison, WI, USA - TNR Reactor_6/25/2014_ DNA | ecosystem: Engineered > Bioreactor > EBPR > Anaerobic-Aerobic >...
TCCAGATCGGCAGCGAAGCCAACGTGCTGGCCGACATGCATCCTCTGGCCGCGGGCCTGGCGGCGACGGCGCAGAACGTCAACGGCTCGCTCGACACCGACCTCGATGCGGTTCTCGATCGCTTCGGCCGGTTCATGCCGGTCGGCTTCTATTACCGGACGTTCTTCAGCCCCGGAAAGTCGAGCTGGTATCGCCTGTGGGAACCGCTCATCCGCAGGAAGGCCGGCCTCGGAACGGTGGATACGCAGGCCCCGCCCGCACGCTACGACAAGCAGAACCTGTTCTGCGACGTGCTGGTCGTCGGTGGCGGCCCGGCCGGCCTCTGCGCCGCGCTTCAGGCGGCCGAAGCCGGCGCCCGCGTCCTTCTGGTGGATGATAACCCGGAGATCGGCGGCTCCCTGACCTATGCCCGGTTCGACGATCCGCCCGAGGCAACCGCGCGCCTGCTCGCTCAGCTGGTGCAGCAGGTCCGGGCGCACCCCGGGATCGAGGTTCTCACCCATGCCACGGCAAACGGCTGGTATGCCGACAACTGGGTGCCGGTCGTCACCGCCAGCCGGCTCTACAAGGTCCGGGCGCGCGAGGTCATCCTGTGCACCGGTTCGCTCGACCAGCCGGTGCCGTTCCGCAACAACGATCTGCCCGGCATCATGCTCGGCTCCGCCGCCCAGCGTCTGATGCGCCACTATGCCGTGCGCCCCGGCCGCCGGGCGGTTGTGCTGGCCGGCAGCCGCGACGGCTATCGCCTCGCCGCCGATCTTCTGGATGCCGGGGTTGAGGTCGCCGCGATCGTGGATCCGCGTGCCACCCAGCAGCATGGGGCGCTGGCGGCCGATCTGGCCGGCAAGGGGGTGCGCATCGTGCTGGACGCAACCATCAGCGAGGCGGCGGGCCTGCGCGGCAACAAGCACGTGCGCTCCGTCAGGCTGGCCGGCGCCGGCGGAGGCGTTTCGGAATGGATCGACTGTGATCTGGTGGCGGTCTCCTGCACCTCGACGCCGACCTACCAGCTGGCCCTCCAGTCCGGGGCGAGACTCAGCTATGACGAGCCGACCGGTCGGTTCACGGTGACCGGCTTGCCCCGCACTCTGGCTCTCGCCGGGTCGGCGGCAGGCGATGTGTACCTCCCCACGGTTCTTGCCGCAGGCCGTGCCGCCGGTGCGGCGGCGGCGGGACGGCTCGGGCTGCCTGCTCCGGTGATCGAGCTGCCGGAGGATATCGAGCGCGACGTCAGCAGCTTTCCGATGCCGATCGTCGCGCATCCCAAGGGCCGCGATTTCGTCGATTTCGACGAAGACCTTCAGGTCAAGGACATCCGGAACGCCGTGCTTGCCGGCTACAGCGAGCTTGAGCTGGTCAAGCGGTTCTCGACCGTCGGCATGGGACCCTCGCAGGGCCGGCATTCGGCGCTGGCAACCGCGCGGATCGTCGCCGCCGCCACAGGACGCACCGTCGCGGAGGTCGGGGTCACCACCGCGCGTCTGCCCTTCGGACCCGAAAAGCTGGGGCTGCTTGCCGGCGTCCAGCGCAGCCGCTACCGCCACGCTTCGGTGCACCACCGCCATGTCGAGGCCGGGGCGAAGATGACCCCGGTCGGGGCATGGTGGCGGCCGCTCTACTACGGCACGGTCGCAGCGCGTGAGTCCGTCATCACCGATGAGGTGAAGTGTGTGCGCGAGGGCGTCGGCCTTCTCGATGTGTCGACGCTCGGCAAGATCGAACTGCGCGGGCCCGATGCCGGGCTGCTGCTCGATCGCTTCTGCACGATGAGTTACACCAGACAGCCCGTTGGCAGGGTGCGCTACTGCCTCACGCTCAACGAGATGGGCACGGTGATCGACGATGGCGTCGCCTTCCGCATGGCGGAGGACCAGTATTACGTCACCGCCACCACCGGCGGGGTCGACCGGATCTATGCCGACATGTGCTGGCAGAACACCCAGTGGCGGCTTGACGTCGACATCCACAATCTGACCTCGGGGTTTTCCGCCTTCAACCTGACCGGCCCGCTGGCGCGCAAGGTGCTGGAGGCGGTCGGCGGCATCGATGTGTCGCAGGAGGCCCTGCCCTACCTCGGCGGGGCGGTCGGCACGATCGCCGGCTGCCCGGTGCGCATCATGCGCATCGGCTATTCCGGCGAACTGAGTTTCGAACTGCACACGCCGCAATCCCTGGGCGAGACGCTGTGGGATGCGCTTCTTGCCGCCGGACAGCCCTTCGGGCTCAGACCCTATGGCCTTGAGGCCTCGCGCATCCTGCGGCTTGAGAAGGGGCATATCATCATCGGCCAGGACACCGATGCGGTGACCACCGCCGACGAGCTTGGCATGGGCTGGGCTCTGGCGATGAGGAAACCGTTCTTCATCGGCAAGCGCTCGGTCGAGCTGCTGCGGCGCCTGCCGCCCAAACGCCAGCTCATCGGCTTCGAACTCTCCCCATCCGAGGGCCGGCCGGATGAATCCTGCCTCGTTCTCAAGGACGGTGAGGCGGTCGGGCATGTCACCTCGACCTGTTTCTCCCCGACGCTGGGCAAGTGGATCGGCCTTGCCTTCGTGCCAGCCGATGTGGCGGCGGGGGACAGGACGGTGACGATCAAGGCGCGGAACGGCACACGCCTTCAGGCGCCCATCGTCTCTCCGCACTTCTACGATCCCGACAACGCGCGTCAGGAGATGTGAGATGACGCAGCAGGCAGGGCAGCGGCGGACCCCGCTGGGACATCGCTACGACGCGGCACCGGCCGCCAGCCCCTTCGTCGGGCCGGGCGGCCCCAGCCCCTTCGGCCATCCGCTGGCGGGGGCGTCGAGCGGGCAGGGGCTCATGCTGTTCGACCTCACGGCCTGGGATCGCTTCGGCCTCAAGGGCAGGGGCGCCGGGGATTGGCTGGTCGGCAAGGGCCTCGGCCCGCTGCCGCAGATCAATACCATGAGCCCGGCCCCGGCGTCCGGCCCGGACATCCTGCGGCTTGGCACGGAGGATATCGTGCTGCTGTCGCGACCGGAGACCGGGCAGGGCGGCGTGGCACGGCTGAGGGCCGAGTGGGAGGCCGATGCCCGCCGGCCGAAGGGCTTCAACGCCTGGCGCGACGAGACATGGGCCTGGTTTCACATCCGGGGGCCGGGTGTCTCGGAGCTGATGGCCAGGACCTGCCCGGTCGATCTGCACAGGGATCGCTTCGCACCCCGGTGCATCGCGCAGACCCGGGTGGCGCAGATGGATTGCATCGTCGTGCGCAGCGACCGGGACGGGCTGCATGGCTTCGATCTGTTCTTCGATGTGGCGTCGTCCGAGTTCATGCTGCGCAGCTTCGAGGAACTGGGCGCGCCATGATCGCCGGGCCGGCAGCGCGAAAAGGCCATTGACTCGGATTTCGGTATACCTAAGGTATTCTGAATCTGTTGTCAGTGTCCCGCGATGCCGAAGGGGGATCGATGTGACCGATGTCGGGATCACGGTGCTGCGACCCTGCATGACGACCAGGCCGGCCGCAATCTGACGTTATCTGGAAAGGCAGAGCGATGAAGAGCGAACTCAAGGGCATTCTCAGCGCCATTCTCACCCCGTTCAACCGCAGCAACGGGGCGGTCGACGAGGGGGCTTACGTGGCGCTGGTCCAGTCGCAGGTTGCGGCCGGCATCCATGGCGTGGTTGCCAGCGGCTCGACCGGCGAGCATCCGGCCCTGACCGTGCCGGAACGCAAGCGCCTGTACGAGATCGCCTTCGAGGCCGCCGCCGGCAAGACCAACGTGATCGCNCAGATCGGCTCGAACAACGTCCGCGATGCGCTCGATCTCGCCCGGCACGCCAGGCAGGTCGGCGTCGACCAGATGCTGGTCCTCACCCCCTATTTCGACAGGCTGAAATTCGACGATGCGCGCCGCTTCCTCGGCAAGGTCGTCGAGATCGCCGGCGGACCGATCATCTATTACGATTCGCCCAACATCACCGGCCTCGACATCACCGAGGAGCAGATGGTGACCCTGCGGCGCGAGGGGCTGGTCTCGCACATCAAGGACAGCCCGCAGAATTACACCCGCACGATGCGGATGCTGTCCAATCCCGATGCGCCCGTGGTGCTTGCCGGCTGCGATCCGGCCCTGCTGGCGGTGCTCGGGCATGGCGCGCCGGGCACGATCATCGGCGCCTCGACCTTCGTGCCCGAGCTGTGTGTCGACCTCTACAAGGCGGTCGCCCTCGAAAAGGACCTCCCGCGCGCGCNCGACGTCTGGAGCCGGCTCTGGCCGATCCTCAACTTCATGCTGCTCAACGGCTACATCGCGCTGGCCAAGGCCGGCTCGGCTTTCCGCGGGCTCGATCTTGGCGAACCGCGCGATCCGATCGCGCCCGCCAGCGCCGAACTGAAGGCGCGCTTCAAGGCCGTTCTCGACAAGGCCGGCGTCAAGCCGCTGCCGGGTCGTTCCTGACACGCACGCCGTGCCGNACCGGCACGCACAACCCGACACACGCCAAGGGGGCANGCATGGCCATGAACATCAGGAACCTCACCGGCATCGTCACGGCGACGCCGACGCCGATCAGGGACGGGAAGGTCGATGTCGACTCCGTCCGCGATCTCGCCCGTCATCTCGTGGCGAGCGGCGCCGCCGGCATCACGCCCATCGGCGGCACGGGCGAATATGTTTCGCTCAGCCTGGCCCAGAAGCTCGACATGGTGCAGGCGACCTGCGAGGCGGTCGGCGGGGCGATCCCGACCATCGCGGGCCTGATTGCGCCGGGCCTGGGGGAATCNCTCGAAGCCGGCAAGAAGATCATGGAAGCCGGGGCCGACGGGCTGCTGCTCATCACCCCNTACTACCTGCGCCCGAGCCAGGCGGGAATCATCGANTATTTCAAGGCCTTTTCCGATCGCGTCGATGCCGATCTGGTGCTGTACGAGTTCCCCTACCGCACCAACGTCACCCTGACCCCCGAAACGGTGCGCACCCTGGCGGAAACGACCCGTGTCGTCGCAATGAAGGCCTGCAACCCCGACAACGGCCAGCAGTTGCGGGTCATCGAAGCGGCTGGCGACAAGATTTCGATCCTGTCGGGCGATGAGGATGTCGCGCCCATGCATCTTGCGGCCGGCGCCCGGGGCGGCCTGCTGGCCTCGTCCTGCATCATTCCCAGGATCTGGAACCGGATCGACGCCCTGGCCCGTGCGGGCAAGACCGCCGAAGCGCTGGCCCTGCACGTCAGGATCAGGGAATTCATCAAGGTGCTGTTCCAGGAGCACAACCCCGGACCGCTCAAGGCGGCGCTGAACCTTATCGGCCGGCCCTGCGGAGAGCCGCTGACGCCGCTGGTCAGGGCGAGCGAGGCGACCGTCGCCGAACTTGGCCGGCTGCTGCCGGCGATGCTGGCGCTCGAAGCCTCCATGGCCTAGCCCGGACGAGGCGCGGCGGACCGGTGGCGGGCGCGCGGGGATTTGAAGACTTCTCCGAAGCGCGCTCCGGTGCGCAGCGNCGGTTGCCGCGCGCCATTTTCGACTACATCGACCGCGGCACCGAGGCCGAGACCGCGCTTGACGCGCTGCGCCGTGCCTTCGACCGGCGGCGCATCGTGCAGCGGGCCCTGTGCGATGTCTCGACCCCCGACCTGTCCGTCGAGGTTTTCGGCCGGCGCCGGCCGCATCCGCTGATCATCGCGCCGACCGCGCTGGCCGGGCTGGTGCGTTACAATGGCGAGGTCGCCATGGCCCGGGGCGCCGGACAGGCGGGTTTGCCCTATTGCGCGGCGACACAGGCCTCCACCCGCATCGAGGAGATCGTCGCCGGGGCGCCGGATGCCGACATCTGGTTTCAGCTCTATCCCTGGCGCGACACGGCCGAGACCCTCCGCCTGATCGATCGCGTCCGCGCGCTGGGCATCGATACCCTGCTGGTTACGGTGGATACGCCCGCCTCCCCCAAGAAGGTCCACAACCGCCGCAACGGCTTCACCATTCCGTTGCGGCCGACCGCGANNCTGGCGCTGGATCTTGCCTGTCATCCCGGCTGGACCCTCGGCGTGATGGGGCGCTACTGGCTGACGCGCGGCCTGCCATCCTATGACAATTATCCGGGCGGGGCGCGCGCGGCGATCACACGCTCGGTGACCGACCCGCGCTTTGCGCTCCAGACGGACTTCGGGCCTGACCTGATGGCGCGCCTGCGCCAGCACTGGCCGGGAAAGCTGATCATCAAGGGAATTCAGCACCCCGACGACGCNGAAAAGGCCGTGGCGCTGGGCGCGGACGGGCTGGTGGTTTCCGCCCATGGCGGCCGGAACCTCGACAGTCTCGCATTGCCGCTCTCCGTGCTGCCCGCCATTCGCGCCGCCGTCGGCGGCAGGGCGCTGATCCTGGCCGACAGCGGCGTGCGGCGCGGCAGCGATATCGCCAAGCTTGTGGCGGCGGGGGCGGATGCCGTTCTGGCCGGCCGGTCGTTTCTCTGGGCCCTTGCCGCCGAGGGCGAAGCCGGGGTGCCCCGCATGAGTGCCCTGCTGGTCGAGGAGCTGCGCCTCTTCATGGCCTTTGCCGGCATGCGGAGCCTCGCCGAACTGCGCGGCGCCCGCTGGATCGATGATCCGGCCTGAGCGGCGGCCCAGGAGTCCGGTGCAGGCGCTCAGGCCGCCGCGGCCTGTCGGCCCAGCCGCAGGTCCGCCGTCGAGCGCGGCAAGGCAAACATCAGATGCCGGATGCGGTTGCAGGCAAGCTCGTGGTGTTCGACCGCCAGCCGGTCCGCCTCCTCGACATCGCGCTGTTCAATCGCCTTGACCATCAGCGTATGCTGGCGCGAGGTTTCCGTCATGTGGGCGAACAGATCGGCATCCGAGGTTTCCGAAATCGCTCCGGTGTGCCCGGCATTCTGGCCCGCGCCGGAGAAACAGGCCCGCGACAGGCGCGACGAGGCGGTGAGCGTCTTGTGGTAGAACTCGAAAAAGTACGGATTGTGCGCGGCGCGGGCGATCGCCAGATGGAAGTTCACATTCGCTTCCTGCCGCTGCATGTCGTCGCCGTTGTACATCAGCTTTTCAAACGCATCGTGCATGGCCTTGATCTGCTTGAGATCGCCCGGCGTCCGGTGCTCGGCGGCCAGCCGGATGATGATGCGGCTGGAGACNAGCAGCGCTTCATAGAGGCGCGGAATATCGTCGAAATTCAGCGGGGCAACGCGGGCNAAGCGGCCNTCCCTGATGGCCAGCCCTTCCGAGATCAGCTGGATGATGGCTTCGCGAACCGGCGTGCGGGACACCGACATCATCAGGGCCAGCGCATTCTCGTCGATGACCGAGCCGGGGCTGATCTCCAGGCGAAGGATGCGCTCACGCAGGATATTGAGGATCTTGAAGCCGTCTCGCTGTGGCGTTTTCTTCTGCATTCCCATCTCCAGTCGGCAGCGGGCTGGCCCAAGGCACCTATACTGCAAATTGCCGCCGCAGGAAAACCGGTCTGCGGCTCCGCCGGGGCGCACGGCGCGCGCCTGCCCGATTGCCAATATCTTTGACACCCCGAATCGTCCAGCATACATTGCGGATACTGAAATTGCGGCTCCGCACCGGCCCCGGCCGGCGGGTCGCCGGCGCAGGAACGGGATTTCGGCCTATGGACATCGCAGGCAAGGTTGCCATCGTCACGGGGGCGGCGCAGGGGATCGGCAAGGCGATTGTCGATCGCTACGTCAAGGCCGGCGCCAGGGTTGTGCTGGCCGACACGCAGGTGGACAAGGGAACGGCGGTCGCCGCGCAGCATGGCGCCGCGGCCTGCCTGTTCGTCGAATGCGACGTCGGCGACAGGCAGGCGGTGGAGCGGCTCGTCCGGCGCACGATCGCGCATTTCGGCGCGCTCGACATCGCCGTGTGCAACGCCGGGATCAGTCACTCGGCGGAGTTTCTCGATCTTGAAGAGGAGCAGTTCGATCGCGTCCTGCGGGTCAACCTCAAGGGGGCGTTTCTCGTCGGCCAGGCCGCGGCGCGCCATATGGCACGGAACGGCGGCGGCGCGATCATCAACATGAGTTCGATCAATGCGGTGATCGCCAGCCCGCACATCGTGCCCTATGTCGTTTCCAAGGGCGGGCTGAACCAGCTGACGCGCGTCATGGCGCTCGGGCTGGCCCGCCACGGCATCCGGGTCAATGCGATCGGGCCGGGCAGCATCGACACCGAACAGCTCGCCAGCATCATCGGCAACGATGCGGAGGCGCATCGCAAGATTCTGGCGCGCACCCCGCTCGGCCGTCTCGGCCAGCCCGAGGAAATCGCCGAGATCGCGGTCTTCCTTGCCTCGCCCAGCGCCAGCTACATCACCGGGCAGACCATATACGCCGACGGCGGCCGGCTGCCCCTTGCCTACACGGTGCCGCCGCCCGGCTGATCTGCTGCGCAGACCATCGCTGGCATCGCCGGTGATCCGCCCCGCGAGGCTATCCGTCGCAACTCAGAAACGAACGCCTTCAGGAGATGGTGACATGCACTCCCACAACGATGTGGTCGCTGCGATCGAGGCGCGGCTGGGTCCGGGGAAGGTCAGGACGGGCGCCGATATCGACCTGCATCTTGAGGATTTCTGGGGCCGCGCGCGCGGCAGGGCGCTCTGTGCCGTCTTCCCCGAAACCACGGCGGAGGTGGCGGCCGTGCTGGCGTTCTGCCATGCGGAGGGCATCGCCGTCTTTCCGCAGGGCGGCAACACCACCACCTGCATGGGCGCCATCCCGGATGCGGGCGGCCGCTCGATCGTCCTGTGCCTCAGCCGCATGAACCGCATCCTTGCCGTCGATCCGGTCGATGGCTCCCTGACCGCCGAGGCGGGCTGCATCCTGGCCGATATCCAGCGGGCGGCGGCGGAGGTGGACCGGTTCTTCCCCCTCAGCCTTGGCGCCGAGGGAAGCTGCCAGATCGGCGGCAATGTCTCCACCAATGCCGGCGGCACCAGCGTCCTGCGCTACGGCAACACGCGCGACCTCGTGCTCGGCATGGAAGTGGTGCTGCCGGACGGGCGGATCTGGAACGGGCTGCGCACCCTGCGCAAGAACAACACCGGATATGATCTCAAGCACCTGTTCATCGGGGCGGAGGGATCGCTCGGCGTCATCACGGCGGTGTCGCTGAAGCTGTTTCCGAGCCTGCCGGGCCTGACAGCCGTGCTCGTGGCCTTCGACGACATCGCGCATCTGGCATCGATCACCCAGCCTCTGCGCCGGAGGTTCGACACCGCGATCATCGCCATGGAACTGATCTCCGGCAGCGAGTTGCGCATCGCGCGGCGCATCTTCCCGAACCTGCCCTTCCCGCTCGACGAGACCAACCAGTGGTTCCTGCTGGTCGATATCGCCTCGACCGAGCCGGACAGTCTCAATCACGCGCTGGAAGAGGCGCTTGCCGCGCCGCTCGCCGCCGGCCGTCTGAGGGATGTGCTCGCCTCGACCAGCGAGAAGCAGCGGGCGGTGATGTGGCGCCTGCGCCATAGCGTTACCGAGGCGCACAAGAAATACGGCATGGGCATGTCGCACGACATTGCCGTTCCGATCGGCCGGATATCGGACTTCCTTCAGGTCGCGGGCAAGGCGGTCGAGGCCTCGTTCCCTACGGCGGAGATCGCGGTTGTCGGCCATGTCGGCGATGGCAACATCCATTACAACGTGATCTTCGAAAAATCGCGCTGGGATGCCCTGCCCGATCCGGCGCAGACCCGCAGGGACGTCTTCAAGGCGATCTACGACATCGCCGCCGGGATGAACGGCACCTTCAGCGCCGAGCATGGCATCGGAGCGCTGCATGTCGCCGAAATGGAACAGTACAAGCCGGCGGTGGAACTCGACATGATGCGCGGCATCAAGGCGCTGTTCGATCCCGGCAACATCATGAATCCCGGGCGCGTCATCCCGCGCTGAGTGCTGCGCCCACCCCGGCGCGGCTCAGCCGGCGGTGCAGGCGGGCACTGCCAATTTGTATTTGCCGCCCCGTGATTTCAGTGTACGAATTGGATACCTAAATTGATGGCACGCAGCGGCACGGATAGATCGGCATGGTTCTGGCAGACAAGGCTGAGCAACACTGGGTGGTCGGGGTTGATGTCGGCGGCACGTTCACGGATTTTTCAGCCCAGAACCTGACCACCGGGCAATCCGTCATCTACAAGCGGCCATCGACGCCCGACGATCCCTCGCGGGCCGTTCTGCACGGCCTGCGTGAAATGGCCCGCAAGCACGACATCGATGCCGCATCGATCGTGCGGTTTGCCCACGGAACGACGGTGGCCACCAACGCCCTGTTGCAGCGCAAGGGGGCGCGGGTCGCCCTGATCACGACGGCCGGTTTTCGCGACCTGATCGAAATTGGCCGTCAGGTCCGCCCGCATATCTATGACCTCCAGCTCGATGCGCCCCAGCCCCTGGCCGAGCGCGCCCTGCGGTTCGAACTCGACGAGCGGATCGGCCCGGCGGGCGAGATCATCCGCGCTCTGTCCGATCAGGCCATCGAGGCCCTGATCGCAACCGTGAAGACCCGGCCGGAGATCCAGGGGTTCGCCGTCTGCCTGCTGTTTTCCTTCCTCAATCCGGTGCATGAACAGCGCATCGCCGCCGCGCTGCGTGCGGCCTTCCCGGGCGTTTTCGTCTCGGTTTCCAGCGAGGTTCAGCCGGAATTCCGCGAATTCGAACGCTTTTCCACCACGTTGATCAACGCCTTCCTGCAACCCGAGGTCAGCCGCTACATGGACCGGCTGAAGGCCGAGGTCGCGTCGGTGGCGCCGAATGCGGAATTCGGCATCTTCCAGTCCAGCGGCGGGCTGATGTCGGTCGACCGCGCCTCGCAGTTTCCGGTGCGCACGGCGCTCTCCGGTCCGGCGGCGGGCGCGGTCGGCGCGGCGGGTGCGGCGGCGATGTCCGGGGCCGGCGACATCATCACGCTCGACATCGGCGGAACCAGCACCGACGTCTGCCTCATTCAGGATGGCAAGACCGCCATCGCCAGCATGCGCGATATCTCCGGCTTCCGCATCCGGCTGCCGATGGTGGACATCCACACGGTCGGGGCCGGCGGCGGATCGATTGCCAGTCTGGGCGCCGACGGCCTGATGAAGGTCGGCCCCGAGAGCGCCGGAGCGGTGCCCGGACCGGCCTGCTACGGCAAGGGCGGCATCCTGCCCACGGTGTCCGACGCCAACGTCATTCTCGGCCGGCTGCCGATGACGCTGACCGGCGGCGACATGACCATCGATCGCGACCTGGCGGTCAGGGCCGTCGCCCCGCTCGCAGCCCAGCTCGGGCTCAGCGTCGAGCGGGCCGCTCTGGGCATTGTCGGCATCGTCAACTCCAACATCGTCCGCGCCATTCGCGCGGTGACGATCGAGAAGGGCCATGATCCGCGCAAGTTCGGCCTGATGCCCTTCGGCGGCGCCGGCGGGCTGCATGCGGCCGACGTGGCCCGGTCGCTCGGCATCAGGCGCATCATCGTGCCGCACGCGCCCGGCATTCTGTGCGCCGAGGGCCTGATCCTCTCNGACCTTCAGGAGAATTTCATCGCCAGCTTCCGCGCGCGTGTCGCGGCCGACATGGCGGGGGCCGAAACGGTGGTCGCCGGCCTGGCGGCGGCCGGGCGCGGCTGGCTGGCGGCCGAGGGCGACAGGGCGATCGAGACCCGCCTGATCCTGTCGCTCGACATGCGCTACATCGGCCAGAACTACGAGCTGCCGGTCGAGGTTGCCAACGGGCCGGACGATCCGGTCCTGCCCGGTCCCGAAGCGATCGCCTCCGCCTTCTTTGCCGCCTACCTGCGGGCCTACGGCCATTATGACAAGGCGGCGCCGATCGAGATCGTCAACATCAGGCTGCGCGCCGTCGCCCGGCTGCCGCAAAGCCGTTCGGCGGCCAAGGCGCCCGCCGANCTCNGGCCCCCGACCGCNACGGGCGAGGTCTGGTTCCATGACTCGGGGCCGGTTGCCACCCCGATGTACGAGCGCAGCGGCCTGCCTGCGGGCACGAGTCTCNGNGGCCCGGCCATCATCACCCAGCTTGACGCCACGACGGTGGTGCCGCCCGGCGCGACGATCCGCGTCGATCCCGCGCTCAACATGATCATGGAATTTGCCCATGTCTAAGATCGACATCGACCCGATTTCCCTCGAAATCGCCTGGAACGGGCTGAAGTCCATCGCGGACGAGTGCTTCATCAGCATCATGCGCAGCGCCTTCTCGACCAACGTCAAGGAGCGCCACGACCATTCCACGGCCATCGCCGACATTCAGGGCCGGCTGGTGGCGCAGGCCGAAATGGCCCTGCCGATCCATCTCGCCTCGATGAGCGGCCTGATGACCTTCATCCTGAACCGCTTCGGCAACGACATTCACCCCGGCGATGTNTTCATCGCCAACGATCCCCATGCGGCCGGCGGCACCCATCTTCCCGACATCAACATGGCCATGCCGGTGTTCGAGGGNCCGCGCCTGATCGGCTTTGTCGCCAACATCATCCATCATGCCGATGTCGGCGGCGCTGCCGTGGGTTCGATGTCCGGCGGGCTGAACGAGATTTACAAGGAGGGGCTCAGGATCCCGATCATGCGGCTCTATTCGAAGGGCGTGCTCGACGAGGATCTGCTGCACCTTCTGTTGCTCAACATGCGTCTGGCCGATGAGCGCAAGGGCGACCTCAACGCCCAGATCGCGGCCTGCAAGCTGGGCGTGTCGCGGCTGGAGGANATGGTGCGCGAGCACGGCGGCGAGCGGCTGTCGGCGATNTTCTCGGAGATCATCGCCCGCACCGAAATGCGGATGCGCAAGGCCATCGCCTCGCTGCCGGACGGCACNTANTCCTTCACCGACTACATGGACGACGACGGCGCGGGGACGAAGGACATCAAGATCGCGCTCCGGATCGANAAGACGGGCGATCGCATCCTGTTCGATTTCGAGGGCAGCGATCCGCAGGTGCCCGGCAACTTCAACATGGTGTTCAACGCCACCCAGTCCGCCGTCTGCTATGCCCTCAAGGCCCTGCTCGATCCGAACGTGCCCAACAACCACGGCATCTTCAACGCCATCGAGATGAAGGCGCCGCCCGGCTCGTTCGTCAATTGCGTCGCCCCGGCGGCGGTTGCCCTGCGGGCCAACTCCTGTCAGCGGGTCGTCGACTGCGTGCTCGGCGCNCTGGCCAATCAGGTTCCGGCACAGGTCATCGCCGGCGCCAACGGGGCCAACACCAGCGCCGTCTTCGCCGGGATCGANCCGCGCACGCACCGCCTCTACGTCTATCTGGAAACGCTGGGCGGCGGCATGGGCGCCCGCGCCACCCGCGATGGCAAGGATGGTGTCCAGGTCCACATCACCAACACATCCAATCTGCCCATCGAGGCCATCGAGATCGAATATCCCCTGCGCGTCGAGGAATATGCGCTGATCGAGGATACCGGCGGCGCCGGGCGCCATCGCGGCGGCATGGGCATCCGCAGGACCATCCGGCCCGTCGGCCATGTCTGCGAGTTCAACGGCGTCGGCGAGCGCTTTGCCCACAAGCCGTGGGGATTGTTCGGCGGCGAGGACGGGGCGACGGGGCGGTTCTACATCCGCTCCGACGAGGGACAGGTCACCGAACTGGCCTCGAAAGCCTCAGGCATCCGCCTCTATCCCAATTCCGTCGCGGTCATCGAAACGGCCGGCGCCGGCGGCTATGGCCCCCCGTCCGAACGGAGCGCCTCGGCCGTGCAGGAGGACAGGGCTTCCGGCAAGTTTTCCGAGGCGTTCATCCGCCAGCACTACCCGGCACAGGCCTGAACCCTGCCGACCGGCCCTCGAAGCAGAGGCTTCGACGGGCCGGCCTGCGCCACTGGAGCGTCAGCCTCAGGCGGCCTGGTCGGCCAGTTCCGCCAGAGAGGCGAAATGATGGTCCGGCGTTGTCAGCCTGTCGACGGCGATGGTGCCGCCGAATCCGCCCAGACCCTTGCGCCGTTCGATCCAGCAGGTGGTGTAGCCCAGAGCCTTGGCGACGCCGATGTCGTGATACTGGCTTTGCGCCACATGCAGGATCTGGTCGCGCACGAAGCCCGAGCGGCTGATGCGACCGCGGGCAAAGCCGAAGAAATTGGGATCTGGCTTTTCGCACAGGGCATCATCGACGCTGACGGTATCCCAGAACGGGTTCCCCAGGGTGCGGGCGAAATGATCCAGCGCCCAGCGCTGGGCGTTGGTCATGGCGACAAGCCGGTAGCGCAGGGAGAGCCGTTTCAGGGCCTCGACAGAGTCCGGAAAGGCCGGCCAGACCTCGGCCGAATCCCGGAAGCCGCGCGCCAGCGCCG
>Ga0056914_10001835_pt1 | contig 14261 bp, 13 predicted proteins | sample TNRBio252014_DNA_FD_55168 | JGI IMG/M metagenome (GOLD analysis project Ga0056914, IMG submission 55168) | Wastewater treatment Type I Accumulibacter community from EBPR Bioreactor in Madison, WI, USA - TNR Reactor_6/25/2014_ DNA | ecosystem: Engineered > Bioreactor > EBPR > Anaerobic-Aerobic >...
GATTGGTTCGACATCCACGGCATGGTTAGGGTAGGGGAGTTGGAGGTGCCGTTTTTGGCGATTGCCCGCTACATCCGCGAGCAAAACCGCTTTTTCCCGTTGCCCGACGGCCATTTTTTCCTCATCCCGGCGGAATGGATGACGCGCTATCAACACTTGTCGCAGTTTGCCAAAAAAGACGGTGAAGGGCTGCGTTTGGCGAAAAGCCAGTACACCCTTCTGTCGGACCTGGAGTTTCTAGAACCGCCCAAAACGCTCGTGGATGCGCAAGCGCCGGAAGATTTCCGGATTTCGCCGCTGCTGCGCGCGGAATTGCGACCCTACCAAACCGACGGCGTGCGCTGGTTGGTGCAATTGTACCACAACGGCCTGGGCGCTTGCCTTGCCGACGACATGGGGTTGGGTAAAACCCTGCAAACCATCGCTTTATTGCTTTACGCGAAAGCGGAAAAACCAAAAGCCGAAACGGTGCAGGCTTCACAGCTTAACCTGTTCCAACCGGCCTCCGATACCGGGTTTCTCAATCCACTGCACACGCTTATCGTGCTGCCGGCTTCACTGGTGTTCAACTGGCGGCAGGAGTTGGCCAAATTTGCGCCTTCACTAACGGTTTATGAACACACCGGCCCGAAGCGCCACAAAGACATCCGCCTCATTAGCCGCTTCGACGTGGTGCTGACGACCTACCAAACCGCGCTCAAAGATGTGGAATTGCTGCGAAAAATCGAATACACCTACGTGGTGCTCGACGAAAGCCAGTACATCAAAAACCGGGAAAGTAAGGTGTTCAAAGCCCTCAATAATTTAGAATCTGAACATCGGCTTTCGTTGAGCGGCACGCCCATCGAAAACTCTTTGTCGGACCTCTGGTCGCAGATGGAATTTGCCAACCCCGGCCTGTTGGGCAGCTACGGATTTTTTCAGCGCAGCTTCATCACGCCGATTGAAAAAGGGCAGGACGAGGTGCAAAAAGAACTCCTCCGAACCATGGTGCAACCCTACCTCTTGCGCCGCACCAAAGAAGCGGTTGCGCAGGATTTGCCGCCGCTGAGCACCCAACTTTTTTATACCGAAATGACCGAAGCGCAGCGCAAACTCTACGAAAAAGAGAAGTCGGCAGCGCGCAATTTCCTGCTCGAGAACTTCCAGCCGGGTAACGAGCAATACCGGATTATGGTGTTGCAAGCCCTCACCAAACTTCGACAAATGGTGAACCACCCGCGTTTGGTGGTACCGGATTACGACGACGACAGCGGCAAGTTTCGCGACGTGCTGGAGCGATTGGAAGAGGTGCGCAAGGGCGGCCATAAGGTTTTGGTATTCAGCTCTTTTGTGCAGTATTTGCATTTATTCAGGACAGAATTAGAAGCCGCCAACCGCCCATTTGCCTGGTTGACGGGCGAACAAACCTCCCGCGAGCGCGAAGCTGCGGTAAAACAATTCCAGACCGATCCGGCCACGCAGTTTTTTCTGCTCTCCATCAAAGCGGGCGGGGCTGGCCTCAACCTCACCGCCGCCGATTATGTCTTCATCCTCGACCCCTGGTGGAACCCGGCCACCGAATCGCAGGCCATCGCGCGGGCGCACCGCATCGGCCAGGACAAAAATGTGTTCGCCCTCAAATTCATTACCCGCAACAGCATCGAGGAAAAAATTCTGAAACTCCAGGAGCGCAAAGCCCAATTGGCGGAAGATATTGTGGAAAATGCGGGTCGGGTGGCGTTTAGTCGAAGCGATTTGGAGGCGTTGTTGGCGTGACGTACCGCCGAACGCTGTTCGGCGGATTTTTTGTAGATTAGTGATGAAAATTCATTAAAATAAACTTATAAGTTGATTTTCATGAAGATAATCCGTATATTTGAAGTTGTTTCGAATAGTCTTTATTCAGTACAGTATGAGCATGAAGATACTCATGAGTTTCATCGTTTATTTGAAGCCTGGAATGACAGGAATTATTTGGAACAATTTTTTGGTTTGCATGAAGAAGATTTGCAAAGTGGCTATTGGGGAACTATTTCCATAGAAGAAGCCATTTTGAAAACCCGCAAAGACGCTAAAGCGCTGGAACATAAACTCCGGCAAATAGCAGAGCGTGGCAAAACAGAGCGCTTTGAAACGCTCTCAACTTTGTTTAAACCTTTGCATGACAAAACTATCCGGATTGAGGAATATGAAATGAACAAGGCAAAAGGTTTGAATAAGCCAAGTTGGTTGAGAATTTATGCAATTCGATTAGATGCTAATCTTTTCGTTGTTTCTGGAGGTGCGATAAAACTTACCAAAACTATTAACAACAGACCGCACCTAATCCAGGAATTATTGAAATTAGAGCTTACCAAAGCCTATCTTATGGACGATGAACAAGCTGATTTGGAGCTATTTGAACTAATTTAAATAATAAAACCATGTCCTTAGAAAGCATAAAACAGAGACTTTTTACTCAAGCCATTAAAGACAGTAAATGGCTGGAAGAAGCAACCTGGCGAGCAGAAAACGAAGCTTGGCTGGATATTTCGTTTTCCATAGCACTAATGATTGGTAGATGGCTGAGAGCAAATGGAATGACCCAAAAAGAGCTGGCAGAACGATTGGGCTATTCCCCGCAATACGTGAGCAAAATTTTAAAAGGCTCGGAGAATCTTACGCTGGAAACGATTACAAAAATCGAAAAAGTGCTGGGAATCAAACTGATTGAAGTGCCAGGACTGTCACGAAGCGAATCCGAAGAAACCTCATCCGTTGAAGCAGACGTTGATTTACCGCTTGCACTTGCCCAGGAAGATGCTGCGAAGTATGTAACAACGCCATCTGATCATGTACTTTCTTCACCTGAAAATGAGGATTCCGATAATAACCTTGTTGTGTAAAGCTGTAAATGACAACCGTTGTCGGTTGATCGTTGGAATTCGGGGTATGAGAAAAGACGCATTTTTTTGACACACTAAGTGCACTAACGGTTAATAAAACACCTCATTTCTAAGCTTTACGTCTCATAACGAACAACCTACAACAATCAACGAACAACGTTTCGATTCCCAATCTTCAAATCTTCAAATCAGCTAATTTTCAAATTACTTCACCTTCTCCCCCTTCACCTCCACCAGCGAGTCCATCTCAAACCGCGCTTCATAAATCAGTTCCCCTTCAGGCGACCACTTGCGCAGGTAGCCGTGTCGTTTGCCCGCTTTGTAATCCATCACAAACTGCGGCTGTCGGTTTTCGTACCAAAGCGTATCCCCGCCCTCTTTGAAGCCATCTACGTAGTATTGGACTTCTTTAACCTGGCCGCTCGGGAAAAAAAGCGTGGTTTTGCCGATCTGCTTATCGTTTTTAAATAACCGCTCACCTTTGATCTTGCCATCAGGGTAGAAGTCGGTCATTTTGCCTTCTTTTTTGCCGCCGATGTGGGTAAAGCGGCGCTGTATTTCTCCGGTGCCGTAGTAATCAACCTGTTCTTCAGGTTCCGGAGTTTTAGGCGCATTGTTGCAACCTGTCGTTAAAATCAAGCCCAGACAGGCCGCACAAAGAAAAGTACAGTAAGATTTGAGTTGGAAAGTCATATTTATGTTTTTGTCAGTCCAAAAATCTGATTTTTTTCTGACTTAATCTTTCCAATCTGTAATAAACAAATTAGTATCCCGCGTCCCGCCATTGTTGCGGTTGGAGGCAAAAACCAAACGCTTCCCGTCGCGCGAAAACATGGGAAATGCGTCGAAGACTTTATCGAAAGTAATTTGCTCCAGCCCGGTGCCATCAATATTAATTGAAAAAATATTAAACAACCGGCCATCGGGACTGTGGTGATTGGAAGAAAACACAATCTTTTTGCCGGAAGGGTGGAAATAAGGCGCCCAGTTGGCCCGGCCCAGCTTTGTAATCTGGCGGAGGTCGCTGCCATCGGCATTACAAACGTAGATTTCCATATCGGTGGGTTGCACCAAGCCTTTAGATAAGAGGTCTTTATAGGTTTTTATCGCTTCTTCTGTTTTTGGGCGGGAAGCCCGAAAAACCAATTTTTTGCTGTCTGGCGAAAAAAATGCGCCGCCGTCGTAGCCTAAACCGGTGGTGATCTGCTTCACGTCGGTTCCATCGGTATTCATGGTGTAGAGTTCCAGGTCGCCGGAGCGGTCAGAAGTGAATACGATTTTTTTGCCGTCGGGCGAAAGGGTCGCTTCGGCGTCGTAGCCTGGCGAGTTGGTCAGTTGGCGGATGATTTTGCCATTGAGATCCGCTTCAAAAATGTCGAATTCCGGAAACACGGCCCAAACGTATTTGCCATCAATAACGCGGGGCGCCTGCGGGCAATCTTCGCTCGCTAAGTGTGTAGACGCATAAACGATGCTTTTGTCGCCCGGCATGAAGTAGGCGCAGGTCGTGCGGCCATTGCCGGTGCTGACGAGCGGTGGGCGGTTGCCTTCGTATTTTCCACTGATGGGCATATAAAAAATCTGATCGCACAACGCGCCCCAAGCGCGGTTGCTTGCCTGAAAAGAAAGGTATTTGTCGTTGAAGCTGAAATAAGCTTCTGCATTGTCGCCGCCGTTGGTCAGTTGGCGCATGTTTGTGAAATGCTGCTCCTGAGCATAACGCAGCGTATCGCTTGCCGCTGTTGTGGCGTTGTTTGATAATTGGGTGCTCGTTTTACAGGAAACGAAGGCGATGGTAAGCAGGGTAAGGGCAGTCGTGATTTTATACATCTTAAATTTTTGCGGCAAAGGTAAAAAGTGGTTCAGTAAACTTCCTCATTTTAGTGTCATATTCAGCTACTTACCCCGGTGCGCGCTGATCAACTCCTGTTTCAACGCATAGACCCCGCGTTCCAAACCAAAAGCATAAGTATTCCAGTCCACCTCCCGGAACAACGCCTGTTGCGCTAAGCAATGCTTTCGGGTTTCGTGGATGCTTGGAACATCGTAGGCCAAAGCCCCTTTTCGATAAACGGGAACGAGCAAACTTTTGCCCTGCTTTGCCTCAAAATGCACCGATCCGCCTGATTTTTCATGGACAATTTCAAGAGCCTCGCCTTCAAAATTTGCAGCCGTAATGGCATCGGCAAGCGGGTGACCTTCTGCATCAAAAATCCGCACAACATCCTGTATCCCAGGGTTTGATACCTTGATCGGTTGTTCCGACAATTTAATTTTATGCTGCCATTGGCCTGCTGCATCCTGAATAGCGGCCAATTTGTACACACCGCCCAGCGCCGGTTGGTCGTAGGCCGTTACTAAGCGCGTGCCAATGCCCCATACATTAATTTTAGCGCCCTGCCGTTTCAACTCCGCAATCCGGTGTTCGTCCAAATCATCGCTGGCGACAATGGCCACTCCCGGCAGACCAGCTTCGTCGAGCATTTTCCGGGCTGCAATGCTTAAAGCTGCCAGATCTCCGCTGTCCAACCGAATGCCAAGTAGCTCATGGCCGCGTGTTTTGAGCTTTTGGGCACTGGCGATGGCATGTTGTATGCCTTCCAGCGTGTTGTAAGTATCCACCAGAAAAATGCAGTTGTTGGGCATCGCCTGGGCATAGGTATCAAAAGCTTCCGGCTCATTGTCGAAACACATCACCCAACTGTGCGCATGGGTGCCCCTGATGGGAATACCAAAGTGTTTCCCGGCCAGTACATTGCTGGTGGCCATGCAACCGCCGATGTAGGCTGCCCGCGAGGCTGAAAGTCCGCCGTCCATGCCTTGTGCGCGCCGCAGCCCAAATTCCAGTACCGCATCGTCGCCGGCAGCCTGCACAACCCGCGCAGCCTTGGTGGCAATAAGTGTGGAGAAATTGATCAGATTGAGCAGCGCGGTTTCAATGAATTGCGCCTGGAGCAGCGGCCCCCGGATGCGGATCAGGGGTTCATTTGGCAATACCACCGTGCCTTCCGGGATGGCGTCAAGGTCGCAACTGAAACGCAGGCGCTGGAGGTAGTTCAGAAAACTTTCATCGAAAAGCGCCTTGCCGTCGCCCCCTTTCAGACTGCCGAGGTACTGGACGTCGCCGGCAGAGAACCGCAGTGTATTCAGCCAACTGATCGCCCTTTCTAATCCACAGGCAATGGCGTAGGGGTTGCCAAAAGGGTTTTTGCGGTAAAACAGGTGAAAAACAGCAGGCCGTTCTGCAATTCCGGTTTTCCAGTAGCCATTGGCCATTGTAATCTGGTACAAATCAGTGAGTAGCGCGAATGAGGTGTCTTGCATGACGAACACTTAGTTTGATTTTGAAACTAAGGTATGGGCTTTTGCGAAAGCAACCAAATGAAGGCGCGATTTTTTTTGTTTCGCACAACGGGGGACATTCAAAACTTTGGACTTTTCGCTGTAAACGTTGTGCCTTTGTGCCGTTGTGTGAAATTTTGGGATAGCGGGTGTGTATTGGACACACCATGAGCTATTTTAGGCTCACACAACGGCACAACGGGCGGAAGGCATTCGCGAATTCGTATCCTTTGTGTACTTTTGACGTGGATAGTGAGGGTGTCCGTCCTCACACGCCCCTCTCGCATATATCGGACTCTAAAGACAGCTACTATTTAGTATCACTGTGTCTGAGTTTTAGAGTTCGAGAGCAAGGCATGTTTTGCCCCAAAAGCGGGAGTTTACCCGCGTAAATGACCGATTTTGGGGCAAAACATAACGCAGCTATCGGACTATAAAATCAGACACTATTTATATGCAGCAACGCATCAAATCCCTCGCCGAATCCTGGCTAAAAGAAGGAACCGCCATTCGCCGGCATTTGCACCAGCACCCTGAATTGTCTTTTCAGGAAACGGAAACGGCGCGGTTCATTGCCGGTAAACTGGAGGAATATGGCATTCCGTACCAGGGCGGCTGGGCAGGCGGAACGGGGATTGTTGCCCTGATCGAAGGTCGGCCTGCGCCGGGAAAGGTGCTGGCGCTGCGCGCCGATATGGATGCGCTGCCCATCAAAGAAGCGAATGCCGTAGATTATTGCTCGGTGCATGATGGTGTGATGCACGCCTGCGGCCACGACGTACATACCACCTGCCTGCTTGGCGCCGCGTACATTTTGCAGGCTTTGCGCGATGAATGGGAAGGTCAGGTCAAATTGTTGTTCCAACCGGGCGAAGAATTGCTGCCGGGCGGCGCATCCCTCCTGATCAAAGAAGGGGCATTGGAAAAGCCGGCGCCCGCCGCTATTTTCGGGCAACACGTAGAGCCCCCATTGGAAGCAGGCAAAGTTGGCTTTCACGCAGGCCGCTACATGGCTTCCGCCGATGAAATTTACCTCACCATTCACGGCAAAGGCGGCCACGGCGCAATGCCACACCAGTGCGTGGATCCAATTCTGATTGCCGCGCATTTGCTAACGGGTTTACAGCAGGTCATCAGCCGAAATACCAACCCATTTTTGCCGGCGGTGCTGACGTTTGGGCATATTGCTTCCGAAGGTGGTGCAACTAACATCATCCCAGACATCGTAAAAATTAAGGGCACGTTTCGGACTTTGGACGAAACCTGGCGATTTGAAGTGCACGAGCGCATCCGGAAAATGGCGCACCAACTCGTGGAAAGCATGGGCGGCCATTGCGAGTGCCGGATTGAAGTCGGTTATCCGGTGCTTGTCAACGACAACGCACTCACCCTGCGCGCCCGGCAACACGCCGAAACTTACCTCGGCGCTGACAAGGTAGTGGACATGCCGCAGCGCCTGACTTCCGAAGATTTTGCTTTCTATTCGCAGGTGATGCCAGCCTGTTTTTACCGCCTCGGCGTTCGCAAACCTGGCAGTGAAGCGGTTTTTCCGGTGCATACCAATACCTTTGATGTAGACGAAAGTTGCCTGGAAACCGGCGCGGGGTTGATGGCGTGGATGGCGGTAAGGGAGTTGGGATAATTTTTGATGCGGCAGGGCAGAGCCCTGAAAATAATGGGCACGAGGCGGAGCCATCGCGCCAGCGAGAGGTAACAATTGCACAGGTACATGTCCCCATAGCACTTTCTGAAAGCAACCTTGCGATCCGTTCCATGACCAAAAAAGTAGAGCCAGCCGGGTGGCTTTATTTTAAAGATGAAGCTGCCATATCACCTTACCAGTTATTTACCGAATATAAGGCCGATATGGGTTTAAGTTCGAACGATACGATGATCCTGACAAAATCGGCTGTCTGTTCTTTGGGATTACGATGAAGTCGTAACGGTAGAAGTAGTCAATTTAACAGGGCATGTACTAATGAAGGTTGTGCCTGAATCCGGACTACTCGAACTGAGCATTAGCCATCTGCCACCTGGTATGTACTACCTCCGGGTGAACGGAATTTTTGGTGCCCAAGCAGTACCTTTTGTTAAACAATAATTGCTTAATCCTGGCGGGAAGAAGAACTCGTTTCTTCTTCCCGTTTTAATATAATATATCCATGAATAAGCTATTCATCTCCACGCTACTTTTTCTGGCGTTTCATCTTCATCAAGGTTTTTCACAAAGTTTAAAACCCAATTACCCCAAAAACACTATCCAAATTGGAAAAACAGGGTATTATTTTGACAAGGAAAATCCTTTTGGTTTTGGAATCCGTTATTTTCCTCATATTGGATATACTCGAAACATTACACCAAAAATTGGATTGAAGGCCAGCATAGATAGTTATCTGGATTGTTATGCATGTGATAAAACTCCAAGGTGGCCGCGCCCTGTCTTCGAAGTTCAAACCAGAACCTTCACCATCCTACAATTTAATTTTTTGTATGAACTTTCAATAAGCGAAAGGTTGAGCTTCATCCCGACCATTGGGTTGGGTTACCGGTGGGGATATCCAGGAGAACTATGGATTAAAAGATATGTTTTTCATCCCTTGTGGTTAGAAGCTTTCGGTGGTGGCAAATCCTTCCACGAGTGGGGCGCAGGCGGTGCATTCGAAGTCAAATACAAGTTTTACAAGCAGTTTTCGCTGTCTGCTAAAGGCGAATATTTTAGGTTTCCGGTTCGGCCAAAGCAGCATTGGGGAGCGGGGGTGTATTTGGGGTATGATTTTTAAGAGCTTGTTGAATCTACCCTCGTATTAAAAATTAGGCTCCCCGAAAAGTAAGACACCTTCCGGGAAGCCCGTGCGATTGTATGGTAAATTTTACTTGAATTTTGTGGCCAAATCAGGGCAGAGCCCTGCAAATAGGAGACGCGAGGCGGAGCTTCGACTTCGCTCAGCTACCGGCATCGCGCCAACGGCCATTTGGTCTGGTGTCTGCTCTTTAGAGTTCGAGAGCAAGGCACGCGAAGACCCCGAAAACGGGAGTTTACTCACGTAAATGACTGTTTTCGGGGTCAAGCGTAACGCAGCTATCGGACTATAAAGACAGACACTATTTAAACTGATCAATCAACGCCTTCTTCATCTGCTCAAACTCCTCCTCGCTGAGAATACCCTGGTTGCGCAAGTCGGCCAATTCCCGCAGGCGATCGAGGGTACTTCCGGCTGCTGCTGTTGCGCCTTCAGCCGGTGGGGGAGGGGGAGGTGGCGCTGATGCAGGATTTTCAGCTTGTTCCTTGCGCAGTTGTTCCGCTACTTTTTTGCCTTTTTCAAACTTCTCGTTGTAGTATTTTTTCAGGCGCTCGGTATCGAAATCGAGAAAAGTGCCACCATTCGAGAAGTGCTGTTTGAACACTTCCCCCAGCGCATACGTGGAGGCGCCGTTGAAAATGGACACGGTGACGCCGCCAATGACGGTACCGATACCAGGCAGCAGTTTGATCAAACTGCGGGCGCCTGCGCGGGCCAGCGTAGAACTGGTGAGGGCCGTTACAATGGCTTTGCCCTGCGTTTCTGAAAAACTAAGGCCGTAAACCCGCGACAATTGCCGCACCATATCGAGTTGGATGGCGCTTACCGCAAAAATGTCTGCGACAGGAACAACAATAACAAAACTGGCGCCCATAGACCAGAGCACGTGATTGCGGATAACGGTCTCCGCGTGTTTGCCACGCTCGTCTCCACCGGTGTTATTCTCCATGAATTGTTCTTTTAATTTTTTTGTGGCATATCGCCGGATGGTGTCCTTCATGTGTTCAGGATGATTTTGAATACAGGTTCAATATTAAGCCTTTTTGGCTACATCCGGCAAGCTTTTTTCGACAAACCGACAGGAATATCCAACCCAATCCATAGAATGTTTGCGACTTGGCGTAACTTGGCGCAGACTTAAAGCGGGATGTGATTACGTTACCATTACGTGTCGGACACTTTGGAAGTGTCCGACACGTAATGGTAACGTAATCACATCCCGTCCTAAGCCAACAAAAACAAAAACAGCGACTTGTGAGCACACTCATCAATGCAACCATACAATCCTACAAAGCGAAAATTGAAGAACTCGTCAAAGACCTCCACGGCCTGACGATTCGCATCGGACACGAAGAACTGGCGCAAACGGTCAGCGACCTGCGCAACCGCATCCATGAACCGTTCATGTTTGTGATTGTGGGCGAGGTGAAATCGGGCAAAAGCAGCTTCATCAATGCCTTGCTGGCAACCGGACGCGAGATCACCAAAGTGGCGCCGCAACCGATGACCGACACGATCCAGCAAATCCTGTACGGCGAGGAAGAGCAGACCATTGTCGTCAATCCACACCTCAAAAAAATCATCCTGCCGGTGGAAATCCTGCGCGAAATTGCCATCGTGGATACGCCCGGCACCAATACCATCATCGCGCACCATCAGGAAATTACAGAGAGTTTTATCCCCGCGTCCGACCTCATTGTGTTTGTATTTGAAGCTAAAAACCCTTACCGGCAATCGGCCTGGGAGTTTTTCGATTTCATCCATGCCGACTGGCTCAAAAAAGTCATTTTTGTATTGCAACAAAAAGACCTGATGTCGCCCGAAGACTTAGTGGTAAACTTAGACGGCGTGCGGGAATACGCTCAGAAAAAAGGCATTGCAGCGCCGCATATTTTTGCCGTTTCCGCGAAAGCGGAGCAGGAAGGCGATCTGGAAGCGGGGGGATTCCTGCCCCTTCGTGAGTACATCCACCAAAACATCACCGGCGGGCAAGCGCCTTTCCTGAAACTGATTAACAACGTTTCGACCTCGCGCAACATCGGTGACCGGATCGCCAAAGGATTGGCCGACCGGAAAACACAGTGGGAAGCCGATACCGTTTTCCGCGAGGATATCCACCTCACCCTCATCGAACACGAAAACCGCGCGTTCAAGCAAGTCAACATGCTGGTGGAAAACCTGCTGGCTGGCTACGACCGCATCACGCGGCAAAAAGGAGAGGAATTAAATGAGGGCTTGTCGTTTTTTTCTTTGCTGAAACGCTCTTTTACGGCAATTTTCAGCCGGAGCACTTCGGTGAAGGAATGGCTGAATGATTTGGCCGCGAGCTTAGAACGGGAGTTGAACGACGAGTTGCGCGAAAAACTGACGGGCAGCGTGGAAGACCTCGCTGACAGCATTCAGCAAATGGCCAAAGTAGTGGATTTGAAAATCCGAAACAGCCGCACCATCCTGCGCGACGACCATGATCTTTTCAGCGATATTGCCGAAAAACGAATCAACGTATTGCGCGAATTGCAGGACGCTTTCGCGCAATTCATCAACTCGGCGGATAATTTTGCCGACACCAATTTATTTCCCGACAAAAGCAGTATTTCACCTAATATTGCCACCGGTAGCGGCTTGGCGGTCGTTGGACTGATCCTCAGCGCGGTGACCAGCGGTGCGGTGTTCGATATTACGGGAGGGGTGCTCACCGCCATCGGCCTGATTTTCGCAGGCGCAACGGCCAGCGTAAAACGCCGCAAAGTCATCGGGGGTTATGAAACGGAGGTGACCAAAGGCCGTAACCGCATCGAATTGGACGTGACTGAAAAGCTCAGGGCTTATATCAGTCACCTGAAAAACAAAATCGAAGCCAATTTCTGGCGTTTCGACAGCCTGCTGGAACAGGAAGCTGCAGCCATCGCCGGTATCGAAAAAGATTATACTGCGATTGCGGAACGCATGACGCAGTTAGAGCAAGAGTTGAGCCGTAAAGGATAAGAGGCAAGTTTGCAAATAGGCAAGTTTGCAAATTTGCCCATTTGCCAACTTGCTTCTCGCCCCTTCCTAAACCAACATTATCATCAAAACAAAACACAAACATGGGTATGTTAAGCGTTGTGACCGGGATTGTTTTCGTCCTGCTTTTACTGAGCCTTCTGGCTACGACTGTGATGGAATTATTGGCCGCCACCCTGAGCCTGCGTGGAAAAAATCTGGAAGAAGCGCTGCGCAACATGCTGGCAGGCACCGATGTAGACGAAAAAATTCTGAAAGCGTTCAAAAACAATTCTTTGTTCCGGCAACTGTCGGCGCGCTACGGCAAAAGCCGGGAAAACCCGTCCTACCTGAGCGCTGATTCTTTCCAAAGCATCTTGTTTGAGGTGCTGTTTGAGGGCGCCGATTTCAGCAAAATTGAAAAGAAGATTGACGAATTGCCCGACGAAGACCTGAAAAATGTGCTGCGGCAATTCCTGAATGAAGCAGAAGGCAACGCTGATGTTTTTCGCGAACGGGTCAAATCCTGGTATAACAATGTGATGGACCGCGCATCCGGTTGGTACAAGCGCTCTACACAAAAAATCCTCATCGGGGTGGGTTTGACCATTGCGGTTTTATTCAATGCCGACACCTTAGCCATTTACGAACGCTTAGAATCCGACCCTGCTGCCTTACAAGAGGTAGTCGCATTAGCCGATGAATTCGTGGCCAAAAACGACAGCCTCGTACAACAACAGGTAGATCCCGAGTTTCAGGAAACCTACGACCGGCTCAAATCTTTTGTCAATACCGAAATTTCGAGCATCAAATCGCCGCTGGGTTTAGGATGGAAAAATATAGAAGTCAGTTCAATGAGTGGCTATGACTGGCTGACTAAAGTTCTGGGCTGGATCGTGACAGCAATGGCGGTTTCACTCGGTGCACCGTTCTGGTTTGATTTGTTGCGCAAAATTGTGAATTTGCGGAGTTCGGGGAATAAGCCGAGCGAGTAGGCGGTTTTTAATAAAAAAGGCATAACTTAGTCCTTTAAAAACCATAGTCATGACGGCTCTTGAATTGAAAAACAATCTTCACCGCATGGTGGTAGAAACAGATGATGTGGAAGTTTTAGAGCAAATTTCCATGTTGTTTGCTGCGCTGAGAGACGAAAAGGATGCTGGAACAGGAGTCAGCGAAGCCGAAAATGTTCAGATTCTGAAAGGTCTTGAAGATTTGCGCAATGGACGTGTAAAATCTCATGAAGAGGTTCGCGCGAAGGTTCGGGCAATATTGAATCAGCTTTAATTCCAATGTCAGCTACAATAATTCGCTGGACTGATTCTGCAGAGGAGGCTTATTTAGCATTTTTGCAGTCAGCCTATAATTATTCGAGTAATACTGCTTTGCATCTGGATGAGCAACTGGATGCTTTGTTAGAACGTCTCAAATTATTTAAACACCATTGCCCTCCGTTGGAAAATCACAAGCATCTTAGGCGTTGCATGGTCGCTCATCATATAGCCTTGGTGTATGATGTCTCTGGCAATGAAATCATCATCATTTCGGTGTTCGATACAAGAAGCAAACACCCGTTTGGCTAATCTCCTAGTTGCTCTAAGAGCCAGTTCCGGTCTGTGAGTTGCGGCGCTTTTTTGATTTTTTCCGCCAGCGCCTTCTTCCGCTCTTTATCCGCACTGTAAATCTTTTGCAAAATGGCGGTAAAGTTGAGGTACGCTAATTTTATTTCTTTGGAAATGAGTTTGTTGCGTCTCAGATAGATATTAAAACTCGACAAAAGAGAAAGGAAAGCTTCCGTTTCTGAAGTCTCGTAATAGATTTTGATCAACATCGTTTTAGCGCCGAGGCTGTAATGAATATCCGTAAAATCAACCTGATTCAGGTGGAAAAGCGCACTGCGGTAGTCCTTTTTGTGGTAAAAAAGATCGGCTAAGTTGAAGTGAAACGCATCTTCGCGCTGGTCGCCGGGCAGTTTAAAGCTGTAATCTGTAATGAAACGCTCCACCCACTCAAAGCGGCGCAACCCTAAGCCCANCTTNACCATATTTTTATACGTCCACGGCGAAATGAGGCCGTCTTCCAGCAACACGCCTTTTTGCAGGCCGCGATCGTATAATTCTACNAAATCTTCAGCATATTCTTTCCCGCCCTGCCGGAATTTATTGATGCAAAAATTGATGGCGAAATAAAACAGGTCTTTCACCTCCGCTTTGGTAAAATGCTGATCGGAGTCGTATACTAATTCCTTTAGCTTCTGAAAATGATCGCT
>Ga0056914_10001862_pt1 | contig 14120 bp, 12 predicted proteins | sample TNRBio252014_DNA_FD_55168 | JGI IMG/M metagenome (GOLD analysis project Ga0056914, IMG submission 55168) | Wastewater treatment Type I Accumulibacter community from EBPR Bioreactor in Madison, WI, USA - TNR Reactor_6/25/2014_ DNA | ecosystem: Engineered > Bioreactor > EBPR > Anaerobic-Aerobic >...
CGGCGCGCGGCGCTTCGCCCGTGGCGCTGACGGCAAAGCCGAACAGGCTGCGCGCCAGCACCAGCGCCGCCACGACCACCACCACCAGCGCCAGCACCACGCCCCAGTGCAGCTTCAGCCCCTCGGCAATCGGGCCGAGTGTCGCCGCCGCGTCGAAATTCACCGATTTCGGAAAATTGTAGGCCTTCGGATCGCGCCACGGCCCGCGCACCAGATAGTCGAGCAGCAGTTCGGCCACATAGACCAGCATCAGCGAGGACAGGATTTCCGAAATGCCGAACCGGTTGCGCAGCAGCGCCGGCAGCGCGCCATAGGCAACCCCGGCCAGCACGCCCGCCGCCAGCATCGCCGGCAGGATCCACGGCGCGCCCATGCCGTGCGTGGCGATGGCCACCGCGCCCCCGGCCATGCCGCCGATCACATATTGCCCCTCGGCGCCGATGTTCCAGCGGTTGGCGCGGATGGCGAAGATCAGCCCGATGGCGATCAGCGTCAGCGGCGTCGCCTTGAGGATCACCTCCTGTACCCCCCAACTGGAGGTCAGCGGCTCGACGATATAAACCTCCGCCGCGATCTTCAGCGACTTGCCCATCGCCGCCAGCACGCTGCCGGCCACGATCAGCGCCACCAGAAAGGCGACAAGCGGCGTCAGCACCTGGCGAAGCCGGCTGACCGAGCGACGGGGAGCGAGCGCCAGCGCCATCAGGCCGCCTCCCCCCTGCCGTCGTGATGCTGCGTCATCAGCATGCCCACCGCGTCGCGATCGGTCATCCGCGTCGGCACAGGCGGGTGCATCCGCCCGCCGGTCAGCACGGCGATGCGGTCGGAGATTTCGAAGGCCTCGTCCAGATCCTGCGTGATGACCAGCACCGCCGCCCCTTCCGCCGACAGGTCGACCAGCGTCTGGCGGATCAGTGCCGCCGCGCGCGCATCCACACCCCAGGTCGGCTGGTCGACCACCAGCAGCTTCGGCTTGCGCTCGATCTCGCGGCCGACGATGTATTTTTGCAGATTGCCGCCCGAGAGCTGGGCGGCGCGCGGGTCCTCGCCCGGGCCGCGCACGTCGAAGCGGCGGATGATCGTCTGCACCGCCTGTTTCAGCCGGCGCAGGTTGAGCGCCAGCCGGCCCACCTTCTCGGTGTCATGCCAGCTCAAAACCAGATTTTCGCTCAGCGTCCGCTGGGGCAGCGTGGCATGGCCGAGCCGCGCCTCGGGCACATAGGCGGCGCCCAGCCGCCGCCGCTCGCCGATGGAACTGCCGGTGACGATCCTGCCGGCAATGCGGATGCGCCCGCGCCGCACCACGCCGCCCTCCCCCGAGAGAACGGAAAAGAACTCGCTCTGGCCGTTGCCCGCCACCCCGGCGATGGCGACCACCTCGCCGGCCTGCACCGTCAGGTTGACATCGCTGAGCGGCATGCCGTGCACCACGTCGGGCAGCACGGTCAGGTTCTCCACCTCCAGCAAGGCTTCGCCGCGCTCATGCCGGGGCGGCGGACGCACATCGCTCACCCCCTCGCCCACCATCAGACTGGCCAGCGAACGCGCCGTCTCGACGCGCGGATCGGCGGTGCCGACCACCTTGCCACCGCGCAGGATGGTGGCGGCCGAGCAGATGCGCCGCACCTCCTCCAGCTTGTGGGAAATGAACAGGATGCCGGCGCCGTGGCTGGCGAGCCGTTCGAGCGAGGCAAACAGGCTTTCCGCCTCCTGCGGAGTCAAAACCGAGGTCGGCTCGTCAAGGATGATCAGGCGCGGATCCTGCAACAGACAGCGGCAGATCTCGATGCGCTGGCGTTCCCCCGCGCTCAGCGTCCAGACCGGGCGCTTCACCTCGATGTCGAGGCCGTAGATGCGCGACACCTCGGCAACGCGCGCCGCCAGCGCCGCATCGGCCCGCGCACCGGCGGTGCCGAGCGCGATGTTCTCCAGCACCGTCAGTTCCTCGAACAGCGAGAAGTGCTGGAACACCATGCCGATGCCCAGCGCCCGTGCCTGCTCGGGATCGGCCAGATGCACCGCACGGCCGCGCACCTCGATGCTGCCGGCGTCGGGCGCCAGCAGGCCATAGAGGCACTTGACCAGCGTCGACTTGCCGGCGCCGTTCTCGCCGAGCAGCGCATGGATTTCCCCCGCCGCGACGCTGAAGTCGATGCCGTCGTTGGCGACCAGGCTGCCGAAGCGCTTGGTCAGCCCACGGCAGCGGATCAGGGGGATGGCGGGGTCGGACACGGGGGTGCGTCAGGGCGTGAAGATGATCGACCCGGTCGTCTCGCGCCCTTCCAGCGCCCGGTGTGCCGCCGCCGCCTCGGCCAGCGGGTAGCGCCCGGTCACCGGAATGGCGACATCGCCCTTGCGCACCGCCGCGAACAGCCGCGCCGCCATGCTCTCCAGTGTCGGCCGGTCGGCAAGGAAGGTGAACAGCGTCGGCCGCGTGGCGAAGAGCGAGCCCTTCTTGGCCAGAAGGCCGATGTCGAAGGCGGCGATCGGTCCGGAGGCCGAGCCGAAGGAGACGAAGGTGCCGAACGGGCGCAGGCAGTCGAGCGCCGCCGGGAAAGTCGCCGCGCCAACCCCGTCATAGACGACATGGCAGAGCTTGCCGCCGGTGATCTCCTTCACCTTCGCGGCGAAATCCTCGCTGCGATACAGAATGGTGTGGTGGGCGCCGTGCTGGCGGGCCAGTTCCGCCTTGTCGGCCGAACCAACCGTGCCGATCACGGTGGCGCCGAGCCTGTTGGCCCACTGGCAGAGGATCAGCCCGACGCCGCCGGCCGCCGCCTGCACCAGGATGGTGTCGCCCGGCTTCACCGGATAGGAGCGGAACAGCAGGTATTCCGCCGTCATGCCCTTCAGCATCATGCCCGCAGCGGTCTCGTAGGAGATGTCGTCGGGCAGNTTGACCAGAAAATGCGCCGGCACGTTGCGCTCGGCGGCGTAGGAGCCGGGCGTTGCGACATAGGCAACCCGGTCGCCGGGGGCAAAGCCGCTGACGCCGGCGCCGACCGCCACAACCTCGCCCGCGCCTTCCGAGCCGGGCGTGAACGGCATCGAGGCGGCCGGATACAGGCCGGAGCGGAAATACACGTCGATGTAGTTGAGGCCCATCGCATGGTGGCGGACCCTGACCTCACCGGCGCCGGGCGGAGCCAGTTCGATATCCTCCAGGACCATCTGGTCCGGTCCGCCGCATTTATGAACCCGAATTGCCTTGACCATGCCCGGCCTCCCTTTTCAGCGGCCAGCATAGCGCGCACTCTTGCACCGATGCCAGAGGGCTGCGGGCACTCTCCACGGATTTTGATGGCAGCGGGCGATTTGCCTCAGCCGGTGCCTTCCGATTCGCTGTCGGTGCCCTGCTGGGGCACGGGATTGCGCCGACCGCGATTCTTGGCGGCGCGCAGGTTGAGCATTTCCACCAGCACCGAGAAGGCCATGGCGCCNTAGATGATCTTGCGGTCGATCTCCTGATGCACACTTTCGGCAAGCAGCGNCACGCCGATCAGCACCAGGAAGGCGAGGGCCAGCATCTTGGCGGTGGGGTGGCGGTGCACGAAGGCCGAGACCGGACCGGCGGCGACATACATCACGATCATCGACAGGACGACGGCGATGACCATGATCGAGACATCGCGTGCCATGCCGATGGCGGTGACCATCGAATCGATCGAAAAGACCAGATCGATGACGGCGATCTGCATCATGGCGGCGGCAAAACTGGCCGGCTTGGCGGCNCCGGCGCCATTNGCGTCGGGGCCCCCCTCCATTTCCATGTGCATCTCGTGCGTCGCCTTGACCACGAGGAACAGGCCGCCGACGAACAGGATGATGTCGCGCCAGGAGACGCCATGCGTGCCGATCGTCATCACCGGCTGTGTCAGTTTCAGCAGCGAGGTGAGCGCGAACAGCAACAGCACGCGCATGACCAGCGCCAGGATCAGGCCGAGTTTGCGGGCCCGCTCCGCCGTCTCCCGGGGCAGGCGCGAGACCAGCACGGAGATGAAGACGATGTTGTCGATGCCGAGGATGACCTCCATCGCGGTGAGCGCGGCCAGTGCGGCCAGCCCCTCGACAGAAAAAATCGCGTCCAGCATCGAGGTCTCCTCTGTTGGGTTGCATCAACGCGCGTTGCGGCGCAGATGCGTTAAGTGGGGCGATGGGTCGGGTCGGCAAGGCTTAACCGAAGGATGAAATCGATGACAGGAAAATCGGTGCGCCATGATGTCGTCGTGGCCGGCGGCGGCGCGGTGGGGCTCGGCGTGGCGCTCGGACTGGCACGGCGGGGCATCTCGGTGTTTCTGGCCGGCGCCGCAACCAGCGTGCGCGACGACGGGCGCACGGCGGCGCTGATGCAGCCCTCGGTGGCCTTTCTCGACGATCTGGGCATCGCCAGCCGCCTTGCGGACCGGGCCTGGCCGCTGGCCGCGATCCGGCTGATCGACGCCACCGGCGCGCTGGTGCCGTCGCCCACCGTCACCTTCCGGGCCAGCGAGATCGGTCACGACTGGTTCGCGCTCAACTATGCCAACGCCGATCTGGTCCGCACCATGACCGCCGCGCTTGGCGAGGAAAAGAACGCCACGCTTGATCCGGCGCTGGTTTCCGGCGCGGATTTCGGCCCGGACGGCGTTGCCGTCCACCTCGCCGATGGCCGCACGGTCGAAGCGGCGCTGCTGGTTGCTGCCGACGGGGCACGCTCGCCCCTGCGCGCTGCCGCCGGCATCGGCACGCGCGACTGGGCCTACGATCAGGTGGCGCTGACCTTCCATGTCACGCATACCCGGGACCACGAGGACATCTCGACCGAGTTCCACACCCGGTCGGGGCCGCTGACCTATGTGCCCTTCGGCCATTACAAGTCGAGCGTCGTCTGGCTGGTCAGCCAGGCCGAGGCGGAGGCGCTCAAGAGCCTGTCGCCCCAGCAGCTTGTCATCGCCTGCCAGCGCCGCAGCTCCAGCCTGCTGGGCGACCTGACCATCGCCGGGCCGACCGGCAGCGTGCCGATGCGCGGGCTGATCGCCACCACGGCGACGGCGCCGCGCCTGATGCTGGCCGGCGAGGCGCTGCATGTCTTCCCCCCCGTCGGGGCGCAGGGCATGAACCTCGGCTTTCGCGATGCCGGCGGCATTGTCGCGGCGGTGTCGGCCGCGCTGGCACGCGGTGAGGACCCGGGCGGCGCGGCGGCCCTGGCCGAGTATGAGCGCGGCCGCAAGCTGGATGCGACCTCGCGCACGCTCGGCGTCGATCTGCTCAACCGCTCGCTGATTTCGGGCCTCCTGCCGCTCGACCTGATCCGCTGTGCCGGGCTGACGGCTGCCGCAACCCTCCCGCCGCTGCGGCGCATGCTGATGCGCGCCGGCATGGGCGAGATGCCGTTCGCCGGGCGCGGAGGCTGAGGTTCAGCGCCCGAACAGGGGATAGGGCAAGGTCTGGGTGGTGATCAGATAGAGCACCCAGGTCACCGAGACGATCGAGATCAGCGTGCCGAGCAGCAGCGCCGTCGAGGCCTGCTCGATGTAGGTGTTGTATTGCCGCGCCACGATGAAGACGTTGAGCGCCGGCGGCAGCGCAGCCATCAGCACCGCCGTATAGACCCAGTCGCGCTCGAACCCGCCGATGAACGAGAGCAGCACCAGGATCAGCACCGGGTGGATCGCCATCTTGACGAAGAGGTGGATGGGGATCTCCTTCGGCACCCGCCCGACCGGGCGCAGGGCCACCGTCACCCCCAGCGCGAACAGCGCCACGGGCGCGGCCGAGCCGTAGAGCAGGTTGATTATCCGGTCGATCGCCGCCGGCGGCTTCAGCTGGAAATAGGCGGCGATGACGGCAATGATCGTGGCAACGTTGAACGGATGGGTGACGATGCGCCAGAGCACCATCTTCACCGTCTTCATCACGTCCAGCTTCTCGGTGCCGCCCAGCGACATCAAGAACGGGATCAGCGTGAACAGAAGGATGTTGTCGAAGACGAAGATCAGCGCCGTCGGCGCGGCAGCCTGCGCCCCGATCGCCGCCAGCGTCAGCGGCGGGCCCATGTAGCCGATGTTGGAATAGGCGCCGAGCACGGCCTGTGCCGTCGCCGGCTTCATCTCGCCCTTGCTGGCCCACAGCCCGACCAGCAGCGACAGCACGAAGGCGATGTAGGTCGACAGCGTCGTGCCGATGATGAACCACCAGTTCTGCAACTGCTCGAACGGGGTATTGACCACCAGCTTGAAGAACAGCGGCGGCAGCGCGCAATAGACGATGTAGAAATTCATCCACGCCAACCCGCTCTCGGGCAGGCGCATCATCTTGCCGCACAGGAAACCGAGCACGATCAGCCCGAAGAACGGCAGGGCGAGGTTGATGACGTCGATCATGCGGGACTTGGGACCGTTGGCGAGGCGGCCGCCCGGGCCGCGCAAACCCGTCCGGTATCAGCCAACGCCGCGAGGGTCCACCCGTAAACGCTGACACAAGGTGGATATTTTCGCGCGCCGCGCGGCATGCTAGGAAGGGCGTCGGCTTCCCTCGCGCTGCGGCGCGGCGGAGCCCAGAGGTGGGACCCGACGGCAATGACCATCAACCAGGCAAAATTCAGGATCGGCGACGTCGTGCGCCATCGCCTCTACCCGTTCCGGGGCGTGGTGTTCGATATCGATCCGGTGTTCGCCAACACCGAGGAATGGTGGGAGTCGATCCCCAAGGACATCCGTCCACGGCGCGACCAGCCCTTCTATCATCTCTACGCCGAGAACGACGAAACCGAATACGTCGCCTATGTCTCGGAGCAGAATCTGGTGCCCGACACCTCGGGCGAGCCGCTGCGCCATCCGCAGATCAGCGAGTCCTTCGTCACGGCGCGCGATGGCAGCCTGCGCATGAAGAACCTTCAGGTCAACTGACCGCGCACCGGCAAGATCACAAACACAAGACCACACACAAAAGCCCGGCCATGAGCCGGGCTTTGTCGTCGCTGCGTCANGGCCCGCCGCGGGGCGGGCCAGAGGCGCTTACTGCTTGGGCGCGGCCGGGGCGGCAGGCGCCGCCGGAGCGGGGGCCGGAGCGGCAGGGGCGGCGCCCTGCTGCTTGCGCATGTCCTCGGCGCGCTTCTTGAGTTCTTCCTCAAGCTTCTTGCGCTGCTCTTCCAGCACCTTGGGGTCGATCGGCGGGCCGTCATACCCCTTGGCGAAATCGGTCAGCGGCATCAGGAACGAGACTTCGTTGTTGAGCTGGTTCTGCGCCATGATCTTGAGGTTGGTGCCCTTCTTCATCTGGGTGATGAAGGCGTCGTTCACCTCGACCTCGGCAAAGCAGCCGTTGGGGAAGCAGATCTGGAACTTGCCGTTCATCGGCTGGCCGTTGTCCACCGAGAAGCGCACGCCCGGCTGGAGCATGAAGGTCAGCGGCATCAGCATGCGCACGAACTTCTTGGGGTCGTTCTGCACGTCATAGATGGCGGCGGCGATGATCGGCTGGTTCGACTGCGTTTCGAGGAAGTCGCGGGTCGTGTAGCAGACGGTCTTCTTGGCGGCCTGATCCTCGCCGCACACCTTGGTCCACTCCTGCGAGGGATCGGCCTTGAGGTTGACGACCACCGGGCCCTGCGGCGCCTGGGCCGGGGCAGCGGCGGGGGCGGCCGGCTGGGCCTGCGCCGGCTTGGCGGGCTGGGCCGCCGGCCTGGCGCCCTGGGCGAACGCCCCGGTTGTCGCCAGCGCGAGGCCACCGGCAATCAGCGCGAGGCTCGAAAGCATCGCACGCTGGCTGTAGCGGGTCATGGGTCGTCCTTTCGATTCGAAATCTCTTTGGCCAATTGCTGCCGCTTCTAATCGCCGTTTCGGGCAAGTTCAAGCCGTACCCAAGGCGAAGCGCTGCATTCGGCCCGAGGCCAACTGGGCGCCGATTGCGGCGGCAGCGTGGCGCGACCCTAACCCTTGAGGAAATTCACGTTTCGCGGCGCCGAGGACGGGCGGCGGCGGCGGGCGGCGCGACGTGCTAGGCTCGGTGGCTGAAATGATGATTCGAACCATGACAGACCCCTTGTGCCGGCGGCATCCGGGCGGCAGGTGGCGGGCGGTGCGCGCCATGCTCGCCGGCCTGCTGGCGCTTGCCTGTGCCGCGCTGCCGGCGCTGGCCGAGGACGCCGCGCCGACGCCGCGCCATGCCATCGCCATGTACGGCGAACCGGCCCTGCCGGCCGGTTTTGCCCACCTGCCCTATGCCAACCCCGCCGCGCCGAGGGGCGGGCGGCTCAATCTGGGCTATCAGGGCTCGTTCGACAGCCTCAACCCCTATGCCGTGCGCGGCAACGCCCCGCCGGCGCTCAGCCCCTATGTCGTGCAGCCGCTGATGTTCCGCTCGCAGGACGAGCCGTTCACGCTCTACCCGCTGCTGGCCCAGAGCATCACCACGCCCGGGGACCGCAGCTGGGTGAGCTTCCAGCTCGACGCGCGGGCCAGGTTCTCCGACGGCAGGCCGGTGACGGCGGCCGATGTGCTGTTCTCGTGGGACCTGCTCAAGCGCAAGGGCCGGCCTTACCATCGCGGCTATTATGGCAAGGTGGTCAAGGCCGAGGCGCCCGACGCGCAGACCGTGCGCTTCGAGTTCGGCCCCGGCGCCGATTACGAACTGCCGCTGATCCTGGCGCTGATGCCGGTGCTGGCCAAACACGCCACCGATCCCGAGAAATTCGAGATGATGGGCTTCACCCCGCTGGTCGGCAGCGGGCCCTATCTGTTCGCCGATGTCGAGCCGGGCACGCGCTTCACGCTCAGGAAGCGCGCCGATTTCTGGGGCGCGGAGCTGCCGACGCTGAAGGGGTTTTACAACTTCGACGAGATCCGCTTCGAGTATTTCCGCGATTCCAACACCTTCCTCGAAGCCTTCCGCACCGGCGTCTATGACTATCGCGTCGAACTCGATCCGACGCGCTGGGCCACCGGCTATGCCTCGCCCGCGCTGCGCGAGGGCCGCTATGTGCAGGAGGGCTATACCTTCCAGAGCCCGCGCCCGGTTTCCGGCTTCATGCTCAACGCCCGCCGCTGGCCCACCTCCGACCAGCGCGTGCGCGAGGCGCTGGGCCAGCTGTTCGATTTCGAATGGCTGAACCACAACCTGTTCCGCGGGCTGTATCGGCGCACCGCCGGCTATTTCGCCGAATCCGCCCTGTCCTCGGTCGGCCNCCCGGCCGATGAGCGCGAGAANGCCCTGCTGGCGCCCTTCAGTGCGCTGATCCCCGCCGCGGTGCTGGACGGCAGCTGGCGCCCGCCCCGGACCGACGGCTCCGGCCGCGACCGCTCGGTGATGGGCAAGGCGGTGGAGGGGCTCAGGAAGGCCGGCTTCGGCCTCAGGGACGGCACGATGGTGGACCTCGCCTCAGGCCGGCCGCTCAGTTTCGACATCATGGTCGACAGCCGCGACAAGGAGCGGGTCGCGCTGGCGTTTGCCGACACGCTGAAGCTGATCGGCATCCGGCCGCGCATCCGTCTTGTCGACACCTCGCAATACTGGGCGCGGCTGCGCGCCTTCGATTACGACGTGATCATCGAGACCTATGGCGCCACCGCCTCGCCCGGCAACGAGCAGGAAAACCGCTGGTCNTCGGCGGCGGCGAAGCGCGAGGCCAGCCTCAACTATCCCGGCGTCGCCTCCCCGGCNGTCGACGCGATGATCCGGGCGATGCTGGCGGCGCGCGACAAGGACGACTACATCGCCGCCGTGCGGGCGCTTGACCGGGCGCTGATCGCCGGCTCCTATGTGATCCCGCTCTATTTCGCGCCGGAGCGCTGGGTGGCCCGCTGGACCCGCATCGCCCGGCCCGATCGCCTGCCCGCCTTCGAATTCACCCCGGATGTCTGGTGGAGGGCTGCGCCGTGACCGAGGAGACGCGAGGCTCGATCCTGCTGCCGCCGTGGAACGGCATGTCCCTGCCGGGGCTGACGCGCGGCGCCGCGCTGCTACGCTCGGAGACGGTGCTGTTCCGCGATGGCGCCGACAGCGCCCGCCTTGCCGGCCGCCCGCCGCTGGAACTGACCGGGCAGGACCTCGACAACGCCGTCGACCTGATGACGCGCAAGCTGATCCTGCTCGGCCTGACGCCGGGCGATCGCATCGTGATCATGCTGCCCAACATCGTCGAGGCGGTGGTGAGCCTTCTGGCGGTGATGCGCGCCGGCGGCGTCGCCGTGGCCCTGCCCGTCTTTGCCGATCTGGAAACCGTCACCGCCGCCACCCTGCTCGGCGAGGCGGCGGGGCTGGTGACCGTGGCGGAGTTCGCCGGCCTGCGCCCGGCCGAGACGGCCCGCGCCGTCGCCGCCGCCGCCCTGTCGATGCGCTTTGTCGCCTGCCATGGCCGCCGCGCGCCCGAGGGAGTCGCCGCGCTCGATGCGCTGACCCGCGCCGATGTCGAGGGCATCGAACTGCCGCTCGCCCCGGCCGGCACGGCGCCGGCGCTGATCACCCTCGACCTCTGGCAGGGGGCGCCGCGCGGGCTGGTGCGCAGCCACGAACAGCTGATCGCCGAGGCCGCCGCCGCCGCCGCGCTGGCCCGCATCACCGAGACCAGCCGGCTGATCGGCACCATGGCCCCCGCCAGCCTCGCCGGCGTCGTCCATGGGCTGGCCCTGCCGCTGCTGACCGGCGCTTCGACGGACCTGGTGCCGCTGTTCGACAGCGCNGCCTTTGCCCGCGCGCTNGGCGATGGCGCCGGGCTCACCGTGCTGCTGCCGGCAGCCGCCGAGGCCGCCTATCGCGGCCATTGCGACAGCCGCCCGGCGGCGGCGGAAGGACTTGTGCTGGTGCACCGGCCCGAGCCGGGCGGCGCGCTGCATCTGGCCCGGCCGGAGGGCGCGGCGGGGCGTACGGTCGATGTCGTCTGCCTTGGCGAAATCGCCATGGCCGGGTTTGCCCGGTCCGACCTCGTTGACGCGCCGATGCTGCCGGTGGCGCCGGTCTATCCCGTGCCCGGCGTGCTGGCCGGCACCGCCAGCGGCCTGATGTTCCAGGCCGGGGCCGGGCGCGAGGTGCAGGTCTGCGGCCCGCTGGCGCCGCAGGTGCTGTGCCTTGGCGAAAGCGCGGCGCTGGCCGTGCTGCCGTCGCTGACGGCCGAACCTGCCGCCCCGCGCCTCGTCAGCGCCGCCTGAGGGGTCAGACCAGCATCCGCGTGTCGCCGCAGACCGAGATTTCCTGCCCCGAGATGGTGCGGGCGAAGGGCGAGGCCAGAAAGACGATCTGNCGGGCGATGTGNTCGGGGTTGACGAATTCCTTGATCGAGACNCCGGCGAACAGCCGGTCGGTCATCTCCTGATGCGAGATGTTGTGCTGGCGCGCCTTGTTGGCGATGACGCTCTGGATGCGCGGCCCGTCGACAAGGCCGGGGCAGATGGCGTTGACGCGCACGCCCTGCGCGCCCAGTTCCGCAGCCAGCGCCTTGGTGAAGCCGATGACGCCCCATTTCGCCGCCGCATAGGGTGCGCGACCGGGAAAGCCGTGCTTGCCGGCCTGCGACGACAGGTTGATCATGCTGGGGTTCTGCGATTGCAGCAGATGCGCCACCGCAAGACGGGCGCAGTTGAACTGCCCGGTCAGATCCACCGCGATGCAGCGGTCCCAGTCTTCCACCGAGATTTCATCGACGCGGCCGGTCGGCCCGGCGATGCCGGCGTTGTTGACCAGACAATCGAGCCCGCCAAGCTCCCGCTGAACCGTCTCGAACAGGCTGGCCACCTGCCCCCGGTCGGACACATCGCAGATCGAACGCGAGATGCCNGGGTCGGACTGGGCCATCGCATCGAGCGCCGCCGCGTCGACATCGCAGATGTGCACCCGCGCGCCCTCCGCCGCGAACGCCCGCGCCGTCGCCCGGCCGATGCCGCTTGCCCCGGCCGTCACCAGCACTTTCAGGCCCCTGATCTGCAAATCCATGTCGTTCCTCCGCACGTGTCGCGTTGGGGCTTGCGGCCCCGATCTCAGCCGTCGGCGCGCAGCCGCCCGGTCGATTCAATATGGCGCGCCGCAGCGCTGATGTCCTCCACCAGCCCGGCGCGGGCGGCGGCGGCGTCCCCTGCCCTCAGCGCCGCGACGATCGCGGCATGACAGCGCACGGCACTGCCGCCCTTCAGCCGGGCCGAGGCGCTGCGCATGTCGAGGTTGAGCACCGGCCCGGCGATCAGCCAGAGCCGCTCGATCATCTCGACGAGGCGCGGCATGCGTGAAGCGCGATAGAGCGCGAAATGAAAGCGGTGATTGGCGGCCACCGCCCCGGCAGGGTCGGCCGGCTCGCCCTCGGCGGCGGCATGAAACGCGGCCTCGCAGGCGGCAATCTCTTCGAGCGCGGCGGCGTCGGCATGGCGTGCCGCCTCCTCCGCCGCAAAGCCCTCGACCACCAGCCGAATGCGCGTCAGTTCGGCAAATTGCGCCAGCGTCAGGATCGGCACCCGCACCGCCCGGCCGGGCAGAACCTCCAGCGCGCCGTCGGCCGCCAGCCGGCTCACCGCCTCGCGCACCGGCATCATCGAGGTGCCCAGCGCCTCGGCCGCCGTGCGCAGCGACAGTTTCTCCCCCGGCGCCAGCCGGCCGGAGATCAGCTGGCCGCGCAATTCCGCCGTGACGCGCTCGCCCAGGGTCTGGACGGCGCCACCCGCCTCACCCGCCGCTCCGGGTCGCGAAAGGGACTGGACAAGCATGCTCATGTCGTGCACCTTAACTGTGATCACAGATCACGACAAGCGGCATGATCGCTGCTGGTGAAGCGCCCGCGACAGACGGGCACAAGGGAGAAACGCATGAGCAAGCCCACCCTTTACGGCGCGCCTGTCAGCCGCCGCGCCACGCTCGCCGGCCTTGGCGCCGCCACCGTCGGGCTGGTCGCCAAGCCCTCGCTCATCCTGGCGCAGACGCCGGATGTGATCCGCATCGGCCATCTGACGCCGCGCACCGGCTTTCTCGGCCCGCTGGGCGAATATGCCGTGATGGCGGTCGATCTGGCGGTTGAGGAAATCAACGCCGCCGGCGGCGTCATGGGCCGCAAGATCGAGGCGCTGAAGGAGGATTCGGTCAACCCGCAGACCGCCTCGACCAAGGCCGAGCGCATGGTCGAGCGCGACAAGGTGATCGCCATCGTCGGCGAGATTTCCTCCGCCTCGTGCCTGACCATCGCGCAGGTGGCGGACCGCACCAAGACGCTGTTCATCAACACCGGCGGCAACTCGGACGCGCTGCGCGGCAAGGACTGCAAGAAGTTCATGTTCCACATCGAGAGCCAGAACTCGATGTATGTGAAGACCGCCGGGCGCTCGCTGATGCAGCAGGGCCTGATCTCGGGCAAGAAGATCTATTCGCTGACCGCCGACTATGCCTTCGGCCATGACCTGACCAGCGTCGCCAAGCGCTTCATGGCGGCCAACAAGGGCAACCTGGTCGGCGACGAACTGGTGCCGACAGACGCCACCGACTTCTCGGCCTANCTNTTGAANATCCGCAACGCCAAGCCCGATCTGGTCATTTCCAACCTCGCCGGCAACCAGATCACCAACTTCCTCAAGCAGTATGCCGAGTTCGGCCTCACCTTCCCGGTGGCCGGCTTCGGCTTCGACACCGCGCTGGCCTGGGCGGCGGGCAAGGACAATTTTGCCGGCACCTGGCCGGTGGTCTGGCATCACCTGATCGACACGCCGAAATCGAAGGCCTTCGTCGCCGCCTTCACCAAGAAGTATGGCAAGCCGCCGGAGAACCAGGCCTGGGGCGACTACATGATGATGAAGATCCTCGCCCAGTCGATCACCGAAACCAAGTCCACCGACTCGGTCAAGCTGATGGAGCACTGGGAGAAGGGCGCCAAGTTCGACCTGCTCAAGACCCGCGAGGGCTATTTCCGCGCCTCCGACCACCAGATGATGCACGAGATGTACACGGTGGAGGCGATGAAGCCCTCCGAGGTGAAGAACCAGTGGGACATCTTCAAGTCCTCGCCGGCGGTTCCTGCGGNGAACGAAAGCCTCGAAGTCATCGCCACCACGCCGGAAGAAGCGAGCTGCAAGTTCGCCTGACCGCCGGCTGACCCACTGTCGCGGATGGCCGGGCACGCCCCGGCCATCTGCCCGTAGGCGCCTGAGCAGCGCTCGTGCCTGCCCATCCAGGCG
>Ga0056914_10001876_pt1 | contig 14074 bp, 17 predicted proteins | sample TNRBio252014_DNA_FD_55168 | JGI IMG/M metagenome (GOLD analysis project Ga0056914, IMG submission 55168) | Wastewater treatment Type I Accumulibacter community from EBPR Bioreactor in Madison, WI, USA - TNR Reactor_6/25/2014_ DNA | ecosystem: Engineered > Bioreactor > EBPR > Anaerobic-Aerobic >...
TCCGGCGACCCGGTGGACATCATTTCCCCCATCGCGGTCGGCACGATCTGCCACGAGAGGCCGTAGCGATCCTTGAGCCAGCCGCACTGCTCGGCTTCCGGGACGGCGGAAAGGCGCTCCCAGTAGGCGTCGATCTCGGCCTGGTTGGCGCAGTTGACGATGAAGGAGATGGCCTCGTTGAAGGCAAATTCGTGGGGCCATGCGCTGTCGCCGATGGTAAAACGTTGACCATCCAGCAAGAAATCAGCGTGCATCACCGTCCCTTCCTGGTCAGGCGCCTGGCCCGATCCGTAGCGCAGCACGTGGCCCACGGCCGAGTTGCTGAAGACCGCGGTGTAGAAGCCGATGGCTTCTTCAGCCTTGCCGCAGTTGGCGCCCACGAACAGCAGCGAGGGTGTGATGGACGGCTTGCCGGCCGTCTCCCTCTCCGACAGCGCCAGTTGCCACGACAGCCCGAACCGGTCCTGCACCCAGCCGAAGCACGGGTTGAAGGGGTACGCGTCGAGCGGCATCAGCGCCTGCCCGCCGTCGGCCAGCTTGGCCCAGAGCGCATCCACTTCACCGGCCGTCGCGCAGTTGACCGTGAACGAAACGGATGGGTTCAGCTTGAAGAACGGCCCGGCGCTGATGGCCTGAAAGGCATAGCCTGCCAACACAAACGACACAATGTCGGTGTCGCCCGACGGCGTGTCGCGCAACACCGTCGCGCCGGTGATCTGCGAAGCTGGGAAGACCGACACGTAGAATTCCGCCGCTGCGACGGCTTCTTTGTCAAACCATAGATGGGGAACAATTTTCTGAGGGCCCGGCATGGAGGATCTCCTTGTTCAGTTCAATAACGATGCTAGCGTCGTGTCAATGCTCATTTGAGGAGTAGACGTCCCCAGACGCCGGGTTCGCATGTGGGCATGCCAACTCCGCAAATCATGATTGACGCAACACTAGTTTGCTCTGCGGTGCCTGATCAGCACAATCCCGCACGGGAAGGCTATTGCCGTTTCCAACACGAAACGGCGCGGGCTGGGCAACGCCGTGAAGATCGGCATCCCCGTCCCCAGTGCGGCGGGATTGACAAACAGATTGTATTCGTCGATCAGGTCGTGTTGGACCAAGCCGGAGACGAACGCAGCGCCGCCGTAGGCGATGATATCGCCGCCAGCCTGACTTTTCAGGCGGTTGATTTCCTCGACCAGGTCGCCCCTGGCCAGCACGGCGTTGGGCCACTCTGACCGGTCGAGCGTGCGAGTGAAGACCACCTTGGGCGTCTCGCTGAACTTCTGGCCGGCGGCAAACTCCGGATGCTCCGCATCAGCGGCAACGGCGGCCCAGTGCGGTATGAAGCCCTCGGCCAGCTTGCGGCCCAACACGATGCAGTCCACCGGATCTGTGATTGCCTGGACGCACCGGCCGATCTCCTCATCCCAGTTGAAGGTCAGCCAGTCCATCTTGCCGTGGGGACCGGCAACGAAGCCATCGATGGACAGTTGCACTTGCAGCTTCAGTTTTCTCACGGTGTTCATCCTTCCGGTGCAATCAAAGTGGAGCTATTATAGAACATTTGTGCCGATTTGTCAAGAGTTTGTTCTGTAAAAAAACCCTTGGTTGCAACTACTTCGGCGGCGGGCCGAACGTTAGTTGAGTAGCCGTCTGCGCCGTACCGAGCGTGGGTTGAGTAGCCGTCTGCGCCGTACCGAGCGTGGGTTGAGTAGCCGTCTGCGCCGTACCGAGCGTGGGTTGAGTAGCCGTCTACGCCGTACCGAGCGTGGGTTGAGTAGCCGTCTGCGCCGTATCGAGCGTGGGTTGAGTAGCCGTCTGCGGCGTATCGAGCGTGGGTTGAGTAGCCGTCTGCGGCGTATCGAGCGTGGGTTGAGTAGCCGTCTACGCCGTACCGAGCGTGGGTTGAGTAGCCGTCTACGGCGTATCGAGCGTGGGTTGAGTAGCCGTCTGCGGCGTATCGAGCGTGGGTTGAGTAGCCGTCTGCGGCGTATCGAAACCCGTCTGCGCCGTAGCGAAACGAACGTTCGGCCCGCTGCCCGGTGAACAGCCGCTGCGCGCGGCTGCCCAGAACGGCCTGCACATTGGGGCAGATCACCGCTATGTCGACCTGGTCGTATCAAGGAAGAAGGCAGATTGGGGCGTGAGGCTCGAATTGTCCCGCCCATCCCGCCGCCGCGCTGCCGGACGCGCGGTTGTCCACGATGCCCGGCCTGACGCCAGCCACGATCATCAATTTGAGCGTTGTGATCATGGCTTGTGCCGCTCCCTAGGGATCCTTCTTTTTCCCCGCCCGCAGCTTGTCGATCTGTTCCTTGGGGGTGATGCTGGCCAGACGCTCCTGCTGCGCAGCAGACGCGGCCTGCTCGCCCGGCGTCAGCCCGCCGATACCGCCCAGCACCGCCACCTGGGACATGATGCGCTGAGTCTCGCTGCTGGCGCAAGTCGGGCAGGGAGGCGTCTGGCCCTCTTCGGCCGCTCGAATCGAGCGCCAGTAGTGGTCGAAATGCTGGCCGCAGGTAGTGCAGGTGTATTCGTAGATGGGCATGAAGAGCCCCTTCCTCGCGCTAGAGCTTTTCAGCGGCTTCCAGTGCGGTTCTGATAGTCGCCAACGGCAAAAGCAAGCTGAGTGGCGCATCTAGTAACCGCAAAGCGCCATGACGGGTGTACCAAAGGGCGATAGCCTCATCCTTGGCGTCGATGAGCAAGGCCACGCCCCCAACCTCCTGTGAAGCACGCAGACAGCGCCTGCCAGCCGCCAACAGAAGTTGGCCGCCCAGCCCTTGTCCTTGCAGCGTGCGATCCACGGCCAGCCGGCCAAGGCGAAAGGCAGGTACATCGTGGTGCGCCATGCCACGCGTGATTACCGGCGGCGTCCGGGAGAACTGTACCGAGGCGGGACTGAGGGTATAGAAGCCCAGAATGTGCGTCGTCTGGTCATCGAGAACTGCAACGAAGGTTTTTGCGCCCCCCTGTTCATGCGCCTGGCGGGCATAGCGGCGCAAAAAATCGTTGAGCGCAGCATCGCCGCAGTCGAACGCATCCCGATTGTGTCGTTTTGCAATCGGTTCCTCGTGCCAGGGCGGGATGGTCACACCTGCGCCTTGCCGCCCGCGAGATGGAGGCGTGGCAGGGGCGGCAGCGCGCGCGCCGCAGCTAGCAGCTTGTCAGTGGGGGGAGGCGGATCCTCCAGGGCGCTCAACACTCGCAAGCTATCGCGCTCTGATAGCGCGATCTGCTCAGCCTCGGCGATGACTTCTTTGGCAGCCTGGATGGCGTTTTGCAGGACAAAGGCCGTGAGATCGGTTTGGGTATAAGAGACGGCGCGCACCAATAGCGCTTTGTCTTCCGGGTGGATGCGCAGCGACATCCGGCTGCTATCGTGAACGGCTACTCGCGGCATCGTAAAGCTCCTTGTCGATGTACGTTTTCAAATAGTACATCATCTTGCTTTGTCTGTCAATAAGGTACGGCTGAGAGACTGCGCGGCGCTTTGGGGCGAGGCATGGCGGCGCTACCCGTCGTCCCGCTCGATCACGGCCATGGTCACCCGATCGATCTCCTCGAGAGACGCGCCGCGCGCCCGCTCCAGCCGCTCCAGCCGCTTCTGGAACTGGCTGATGGCAAAGTCGCTGAAGTCGGCCGGCGCCAGGCCAAAGGGCACGGGATCGTATGGCTCGAACGCGTCGCCGATGATGTCCATGGCCAGCGGCAGCAGATCGTTCATGGTGTCCTCAGCCACCTGCCAGAGGCTGGGATCGACCGCAAGGAGCCGCGAGATCAGGTACATGCCATAGGCGATGTGGCGCGACTCGTCCTGTTTGAGCAGTTGGATACCCCGCACCTGGCCGGGCATCAGGCTGTTGCGCTGCAAGACGGTGAAGTAGCCGTGGTAGCCGGTCTCGGCCAGCACGCCCTCGGTGACCATGTTGTAGGTGACGGAAGCTCGCACCTGGGCCGCGGGCGAGGGATCGACCAGCAGGCGGTGCATGGTTGCGGGCAGCGCTTCGTAGAACAGCGCCCGATAGCTAGCGCTGTGGAAGCGGCTCAGATCGGCCGGCGCGCCGGCCACCTCGCTGAAGAAGCGGCTGAAGAACTCGACGTGCTTGGCCTCCTCCCAGAGGAAGCTGGTCAGGTACATCTCCTCCTCCAGCCGGCCCTCCTGGGCGATGACCATGAGGAGCGGCAGCAGGTCCAGCGTCACCGCCTCCTCGCCGGCCTGGAACAGGGCCGACAGGCGCAGCAGGATGTCCTGCTCGTCGGCGGTGAGGCTTCGCCAGTCGCGCTGGTCCTGGCTCAGGTCGATGTCGCTGGGGTTCCAGATGCCGAAGCGCTTGGCCTTCTCGAACAGACGCATGGGCGGCAGGCCGCGGCTCAGGCCGTGTGTGGTGGTGAGAAAGGAATCGTGGGTCATGGACGTGCTCCTTAACAGGTCAACAGAAAACCAACCGACGCGTCATGGCTGAATACTCACTCGGTTATAGCCGTGTTGCCATAGTTGTCAAGCCATGATAGGGTTGTGTGCGTCATATGGGGTAAAATCTGCCCGCTATTCTCAGATATGCGCCGCTCCTCTTCCTTAAGTGTTGCGGCAAAAGGAGGTTGTGCATGGCTGCGAGCGGAATCAACGTTGGGCCCAGAGGCGCGGCTGTCAATACAGTCACGTTGATTGTCGAGCCTTTAGGGGACAGGCCCAGGTCACCGGTCTGGAAGCGACTGAACGCGCCGGCGTTTCCTTGGACCAGGCTCGAATCCCTATCTGCCCACCCAGAATGAAGCCGCCCGCACCGTCGGTGGCTTCGATCTGGTCATCAGCAGCACGCAGGCGGGCTACGTGGTGACGACGACGCTGCTGCCGGCGGCGACGCGAACGGAATTACTGGCCAGGAGCGCTTCACACATATTGCGAAGATGCCATCACGGTTTCCGGAACTCGTGATGGCATCTTCGCGCTGAAACCAGGGCAATCAGCGCCAGTCCGGATTTTCAAACTGATAGACGGTGATTTGGGTCAACCAACGTACTGCCACTTCATCTATTGGGTCGACGAAACAGCAGCGGGGGCGCGGAGTTGAAGACGTTCATGGCTTGTCCACCGCTAAGGACCAGCGTGTCCTTCGTTACGCCAACTATGACAAAGCGCATGTCAACGATGGACGGAGGCGGATCAGCGCCCTCGTTGATCATGATGAAAAGCATGTCATCTTCCAGTCGATAGGTGGCTGGATACATGTACATACCTAATCCGCTGCCGCCCAAGCCCCACCCGGCAATCTGGGCTGTTCCGTCTTTCTCGAGAACCAGGCCACCGTTGCCGCCTGCGCCAAGCATCCAATAGCCTTGAATGCTATCGATACTTGGTGTCAAGACCTCTGCAACTGGCGCCGGATCTGCGACAGTTGTTGGCGCTGCCGATGGGGTAGAACGCACATATTCGATTTGGATGCTGTTATCGTGTGAGTCCAGGATCAAACGAGCATTGGTCAGTCGCACAACTTGGCATATACCACGCAGCTGTGCAACAGAGCTGTTTGCCGATACTTGAGATGATCGATCTGCCTCTACAGACAGCGAGTTGTCGCCGATAGCGAAGGTTCCCCGCCACTGGGAGCCGAATCTGTCGTGTAGCACAAGCGTACTGTCTGACGCGAAGTCGATCTGAGTTGGCGAGTATGAAGCTCCGTCGAGCACGCTGTGCTGCCCGCGCCCAGTCACCAGACATCGTTCTGGCTGTTGCTCCCCATCGCCACCCAATGCAGCAGAGAGAACATCGGACAGCATACCGCTCAGGCGAACGTAATCAGCCGTTTCCCCTTCAGCGTTTCCTGGCATCACCCATGCGCCAGCGAGATTGGCCACTGTTAGCTCAAGTTCCTTGAATGGCTTCAACATCAGGGCCGTGGATCCAGCGGTTAAAGCAAGTGTATCGCCATCCAAGCTGTACTCGAAGAGTTCCTGAATCCCCGTGGAACTCTCGATTCGCAAATGGGTCTCATCTGAGAAGACATAGCGTAGTGTCCCCAGGCCGGGGTCGCCGTAGGTGACGGCTAAATCTCCTCTCTTCTGAAATTCGATCTCGCTACCGATTTGAGTGGGCAGTAAGCGAATAGGATCAGCTGCGATATCCCCGGTAGACGCGACCACCTCCCAGCGTCCATCTGGTCGTTGCGATCTATCGCCGCCGCCGAGGCTAATCACCAATCCTGCTGCAACGACAACGATCAGCAGGCCAAGCAACAGCACGTACCGGACTGGTTTCGTTGTTGATGAACTCGTAGCCATAACTTCATTTCCTCCAATACTCACGTCGAACGTCTGCGCAGCAATGCCAGCAACCAGACCACCGACGGGATCATCGCGAGCACGATGGCCAGGTCTGGCGCATTCACTCCTACCATGCCATCCCAGATGGCTTGCCACGCTGGCTGCGTTTGATCCAGAAACCACCAGATCGCAAGTCCTCCGAAGATGGCTAGAACGAGGGTGAGCAGCGATGAAGCTACTCGCTGCCAGACCAGGACGATCAGGACTAACAGTGCGATGGCTATCAGCCACTTCACCATATCCGGCTGGCTTTCCCACCAGGTGCGAAGTTCCTGCAGGTTCTGACCCCAAGTTGTGGATGTGCTGGACGGCGGCGCAGGTGGTGGGTTGATCGACGGGGCAGCAGGGGGAACTGGCTGGCTGGCGCAATCGGTATCACTCCAGTCAACCATAACCCATCCTGTGCCGCCGCTGGGGTCGCCGGCGGCTCTGCGGCTTGTGTCATACCACAGTTTGCCGTTGGCTTGGCGCGGCCCATCGATGACCATGACGGCCCAGTTGTCCTCAGGCACCTGGGTATGCGCTCGGTAGCTCAGGCCAGGGCCTTCTCGGATACAGACGCCGGCCTGCAAGCCAATCAGACTGCCTACGTTCCAGTCAGGAGTCTGAGCCGCCACTCTTGAGACGTTTGTCGTGAGCAACAGCACAAGTATCGCGATCGGCGCGAGGCTGACCCGGCTCACCGTGATCATAGGCTCCTCTTCGGATAGCTCGGCTGCGGCTTTTCGCTACCCACTCTGCTTATCCTTCTTGAAGACTCCTATCAGCGTCACTACAACTCCGGCAAGGAAAGCAAAACCCCCAACAATAGCGACCGTCTGGATCTTGTTGGCGTCGTCGTAGTCCCATCCCATGTTGCCCAAGACGCTTGCGCCCAGAAAAGTAGAGGCGAAGAACCCTCGCTCGACAAATAGGGCAATTCCCAGGATAGCAAGCAGGATGCCGACTATTAGAAATGTCCGTCTGTTCATATATGCTGCTCCTCATCGCTGATGGTGGCAGCGGCTGGCATCGAGCGCGCTGCTCTGTGTTTTCCTGTGCCGCGATGTCACGACGAATACGAAGCCAACGGTCCAAGTTGGCCATTCGCTCCGTCACCTGCTCGCACCCTCACTGATCCACCCGCGCAACAGCGCCGGCCGGTTGATCTCCGTGGTGCGGTAACCAGGTCGATAGGGCTGGTAGACATATTCCAAATCGGACGCCCGGTAGTGGACCTCGACCACCTGGATCGGTATTTCGCCGTTGCTGGTGTGTGGTCCTGTGACCACGGCGTCGAACTCAATCTGCTTGCCGGACACGAAGACTTTGTCTCCAGTGCGCAGGGATCGAAACTCAGAATCGGTCATAGGTTTACCCTCGCTCCGTCTTCCACTGCTCAAAGACTTCGTCGGCGATCTGTTTGGTCTCGGCTGAAAGCCGGCCGCCGAGGTTGTCTGCGTGCCGTTGGGCGTCGTCGCGCGCATCCGCTACTACCCAGGATTTCTCCTCTAGTTCATGGCGTTGCTGCGGGAATAGCGCTCCGAGGATTGGATTGTATCGCGCTATTGCAGCCTGCAACACTCGATCGGCAACTTCGGCTTGTTGGCGCGCCTGCAGGTATTCGGCTGCTGTCTGTAGTTCGTCCATGACCTAACCTCTCTTTCTGTGATGGTTTGTTTACCCGGCTGGATAGTCGGAGACTGAGTGCTTTGGTCTACCAATCGACCTAAACTCGCATAGGCGCCGCGGACCCTTTACGCACTCTTCGCTTTCTTGTTTACGACATCGACCGTGCAAACAAAGACCGTGTGCTTTCCTCCAGCTTGGACAAGGTCCCATCGGCGCGCGCCGCAAGGTATGCCTCGAAGAACTCTGAGAACCGGGGCATTTGTCCTTCGTGAGCGGCCATCTCCTCAAAGTATTGGATTGCGCTTTTGGCTTGCAGCTTGGGTTTCTTGATCCGATTGATGGCTACGATCACACCAAGCACAGGTGATAAGAGCAATCCAAGCGACAAGCATATGTTACCATCGCTATTGCCAGCGACCAGGACCAAAGCGACCAAGAGCAAAACCAAAACAGTGCCGAGAAAGGCACCAACGCCCAGCAGAATGGCCGAAAGATAATTTGGTTTGGCGTGCATGTCAGCTTTGGTCCATGCTCTTGTTACGCCCTTCGCGTAGATTGCCTTAGCGGCATCGAGATATCGCTCAAACAAGGAATGACGATTCTCGCGTTCAGCAGCGCGCGCTCTGTCAGTGTCTGCTTCCGCGTGACTACCCATCCTCTCGAACAACGCCGAACGCAGTTTCAACGTTGCAATGTCGTCTGGAGCTACGGCAAGAGCAGCTGAATAATCGATCAGAGCGTTGGATTGATCGGCCCGGTCGGCATAGAACTGGCCTCTGGTGCGAAGGTTAGTTGCACTGCGGTTGAGCGCAACTGCCTTATCGAAATCCGCAAGGGCTTTTTCAGCAGATGAAAGCAGGGCATGCAACTTACCGCGTTCTCGATAATTGTCGGCGTCACCAGGTTGAAGCGAAATCGCCTGATTGATATCGACTAGTGCGCGTTCGTGCTCACCGATCTCGCACAGTGCTTGACTACGCGAGTAGTACGGCGCATGCCAATTCGGGGCAAGCTGAATAGCTTTGGTATAATCACGTAAGGCATCTGCCAGTTGCTTCTGCTCCACATAAGCCATGCCTCTTCCCCAATAGGAGATTGGCAAGGCATCTCCTAAGGCTTCTGAGTCCAGGGGGGCAGGGGACTTCTCAACTATAAGAATTACTTTCGAGAGATCGTCCACTGCCTCGGCATATCTACCGCAATTGAACTGTGCCTGGCCTCGATGGAGATAGCCCTGAACCTTGGCTTCGACAATGTCGCTGGATATCAGATGCCTGGTTGCCGTGTTAATCGCTTCTTCTGGCAGCCCTTGGTCGATCTGTAAGTCGCAAAGCTTCATCGCCTGATTGATTGCATCGATCTTGGCATTCTGTTTTGCCATTCGATTGGATCTGATGCCCAGGCCAACAAGTGTACCGATGCCTTCGGCTGCGCTGTTCACGAGGTGCTCGTCATCGCGCGCACTGATGGCCCCACCAACACCCCGAGCTGATGTTGCTCCCTGCTGCACGCCCTGCTGCATGCCAACCTGGTCCTGTTCATATTTGGCCTTGACTTCCTTATAAGTCGCCATAGTATCTCCACTCTCGTTCGATGCTTTTTTTGCAAGCACATATCCAATAGGATCTGGTGAAAGCCAGTAGAAATTATGGAAGGCTTACTTGTAGATCCTTCCAACCACCCGACTCTCCGTCGAATGACAACGCGGACATTCACGACCGCCGTTGCTGCCAGGGCATCGCCAGCAGAATTGGGCGTAGCAACGGATGCACTGGTACACATCCATATGCGATGCGCCCCAGCTATCGGGCTTGCTGCCGCAGTTGGGACAGTGTTGGTAGTCTGCCATATGGCCTCCAGGGTAGACACTCTGCAAGGGACCGATGCGATATGTGTTGGCAAGGTTCGAATAACGTCTTCGCTGCACATGCGTAATTATGCTACAAAAGCAATCTACACTACAATGGCACAAATTCCTTGTTTCTTAGGGCAATTTTGCCCTCAAGCATTCAGGTGGATGGGAAGATGAGCATCACTGATCATCAACGCTATCACGGTCAGGCTCTGTTGGTCGAAGATGACCCCTTTATGCGACAGGCGGTTGGTGGCTTTTTGACCAATCTTGGCTTCATCGTGGACACAGCTTCGAGTTTCGTCCAAGCCATGAGCTTTCTGACGAGCACCACGACCGACCTGCGGCTGGCGGTCGTGGACTTGTCTTTGCCTGAGCGGGGCGACGAAGACATAGCACCCCGCAAGCCGTTGGGCCTGGCTATTGCAAGACATATCAAGCAGACACGACGTCATGCCGGCGTGTTGGTTTGGTCTGCCTATACTCACCATCTGACCGATATTCTGGCGCTGATTGAAGATGGGTATAGGGGGATAGCCTTTGTACCGAAGGGAAGCCGGGCTGAGACTCTGCGAAGGGCGATCGTTCTGGCGCTTGACGGCGATGTTTACTTGCCTGCCGGCACCATTGCCAGGTCGACGTCTGAAGCTGTTGCGCAGTTCTTGCACGCCTTGCGCCCCGACGTTGCTCTGGCTGTACAGAACGTAGAAGCTCGCTTGGGCCAACTGTCTCCTCGGCAATTCGAGGTGGCTGCCCTGCTGATATTGCGCCCAGACGCAATCGCAAGGGAACTTGGTCTTAGCGAGAAGACCGTACGCAATTACCTCGATGATCTGTACGAGAATCTGCAATTGAAAGATCACGACATGGATGACTATCGCCGTGAAGGAATTGTCGCTTTTGCCTTCTTACTGCGCCGTCTTCACCAACGGTGATCTGATCTCTTGGCGGAGAGGCTTGCATGTTCCTGGATTCCTGGCCAGCACGATCTGTATTGGTGGCAGCTTTTGGCGTTGTAGTTCTTGTCAGTGCCTGCTTGTTGTTCCTGCAGCTCGTCGCCTCGTTTCATAATCGCATCGGATTTGGCGCCTGGGGGTATTGGTCGGTTCCGGACGATTGTTACTTGATTAGCCCGGCTACGCCCAGCTCTTGGCCGGCATTCAAGGACGGGACTCTGCTCACCTCGGATTGCATCACTACAATTGACGGCGTAACTATTGCCGAACATAAAGACAAAACCAATCTCCTGCTCACTTGGTTTCTGTTGAATGCATCGCCCGATCAGATGTTGGCCGTCGGCATCTCCCGCAATGGCGAACCAGCAGTAGTGCAGGTGGCCTCACTTCGTTTGACGCTGACGCGCCTTCTCGAGGGCGTTCTAGCCCTTGTCATCCCTGGTCTGACATGGTGGTTGCTGGCTTGGGCTGTGCTCGCGGCACAGCCTAACTCTGAGGGTAATCTGGTGCTGGCTGTTCTACTCTTTCTTGGCGCGCAACTGCTATTGACAAATGTAACGGGTCTCTATCATGGCTGGTCATCTCAGATGCATGGTTGGCTTTTCACTTGGGCTGCCAGACCGTTTCTTGGAGCACTGCTTTTTCAGTTTGCCTTTCTGTTTCCTGAACCACCTGTGAGGAGTCCTTTGCGGAACTGGCGTTTCGCATTGCAGCCTCTAGCATTTTTTGCCTGTCTTCTTAGCGCATGCGTATTCTTGGGGGCTGAACGTCTAGGCGCGTGGTCAAGACCGTTGTATTTGAGCAACAATGCTCTCATAGCGGTCATTTTTGTCGTGGGTAGCCTGGTCTTCTTTGGACGTAGCCTCGTCATCTCGCTCCGGTCATCTTCGTTGCGATCAAGGCATCAGGCTAGCTTGCTTATGTTTAGTCTCTTTTGTGTTGTACCAATTGTGGCTATGCACATGATCCTGATCGAACTCCGGTTGCCTTGGAGAGTCCTCGCTGCTTCCAACAGCACTTTTATCTACTGGATGATTCCCACGGCGACACTGCTTACGTACGCGATGCTGCGCTATCAAACCTTTACCTATCGAGGTTATGCCTTAACCGCCTTGATTGTGCTCATGGTTAGTGCAGTCCTCACTCAGATCTATTCCTTCTTCATAACGCCGCGCGGTTGGGATGGCGTTCAGTTTGCCACTGTTTGGGGTGCCGTGTTATTGACCACGCTGTTTTGGTTCGTCGACTCTCCCTTGCGCCGCGGTTTTCGGCGGCTCTTTGTACGCCACGAGTTCGACTTCCAGATCACCGATCGCTTCTCGCAAGAGATGGCGGCAACTCAGGGCCTCGATGACGCATTGGCGCGCAGCGCAAGCTCTTTGCGCGCGAGCCTGGAGGTTGCCTGGGCCGCCGTAACCAGTGCATTTCGACCGGGTCGCCTCTGGTTAGCTGAAGCCGAGAATCCAGCCTGCACCACGCTTGCCGTGGTCGATGGCCTACCAGAGGCTGTGCTGCCTGGCTCGCCAGCGTTGGCCCACAGTCTGGAGGATGGCGACCAGACGATGGGGATGATCTTGCTGGGCCATCGCACCACGGCAGAACCACTCGATGACAAGGACAGGCAACTTATCGCTCTTCTTGGCCATGAACTAACCCGCACCTTATCCGTCCATGCGCACATCGAGAACTTGGAGCAGGTGCCTGGGCGGATACTGGCCGCCGTCGATGCCGACCGCAGTCGCATCGGCCAAGACCTGCACGATTCCGTATTGCAGTTCCTGGGCGCCATTCCGTTGGAGTTGGATCGGGCTATTGGGCTGGCCAACCACGATCCGGCGCAAGTCCGTGCCATTCTGGACCGCACCATCGATCAGGCTGAGATCGTATCTCAGGAAACACGAGCGTCGGTCTATGACCTGAGCCCACCGCTGCTGCTTCGTCACGGCGTTGCTGATGCGGCGCGTGCATATGCCGAACAGGCCTGCGCCCGCAGCGGCGTCCAACTGCGTTGGTCAGTTGACTCAGAACCAGTATGGCGTCAGTTGCCAGAGACACAGGCCGCTCAGGTGTACCGGATCGTTCAGCAGACAGTAGACAATGCCCTGGCTCATGCCTGCCTTACGGTTCTCAGCGTTCGATTTGAGCGCGGAGAGGAAGATTTTTTCGTCCAAGTGAGCGATGATGGCGTCGGCTTCGATCCCGCCTCGATCTCGCGAACCTCACATGGCTCTCCGCAGGAGGCTGGTCTTGGCTACATCTCTATGCAAGCGCGCGCCAAAGCATTGGCTGGTACGCTGATTGTGCATAGCTCGCCGGGCGTAGGCACGACGATCACGCTGCGTTTTCCGCCCGTTTGACCTTCAGGCACTGAGTTTGCACTTTTATAGAGCCACCACATCGAGCCGGTGGCGACTACTTTTGCGTTTTGCCTGCTGCCCAACCATTTTCATTTCATGAACTGTATCCGCACCAAGGACGATCAGAGCGGTTGGCGCGTCAGCTTAGGCGCCAACATGGAGGGATGAATAATCCATCAGCAAGCCATCCTTCCAGCAAGGATGAATATTGACCGAATTCTCCTTGAGAGAAGGACAATGCGAGATATCCTGCGTCAGCTCATCGCCTCTCTCTCGACCCAATCGAACCGCGCCTCCCCCAACGCCCGCCGCTGCAAATCCACCACCAACGCCTCCACCGCCGCGGCATCCGGCTCAGCCGGCAGCGCGCTGGCGGCCGCGGCCGCGGCCAGCTCCCGGCGCAGATCGGCCACCAACGCCATCAGCTCGTCGTAGCTGTAGCGCCCGCCCAGCACCGCGCGCAGCCAGGCCGCGTCGGGCCGGCGCACTTGCACCACCCCTTCGCGCAGGATCTCGATGCCCATGCGGTACAGCCGCAGCAAATGAGCCGCGTGCTTGGTGTCGTAGCCGTGCAACGCCTCCAGCGCGGCCCGCTGCGGATGGCGGTTGGCGCGCCAGCTCTGGTAGTTCTGCCAGTGCTTGAGCGCGGCCCGATAGGCCCGTTCCTGCTGCGTGTCGGGGAAGCGAAAGCCGCCTTTGGGATGGGGCGTCGCGCCAAACTCCGGCGGGGTGGGCTGGTGGTCAGGTGGGTTGTGCAGCCAGCGATAGTGGGTCTCCATGCGCTTGAGCTGGTCGTCGGCGTAGCCGGCGTAGGTCTGCGCCACCTTGCGCGACAGGAACAGCCCGCGCGCCGCCCGCAGCGCCTCGCCGTAGGCGTCGATGTATAGCACGTCTCCCTCGTCCGCCCACAGGATATCCAGCATGTTGGGGTTGTTGGCCAGCGCCAGCCGCGCGAACTTGGCCAGGCCGTAGATCACCAC
>Ga0056914_10001884_pt1 | contig 14048 bp, 12 predicted proteins | sample TNRBio252014_DNA_FD_55168 | JGI IMG/M metagenome (GOLD analysis project Ga0056914, IMG submission 55168) | Wastewater treatment Type I Accumulibacter community from EBPR Bioreactor in Madison, WI, USA - TNR Reactor_6/25/2014_ DNA | ecosystem: Engineered > Bioreactor > EBPR > Anaerobic-Aerobic >...
TGATGGCCGGGTACTGACGCGCGGGATCGAAATGCGGCGGGGTCAGGATCTGGTAGTGCAGATCGGTCCCGTCCTCGGCCTGGATCGTGCCGTAGGTCGGCTGCGTGTGCCGCGCCACGAACGGCGCATAGGGGTGGTCGCCGTCCAGCGCATTTTCCTCGATCCAGCGCAGCCGCCCGCCGTCAGCGGCATATAGCGCCGTGTTCGGCGGCGTGGCGGGGTCCGAATAGTTGCCGACGAAGACACCGGCCTCGCCGACATCGGCGCTCCACCAGCCTTCGCCGCCGGTGATGCGCTCGGGCTCGGACTGGCCGTCCAGGCCGGTGACATACAGATGCTGTTGGGTTGGATCGTTGACCGACGCCATGAACCAGACCCGGGCGGCGTCCTCATCGACGTGCTCGACGCCGCGGATCGGCCAGTCGCCCTGCGTCACCTGGTTCAGCAGCGCCCCGTCCGCACCGTAGCGATACAGGTGCAGATTGCCGTCCCGGTCCGAGCTCCACAGGAAGCCGCCGTCGTCCAGCGGCGTGAAGTCGTGGGTCAGATCGACCCAGTGCGGATTGGTCTCGGTCAGGACGACACGGCTGTCGCCCGTGCGTGGATTGACCGCCAGGAGGTCCAGGGTGCGCTGATCGCGTGACTGGCGCTGGACATAGAGGGTTCGGCCATCATTCGACCAGGCGACGCGCGCGACATAGATGTCTTCATTCTCGCCCAGATCGACCTGGCGACGGTCGCCGACCGTCATGTCATGGACCCAGACCTGGACTACGGCATTGGGGCGTCCGGCACGGGGATAGCGCTGCTCGATGGTGGTCGCGCCCGATCCCTGAATGTCCAGACGCGGGATAACGTCGACACCGCTTTCGTCCACGCGGGTCAGGGCGATGTAGCGCTCATCGGGGCTCCACCAGTAGCCGGTGTCCCGATCCATTTCCTCCTGGGCAATGAACTCGGCCGTGGCCCAGGTAATCGGTCCGTCGCCGTCCGAGGTGACCGGGATCTCGAAGCCGTTGGCCAGGTCATAGACGACCAGATCCTGGTTTCGCACCCACGACACGAAGTTGCCGTTGGGCGAGACCTTGGCGTCGATCTCGTCGGCCTCCGTCTCGGTCAGGCGGCGTACCGAGCCGTCCTCGCGGCTGGCCATGAAGACGTCGCCTTCCAGCGGCGTCAGGATGAAACGGCCCTGATCGTCCCACGAATATTCGACCACGCCACGCTGGCTGATCCGCATGCGTTCACGCCGCGCGATCTCGGCTTCGGACAGGTCACCGGCGTCGGGAACCAGGGCGCGGGCATCGACCAGTCGGAAGGGCTCGCCACCGGCGACGGGTGCCGCCCAGAGATCGAGCACATCCGCATCGTCCTGGCGCGGCAGCAGATAGGCAACCAACTCACCGTCAGGCGAAAGGGTTACGGACCGTGCGGTCGGGCCGTTCAGGCTGGGGTTGTCGAAGACCCGCTCGGGGGTCAGACGTTCCTGGGCCAGGGCCGGAGCGGTGAGGGTCGCGAGGGTGGCGAGCGAGGTCGCAGCAAGCAGGGACAGGTTCATGGCCCGAGGCTAGCCTGACAAGGATGCCGGTGCCAGCCGAAGCGCGAGGTTTGCGCCGGGAAATGGCTGCGCCAGGAGGCAAGGCGACCGAGCCGATGCAAAACTCCCTCGGCTCAGCTTCCCTCATTGGGCTATAAGTCGGGACATGACCCGCCCGGCCATTCTGATCGTTCAGCCGCACCTGCACCCGCTGCGCGCCCTTCTGGGATCGACCTACGACACCTATGGCCTGTGGGAAGGCCCGCCGGCTGAGGCGGCCGCCCAGATCGGGGCCCTGGTCGTCGACGGGGCCTATCCGCTGGATCGGGGTCTGGTCGAGCAACTGCCGAATCTGGGCCTCATCGCCTGTTTTACGGCGGGGCATGACGGCATCGACGTCGACTGGTGCCGGGCGCGCGGCCTGGCCGTCACCCATGCCCCGGCCGTGAATCACGAGGATGTGGCCGATCATGCCCTGGCCCTGATTCTGGCGGCCCGACGGGAGATCGTTCGCGGCGACCGCGAGCTGCGCGCCGGCGGCTGGACGCCCGACAGCCGGATCATGACGGGGTCGCTGAAGGGGCAACGGGTCGGTATCGTCGGCATGGGGGCGATCGGTCAGGCGGTCGCCGCGCGCTGCGAGGCCCTGCGGATGACCGTCCGCTGGTGGGGGCCTCGGCCCAAGCCTGACCTGATCCAGGTGCGCGCCGACAGCCTTGTGGACCTGGCCCGCGACAGCGACATCCTGGTGATCGCCGCCAGGGCCGATGACGGCAACCGGGGCCTGATTTCCGCCGACATCATCCAGGCCCTGGGCCCGCAAGGCCTGCTGGTCAACGTCGCGCGCGGCCAGATCATCGACGAGGGGGCCATGATCGCGGCCCTGCGCGAGGGCCGGCTCGGCCAGGCCGCTCTGGATGTCTTTGAAACCGAGCCGACCGACCCGGCGCGCTGGGCCGATGTGCCCAACACGGTGCTGACGCCCCATACGGCCGGGGCGACGCGGGAGGCCGTTCAGGGCATGGTGCTGCTGCTGATGCAGAATCTTGGCGCCCATTTCGCGGGCGAACCGCTGGTGACGCCGCTGACAGATTGAGCTTGAATAATCATATAAGGATATCTTTATATGATCGCATGAGCTTCAGCCCCGCCGCGACTGTTGACCTGCTGCGCGCCGCCGGCGAACCGACCCGGCTGCGCATCCTGTCGTTGCTGGCGCTCGAGGAACTGTCGGTGATGGAACTGGCCCGGATTCTCGACCAGAGCCAGCCGCGGGTGTCGCGACATCTGAAGCTGATGGCTGAGGCGGGCCTGATTGAACGCTTTCCTGATGGGGCCTGGGTCTTCTACCGGTTACCGGTGTCCGGTCCGGCGCGTCATCTGGCCGATGCGGTGCTTGATCTGCTTGAGGACGCCACGGCCTACCGTGATGGGGCCCGTCTCGAGGGGGTCAGGGCAGAGCGCCATGCCCAGGCCGCCGACTATTTCGGTCGCGTCGCCCCGCAATGGGACCAGATTCGCTCGCTCTATGTCTCCGAGAGCGCGGTCGAGGCCGCTATCGAACGGGCCGCCGGCCCCGGGCCGTTCCGTCGCGTGGTCGATCTGGGCACGGGCTCGGGCCGGATGTTGTCGCTGCTCGGCGGGCGGGCGGCGACCTCCCTTGGCCTGGATCTCAGCCACCAGATGCTCAATGTCGCGCGTCGCAATGTCTCCGAAGCGGGGTTGAACAAGGTCGAGCTGCGCCACGGCGACATCTTCGCGACCCGCCTGCCCGACGAGAGTGCCGATCTGGTCGTGGTGCATCAGGTTCTGCACTACCTCACGGATCCGGTCACCGCCGTGACCGAGGCCGCGCGCCTTGTCGAGCCGGGCGGTCGCCTGCTGATCATCGATTTCGCGCCGCACGACCACGAACCGCTTCGCACCGAACACCAGCATCGCCGGCTCGGGTTTTCAGATGCGGAGATCGCCCGTTGGGTCAGCGAAGCCGGCCTTGTGCCGACCGCCCCGATCGCCCTGCCGCCCGATCATGACGGCCTGACCGTCACCATCTGGAGTGCGGATCGTCCGTCCCAGTCCGACCGAAAGAGTGCCTGAGATGGCGACCCTCGCAGAAGCCCGCGCCCTGTTGCTGTCTCCCCTCGGACCCGTTGCGCGCGCCGGGAACAACCCAAATCCCGTACAGGTTTCGTTTGAGTTCTTCCCGCCCAAGACCGACCAGGCCGAAGACAATCTGTGGCAGGCGATCCAGCGCCTGGCTCCGCTCAATCCGGCGTTCGTCTCAGTGACCTACGGAGCCGGCGGCTCGACGCGCGAGCGGACCCATCGCACCGTGACCCGCATCCTGGCCGAGACGAGCCTGAAGCCCGCCGCGCATCTGACCTGTGTTGAGGCCAGCCGCGGCGAGATTGACGAGGTGATCCAGGACTACAAGGCCGCCGGCGTGCGTCACATTGTGGCCCTGCGGGGCGATCCGCCCGGCGGCTCGGGGATCGGTGGCGTCTATCAGCCGCGCGCGGACGGTTATGCCAATGCCACCGAACTGGCCGCCGCCATCAGCCGCGTCGGCGGTTTCGACATCACGGTGGGGGCCTATCCTGAAAAGCACCCTGAAAGCCCGTCGATCGACCACGACATTGATGTGCTCAAGGCCAAGGTCGACGCCGGGGCAACCCGCGCCATCAGCCAGTTCTTTTTCGACATGGACGCCTTCCTGGCCTTCCGTGACCGTGTCCGGGCGGCGGGCATCACCATCCCGCTGATCCCCGGCATCATGCCGGTGTCCAATTTCAATGGCCTGAAGCGGATGTCCGGGGCCTGCGGGGCGGCGGTGCCGAGCTGGCTCGAAGCCCATTTCGACGGCCTGGACGACGACCCCGACACCCGCCGGCTACTGGCCGCCTCGGTCGCGGCCGAGACCTGCGCCCGGCTTCAGGAAGAGGGCTTTTCGGACTTCCACTTCTACACCCTGAACCGGGCCGATCTGGTCTATGCCATCTGTCGGGTGCTGGGCGTGCGCGAGCCGGTGGCGACATGAGGCACGCCCGACGATCCTCCTTCGTTTCGCTCTGCTCACAGGGGAGGATCAATATTGACCCGCGCTGACCGCATCGCCGCGCTGAAGGTGGCCGCGAAGGAACGCATCCTCGTGCTTGACGGGGCCTGGGGCGTGATGATCCAGCGCGAAAACCTGTCGGAGCAAGACTTCCGGGGCGTGCGTTTCGCAGGGCACAGCCACCCGCAAAAGGGCAACAATGACCTTCTGATCCTGACCCGGCCGGACATCGTGACGGGCCTGCACGATACCTATTACGCCGCCGGGGCCGACATCTCCGAGACCAACACCTTCTCGTCCACGACCATCGCCCAGGCTGATTATGGTATGGAGGACGCGGTCCGGGATCTGAATTTCGAAGGTGCCCGGCTGGCCCGCGAATCCGCTGACCGCTGGACGGTGAAAGAACCCCACAAGCCGCGCTTCGTGGCCGGGGCCATGGGTCCGACCAACCGCACCCTGTCGATCAGCCCGGATGTCAACGATCCCGGCTATCGCGCAGTTTCCTTTGATGAAGTCTATGAGGCCTACAAGCAACAGGCCCGCGCCCTGCATGAGGGCGGCGTCGACCTGTTCCTGATCGAGACGGTCTTCGACACCCTGAACGCCAAGGCGGCCATCAAGGCCATTTTGGACCTTCAGGACGAGGGCTATGAGCCGCTGCCGCTGTGGATTTCCGGCACCATCACCGACCGCTCGGGCCGCACCCTGTCGGGACAAACCGCCGAGGCCTTCTGGCACAGCGTGCGTCACGCCAAGCCGTTCGCCGTGGGCTTCAACTGCGCGCTCGGGGCCGAGCTGATGCGACCCTATGTGGCCGAGCTGTCGCGCGTGGCCGACACCCTGGTCGCCGCCTATCCAAACGCCGGCCTGCCCAACGCCATGGGTCAGTACGACGAGGAGCCTCACGAGACGGCCCACTTCATCGAGGAATGGGCGAAGTCGGGCCTGGTCAACATCGTCGGCGGGTGTTGCGGTACCACGCCGGATCACATCCGCCATGTGGCCGAAGAGGTCGCGGGCATCGCCCCCCGCACGGTGCCGGAACGACCGGTGGCGATGCGGTTGAGCGGACTTGAGCCGTTTGAGGTGGTGGCGTGATGGAGAGTAGCGACTGGATCGCACTCAGCGCGGCCGCATTCTCGCTGTTCGCAGTCGCGGTCAGCATCTACGAAGCCGTCTCCAACAAGCCGCGCCTGCGCGTCTCCGCTAGTTTCGCCGTCGTCGGCGAGACCGAGGGAGTCTTTCTGACTGTCAGCGCAGTTAATTACGGACGTCAGCCAACGACAATCAGCCATTTGGAAATCGATATTACGAAATCGAAGGCCAAAGTTGCGATGCAGCCCATCTCCGTTTCAGCGACCCTGCCACACCTATTGGAGGTCGGGCGCACAGCGACATTCGTCATCCCGTGCGACAAAAAGCTGGCGGATCGCTTCGGTCTTGGCGTTGGGGGGACAATCCAGGAAATTCTAATGCGACCGGGCAACAAGCTTCTGTTGCGCGACGTCTGGCACCGTAAGCCACGCAGGGTCTTGGTAAACTAATGAGACCCACGTTCATCAATGTCGGCGAGCGGACCAACGTCACCGGCTCGGCCAAATTCCGCAAGCTGGTGGTCGAGGGCGACTATGCCGCCGCGCTCGATGTCGCCCGCCAACAGGTCGAGGCCGGGGCCGCCATCATCGATATCAACATGGATGAGGGCCTGCTGGACGGCCCGGTCGCCATGCGGACCTTTCTCAATCTGATCGCCGCCGAACCGGACATCGCCCGCGTGCCGGTGATGATCGATAGCTCGAAATGGGAGGTCATCGAGGCGGGCCTGAAGTGCGTTCAGGGCAAGCCCATCGTCAACTCCATCTCCATGAAGGCTGGCGAGGCCGAGTTCCGCGAACAGGCGATCCAGTGCCTGCGCTACGGTGCCGCCGTGGTGGTCATGGCCTTTGATGAGGTCGGTCAGGCCGACACCGCCGCCCGCAAGATCGAGATCTGCACCCGCGCCTATCGCATCCTGGTCGATGAGGTCGGCTTCCCGCCCGAAGACATCATCTTTGACCCGAACATCTTTGCCGTCGCCACCGGCATCGAAGAGCACGACAACTACGCCGTCGACTTCATCGAGGCGACGCGGGTGATCAAACAGACCCTGCCCTATGCGCGGGTGTCCGGCGGCGTCTCCAACGTCTCGTTCAGCTTCCGTGGCAATGAACCGGTGCGGCGCGCCATCCACAGCGTGTTCCTGTACCACGCTATCAACGCCGGCATGGACATGGGCATCGTCAATGCTGGCGACCTGCCGGTCTATGACGACATCGACCCGGCCCTGCGCGAAGCGGTTGAGGACGTCATCCTCAACCGACCCCAGCGCACCAATGTCTCCAATACCGAGCGCCTGGTCGACATGGCCCCGACCTACAAGGGCGAGAAGGGGGCCGCCCGCGTCGTCGATCTGAGCTGGCGTGAGGCCCCTGTCGCCAAGCGCATCGAACACGCCCTGGTCCACGGCATCACCGAATATATCGAGGCCGACACCGAGGAGGCCCGCCTGGGCTCCGAGCGCCCCCTGCACGTCATCGAAGGCCCGCTGATGGACGGCATGAACGTGGTCGGCGACCTGTTCGGATCGGGCAAGATGTTCCTGCCTCAGGTGGTCAAGTCCGCCCGCGTGATGAAACAGGCCGTCGCCTGGCTTGAACCCTTCATGGAGGCCGAAAAGGAAGGCCAGCCGCGCCGCTCGAACGGCAAGGTGCTGATGGCCACGGTCAAGGGCGACGTCCATGACATCGGCAAGAACATCGTCGGCGTCGTCCTCCAGTGTAACAATTACGAGGTCATCGACCTGGGCGTCATGGTCCCGGCTGACCGCATCCTCGACGAGGCGGTGGCCAATGATTGCGACATCATCGGCCTGTCCGGCCTGATCACACCCAGCCTGGATGAAATGGTCTTTGTGGCCTCGGAGATGGAACGACGCGGCTTCGATATTCCGCTTCTGATCGGCGGGGCCACTACCAGCCGCACCCACACCGCCGTCAAGGTCGAGCCGGCCTATCAGGCGGGCTCCACCACCTACGTCATCGACGCCTCCCGTGCCGTCGGCGTGGTCGCCGGCCTCCTGTCTGCGGCCGAGCGCGACAAGAACGAGGCTGCCACGCGCGCCGAGTATGTAAAAATCCGCGAGCAATACGCCCGCAGCCAGCAGACCAAGGCCCGCGTCTCCATCGACCAGGCCCGCGCCAACCGCTGGAACCCTGAACCCGGCCAGTCGCCCGCTCCAGCCCCGTCCTTCCTGGGCGTGCGCGCCTTCGACGCCTGGGACCTTCAGGACCTGGCCGACCACATCGACTGGACGCCCTTCTTCGCCAGCTGGGAACTGATCGGCCGCTATCCGCTGATCCTGGAGGACGAGATCGTCGGCGAGGCGGCGCGGGATCTGTTCCGCGATGCCCAGGCCATGCTGAAGCGCATCATCGACGAGCGCTGGTTCACCGCGCATGGCGTGGTCGGCTTCTGGCCGGCCAATGCGGTCGGCGACGACATCGTGGTCTGGACCGACGAGGGCCGATCAGAGGAACTGGCCCGGTTCCACACCCTGCGCCAGCAGATCGCCAAGACCAACGGCAAGCCGAACCTGGCCATGAGCGACTTCATTGCCGAGACCTGCCCGGACTATATCGGGGCCTTCGCCGTCACCGCCGGTCACGGCGAGCTGGAAAAGGCGGCTGAGTTCAAGGCCGCGGGCGACGACTATTCCGCCATCCTGTCCACCGCCCTGGCCGACCGCCTGGCAGAGGCCTTCGCCGAACGCCTGCACAAGCAAGTCCGCACCCAGCTCTGGGGCTATGCCGCCGACGAACAGACCACGGTAGATGACCTCATCGCCGAAAAATACCAGGGCATCCGCCCCGCACCTGGCTATCCGGCCCAGCCCGATCACACCGAGAAGGCCACACTGTTCCGTCTGCTGAATGCGGACGACACCGCCGGTATCGTCCTGACCGAGAGCTTCGCCATGACGCCGCCGGCGTCTGTCAGCGGCCTCTACTTCGGTCACCCCGGCAGCCACTATTTCGGTGTCGGCAAGATCGAGCGCGACCAGGTCGAGGACTATGCAGCGAGGAAGGCTATGACGATCGCCGAGACCGAACGCTGGCTCGCCCCCATCCTGAACTACGACCCGAGGGAGTGACGGGGCGACGGCCGACCCGATGCGCCGCCCTCCCCACCTTCGCGAGGAAACCCGCGAGGCCGCAAAGGCGTGCCGGTTCCAAACCTTGTCATCTGGCCTTGGACGATTCCCACGCCCCCCTTCTCCCACAAGGGGGAATGAGAACCGGCGTGCGCCCACACCCCACTCGCGACACCCCACACCCCACACCCGCGTTGCCCGACTCCATCGGGGAGGCTAGACGGTTTGCTCCTCCCGAACTGACTGACCGACCCATGCACGACATCAAGGCCATCCGCGACAACCCCGACGCCTATATCGAGGGCTGGACCGTCCGCGGCGTCGAGAACGCCCGTGAGGTCGTGGCCGAAATTCTGGGCCTGGACCGCGACCTGCGCGCCGCCCAGACGCGCGGGCAGGAGGCGCTCGCCCAGCGCAACGCCGCCTCCAAGGCCATCGGCGCCGCCATGGGCCGAAAGGACATGGCCGAGGCCGACCGCCTCAAGGCCGAGGTCGAGAGCCTCAAGGGCCAGATCACCGAGAGCGAAGCCGCCGAGCGCGACCTGTTCGCCAAACTGTCGGGGCCGCAGGGACTGCTGGCCGGCCTGAAAAACCTGGCCGGCGACGATGTGCCCGATGGCGATGACGAGGCCGGCAATGTCCAGGTCGGCGACGCTTTCGGCACGCCGCGCACCACCGGCCCGGCCAAGGACCACGCCGATCTGGGCGAGGCGCTGGGCCTCATCGACTTCGAGGCGGCGGCGAAGATGTCGGGCGCGCGCTTTGCGGTGCTGAAGGGCGGCATCGCCCGTCTGGAACGCGCCATCGGCCAGTTCATGCTGGATATGCAGACTGGCCAGCACGGCTATCTGGAGGTCAATCCGCCCTACCTCGTGCGCGACGAGGCGATGTACGGCACGGGGCAGTTGCCGAAGTTCGAAGAGGATTTGTTCTCGACTGCTCGGATCGACGACACGAAAGATCAGCCTGGTCAAAACATTCGTTTCGTGACTGACAAGCGCTACCTCATCCCCACCGCCGAAGTCTCCCTGACCAACCTTGTGCGCGAGCAGATACTCTCCGAAGACGACCTCGCCACCCCCATGCGCCTGACCGCCCTCACGCCCTGCTTCCGGGCCGAGGCCGGTTCGGCCGGGCGCGACACGCGCGGGCTGATCCGTCAGCATCAGTTCTCCAAGGTAGAGCTGGTCTCCATCACCCGGCCCGAGGATTCCAACGCCGAACACGAGCGCATGACCGAATGCGCCGAGGCCGTGCTGAAGGCGCTCGAGCTGCCCTTCCGCCGGATGCTGCTGTGCAAGGGCGACATGGGCTTTTCGGCCCGCAAGACCTATGACCTGGAAGTCTGGCTGCCCAGCCAGATGACCTGGCGCGAGATCAGCTCCTGCTCGAACTGCGGTGATTTCCAGGCCCGGCGCATGGACGCCCGCTTCAAGCGCGCCGGCGAAAAGAAGACCGAGTTCGTCCATACGCTGAACGGCTCCGGCCTGGCGGTCGGCCGCACCCTGGTCGCGGTGATGGAAAACTATCAGCAGGACGACGGCCGCATCGCCGTTCCTGCCGTTCTGCAATCCTACATGGGGGGGGCGACGCATGTGGGGTGATCGTTTCCTCCTCCCCTCGTGGGAGAAGGTGGGTGCCGGAGGCGCTCGGATGAGGGGGTGCCGGTGCCGGCTGGCCACTGCAATGGCAAGCGCGCTCCTTGGATCCTCTTTTCCCTCCGCCTCGCGTCGGGCGCCCCTCAACCGTCTCGCTTCGCGAGCCACCGTCTCCCACGAGGGGAGAAGGATCATCGGGGGCATCTGAATGCGTATCCTGCTTACCAACGACGACGGCATCGAAGCCGAGGGCCTGGCCTGCCTGGAGGCGATCGCCCGCGCCCTGTCCGACGATGTCTGGGTCTGTGCCCCGGCGGTCGAACAGTCGGGCAAGGGGCGCGGCATCACCCTGACCGAGCCGCTGCGCGTCAACGAAATGGGCGACAAGCGGTTTGCCGTCACCGGCACTCCAACCGACTGCGTGGTGCTGGCGATCAACGACCTGATGCCTGAACGGCCAGATCTGGTGCTGTCGGGGGTCAATCGCGGCCACAACATCGGCGAGGACGTCTCCTATTCCGGCACGGTGGCCGGGGCCCTTCAGGGCATGGCCATGGGGGTGAAATCCATCGCGCTGAGCCAGTCGCTGGAACGCTTCCACGATGAGGTCGTGGCCCATTGGGAAACGGCCCAGGCCTTCGCGCCCGGCATCATCCAGCGGCTGATGGAAGCGGGCTGGTCCGATGGCGTGGTGATGAATCTGAACTTCCCCAATCTGCCGCCGGAGCTGGTCAAGACGGTCGAGGTCACGACCCAGGGCTTCCGCGATCTGGCCGAGATGCACGCGATCAAGCGCACCGACCTGAGGGGCCGCAACTACTACTGGATGGGTTTCCGCGCCGGCGAACAGCGCCCGGCCCAGGGCACGGACCTGAGGGCCATCGCCGAAGGCCGGATTTCGGTCACGCCCCTGCATATCGACCTGACCCACCATCAGACCGCCCATGACCTGAAGAGCGTGCTCGGAGGCGCGCCGCCCCGGCTGAAGGCATGACCGACGACCGGGCTGCGCGTCTGATCCTGGGTTTGCGCCGTCAGGGCGTGACCGATGCGCGCGTGCTGGAGGCCATGGAGGGGCTGGATCGCTCCGTGTTCGTCCATCCTCAGTTTGTGGATCAGGCCTGGGAGGATTCGGCGCTTCCCATCGACTGTGCCCAGACCATCAGCCAGCCCTTCGTCGTCGGGTTGATGACCCAGGCGCTCGAGGTCGGACCGCGCCACCGTGTGCTCGAAATCGGGACCGGCTCCGGCTATCAGGCCGCCGTGCTGTCGAAGCTGGCCCGCTTCGTCTATTCGGTCGAACGCTATCGGCCGCTCCTGGCGGAAGCCGAACAGAGGTTCAGGACCCTGAGCCTGGACAATATCATCACCCGTCATGGTGATGGCTCCAGGGGCTGGCCCGAACAGGCCCCATTCGACCGCATCATGGTCACCGCCGCCGCGCCGCATGAGCCGCACGAGCTGATTGCCCAGCTGAAGCCCGGCGGCATCATGGTCGCGCCCGTCGGCAAGGCCGGCTCCCAGTTCCTCCACCGCTATGTCGCGGAGGAGGGCGGCACCTTTCGCCGCGAGAGTCTGATCGAGGTCCGCTTTGTGCCGCTGGTCGACGGCGTCGCCCGCGAAGGCTAGGCGGCTGTCGACAGGGTTAATCCGGCGCTAACCATAAACCGGCAGACAGGACACGGGGGATTAACCGCCTGCCGCTATGGTCATGGCTCGTGGAGGGCTGAATGCCGCTCAAATTGTCGCTGAAGCCGGGGGAGCGCTTTGTCCTCAATGGGGCCGTCGTCCAGAACGGCGACAAGCGCGGCGTGCTGATCCTGCAGAACAAGGCCTCGGTCCTGCGTGAGAAGGACATCCTGCAGCCCGAGGACGTCAATACGCCGGCCCGTCGCATCTATTTCCCGGTCATGATGATGTACCTGGACGAGGGCTCGGCCGAGAAATTCTACGACGAGTTCGCCCAGCGCCTGACCGAGTTCATGGGGGCCATCAAGAACCCTGATGTGCTGACGTCTTGCGTGGCGGCGTCGCGTCACGTCATGGCGCGCGAATACTACAAGGGGCTGCTCGCGGCCCGAAAACTGATCGAGTACGAAGACGAGAGATTGGGGCATGGGGCTTCAGGCCTATCAGCAGACAGCGCAGCGGACTGAGACTCCGCGCGCGCTGGAATACCGGCTGTTCGGTCAGGTCACCCGTGCCCTGATCACGGCGTCCCATGCGGATCCGAAGGATTTCGCCACGCGCATCGACGCCCTGGGCTGGAACCGCCAGGTCTGGGCAACCCTGGCCACGACCTGTTCGGACCCGGGCAACAGCCTGCCGGTCCAGATGCGGGCCAGCATCATCTCGCTCAGCCTGTTCGTCTCGCGCCACACTTCCGAGGTGATGAAGGGCGACGACGACTTCGAGACGCTGATCGACATCAACAAGATGATCATGCAGGGCCTTGGCGGTCCCGGGACCGAGGCCGTACCGGCCTGATCGGTCTTAATGACTCGGCAATCTATGCCCAGCCCGGAAATTTCTTCCTTGTTAAGACTTGCCGCCGCTCCGGCCGGCAATTTGGTAACGCCTTGTAAATAAGGGTTTTGGCCTGGCTGGCTGGGTTGGCCCAGCCATTGCTCCCTGAAATCCCGAGCAAAACGCTCCCGCCGCCAAAAAGGCGACGGCCATGTCGAAGACAGCAGGGATGCCAAAATGGCCTCGATCAATACGAACTACGGCGCGATGATCGCCGCCCAGAGCTTTGCCGCCACCGGTCGCGAGCTCGACAAAGTCCAGAACCGGATCACCACCGGACTGAAGATTGCGAACGCCAAGGACAATGGCGCGGTCTGGGCCGTGGCCCTGACTCAGCGTGCCAACTCCAAGGCGCTGGACGCCACTCTCAACAACCTGACCCGTCAGCAGTCGATCGCCGATGTCGGCCTGGCCGCCGGTGACACCATCATGGCGGCCCTGACGGAGATGAAGGCCCTGGCGGCCGCCATCGAGGCCGGCGGAAACACCACCGCCTATCAGAGCGACTATACGGCGCTGAGCGGCGAGATCACCGCCGCGGTCACTGCGGCCGTTTTTGACGGCACCAATGCCCTGACGACGCCTGCCTACACCCTGAATGCTGCGGGCACCGCGACGGCGGCGAATGTGCAGACGGCCATCGACGCCTGGGCCGGCGCGCTTCAGACCATCGGCACCAACGCCAAATCCTATGAGCGCCAGTTGGCCTTCACCCAGAAGCTCCAGGATTCGCTGGAGGCCGGGGCTGGCAACCTGGTCGACGCCGACATGGCCAAGGAATCTGCCCGGCTGACGGCGCTGCAGACCAAGCAGCAACTGGGCGTCCAGGCGCTGTCGATCGCCAATAACGCCGGCTCGGTCCTGCTGGGCCTGTTCCGCGGCTAATCCTCCATAGCCTGAACTGACGACATGGATGTGCGCCGGGCCAGAGGCTCGGCGCATTTCCGCATTTGCTCTACAAAAATATATATAAAACAATCTATTAACTAAGATTCTGGCCTGATCCTTGCAGGGGCGTGGGGGAGCAAAACGCTCCCGGTCGGCAAAACGTCGATCGGACATGTCGAAGACAAAAGGAGAGCGCCAAAATGGCCTCGATCAATACCAACTACGGCGCCATGGTCGCCGCCCAGAGCTTTG
>Ga0056914_10001896_pt1 | contig 13995 bp, 13 predicted proteins | sample TNRBio252014_DNA_FD_55168 | JGI IMG/M metagenome (GOLD analysis project Ga0056914, IMG submission 55168) | Wastewater treatment Type I Accumulibacter community from EBPR Bioreactor in Madison, WI, USA - TNR Reactor_6/25/2014_ DNA | ecosystem: Engineered > Bioreactor > EBPR > Anaerobic-Aerobic >...
TGGCTTCGGCCGTTCTGGCCGTCGCGGCCTGTTCCCCCCAGGTTTCGCGTCACGGCTTCCAGCCGGTCGATGTGCAGCCGGCGGACATCGTCGTCGGCACCGANACNCGCGACACCGTGCGGGCGCGCCTGGGATCGCCTTCGGTNGTCTCGACCTTNGAACCTGAGAGCGTCTGGTTCTACGTCTCGCAGACGACGGCCAAATACACCTTCAACCTGCCGGAAGTGACCCAGCGCTCGGTGACCCAGATCACCTTCGACGATTCGGGGCGGGTGATCGGCGTCGATAATCTCAGCCTGGACGACGGCCGCCAGCTGGCCCTCAACGAGCGGGAGACACCGACGCGCGGCCGCGAGTTGACGGTTCTTGAGCAGCTTCTCGGCACGGTGGGCCGCCAGGCCCTGCCGAACGCCGACGAAGACCTGCCGCCCAACCAGCGCCGCCGCGAAGAATAGGCGTCGGCTACAGCTCGTCGATTCCGCGGTTGGCCAGGGCGTCGGCCCGTTCATTCAGTTCGTGGCCGGCATGGCCCTTGACCCAGTGCCATTTGACGCGGTGGCGTCGACGCGCCTCGTCGAGCCGACGCCACAAGTCTTCGTTCTTGACCGGCTTCTTGTCCGCCGTCTTCCAGCCGCGCGCCTTCCAGCCGCCGATCCACTCGGTAATGCCCTGCATGACGTATTTGCTGTCGGTGAAGAGATCGACGTCGCTGGCCTGTTTCAGGGCGTCCAGCGCCATGATGGCGGCGGTCAGTTCCATGCGGTTGTTGGTCGTCTCGGCCTCGCCGCCCCACAGTTCCTTTTCGTGCGGTCCTGACTGCAGGATCGCGCCCCAGCCGCCGCGTCCCGGATTGCCCTTGCAGGCCCCGTCGGTGTGAATGGTGATGTGCGGCAAGCTCAACCCTCGGCCAGGACGCGCGGCAGTTTGAAGGTGACGGTCTCGCGCGCCCCCGAATCCTCGATGACCTCGGCGTCGAAGCGCTCGGTGATGGCCGCCAACAGCGCCTCGATCAGGGGCTCGGGGGCCGAGGCTCCGGCCGTGATCCCGATCTTCGACACGCCGTCGAACCAGGTCCAGTCGACGGCCTGGGCGTCGTCGATCAGGCGCGCGGCCCGCGCGCCCGCCCGGCGCGCAACCTCAACGAGGCGGACCGAGTTCGAAGAGTTGGGCGACCCGATCACCAGCACCAGGTCGCTGTCGGCGGCGATACGCTTGACGGCCTCCTGGCGGTTGGTGGTGGCGTAGCAGATGTCTTCCTTGTGCGGGTCCGGCAGGCCCGGGAAGCGGCGCTTCAGAACGCCGATGATGGCGGCCGTATCGTCCAGCGACAGGGTCGTCTGGGTGACATAGGCCAGGTTGGCGGCATCGCGCGGCTCGAACCGTTCGGCATCCTGCGGCGTCTCGATCAGGGTGACGGCCCCTTCGGGCAGCTGCCCCATGGTGCCTTCGACCTCGGGGTGGCCGGCGTGGCCGATCAGCACAATCTGGCGGCCCGCCGCGAAATGCCGCTCGGCCTCGACATGGACCTTGGAGACCAGCGGACAGGTTGCATCCAGGTAGAACAGCTCGCGGCGGCGGGCTTCGGCGGGGACAGACTTCGGCACGCCATGGGCCGAAAAGACCACCGGCCGATCCGTCGGGCACTCATCGAGTTCCTCGACGAAGACCGCCCCGAGCGCCCGCAGGCGCTCGACGACATGGCGGTTATGGACGATCTCATGCCGCACGAAGACCGGCGCGCCGTACTTTTCCAGCGCGCGTTCAACGATCTGGATGGCTCGATCCACCCCGGCACAGAAGCCGCGCGGCGTGGCGAGGCGCACGATGAGATGATGGCGAGGCGAAGCGGGGTCGGTCACCCGGCCTAGGTAGCGATCCAACGCGACGAAGGCCAGCTTGCGCGCGTTGCGATGCCTCGGTTTAGCCGCTATCACGCGCAAGCGTCGTGGCTTCGCCGTCCGGCGGCCCGTTTCGCTTGCTCGCTAGGTTTCTCATGCGTCGTCCCTTCGCCTTCATCCTTCCGGCTCTGGCCCTGTTCGCCATCGCCACACCTGCCCTGGCTCAGTACCAGCCCGGCCAGGGTCAGGATCGGGATCAGGAGCGCAACCAGGATGAGCGCCAGCGGCGCGACCAAGAGTTCGATGCCACACCCGCGCCGCTGCGCGAGCGCCCGAATGCCGGCCCCTGCCCCTTTGTTCGCATTCTCTATGACGCCGCCCGCTATGTAGAGTTCGAAGGCGGTCAGCAGACCTATTCGGCCGTCGGCTACACGGGCGAGATCGAGGGCATCGAGGCGGAATGCGTCTATCGCGAGGCCGACCCGATCCGCATCGACATGGACATCCTGTTCCACCTCGGACGCGGCCCCCAGGCCGAGAGCGGTCAGCGCACCTATCGCTACTGGGTCGCGGTCACCGAGCGGAACTCGGCCATCCTGGCCAAGCAGTATTTTGACCTGCCGGTCGATTTCGACGGCAGCGATCGCACCTATGTCACCGAACAGATTCGCGGCCTGACCATTCCGCGTCGTGACATTTCCGTTTCCGGTTCGAACTTCGAGGTTCTGGTCGGTTTCGACGTCACGCCTGAAATGGCGGACTTCAACCGCAACGGTGCCCGCTTCCGCGCCAACGCCGGCGCACCCAGCGAATGAGCGATCTCAAGAGCCGTCTGAGCGAAGCGGTTCGCGCCGCCTTCGCCGCCGAAGGCTTGCCCGAAGACCTGGCGCGCGTCAGCCCGTCGGATCGGCCTGACCTGGCCGATTTCCAGTCCAACGGTGCGCTTGCCGCCGCCAAACAGGCCAAGGCCAACCCGCGCGAACTGGCCGGGCGCGTCGCGGCACACCTGGATGGCAATCCCGATATCGCGTCCATCGAGATCGCCGGGCCCGGTTTCATCAATCTGCGGGTGACCGATGCGGCGTTGGCCCGGCGCGTGTCCGAGCTTTCGGCCAGTCCGATGGTCGGGGCCTCACTCGTGGCCGAGCCGCGCCGGGTCGTCATCGACTACGGCGGGCCCAATGTCGCCAAGCCGATGCATGTCGGTCACCTGCGCTCGTCGATCATCGGCGAGAGCCTCAAGCGCCTGTTCCGTTTCCGCGGCGACACCGTCTGGGGCGACGCCCATTTCGGCGACTGGGGCTTCCAGATGGGCCTGTTGATCGCGGCGCTGGAAGATGAGGGCAAGGCCGTCGACTTCCAGGGTGACGGTCCCTATCCCGACGACAGCCCGGTCAGTCTGGAGGATCTCGAGCGCCTGTATCCGGCGGCAGCCGCCCGGGCCAAGGAGGATCCGGCCTTCCGCGACCGCGCCCGCAAGACCACCGCCGAACTCCAGGCCGGACGCCCGGGCTATCGCGCCTTGTGGAAACACATGCACGACGTCTCCATGAAGGCACTTCAGCGCGACTTCGGCGCGTTGGGCGTGACCTTCGACCTGTGGAAGGGCGAGGCCGACGCCGACCCGCTCATTCCCGGCATGGTCGAAGACCTGGAGGCCAGCGGACTGCTGGTCGACGACCAGGGCGCGCGCGTGATCCATGTCGCCCGCGACGGCGAGACGAAGTCCAAGAAACTGGCTGACGGTTCGGTCGTGACGGTCCCCAGCCCCGACCCCCTGCTGGTGATCTCGTCCGAAGGCTCGGCCATGTATGGCACGACCGATCTGGCGACCATTCTGGATCGACGCCAGGAACAGGGTTTCGACCTCGTCCTCTACGTCGTCGACCAGCGCCAGGCTGAGCATTTCGAACAGGTTTTCCGCGCCGCCTATCTCGCCGGCTACGCCCAGCCGGGCCAGCTGGAGCACCTGGGCTTCGGCACCATGAACGGGCCGGACGGCAAGCCGTTCAAGACCCGCGCCGGCGGGGTGCTGAAGCTGGCCGACCTGATCGAGATGACCCGCGACAAGGCGCGCGCGCGTCTGCACGAGGCCGGTCTGGGTGAAGACCTGTCCCCCGAAGCGTTCGAGGNCATCGCCGCCAAGGTGGCGGTCGCCGCCCTNAAATTTGCCGACCTGTCGAACTGGCGCGGCACCAGCTACATCTTCGATCTGGATCGGTTCACCAGTTTCGAGGGCAAGACCGGCCCCTATCTGCTTTACCAGGCCGTCCGCATCAAATCGCTGCTGCGCCGCGCGGCGACCGAGAATGCGACGGTCGGCGACATCGAGATCATCGAGCCGGCGGAACGCGAACTGGCGCTGGTGCTGGACGCCTTCGATCAGGCCGTTCAGGAGGCCTATGACCGGCGCGGGCCGAACGCCCTGGCCGAGCACGCCTATCGGCTGGCCCAGGCCTTTTCGAAGTTCTACGCCGCCTGCCCGATCTTGGCTCCGGGCCACGAGGCCACCCGTGGCGCACGCCTGGCCCTGACCGAGGCGGTGCTCAAGCAGCTCGAGACGGTCCTGAATCTACTGGGGATCGAAACACCCTCCCAGATGTAGGTCAGGTTGAACTCTGGCGACCCTTCCCGTAGTGTATCAGGCGTTCGTGCTCGGGAGTCCCTTATGAGAATCCTTGCCCTTGCGCTGGCTGCCCTGTCGATGATGGCGGCGATTTCGGCACCGGCCCACGCCCAGCAGCAGCGAGTCTGCGAAGGGGTCGTGCGAGGGCCGGCCGGGGAGCACATCATGCAGATCCTGCTGGAAGACGGGCAACCCGTCTCGGGTCTGGCAACCTGGCGACCGCCCAATCAGACGGCGCTTCGCGGTCGGGCCCTGCCGATGATCAACATGTATTATCACATCACCGATCTCGCGACCGGCGCGCGGGGGCCGCTGTTTTATTTCCATGTCATTCACGCGGCGCGTGTGGGTGACTCGCAAGCGACCTCGGCCGAGGTGCGTATTCGTCGTTACGGCGAGACGGAGTGGATGGCGCGACGGAACTGGCAATCCTTTGCAGACGCGCGCCGAGATGCCGCGCGAGACNACATCTACAACATGGCCGGAAGCGTCGGGTTCGGCNCACCCGCCGAGCTTNACCTGTTCTCGACGGCGGCCCAGGTCGAGTCTCACGCGGTCACCGACACCAATACNAGGATATCCGCCGGAATNTGGAATCTCTCCTACCGGCCCGCGCTCGATGCCCTGTTCGACCGGGCCTTTCAGGAAACGCGCCGTCGCGTCAGCCATCCTGCTGAGTGCGTTCGCGCGACGCACGAACATACTGCCCTCCTCAACATGACCAGGGTTTCCCGGGGCGACCCACCCGGACCCGAGGCAACGCCGGCAGATCGCTGAGGCCGCTGCCGATCGCGTTCCATTTGCTAGGATCTGAACGCCGGATCGAAGGCGGGCCGTTAGCGACCGACCTGGCTTTCGCCTAGTCTTTCTTCTCGCCGAAGGCTTCTTCGACCTCTTCCTTGGTGATCCGCTTGGACGGATCGCTCGGCTGGCCGAGGTTCTGTTCCTCGGTGCCGTCGCCCATGACACCGGGCGTGGTGTTGATGATGATTGTCTTGTCTTTTTCGTCTGCCATGTCGATGCTCCCAAGCTGATACGAGACGAACGCTATTCCTCGATCCGCGTTCCGTCACTTCTATGAGAGAGCATGGCCGAAACCCAGTTGTCCACCTACATCGCCGGCCTGCCCAAGGCCGAATTGCATCTGCATATCGAAGGCTCGCTAGAGCCGGAACAGATGTTCGAGTTCGCCCAGCGCAACAAGGTCGCGATCCCGTTCGACAGCGTCGAGGCCGTGCGCGCGGCCTATGATTTCTCGAACCTGCAGGACTTTCTGGACATCTACTATGCCGGGGCCAATGTGCTTCAGACTGAAGCCGACTTCCACGACATGGCCCTGGCCTATTTCCGGCGGGCGGCGGCGGACAATGTGCGCCATGCCGAGATTTTCTTTGACCCCCAGACCCACACCGATCGCGGCCTGCCGTTCGCCGTCGCAGCCGACGGCCTGCTGGCCGGGATGAAGACCGCCGAGGCCGAGTTGGGCGTCTCCTCCAGCCTGATCCTGTGTTTCCTCAGACACCTGGACGAGGGCGCCGCTTTCGACACGCTCAAGGCCGCCGAGCCCTGGCTGGACCGGATCATCGGCGTCGGTCTGGATTCGTCAGAGGTCGGCCATCCGCCGTCAAAGTTCCAGCGCGTCTTTGATCGCGCCGGCCAGATGGGCCTCAAGCGCGTCGCCCACGCCGGTGAGGAAGGCCCGCCACAATACGTCCGCGAGGCGCTGGATCTGCTGCACATCGACCGGATGGATCACGGCAATCGCTCGATGGAAGACGAAGCCCTGATCGAACGCCTGGCCGCCAATCAGATGACGCTGACGGTCTGCCCGCTATCGAACCTGAAACTGTGCGTGGTGCATGACCTCAAGGATCACCCCGTGCCGGAGATGCTGCGGCGCGGGCTGCATGTCACCCTGAACTCGGACGATCCTGCCTATTTCGGCGGCTATGTGAACCAGAACTACATCCAGTTGGCTGAGGCCGTCGGCCTGACCCGCGATCAGGTCACGCGCCTTGCAAGGAACAGCTTTGAGGGGTCGTTCCTGCCCGACGATCAGAAGGCGGCCCGCATCGCCGAGGTCGAGGCCTACGCCGCCGCGACCTGATCGATCTCATTGGCAGAGCCCAGCGCAATCGGGATGCGCTGGTGCAACTGGGTCGGCTCGACGTCGAGAATGCGCTGGACCCCGTCGGTGGTCGCCTTGCCGCCGGCCTGTTCGACCAAGAGGGCCATGGGATTGCCCTCGTACATCAGACGCAGCTTGCCCGGCTTGCCCGGCTCGCGCTTGTCCCACGGATACAGAAACACGCCGCCACGCATCAGCACGCGATGAACATCGGCGACCATGGCCGCGACCCAGCGCATGTTGAAGTTCTTGGCCCGAGGCCCCTCAACCCCCTGCAGACAGCCGGCGATATAGCGTTGCACGCCCTCGGCCCAGTGGCGCTGGTTCGACATGTTGATGGCGAACTCCTTGGTGTCGGCCGGAATGCGGATGTCCTCATGCGTCAGCCGCCAGGCACCGTCGCCGGCCAGGGTAAAGCCGACCACGCCGGACCCCACCGTCAGCACCAGCATGGTCTGGGCCCCGTAGAGCACATAGCCAGACGCCGCCTGGTCGCGGCCTGGCTGCAGGAAGTCGGCGTCAGTCGGGGTCGCGGTCGGCGACTTCAGGATCGAAAAGATGGTCCCGACCGGCGCATTGATGTCGATGTTGGATGAGCCGTCCAGCGGATCGAACAGCACCAGCCACTGACCCGTCGCATGGCCGGCGGCCTGGCTGTTGTCCATTTCTTCAGACGCCACGCCCGCCACGACCGGACAGGCCAGCAGCGCCTCGGTCAGCATGTCGTTGGTAATCAGGTCGAGCTTCTTCTGCTCCTCGTCCTGGACATTGACGACGCCGGACGCCCCTAGCACCCCGGTCAAAGCGCCGCCTGCGACGACCACGGACATCTCCGCGCAGGTCCGCCCCAGCACCGTCAGAACCTCGACCACGCCCTCGGGCGCATTTGATCCGGCGAGCCAGGCTTCAAGAGTGGCGGGGGCGGTCATGGGCGTGTTCCTGAGAAGGATTTCCGAAGGTCGGCACCTGTCTAGGCGGCGACGCTTGACTCCGCAACGGAGTCAGGGCCTTTGGAGCCGCTCTCGCGGGAGAGATCGGGGCGGCGTATCCAGCCCCGGAGCCGAAGGCGCAACCGCCCCGGAAACGCTCAGGCAAAAGGACCGCGAAGCACAACAAACGCTGGAAAGAACCCGGCCGGGTTCGCCGACGGAGCAAGGCCTGATCCAGGGCCGGAATCTCTCAGGCCACGAGACAGCGGGGGCTCTGCCGGGCGGGACACGCCCGTAGGAGGAGCCGACACCATGAGCGAACTGAAGACCACCCCCCTGAACGCCAACCACCGTCGTCGCGGCGCGCGTATGGTCGGCTTTGGCGGCTATGACATGCCGGTCCAGTACGAAGGGGTTCTGGCCGAGCACCGCTGGACCCGCGAGCACGCCGGCCTGTTCGATGTCTCGCACATGGGCCAGTGCAAGATCACCGGTGCCGATGCCATCACCCAGTTCGAGCGGTTCGTGCCCGGCGACTACGCCGTCCTGAAGGAAGGACGCCAGAAATACTCCCTGCTGCTGAACGATCAGGGCGGCATCATCGACGACCTGATGGCCGGCAAGCCGGATCACGACGGCCTGTTCGTCGTCGTCAATGCCGGCAACAAGGACGAGGACTTCGCCTTCTGGCAAGCCAATCTGTCGGGCGACGCCAAGCTCACCATTCTGGACGACCGCGCCCTCATCGCCATACAGGGCCCCGAGGCCGCCGAGGTCATGGCCGCGCACGAGCCGCTGCTGGCCGATTTCGGCTTCATGGACAGCGCGCGGGTGATGCTGTTCGGCGTTGACTGTTACGTCTCGCGTTCGGGCTACACCGGCGAAGACGGCTATGAAATTTCGGTCCCGGCGGATCAGGCCGACCGCATCTGGGATGCCATTCTGGAGGACGCCCGGGTCAAGNCGATCGGTCTGGGTGCCCGCGACAGCCTTCGCCTTGAAGCCGGCCTGCCGCTCCATGGCCACGACATCGATCCGACGACCAGCCCGGTCGAAGGGGCCCTGACCTTCGCCCTGTCCAAGTCCCGCAAGGAGGCCGCGAACTTCAATGGGGCCGAGCGCGTGCTGGGTGAGCTGGCTGATGGGCCGTCGCGGGTGCGCGTGGGCCTGATCGTCAAGGAAGGGGCTCCGGCCCGCGAAGGTGCCGAGATCGCCGACATGGACGGCAATGTCATCGGCAAGGTCACTTCGGGCGGGCCGTCTCCGACGCTGGGCCGCAACATCGCCATGGGCTATGTGCCGCCGGCACTTTCTGAGTTGGGCACCGACCTGCAGGTCATCGTGCGCGGCAAGGCCGCCCCCGCCGAGGTCGTCGCCATGCCGTTCGTGGCCCAACGCTACTATCGCAAACCCAAGGCCTGAGGAGAGCCCCATGAAATTCACCCGTGACCACGAATGGGTCCGCCTGGAAGGTGACGTCGTCACCATCGGCATCACCAGCCACGCCGCTGAGGCGCTGGGCGATGTCGTCTTCGTCGAGGTTCCCGAGGCTGGCCGGCAGGTCGTCGCCGGCGACAGCTTTGCCGTCGTCGAATCCGTCAAGGCGGCTTCTGACGTCTATGCGCCGGTGACCGGCGAGGTCGTCGAAGGCAATGCTGTCCTCAGCAGCGCGCCGGAAACCGTCAATCAGGATCCGCAAGGTGCGGGCTGGTTCGCCAGGATCAAGGTGCCGGACACCGCCCAACTGGACGGCCTGATGGATCAGGCGGCCTACGACGAATATCTCAAGACCCTCTAGGACATGACCGACCGCTACGCCGCCACCGTCACCTGGACCGGCTCGGCCGAGGATCATCGCTCGGGCCAGTACAGTCGTGTGCACGAATGGCGCTTTGACGGGCACACGGTCGTGCGCGCCTCGGCCGGGCCGTCGGTTCCAGGGTCCGATCCGTCGGCCGTCGACCCGGAAGAGGCGCTCGTCGCCTCGGCCTCGGCGTGTCACATGCTGTGGTTCCTGGCCATCGCCCGCAAGAAGGGGCTGATCGTCACCGCCTACGAAGATCAGGCCGACGGCGAAATGGCCAAGAACGAGGCCGGCAAGGATTACATGGCGGTCGTGACGCTCCGACCCCATGTCACCTACGAGGGTCAGGCCGACCCTGCCCTGATCGTCGAATGCCACCGGCTCGCCCACGACGAGTGCTACATCGCCAACTCCCTGCGCGCCGAAATGCGCGTCGAACCCCGCTGAGATTCCGATGCGTTACCTGCCCCTCTCCCCTGATGACCGAACGGCCATGCTGGCGGCCATCGGTGCCAAGTCGATCGACGATCTGTTCGTGGATGTCCCCGCTGAGGCGCGGCGCGACGGCCTGGTCGATCTGCCGCGCGTGGCCGGCGAGCTGGAGGTCGAACGCGCCCTGTCGGCGATGGCCTCCAAGAACACGGTGGCAGGGTCAGTGGCCTTCTTCTGTGGGGCTGGGGCCTATCGCCACCATGTGCCGGCGACGGTCGATCACATCATCCAGCGGTCGGAGTTCCTGACCAGCTACACGCCGTACCAGCCGGAAATCGCCCAGGGCACGCTTCAGTACCTGTACGAATTCCAGACCCAGGTGGCGGCCCTGACCGGCATGGAGGTGGCCAATGCGTCCCTCTATGACGGCTCGACCGCCATGGCCGAGGGCGTCCTGATGGCGACCCGCGCCACCCGCCGCAACAAGGCGGTGATCTCCGGCGGCGTCCACCCCCACTATGTCGCCGCGACCGAGACGGTGGTTCACGCCGTCGGCGTCGAGACCCAGGTGCTGGCCCCCGCCATCGACGCCGAGGATGCCGTGATCGCCCAGATCGGGCCGGACACGGCCTGCGTCGTCGTCCAGACTCCCAACGTCTTCGGCACCGCCACCGATGTCAGCAAGATTGCCGAGGCCGCGCACGCCGCCGGGGCCCTGCTGATCGTCGTCGTGACTGAGGCGGTGTCGATGGGCCTGTTGAAGTCGCCGGGCGAGATGGGGGCCGACATCGTCGCCGCGGAGGGCCAGTCGATCGGCAATGCCTTGAACTTCGGCGGCCCCTACGTCGGCCTGTTCGCCACGCGCGAAAAGCTGATCCGGCAGATGCCGGGCCGCCTGACGGGCGAAACCGTCGATGCCGAGGGTGAGCGCGGCTTCGTCCTGACCCTGTCGACCCGCGAGCAGCATATCCGCCGCGACAAGGCAACGTCGAACATCTGTACGAACTCGGGTCTGTGTACCCTCGCCTTTTCGATCCACATGAGCCTGCTGGGTGAGACCGGTCTGCGCCGTCTGGCCCTGATCAACCACGAGAAGGCCCAGGCGACGCGCGACGCCCTGGCCGCCATCCCGGGCGTCGAAATCCTGACCCCGCGCTTCTTCAACGAGTTCGCAATCCGCCTGCCGAACGGGCGCAGGGCAGAAGAGGTGGTCGAGTTCATGGCCCAATACCGCTGCCTGGCGGGCGTCCCCTACAGCCGCCTGAACCCCGAGGCCGGCATGGACGATGTGCTGCTGGTCGCCGCCACCGAGACGACGCTGGATGCCGACATCAAGATCCTGGCCGGGATGCTGGGGAAGGTGCTGGCGGGATGAGTTCCTTGTTTTCCGCTCATCCCCGCGAAGGCGGGGATCCAGTCCTTTGGATGACCGCAGAAGGTCATGACGCACAATCGAATGTCCTGAAACGCCGGCACCTCGCTGGACAGAACTGGGTCCCCGCCTTCGCGGGGATGAGCGGTGATTTTAAATGACCACCATGAACACCGTCGGCCGTCCGACCGCGCCGAACACTGTCGATCACGACTACAAGCACCCGACCCTGACCGGCGGTCGCGGCCTGTTGCAGAACGAGGCCCTGATCTTCGAGGGCGACGGCTGGGGCAAGACCGGCGTTGATCTGCCTGAGCCCAAGGGCACCGGGGCCGACCTCGGTGGCCTGGTCCGCAGCGATCCCATCGGCCTGCCGGGTCTCAGCGAGCCTGAGGCCATGCGCCACTATGTGCGCCTGAGCCAGAAGAACCACGCCATCGACCTGGCCATCTATCCGCTGGGCTCGTGCACGATGAAGCACAATCCGCGCCTGAACGAGAAGATGGCGCGGCTGCCGGGCTTTTCCGACATCCACCCGCTGCAGCCGCAATCGACCGTTCAGGGCGCGCTGGAACTGATGGACAGCCTGGCCCATTGGCTCAAGACCCTGACCGGCATGCCGGCGGTCGCCCTGTCGCCCAAGGCCGGCGCGCACGGCGAGCTATGCGGCCTGATGGCCATTCGCGCTGCGCATGAGGCGTCGGGCCAACATGAAAAGCGCCGCAAGGTGCTGGTGCCGACCTCGGCCCATGGCACCAACCCCGCCACCGCCGCCTTCGTCGGCTATTCGGTGGTCGAGGTCGCCCAGACCGACGATGGGCGTGTGGATGTGGCTGACCTGGCCGCCAAGCTGGGCGATGACGTCGCCGCCATCATGGTGACCAACCCCAACACCTGTGGCCTGTTCGAGCGGGACATTTTGGAAATCAGCCGCCTGACACATGAGGCCGGGGCCTATTTCTATTGCGACGGGGCCAACTTCAACGCCATCGTCGGTCGCGTGCGGCCCGGCGACCTGGGCGTCGATGCCATGCATATCAATCTGCACAAGACCTTTTCGACGCCGCACGGCGGCGGTGGGCCGGGTGCCGGTCCGGTGGTGCTGTCGGCGGCCCTGGCCCCGTTCGCGCCGGTGCCGTGGGTGGTGCACGACGAGGACGGCTTCGACCTGATCGAACGCCCCGAAGGCGAGGCCAAGGCGGCGTTCGGACGCCTGTGCGCCTTCCAGGGTCAGATGGGCATGTATGTCCGGGCCCTCAGCTACATGATGAGCCATGGCTCCGACGGTCTGCGCCAGGTGGCCGAGGACGCGGTGCTGAACGCCAACTACATCAAGGCCCGCCTGTCGGATCTGATGAGTCCTGCCTTCCCCGACGGCCCGTGTATGCACGAGGCCTTGTTCGACGATGAATGGCTGAAGGGTACCGACATCACCACGCTCGATTTCGCCAAGGCGATGATCGACGAAGGTTTCCACCCCATGACCATGTATTTCCCCCTGGTCGTGCATGGGGCGATGCTGATCGAGCCGACCGAAACCGAATCCAAGGCAGAGCTGGATCGCTTCATCGAGGCGATGCGGGCCTTGGCGACGGCGGCCAAGGCCGGGGACGTCGACCGCTTCAAGGGCGCGCCCTTCCACGCCCCCCTGCGGCGCCTGGACGAGACCCGTGCGGCGCGTCAGCCCAAGCTGAAGTGGACCGCTCCGGACGGATCCAACATCGCGGCGGAATAGCTACCGAACAGGCGAATCAGCCGGGCGCTTTCTCGCCTGAGAGGGCATGCGACAGGACGTCGCCACGACAAAATCCGGCTTCTTCGCTGCAACGCGAAGGCGTGTCTGCGGAAAGCGGAAGGTACGCGCAGCCTTGCTGTCCAAGCCTTGCGCCTGCCTGACGCCGCGCCATTGTCAGGCCAGGCCCTTGATTTTGTTGCAGTGCAGCAAATTCTTGCGTTTTGACCTCATTCGGGCCATATTCCGATGGCTAATGCGCGTCTCGGCGCGCGGCGGGACCTCCCCATCGCGCGTCTTCTGCATCCTGAGTCCGGCCCGAAAGGCGACCAGGGTGAATTCGTCGGGGAGCCAGGGCGCTCTCGTCGCAGAGGATACCGGAACGGTGACTTTATTCGCGCATCTGCGTGCGCCTGAACGTGCGCGCAGCCTGATCCAGACACTCAAGAACGGCATGTCCCGCCAGCGCGCCTCGGTCGCTGCGGTGGTTCTCGGAGGCGTTGTGGGCGCGGCTGTCGGCATGGCCTATCTGGGTGGCGCAGTCGCGCAGTCTGCAACCGTTCGCGGTCAGGCCTACCGCATGGCGGGGGCCTATGATTCCGGCTTCACCGATGAAGCGGTCGCCGCCGCCGTCGGAGGCCTGGACGCCAGCGCGCTGGAAATCGCGCGCCGTCATGATCCCTACACCGTCGCCGGCGATGCCCAGCGCGACCGCCGCTCGGCCCAGCTGACGGCCCTGCTCGAGCGTCGCGGCCAGGCCGCCCTGACCCGCGCCAGCACCAGCGCCACGGCCGACGCCGGCCTGCGCGGCGGCACCACGGTTAATCCGGCTCGTCCGTTCCGTCTCAATGGCGCACTGGAATCGTCCCGCGATCTCGATTGCCTGACAACCGCCGTCTATTACGAGGCGCGCGGAGAGGGCCAGGCCGGCATGCAGGCCGTAGCCCAGGTGGTCCTGAACCGGGCCCGCCATGGAGCCTTCCCCCAGACCGTCTGTGGCGTCGTCTATCAGGGTGCTGGTCGCCGCACGGGCTGCCAGTTCAGCTTCGTCTGCAACGGCTCCATGCGGGGTCGTCGCGAGGGCGGTGCCTGGGAGCGCGCGCGCCGCGTTGCCGCCAACGCGCTCAGCGGCCA
>Ga0056914_10001898_pt1 | contig 13991 bp, 8 predicted proteins | sample TNRBio252014_DNA_FD_55168 | JGI IMG/M metagenome (GOLD analysis project Ga0056914, IMG submission 55168) | Wastewater treatment Type I Accumulibacter community from EBPR Bioreactor in Madison, WI, USA - TNR Reactor_6/25/2014_ DNA | ecosystem: Engineered > Bioreactor > EBPR > Anaerobic-Aerobic >...
GGGGGCGCGGTGGGGAGAAATCGGTGATAGTGATCTGGGCCGCAACCGTTTACACTGCGCCGGGTTACAGAGCCTGCTGCCTTGCCCATCCCCCTCTATGAAAACGCGCGTCCTTCTTGCCAGCGTCCTCGGTCTCTCCTGCCTGCCCCTGCTGCCTGCGGCGGAGCCGGCCTTCATCGCCCCCGATGGCAATACCAACTTCCGCGTCTGGCACGATACCCAGGGCCGCCCGCTGGAGGCGACCTTTCGCGGGATCGAGGACGGCAATATCTTCCTCCAGGCACGCAACGGCTTTGTCCATCGTATCGCGCTGGACCGCATGTCTGCGGAGGATCAAACGCTGGCGAAGTCCCTGAAGGTGGATGGCCTGGGCATCCCGGCAGACCCAAACGTGGCCCAGGCGGCGGCGGTGATCGATCGCCTGGTGCTGGCGGGCCTGACGCAGGCGGGCCAAAAGCCCAACGCCCTGGCCAGTGATGAGCAATTCATCCGCCGTGTCTATTTGGACCTGGCCGGGCGCATCCCGACGCGGGAGGAGACGATGCGCTTTCTCTCCGACAGCACGTCCTCCAAGCGCGCCAAGGTGATCGATGCCCTGGTGAAGGGCGAGGGGATGACATCGCGTCTTTTCAATTACTTCGGCGATATGTTACGCATCGCGGATGAGGCGCAGAAGGCGCGCTTCTTTACCTATGAGGAGTGGCTGAAGAACCAGATCGCGGAGAATCGCGGCTGGGATAAGATCGTCTATGACATGATGACGGCGGATGGGAAGCTGCTGGAAAACGGGGCAACGGGCTACCTGCTGCGGGATAAGGGCATGAGGCTGGACAATCTGAGCATCACGATGACGACCTTTCTGGGGGCCAATGTGGCCTGTGCCCAGTGCCACGACCACCCCTTTGCGGACTGGACGCAGCATCAGTTCTACCAGATGGCGGCCTTTTTTGGGGCCACGGATACGTACAACCCCGCCGCCAGCCGTCGCCTACTGGCCAGCATGAAAAATGACTTCCCCCGCCAGGTCCTGCAAAGGGCCAAGCGGGTCCTCCAGGTCAATGGCATGAACGTGGTGGATACGGCCACCAATGAGGTAGTGCTGCCAGAGGACTACAAATGCAAAGACGCCAAGCCCGGGGATGCCGTGGCGCCAAAGCTGATCACCTGGAGCCGGGACGACGAGCGCAGCCGTCTCTACCAGGAGAGCAATCGCGCGCTAGCGGCGAAGAATACGGAGGCGGGCTACCGCGAGATCTTTGCCCACTGGATGACCAGCCCGGAGAATCCCCGCTTTGCCATGACCATCGCCAATCGCATGTGGAAGCTGGTCTTTGGCGTCGGTATCAAGGAGCCGATCACGGATCTGGATGACCCCTCTGCGTGCAGCAATCCCGCCCTGCTGCATCATCTGGCCTCGGAGATGAAGCGCCTGAACTTTGACCTGCGCGCCTTTCTGCGCCTGCTGACGAATACGCAGACCTACCAGCGCGAGGCGGTGACGGCGGAGATCAACCCCGGCGAGCACTACTTCTTCCCCGGCCCGATCCTGCGCCGCATGACGGCAGAGCAGGCCTGGGACTCCTGCGTGACGCTGGCCATCGGGGAAAAGGTGGACCAATTCAAACTGAAGCGCGCCGCCCAATACTCGGAGGTCATGAACGTGGACCTGGAGTCGATGACGCCCGACGAGGCCCGCGCCCGCCTGACCGCCGCCGCGAGCGCCGGGAAAAACGCCGGGGGTGGCAAGGGCAAAAAGGGCAAGAAAGCCATGCGCCGCCCCGCCGCCGTGCCCGAGTCGGAGGAGGGCGAGCCCGACTTTACCCGGCCCGAGACCCTGGAGGGACTGGTGCTGGCGAGGGCATCGGAGCTGCCGCAACCGGAGCGGGATGGGCACTTCCTGAGGATGTTTGGCCAATCGGATCGCCAGATCGCGGATAGCAATACGGAGGAAGGCAGCATCCCGCAGGTGCTGATGCTGATGAATGGGGAGGCGCAGCAGGTCCTACAGAATCCGCGCTCCGTGGCCCTAGCCACTGCGAATGAGCAAGCGGGCCCGGAGGCGCAGATCCAGGCGCTGTATGTCAGCTTTCTGAGCCGCAATCCCACGCCGGAGGAGATGACGGAGGCCAAGAACAGCCTAGCCGCCGGATTGACGACGGCGGATGTGAGCTGGGTGCTCTTCAACGCCCGCGAGTTTGTCTTTGTCCAGTAACCGCCCCCTTCACCGCCCACCCGATTTTCCCATGAAAAAGGACCTTCTTTCCCTGCCCCCGATCAGCCGCCGCCGCTTTGCGGAACACATCGCCAAGGCCACGCTGGGCGTGACCGTGCTGCCTCACCTGGGCGGCAGTGCCGCCGCCGCAGAGGCCGCCGCCGCTACCGCGCCGGGCTTTGGTAAGGCCAAGGCGGTCATCTGGCTGCAGATGATCGGCGGGATGTCGCACATCGATACGCTGGACCCAAAGGAGGGGGAGTCCAAGGGCCCCTCTGACCCGATCACGACGAAGGCGGGCTACCAGCTCAGCGGCTTCATGCCGAAGCTGGCGGCGGATCACTCGGAGAAGCTGGCCATCATCCGCTCCATGACGTCCAAGACGGGCGTGCATGCCTCCGGCCAATACCTGATGCGCACGGCCTACGAGCAGCGCGGCACGATCCAGCACCCCACCATCGGTGCCTGGGCGCAGGAGTTGCTGGGCCCCAGCAGCAAGACGCTGCCGTCCTCCGTCTGCGTGAACCGCAATCCGCAGCACGGCAACGGCTTCTTTTCCGCCGCCTTTAGTCCCCTGCCCATCCACGACCCGGAGGCAGGCCTGCAATACGCCAGCGCCAGCGCCGACCCGCAGATCATGGAGAAGCGCTTTGCCCTGCTGAACAAGGTGGATGCGGGGTTCCGCGCGAAATTCCACGACACAAACCTGAAGGCGTATAGCGACTTTTACGACGATACCCTGCAACTGCTGAGCAGCGAGGACCTGAACGCCTTCAAACTGACGGACGAGAGCGAATCCGAACGGGAGGCCTACGGCAAAAACAAGTTCGGCCAGGGCTGCATGTTGGCGCGGCGTCTGGTGGAGCGCGGCGTGCGCTTTGTCGAAGTCGCCTCCGGCGGTTGGGACATGCACAACGATATCGATGACGCCATGGAAGAACACGGCACGGAGCTGGACACGGGCCTGGCCGCACTGCTGGCCGATCTGGAGAAGCGCGACATGCTGAAGAGCACCCTGGTGGTGCTGTGCTCCGAATTCGGCCGTGGCCCGAAGATCAACAGTCGCAATGGCCGCGATCACCACCCGAAGGTGTTCAGTACGCTCCTGGCCGGTGGCCCCATCAAAGGCGGTACCATCTACGGTGCCAGCGACAAGAGCGGCTCCACCGTCGCCGATAAGCAGACCACCATCCAAGACTTCCACAGCACCGTCGGCCACGCCCTAGGCCTGAAGGTGGATGAGATCGTGATGTCCCCCAGCAACCGCCCCTTTACGGTCGGAGACAAAGGAAAGGTCATCGCCGAAGTTCTGGCCTCCTAGCCGCGCACTCAACCAAGACGCTCTTGGACTGCGGAAGCCCTGCTGCCGCTTTGGCAAAGCCAGCTCTGCTGGCGTCGCTCCCCACCACCCCAGCGCGTGAGCCCAACCACGGGAAGCTCCCGACAATCGNGATCCACGCCCAGCGCCCCACCCCAGGAAGCAAGCTTCCCTCCGCCACAAAGCGAGAGCAAGCTCTCGCACTCNAGAAGCGCGCAGGTACCAAGNCGCTCTTGGACTGCGGAAGCCCTGCTGCCGCTTTGGCAAAGCCAGCCCTGCTGGCGTCGCTCCCCACCACCCCAGCGNNTGAGCCCAACCACGGGAAGCTCCCGACAATCGCGATCCACGCCCAGCGCCCCACCCCAGGAAGCAAGCTTCCCTCCGCCACAAAGCGAGAGCAAGCTCTCGCACTCGTGAAGCGCGCAGGTACCAAGGCGCTTCTAGAGTGCGCGAAGCTCTGCTTCCGCTTTGGCAAAGCCAGCTCTGCTGGCGTCGCGCACCACCACCCCAGCGTGTGAGCCCAACCACGGGAAGCCCGGTTCGAGGTGATGCTACGTGCCACACGCCCACGCCCTCCGCGCCCCCTCGGAAATCTGGCGATTTCCGCTACTCCCTGACCCATAGCATCGGAATCCACTTTTCCCGCCCCTTCGGCTTGAATAGCGGCCAACCCTCCCCGATAGGAGGGGGTTCCCATGCTGAATCTCCGCAACGTCACCAAGTCCTTCAACTCCCGCATCCTGTTCCAAGGTGCCAACATGACCGTCAATCACGGCGACCGCGTCGCCCTGGTCGGTCCCAACGGAGCCGGCAAGTCCACCCTCTTTTCCCTCATCCTGAAAGCAGATACGCCTGACTCTGGCGAGATCACCCGCGACGAGTGGACGACGGTGGGATTCCTGCCCCAAGAGAGCGAGCCTGCTGGTGATGAGACCATCATCGAAGTCTCCACCGGACGTGCTGGGGAGATCGAGCGCCTGGAGAAGATCCTCCAACAGCACGAGTCCGACGGCACCGTGGATGACCAAGGCTACTTCGAGGCACAATCGGAATTCGATGCCCTCCAAGACCCCAAGGCCGAGGCCAAAGTGCGGAAGATTTTGCGCGGGTTTGGCTTCAAAGAGGCGGACTTCACGCGCAAAGCCCGCGAGTTCAGTGGTGGCTGGGTCATGCGCGCCCACCTCGCCCGATTGCTCCTTCTTGAACCCGATCTGCTTCTCCTCGATGAGCCCACCAACCACCTGGACCTGATGTCACTGATGTGGTTCCGCTCCTACCTGAAGAACTACCCCGGTGCCATCCTGATGATTTCCCATGACCGCGACTTCATGGATGAACTCGTCACCAGCGTGTTCGAGATCGACGAAGGCCGCTTCCTCCCCTACAAGGGCAATTACTCCTCCCACCTCCGCCAGCGCGAGGAAAACTGGGAGCGAGCCACCGCTGCGTACCGCAATCAGCAAAAGGAGATCGAGCAAATCCAGGAATTCATCGACCGCTTCCGCAGCGTCGCCTCCAAAGCCTCCCAGGCGCAGAGCCGTGAGAAGCAATTGCAGAAGATGGACAAGCTGGAAAAGCCCCGCCCCCTGCGCAAAGCCTTCCGCTTCAACTTCCCCCAACCCAAGCGCGCCGGACAGCGCGTCATCAGCCTCACCGATATACATCAGGCCTACGGCGAAAAGAAGGTGTATGAGGGCATCGACCTCGAAGTCGAACGCGGCGAGCGTATCGCCCTAGTCGGCCCCAACGGATCTGGGAAATCGACGCTCATCAAGATCCTGGCCGGCGAAGTCCCCTTTCAGAAGGGCGAGCGCAAACTGGGCACCAACGCCCAGATTGGCTATTTCTCCCAGCATCGCACGGACACCCTGGACCCAAACCTGACCGTGCTGGAAGAAGTGAAGCGCTGCTCCCCCGAGTTCCGCGAAGACGATGCGCGATCCGTGTTGGGATCATTCCTCTTCAAGCGCGAAGACGTGCACAAGAAATGCCACGTCCTGAGCGGGGGCGAAAAGAGCCGCCTGAATTTGGTGAAGTTCCTCATCAACCCGCCCAACCTCCTCCTGATGGATGAGCCCTCCACTCACTTGGACATCTGGGCCATCGAGGGCCTCATCCTGGCCCTCCAGAACTTCGAAGGCACGCTCGTCTTCATCAGCCATGATGTGCACTTCATCCGCTCGCTGGCGCAGAAAGTCCTGCACATCAACAGCGGCCAAATCACCACATACATGGGCGGCTACGACTACTATCTGGAGAAAACCGGCACCATCGAAAACGCCCGTGCTGCAGTGATCGCCGAATAGTAACCACCAGGGGCCCCGCCACAGGCCTCCCGCAGCGATGAATCGGGCGGCGCGCGCATCCCGGTTCGGGTGGGTTTTAGAATTGCCTCATTTGTCGATGCATAATTTTAACACTCGCTTTTGGTCGCTTGACTCGCCATCTTCAATCCACTAGTTTCGACCCGATGAAAGCCCTCGCCGTCTCCCGACTGCCCTATCTCCTTGCTGTGGCAGCACTAACCTGCCAAATCAGCACTCCGGCTCATGCACTTTTCGATTTCTTCAAGAAGTCGCAGAAGCAAGCGCCAACCGTTTCAGAGCGTCAATCCCAAGAGGCCGCTGCTGGAGCGCTGTTGGCCGAAGGTCGTGCCGCCCAGTCCAGTGGGAACAGCGGTAAGGCCACCAGCTTGTTCGAATCCATCATCAAACAATACCCGTTCACGAACGCTGCCGCCGATGCGTCCTATGATCGTGCCGTTCTGATCCGCAATTCCGGCAAGCTTCAGGATGCCTCCGATGCCTTCCAGCAGATGATCACCGATTATCGGCAGAGCCCCCGCTTCTCTGACGCCCTCCAGCAGCAGTTCGAGGTCGCAGAAGAGGCCAAAGGCGGCAAGAAGCAGCGCACCATGCTCATGGTCCCGATGAAGGTCGGCCCCCAAGGCGTGATCGACATGTATAAGCGCGTGATTTCCAACGCCCCCTACGGCAAGTTGGCCCCGCTCGCCCAATTCGCCATCGCAGAGGTTCATCAGGATCAGGGGGAAAAGGACGAAGCCGTCGCCGCCTATCAGGCAGTGGTGGATAACTACCCCCAGTCCTCCCAAGCCACCGAGGCTCAATTCCGGATCGGCTCTATCAGCAACATCGCCGCCAAGCGCACGGAGGATAACTCCAACCTCACCGCCACCCGGGATGCGATGACCACCTTGCTCGCCACCGACCCGTCCAGCACTCGCGCAGACGAAGCCTCCGCAATCCTCTCCCAAGTCAATGAAGCGGAAGCCGCCCAATCCCTTGAGATTGGCCGATTCTACGAGAACCAAGGCAAACCCAAGGCCGCCGCCATTTACTACAACGAGGCCCTCAAATTCGGTTCCGCCGAATCCTCCGGCAAAGCCCGCGAGCTCCTCTCCGCGCTGGCCCGCTCCTACCCAGAAGCCGTGCTCGACACCAAGGACCAGCCTGCGCAAGATTACACCGTCCCAGCCGCTGTGGATCTGCGCTCCCGCGATGACTACGCTGGCCCGCCTGCCCCAGAGCTTGCCCGCCTGAGCGAGAAGCCAAAGATGCGCACCGAGGGGGATGCCTTTGTGCCGATCCCGATTCAGGAACCAACGTTGCCAACCCGTCCCGGCGGTGGTGCAACCGCAGCGCCAGGGATGCTCCTGCCACCAGCCGATGGTGCAGACAAGCCACCTCTCCTCCCCGTGCCCCCTGCACCTGGCATCCCGACACAGCCTCCCGGTGCTGTCGTGCCCCCTGTCCCAGCGCCACCAGCCCCAGCGGCACCTCCCGCAGCAGACGCGCCTAAGCCAGCCGCAGACGCCAAGCCCTGATCCGCCACCGACGATCCTCTCTCTCAATCCGATCCCTCACTGCTCTCATGAAAAAGATTTTCATCCTGTTGACCCCCGTTATCGCTCTTCTTCTCAGTGGTTGCGCTGGGTATCAATTGGGCGGCGTGAAGCCAGCCCACCTGACTCAAGTGACGAAGATCGCCGTGCCGACCTTCGAAAACTTGACGCTTGAGCCCCGCCTCGCAGTGCTGGTGACGAATGCTATCATCAAGCAGATTCAGATGGATGGTTCCTACGAGATCGTGAACAAGGAAGATGCCGAAGCGATCTTGGAAGGCAAGATCTCTGACATTGATCGTTCCCAGTTCCGCGCCGTCCGCAACAACGTCCTGCGGACGTCCCAATTGCTGGTCCGCCTCCGCACGGACTACAAGATCCTCGACACCGCAACGGGCAACTCCCTGCATTCCGGGCGTGCCATTGGCGAGTCGTACATCGTCCTTGATGCTAACTTCCAGCTCTCCGAGCACCAAGCGATGGAAGACGCTGCCCAGAGGCTCGCCGCATCAATGGTCAGCGAAATCTCTGAAGGCTGGTAAGCCGACCAGCAGCCCTGCTGAATTCATTATTTCTTCGTGACCGACGATCCCCCTGAACTGCCCCCTCCTGCTGAGCAAGAGCGGCGCAGTCTCGAACCGGGGCTTCATATCGTCGCCACCCCCATCGGCAATTTGCGTGATGTGACCCATCGCGCCCTGGAGGTGCTAACCCACGCCACCAGCATCGCCTGCGAAGACACGCGGCACACGGTGCGCCTCCTGCAGCACTACCAGATCCGCAATCACCTCATCAGCCTCAACGAGCACAATGAGGCGCGCAGAATCCCAGAACTGCTCTCCCAGATGGCGAACGGTGCCGCCATCGCGCTCGTCTCCGATGCTGGCACGCCAACCGTCTCTGACCCTGGGCAGCGACTCGCCCAGGCAACCGTCGCCGCCGGACTGCGCCTGCACCCCGTTCCTGGCCCCTCCGCGGTCCTGACAGCCCTGTCTGGATCAGGTCTTCCGGTCACGCCATTCTATTTCGGCGGGTTCCTTCCTCACAAAAAGGGCGCGCGCGGCACCGAACTCGCGGCTGCCATTCAACGCGACTGCACCTCCGTTTACTTTGAGTCCCCCTACCGGATCGTCAGCACTCTGGAGATCCTCACGGATTTGGCCCCAGAGCACCGAGTCGTCGTCGGTAGAGAATTGACCAAACGATTTGAAGAATTTCAACGCGGTGCGGCGCGCTTCCTGCTGAAACACTATACCGACAAACCACCCAAGGGAGAAATCACCTTGCTCATCGCGCCGCACGAACTCCCCAAGTGGGTCACTTGGTAACGAATCTTTCCCCCTCAGTCCCCCATGATCAACCCCCACCCAGACAGCCCCGGTGCCACCCTGACGGACTCCTCCGCAGGCCTCAAAACCTCCATCGCAAACCACCTCCGCTTCACCCTCGGTGCAGACATTGAGACCGCCCCCACACGCGACTGGTGGGTCGCCACCTGTCTGGCGGTTCGTGATCGGGTTTTAGATCACTGCTCCCACTCCCGCGCCTACCACCGCAGGAACCGCGTCCGGCGTCTGCACTACCTTTCGCTCGAATACCTGATGGGGCGGTTGCTGGAAAACAATCTGCGCAACGCTGGCATCTACGATGCCGCAAAAGCCGCCTTGGGAGAGCTGGGCAAGGACCTGACAGAAATCCTCAACGAAGAGCCAGATATGGGGCTCGGCAATGGTGGCCTGGGTCGTCTCGCCGCTTGCTTCCTGGATTCACTCAGCACCTTGAACCTGCCCGCCGTCGGCTACGGCATTCACTATGAGTTTGGCCTCTTCCGCCAGACCTTTGTTGATGGCCAGCAGATGGAGCAACCAGACGCCTGGACCCGCGATGGGAACCCTTGGAAAACGATGCGCCCCAGCTACAGCCAGACGGTGCATCTCTATGGGCGCGTCGTGCAAAAATTCGACGACAACGGCAAAGCCCACACCGAGTGGGTGGACACGCGCACCATCATCGGTCTGCCCTGGGATATCCCCATCGTCGGCCATGACTCCAACACCTTCAATTTGTTGCGCCTCTGGGAGGCCCAAGCCTCTGAGGAGTTTCAGTTCCAGACCTTCAATGCTGGAGAATACGTCGAGGCCCTCCGCGAAAAAGCCATGGCTGAGACGGTGTCAAAGATCCTCTACCCCAATGACGCCACGGAAAGCGGTAAAGAACTGCGTCTCGTGCAGCAGTACTTCTTCGTCGCCTGCTCCCTGGCAGACATCCTGCGTCGGTTCCGCCGGGAAAACGACATGGATTGGAACGACTTCCCAGACAAAGCAGCCATCCAGCTCAACGACACGCACCCAGCCGTCGCCATCCCAGAACTGATGCGCCTGCTGATTGACGAAGAGAATCTCCCCTGGGAACAGGCATGGAGCATCTGCCAAAAGACCTTCTCTTATACCAATCACACGCTCCTTCCCGAGGCGCTAGAGACCTGGAGCGTGCCTCTTTTTGAGCGCGTCCTCCCGCGTCACCTGCAGATCATTTTCGAGATCAACAAACGCTTTCTCGATCACGAAGTAGAGCGCCAGTGGCCCGGGGATGCGGAGAAGAAGCGCGTCCTATCCCTCATTGACGAACGCGGCACCAAGTCCATCCGCATGGCACACCTGAGCGTGCTCGGTGGCAAGGCGACCAACGGAGTGGCTGCCCTGCACACCAAACTCCTCAAAGAACGTCTCTTCCCCGAGTTTGCAGAACTCTTCCCTGGGCGCTTCTTGAACATCACCAACGGCATCACCTTCCGCCGCTGGCTGGACGTCTGCAATCCAGAGCTGGCCTCCCTCATCACAGAGTCGATTGGCACCAGTTGGCGCAAGGACGCCGGCCTGCTCCATGGCCTGGAGCAGTTTGCCGATGATGCCTCCTTCCAAGATCGCTATCGCACGATCAAGCGAGATCATAAGGTCACCCTCGCCGGAATCATCAAGACCTGCTGTGGCGTGACTGTAAGCCCCGATGCCATCTTTGATGTGCAGATCAAGCGCCTGCACGAATACAAACGCCAGCACCTCAATTTGCTGAACATCGTCTCCATGTATCAGCAGTTGCTGGACAATCCAGATGCGGACATTCACCCACGCGTCTTCATTTTTGGCGCCAAGGCTGCCCCCGGCTATTTCCTGGCCAAGAACATCATCCATGCGATCAACGCCATCGGTGCCCGCATCAACAAGGACACCCGCATCAAAGATAAGCTGAAGGTGGTCTTCCTCCCGAACTACGGCGTCACGCTTGCGGAACGAATCATCCCCGCTGCGGATATCTCCCAACAGATCTCAACGGCTGGCAAGGAAGCCTCCGGCACCGGTAACATGAAGCTCGCTCTCAACGGCGCGCTGACGGTCGGCACGCTGGATGGTGCTAACATTGAGATCCTCGAAGAGGTCGGCCCAGAAAACATCTTCATCTTTGGCCTCACTGTCGAAGAAGTCACTGACATGCTGAGCAAAGGCTACAACCCGTGGGAGTTCTACTGGGCAAACGAAGGCTTGCGCAACGCGATCGATTGCCTGGCTTCGGACTTCTTCACCGGACGCGATGGAGACTTCAAGCCGCTCCGCGATAGTCTCCTGGAGCATGGCGACCCCTACCTCGTGCTGGCTGACTTTGCCTCTTACCAGGATGCGCAAAACCGCACCGACCGCGCCTATCGCGATCCCGCGCAGTGGGCCAAGATGACCATCATGAATACAGCACGAATGGGCAAGTTCTCCTCAGATCGGACGATCCTCGAGTACGCGGACAAGGTCTGGAACCTTGCCCCGGTCAACGTCCCAGATTCAGCCGACTGAACGTGTCCGCATTGAGCAAGACTCTCTCCACGGGGCGGGAGTCTTGCCATTCCCCACCATCAGTTCACTGACACCTTGACGCCGATGGACTTAAAGCCCTCCGCAATCTCTTTGGCGAGGTCTTCGTAGCTCCTGCCATCCAGCAAGAGATCGAAGAACTTAAAGGGCGCGGTAGCTCGGTCTTTGTCCGGAGGTGTCAGGTCGCTAGGATAAGTGTAGCGGCCACCGATCATCATCTTCACGCGGGGATCGGCAAAGAAGGCGCGCTCTTTGAGGACTTCCCCATAAACGGCCTCGAAGAACTTCATGAAGCGAGTGCCTTTCTTGTCCCCATCCAGATGATTGAAGTAAAAGACCAGGAGGAGTGAGCGGTTGTAAAGCTTGCCCATGGCCATATTGGACAGGTTAGCTTCCGCCCCCCATTGCTCCCGGTTCATCGTCATGTGTTTTTCAAGAGAGCCAATCTCAGGATCGTAGCCGAACTTGGCTCGGTCCCCCAGGTAATCCTTGAAGGCCCCCTTCCAGCCATCCACGCGGAAGGTACCAGCGTTGTAGGGCAGCATTTCGGCGTACTCGGCCGTACCTTCGATGATCCACTGCGGCAGATAGCCGAGGTAGTCATGCATCATCTGGTGGGTGATCTCGTGCACTAGCGTATCAGCCCGGTAGTTGTCATTCTTGAAATAGGTCTGCCCGCGTTTTTCCATACCAAGGCTGGGGAATGGGATCTTAAACATCTTGTCCCCGCTCATGTAAACGCCGCCGGAGTTTTCGGGTCCACCGGCTGCGATGTAATCCGCACGGGTCTCGTAGAGCGCCGCCACGTAGCGCTCCATTCCCACAGGCGGCTTGCATTCGACTCCCCAAGGCAACTGGCTCACCAAAGTTTTCGTCGCCTCAAACGTGCGGGCGACCTCCTTCATGACACTGCCAGCCAGCTTTGCCTGGCTAGTGAACTCAAAGGACTCTGAGCGGTAGATGTACTTGCGATCCGGCGCGGACTCAGAGACGACCGCGATGTCCAGCGACTTGGTGGGCACGGTGATGGTCTCTGGCCAGACACGCTTTTCCACTGGGACGCGCCCTGGCGATGGCTGCCCAGCGGGGGAAGATGAGGGAACGGGTGCAACGGCGGTCTGCGCCTTGACGAAGGCCTGGTCAGCCGCGCTGAGCTGATCGAGCGCGACAGGGACAGATTGACCGTTGGCCATTTTCAGGATGACCTTCCCTCCTTCCACCCCACCAAAACCGGCGACCACCGTTTTGCCCTGGGCGTTCGTCCACGTGCGGGCGGCATCCTGCGCGGTTACCGTCGCGGCATCAAAACATCCAGCGCCCAGGAGGATCGCGATCAGCAGTCGGGGAAAATTCATGGCGTTTTTTAACATCCTGACGATCACTGGGCAAGACTTCTTCGGAACGCCCGCCAGCAGGTGACGAATCCCTTGGCAAAATCCTCCGGTCGCGCTGCGACCCAAGCATCAATCAGCTCCGGCGTAAACCAAGTGCCGCTGTGGATCTCCTCCGGTTGCACCTTCACGGGGCCTGGATGGTGGGCGATTCGGAGTTGCACGAATTCATTATCGGTGCCCGCACCCGCAGGCACCTCGACCGCCAGCTTCGTCTCATCGACACGGATGCCGAGCTCCTCATGCAATTCCCGAAGGGCCGCCACCTCGTATGGCTCCCCAACATCCAAATGGCCCGCCGCACTGCTGTCCCACTTCAATGGGGCTACATCTTTCAAATGGGACCGTCGTTGCAGGTAGATGTCTCCACGCGGGTTGATCACAAAAATATGCACAGCGCGGTGGCGCAGTCCCCGTGCGTGAACCTCCCCACGCGGCAGTTGCTCGATGACGTGATTGTTTTCATCCACCACATCAAACATCTCCGTGGCCTTTTGCCCAGCGTCTTCCGTGGTGCGGCCCTCATACCAACGAGCCAGTTGAACCCACTGCGGCAGGGACAACTCCTCCGCGCGCACCGTGGTGGGTTTATCCAGAGAGGCCACCAGGGCATCCCATCCGCCCGGTGCCTCAGGTAGCAAGTTCTTGAGCTGCTTACGGCGCTGCCCAAAACCCAGCCGCACAAGGCGGTCAAACTTGGCGCGATCATACACGGGCAGCGCCGTCGGCAGGCGTGGCGTCAGGCGGATGACGCCAGAGTCCACCTTGGGTTTAGGCACAAAGACCTCCGGCGGAACGATGCGCAACAACTCCACATCCCAGTCCTGCTGCACCAGCACAGACAGCCCGCCATATTCGTTGGCACCGCAGCGGGCAGCGAGGCGCAGGCAGACCTCCTTTTGCAACATGAAGACCGCCTGGGTGATCGGCGTCGGCGGCGTGAGAAGATGGCGCAAAATTTCGCCACCCACGGAATAGGGCAGGTTGCTGATCGCTCGCACCTCCCCCCGTGCATACCAGGGGCGCATGTCGATGAGGGTTGCGTCCGCCTCTACGACCTCAATGCTCGGCTGGTCAAACCAGGTCGCCCGCTGTTCCGCAGCCAATTGCGTGTCCTTCTCTACCAACATCAAATGCTGTGGACGCCCGGCGAGGTGCCGCGTCAGAGCCCCGACACCTGGCCCGATTTCGACAACAAAAGGCACCCCATCCGGCTGGATCTGATCGGCAATCCAGCGCGCCACTTCCTCATCCTGGAGGAAGTTCTGCCCGAGACTCTTGCGCGGTGTGACGGAGACGCCGGAAATGACCCTCCGTCTGTCTGATCTGCCTCTGGAATATCCGCCCT
>Ga0056914_10001900_pt1 | contig 13989 bp, 9 predicted proteins | sample TNRBio252014_DNA_FD_55168 | JGI IMG/M metagenome (GOLD analysis project Ga0056914, IMG submission 55168) | Wastewater treatment Type I Accumulibacter community from EBPR Bioreactor in Madison, WI, USA - TNR Reactor_6/25/2014_ DNA | ecosystem: Engineered > Bioreactor > EBPR > Anaerobic-Aerobic >...
ACATCGCGCTCTGTACCTCCTCCATTAAAACAGGAAGGTATATTTCCAAAGCCAATGTTAGAAGCCGTTGCGCCTACGTTAGTATATACGTCTGCGGGGTCACAGGCAGGAATAACGCCCAAGTCAATCAAACCCGAGCAGTTATCATTAACGGGCTGCGCCCACGCAGCCCATGCCATCAGAGAAAAAATGAGTAGTAAAAATGTAGACCTCATATTGAAATAGCAATGACAGATGGTAATATTGTGACCAAAGATAGGCATTCCCCACAATTTGCCAACTTTATTGAAAAAAAGGCTTTGGTCACGGAGCTTACTAAGTACGNTTAATCATGCATCCAACGGTCTATTTACAGCTTGGCAGCAATCTTTTTAATCGCGAAAAGCAGTTGCAAATGGCTCGCGAAGCCATCACTAAACGNATTGGCCCGTTACTGGCCGTCTCCGCCATCTACCAAACGCCGGCCTGGGGCATGGAGGATCAACCCGACTTTCTCAACCAGGTTATNNCCNTANAAACATCCCTGCACCCCATTGCAATATTGGAGGAAGCCTTGAAAATAGAACAAGATATGGGCCGGGAAAGAAAAGAAAAATGGGGCCCCCGACTGATTGATATAGACATCATCGCCATTGATGATCAGGTAATCAACCTGCCTCAACTCACCGTGCCGCACCCCTGGATGCATGTTCGTAGGTTTGTATTGGAACCCATGCACGATATTGCACCTTTTTGGGTGCATCCCATTTTGGGTGTTACCGTTCAGGAACTACTGGCCGCACTGCCGCCGCCGTAGACAGGGTGCATGCCCTGCCTACGGCGGCTAACATCCGCGCTACCTGACCAGCGTCAGTTCGCCCGTCTTTTCAATGGTCTCCCCTCCAATGGTAAATTTCACCATGTAAATGTACACGTCTGCCGGAGCCGGATCGCCTTTGTAGTTGCCATCCCAGCCGGTATTGTCAGTCGACTCGTACACCAACTGCCCCCAGCGGTTGTATACCATAATCTGGATATCACTCAGCTCATCGGCATTGAAGATGCGGAAGCGGTCGTTGCGCATATCCCCGTTGGGCGAGAAAATATTGGGCACATCGCCTCGGGCTGGCAAGACCGTAATAACTACGGTGGCTTCAGCCTGGCAGCCTTCGCCGCTAACCAGCGTTACCACGTAGAGCTCGTCAAGTGTATTGGTATCAGGTAAAGTGGGGGCTGTGAACAAGTATGTACTCCCGTTTTGACTATCCGGCTGGGGCGCCCAGGTTATGGTGTTACCCGTAGCCGGCGAAGATGTTATACTGATCGATACCTCTCCCCCAGAGTATACGGTATCCCGCTCAGCTACTGCCTCAACCGTAGGCTCAGGCAGTACCGTTACCGTCGCCGTTGTCATGATCTCCCCACAATCTCCCAAAGATAAAGTAGCCGTGTAAGTCGTTGTTTCCTCCGGATTGGCATTTAGGATTCTCCCCGTAGCCGTTCCGCCAGGCCATGTCCAGACCGTATTTTCCAGTAGGGCCGGATTCACGGCAGGCAAGGTAGAGACCTGGAGGGCAGTTGATCCGCCAGGGCATATCGTCAGATCGCCTTGAATTTCCAGCTCCGTATCACCAATAACCGTGAGCGTTACCTGGCGAACAACCGTGGTACAGATGTTTGAAGCCGTCAGCTCATAAGTAGTCGTAACTACAGGAGAAACCGTAAGCGACGGATCTGTAGATGAAAAACCGGGGTCAGTAGATGAAACCCATCGGTAGGATATACCCGGCTGGGGCGTACTTGTCAACAGTTGCCTGGCGTCACCTAAACAGATCGTTTCGTCTGCGATGAGCGAAGGAGTGGGCAATGGTAACACTTCTACGGCAATGGCGGCATTTAACTCGTAGCACTGGCCGATAAACAGGCTTAGCTGGTATATTCCGGTGGTTGGCATATCTGTGCTAAACTGCAAGCCAGTCGCAATAGTCATACCCGGAGTAGTCCATACGGAGTTTACCACTAATGCAGGATCGATAGCCGGCGCAAATAAAGCGCTTAGCTCCAACGCCTGGCCCTGGCATACCTGAGCAGGCCCGTCGATGGCCAATGTTACAATGGGGGCAGGCACTACCCGGGTCTCCCAACTGCGCGTAAAGCAACTGTTGGTTGTCGTCAGCACATAACGAGTAGTGTCCGTTGGCGATACCTCTAACCGTGGATCATTNGACGTAAAACCAGGCAGGTCTGGAGAAGTCCAGGTGTAAACGACCTCCGGATCAATGGCTCCATTCCAAAGTACCAAAGGCTCGCCCGGACAAATGGCCTGAATAGAAGGCAGATCAACTACCGGCGGCTGTATTACCCTTATGTTTACCGCTGCCGTTTCAGGGCATTCGCCGTCTATCTCAGTAGTCACGGTATAAGTTATATCTGAGGTAGGAGCAGCAATGGGGCTGGGGCAATTGACGCANCTCAGTCCCGCTGTTGGCTCCTCCCACTGATAAGTGACGTCATTCGATGGACGGTGTACAACACTGAGTTGCAAAGACTGACCCANGCAAAGAGTCGTATCTTCAGGCACAATCTGAGGCGCAATGGGCTCAATGACATTAATGCCTAAGTTTATCGTATCCCTACAGGCATTGTTCTCCGTAACGCGAACATAATTTGCCGTATCCTGGGTAAAGATAACCAAATTGTACAAAGAATCAGGCGTAACAGACCCCAGCGACTCCAGCCAGGTATGGCGAATATCGGGGTATTCCGCCGGATCATAAATGGGTGAAGTAAAAATCACCTGCTCCCCTGAGCAGTAACTATCTTTAAACGGATCAAGGGTGAAGCTAAGATCGGCAGGTAGCGAATCCACCCGAACATAAACCGAATCAAAAACAACACAAGGNCCATTGACAAACGTGGCTAAATACCACTGGCTCTGAGAGATGGCAGCCGTTACTTCAAGAGCGTTGGTACTGCTCAATCCTGTTGCAGGCGACCACGTCAATCCTGTTGCGCTGCCTGTGTTGGTGGTAGCCGTAAGGGCAGCCGTTTCACCTAAGCAAATAAAGGCTGTATCCTGTGGAGCTATATCCACATCGGCAGCTAATATCGCAACCGTAACCGACAAAGTTTCAGAACAGGCGCCGTTAAGCGTCGAAGCCGTCAACTGGTACGTAGTNGTTACATCAGGCGTTGCTATTGGCATGGGGCTGGCAGGATCATCAAGGCCTCCCTGAGGCGCCCATTCGTACTGGGTGTCATCTGTGTTGATGTTTTCCAAAAATGCCAGTTGCACCGGATAATTTTGGCAAAGAACAGTATCCTCAGCCAGCGCAGGCACATTCAGGAAGTCCACATCTATAAAAATGCTGTCGGTAGCTATACATCCCGTTACATTCACCGATACAAAATACTGCTGATCAATCAATGGCATTGCTACCGGACTTGAGCTGTCGGGGTCGCTCAGCCCCGTTGTCGGCGTCCAACTCAGGCCTGCGCCATTGACGTTGTCAACCGCTTGCAGGCGAACGCTGTCGCCCCGGCATATCGTCACCGGATCTAAAGCAGAAAGCGCAATGGCCGGGTCTATCAACTGAAGATAAATGGAATCAACTGCCACGCATGAAGGGCCTACCTGGCCTTCTACCCTTACCCAGCGGCTTTCCCCTGGCGTAACCACCGGCGTCGCGCTTAAAGGGTTATCAAAAATGGCAATGGGCGTCCAAAAATACTGGGCGGCGCCTTCTGCCTCCAGCGTCAAACTGCCATCCGGACAGAAAAACGCCGTATCCTGGCCTGCGTTAATATCTACCCGAAGCTGATCCTGGATTTCAATGCGCACCGTAGTATACGTCACCTCGCCACAACCAAAGTCNTTGGTCAATGATATGAGTATGGTTTCTATACCTTCAACATCTAAGTCGGTAAGCACAGAAATGGGGAAACTAAACTCGGTTTGACCCGGCAGAAAAGTTACGCTGCTCGGTAAGTCCAATAAATAATCTTCATTGGGAGTGGCCGTTCCGCTAACGATCACATTATAAGTCACCGTATCTTCTATAGGATTATTCAGTTGAATAAGCACCTCATCTGCCTGCTCTGTACAAGCTTCCAGCAAATAATCAATGCCGGAGTTAAAGCGTACGGTAATGTTTGGCGTCCCGCCGCGAATATCCGAGATAAAAACTCCGGAGTCAAAGATACCGTCGCCGCGGTCGGCAATAGCCAATTTGAGGTGATAAGTACTACAGGGGATTACTTGAGCCCGGGCCGTAAGGCTTTTTTTAATCCCCAGAAAATCAGAAGTTAAGCCATCGTACTCAAGGCTCTGCCCTAAAGCGTTATTCCGATAATACTCCCAGTTCAGCAGATTGTTTACGCTGTTGATCTGAACAATCGTGTTAGTAGGGTTAGGTAAGGTTGCGATATTGAGCTGGTTGTTCAATTGAGGCAAACCCGCAATGCCCGGACCGGAGATTAAGAAAGCAAAAATGTCATTGAACGCATCATCCACGAATTCAGGATACTCGTCAGAACCGAATATATATTCAAAAGTCAATTCATCTGTTGAAGCCAAAACGTCCAATTCAAGGATGCAGGCATCCTGCGAAACGGTTCCATCTCCAAAAAGGATTGATAGCGAATCCAGGTCGGCATCCCCCGGGAAAAATCGGTCGGCATTGGGGTTACCAAAACCCGTACTGCTATTGGGGCCTGGCGCCCATTCTACATCCCCTGTCGTCAACAACAAACCCCGCTCAAGCCCAAGGTCTGTTTCGTCGCCGGCATTAAAAACGCCATAAGCGCCGGCAGCGCAGTTGATGCTGGTGATCGTAACCTGTGTTTGTGGCGTAGAAAGGGCGTCTACTATATCTATTTCGTCAACATCTGTACTTACAGTAATCGGATCATACGGATCGCAGGCTTGCGTAGAACACTCCCACGAACCTGCAAAGCCCTGAAAGTTGGTGAAAGCATCCGAAATAAACTGAACCGTCAGGCAGCCGCTACTGGCTTGCACCTGAAAACACACAGCGCCGCCGGCGGCTACATCACTCGGGTTAAACCCGCCCTCGGCTCCGGCTATGTTGGCCAGAATGGCATTGGGGTCGGGCTCATCCGAATCGTAAAAAATCAATTGATCGGCCGGCCCAAAAAAACCGCCGGGTTCTATATTATAGTAATCCAGCGTGAAGGTGATGCAAGCGCTGGGTTGGCTGGGACAAATGGTAAATACATGATCCTCATCGACCCCATAGTCGCCATCCGGGCCGCCAGAGTCGTATAACTCGCCAGAGCAGGCCGTTGATCCGCCCTCATCAATCAGGCTGATGGGGTCTTGCTCATCCACGCAAAGCTGAAAAGCCCCGGCATTGGGCGAGCCCGAAGCCGAATAATCATTGATGCGCAGAAAGTAAGTGACGCCGGGCGTAAGCCCCTCCACATCCAATTCCACCGATGTTTCTCCCAGGTCGGCAGAAGCGCAAAGCAATTCTGCCAGCCCGTCTAATTCACAGTCGCCCCTGTAAATGGCCACCTGAGGGTTAACAATGGATGGCGTTCCTCCATCGGTTATGCCCGTAACGGTAATCGTATAATCAAAAATGGTATCGCTGGCCGTGAAGGCAAACCATACATCCCGCTGCGTGGCGCCGCCATTAAAACAAGTGGGATTGTTCCCGAAGCCAATGTCGGTAGCAGTNGCATTGACGTTGGAGAAGATAGTCGTTGGGCAGGCAGGAGCTGTCCCAAGGTCTATTAACCCCGAACAATTATCATTAACCGGCTGTGCAACAAGGGCATATACGCCCATTACCAACCAAAAAGTGAGCCATTGTCTGATCATAAGAACGAATCTTTGTGAATTCTGCGAACCAATGTAAAGAATCTGGGCGAACCCGTATCGGCTATTTTTGAAATTTGCACCGCCGACGGCTAAAATTCCTACTTTTTAGGGTAATAGTCCGGCAGGCATTCATCCAATTGCTTTTGCAAATCCGACACCCGAACGACAGCCAACTCATGCCCCCAAGCCTGATTGACGTAGTTGATAATGTTGGCAATTTCAAACTCCGTAAGATTCGGAATACCCGCCATCGGATTGTTATAAGTCTTCCCATTCACAATTATAGTGTCGGTTATACCATAGCGGATCAGGCAAGCCAAAGACGCCTGATTATCCCGCCAGTAATCGGCGCCGGCTAATGGAGGTATCACTCCTTCCAAACCGCTGCCATCCGACATGTGACAACTGGAACAGAAATTTTCATACAAAATCTGCCCCTGCTGATAGGGATGCTCCGCGCAAGATGGCAACAACAGCATAATCGCCATTAGCACACCCCAGAGCCCCGTAGGTAAAACGCTTTTAAACACCTTCATCATTTACTATAATTTCTTGCAAAAACACAGAAAGCGCCTCCGTGTTCTTGATGCCGGGAGCCGTTTCGAACCGGCTATTCAAATCCCATCCTGCCAAAGATGGATGCCGGAAAGCAGCCACCCGCTCAGCATCATCCGGCCCTATGCCTCCGCTAAGCAAAAAAGGCGTTTGTCCTGTATACTGCTCCAACAACGCCCAGTCGAACTGTTGACCAGTGCCGCCTTTTGCTCCTGCCGCTTTTGTGTCGAATAAAAAATACGCACAATAAGGCGAATAAGGCAAAACCCCGCTAAAGTCAAAGGCGGTATCTACGTGAAAAGCCTTAATGATTTTAGCGCTGCGAATGCTACCTACTGTCCATAACAACTGAAGCTCAGCGCAATAATCAGGGCTTTCGTCGCCATGAAGTTGCACATAGTCCAGCTCGCAATCGTGTACGATGTTCATGAGTTGCTCAAGCTCTGCGTTGACAAAAACGCCAACGCGCTTTTTACCCTCCAGACGGGAAGCATGCCGCGTTAGCCAGGAAGCCAGTCCCTCCGGCTTGACGTAGCGGGACGAGCCCGAATAAAAAATAAACCCCAGCCAATCAACGGGCAGCGCAGCTACAGCTTCTATATTCCGGTGGTCCCGCAATCCGCAGGTTTTTACAATCATTTTTTTTAATTTCACAACCAAGAATGCGCCAAAGGTAGGTAAGCCTTTTAACGCAGCAAAGTTACATTCCCTGTTTTTATATACGCTTCCCCGCCAATGCACCTCACCTCAAGGTAAAAGCCGTAAACATCAGCTGGAAGTTCTTTGCCCCTGAAGCGCCCGTCCCAACCCTGGCCCGGGTCGCGNGTCTCAAAAATAAGCTCTCCCCAACGGTCATAAATCATCANGTGCAGGGCCTCAATCTGGGCGCCCAATACCATAAGAACGTCGTTGAGGTTGTCTCCGTTAGGCGTAAAGGCATTGGGAATAAACAAATAAGGCTCCCGACAAACGGGCTCAANAACCACCACCAACGCTTGCGCGCTGTTGGTACAGCCGTTGGGATCGCGCACCACCAACTCGTAAAGCGTCGTAGCCTCAGNCGTGGCAACGGGGTTAAACACCGTCGATAAATTCAACCCCGTTGGCGGTTGCCATAAGTAGCTGTAGCCTGCATCCTGCGTCGCAGTCAACTGCACGCTTTCACCCAAAAACACCGTATCCACTGCCGGAAAAATACTCAGCGGTGGAACATAGTTGAATATATTGAGCAACACCGTCGTGTCAAAGGCACAACCAAAGTCATTGAACGCTTGTAAAGTATAAATCGTGGAAACCGCCGGGCTAACCAATACCCCCCCCTGCCCATCGTCAGAAAGGATGGCTGCTTCCGGCCCCCAAATGAATGTCACTGGCGATTCTCCTATGTTTATACCCTGTAAAATGGCCGTATCGCCCACGCAAATGGTGGCCGGAGGGGTAACCAAAACGCGTATCCCCTCATCCTTAACCCGAACGCTGTCGGTTGCCGTACAGCCGAAGTTGTCGGTAAGGCGAACGTAATAAATGGCATCTCCGCCAGGATTTACAATCAGCTCCGGCTCTTCCCCTACTACATTGTCAAAATTGGCATCGGTTGCCCATACCACCGACGCAGGTCTGCTCGCGTCGGCAAACAGCACCAACTCCCCGCCGCAATAAAGCGTATCCTCCGGCACATTCGCCGTCAGAGCAGGCGCAGGCGCAACGTATACCGATCGCTCCAACTGGCAGGGCGTGCCCGGCAAGGTTGCCGTAACCCGATAGGTAACGGGCATTCCGGGCGTAGCCAATGGATTGGCTGCCAGGGCGTCGTCTAGTCCGTCCGCCGGCGTCCAAACGTAATCGTAACTGGCATCCCCGTCCGGATTGAGGTAAACACCCTGTCCGGCGCAGGCTGCCAGCGTATCGGGCAACTCCAACTCAGGCACGAGGATGTTTACAAGCTGTGTAATGCTGTCTATGCAGCCATCGCTGGAGGTGATGATCAGTTCTACTTCAAGGTTTGTAGTAGCGGTAAGTACCAATTCTGGATTCGACGCATTGCTCGACTGCCCATTCCCGAAGTTCCATTCTACCCCGGTAATCATCGACTGTCCATTGGTTGACGTATTGTTAAATACCACTACCGCCGTATCGCTACAGCTTTCATACGCCCAGTCAAAGGCCGGAACAATATCCGGTTCGCCTAGCACAAGCTCAAGCCGAAGGCTGTCGGCGCAAGGCAGCGCCGTAGGCAAGGCAGCCGTCACAGTATAGATGCCTGGTCCGGGGTAAGTATGCCGCACCACAGGCCCGGAGCCCGTAGCTCCCGGCTGACTCGCATCCCCAAATTGCCAGGTATACAGTAGCCCGTTGGGGCTGCTGCTCGCAAACTCTACTTCAAAGCTGCCGCATTGCAACACCCGCACAGCCGCTTCCGCGTTGGCTGTATCAATGGCAAATACCCGCACCGTATCTAAGGCAATGCAGCCGTACTGGTTGGCAGCCTCCACAAAAAACGACTGATAACCCGCAGCTATGGGCCGCACCACAGGCGTGGCGGTATTGCCCAGCAAGACAATCTGAGCATCCGGCGACCAGTCGTAAGTGAGCACATCCGTCGGATCCTGATTGCTTACGCCTATGGCTACAAAGTTGCCTAAGCAGGTGAAAGGCGTGCTCAATGGGAAAATATTCACTGCCTGGCTATTGACCCGCACCGAGTCGAAAGCCAAACANCCCCCGGGATCCCGCGCCAGCACGTAGTANACCTCTTCCCCTATCTGAGATACCGTGAGCGAAGCCGTCGNTCCCAGGATAGTAGCAAAATTGGGCGAGGTCGACCACACATATTGTAACGCATTATTACTGGTAGCCGTCAGGGTGATCTCCGCAGCGCAGGTTATGGTATCCGGCGGAGCGGTTACCGTCAGCGCAGGTAATACCACTACCGTTACCCGCCGCTCTACTGCACAACTCCCATCTGCATTGCGCACCGAAACCTGATAAGTAGTCGTCTCGTCGGGCTGCACCACAGGGTCGGGGTCGTTGGGGTCGTCCAAGCCCGGCGCGGGCGTCCACTCAAAAACATAGCCCGGATTGTAGCCCGCATTGAGCTGCACGCTGTCGCCGGGGCATAAATACAGGCTGTCTGGCCCAAGATCGGCTTCTATTAATTCAATATCAATGAGCCTCGATTCCGATTGTATACAGCCGTTCTCTGCCGTTACTGTCAGCTTTACCGTCACTTGCCCGCTTTCATTGAATACAAATACAGGGTTGGGGTTGGTGCTGCTCTGCCCGGTCGTCGTCTGCCAGCTCCACTGTACCGGCGTTGAGAGGGTGTCTGTCGTTTGATCGGTAAACTGTAACACTACCGAATCGCCACATTCTACAATTTCACTGGCAAAATCAGGAAACAGCGAATTATACTGCAANTAAATCTCCTGCTCAAAAGTATCCGCACAGATAGAGCCCGGCGCTGCAATCAGCCGCACCGTGTATCGCCCNGTATCGGCATAAGTATATACCGGATTGGGCAAAAACGAAGTAGCGCCCGGATTGGCAGGGTCGTTAAATTCCCATCGGAAAGCCGTTGTGCCTATACTCCCATTGGAGAAGGCCACCGATAAATCGCCGCACTGCAAAGCCGGCGCCGAAAAAGCCGAAGTGATGATGCCGCATACCCCCACGTTGTATTGAAAGTCGCGCCGCGTGGTAGATATCAACTCGCCATCCCGGTATTCTTCTACACAGATGGCCACCACAAACTGCCCTATGGTATTAGGCACCGCCGTTAGCAGGCCCGTCTGACTGTCGATTTGCAACGGCTCCCCGCCCGGGCTGCCATTCAGCATGTTGTTTACGCCATAAGGCGGCGACACCCAGGTAACCGTTCCGTAGGGCGGCGCGTTGGGCGGCTGTGGNTGCGGAATGGAGGGCGTAGCCCCTTCGCGGGGGTCGCACAACCGGTACACNATCGAGTCGCCGTCTATGTCAAAGGCCGATTGGTCTACCACCAATGGCAAATTGGCGCAGATGTAAATGGGCGGCCAGGTATTNAACTGCGGACTGCTGTTGCATTCCAGCAACGCCCGCTCTGTGATCACTACGCCAAAAGTAGCCCCGGTGCCGAGCGGGTCTACAATATTCGCAATCGTTTGGTTGCGGCAGCAGCGTTGATAAGCCAATTGGTACCCCCCTATGATGGGCGGCAGGTTTACCACCGTTCGGTAAGTAGTAGTATGCACGCATACCGCAGGCGGCACTACCAAACATTCGTTGGTGAGTATCGGCGACAGGGTGTCGTCGCCCATCAGTGGAATGCGAATGTCCCACAACAACTGATTATTGGCATTGAATACCCCCACCGAAGCAGGGTTGTCGAAATACGCCGCCGGATTGCCAAAAAAACAGTCGCGGTAAACGGTCAGCGTAATTTCATAGTTGTTGTCGCCCAAACAAGTATAGGTCAATTCGCCGCCCACAATATGGGTGGCCTGCGCCGGCCGGGTAGCCAGCAGCAATGCCAACAGCAACAGCAGTACAAAAAACACGGAGGGCCTCTGCGTCATAGCCAAGGTATGCGTTACTTGACAAAGGTATAGTTTTCCAAGCTAAGCTGAGTGAAAAATTGCCTTAGAGAACTATAAACAAAAAGCGCCTATCTTTGCGTCGCCGATTGGCATTATTCCCCGATAACATCCCCAATATGACTCGCCAGGAGCTTTTTCGCCAGATTCGCCGCAAACAATCTTACCTCTGCATTGGCCTCGATCCCGATCCTGCCCAACTCCCAGCCCATCTCGGCGCCGAACCCGACCCCGTACTCGCCTTCAACCGGGCCATCATCGACTCCACCCGCGATCTATGCGTAGCTTATAAGCCCAACTTAGCTTTTTACGAAGCCCTCGGCCCCGCCGGCTGGCGCACCCTTGCCGATACCGTCGCCTACATCGGCGCAGAACACTTTGTCATCGCCGACGCCAAGCGCGGCGACATCGGCAATACCTCCACCGCCTACGCCCGCGCTATGTTTGAAGCCCTCGGCGCCGACGCCGTCACCCTCGCCCCCTACATGGGCGAAGACTCCGTGCGCCCATTCCTCGCCTTTCCTGGCAAGTGGGGCATCGTACTGGCCCTGACCTCCAACCAAGGCAGCGCCGATTTTCAACTCACCCCCCAGGAAGACGGCCTGCCCCTCTATGCCAAGGTCATGCAGCGCTGCCAACAGTGGGCCTCCCCCGACAACCTCATGTTCGTCTGCGGCGCTACCCACCCCGAAAAATTCCGCGAACTGCGCGCCCTGGCGCCCGAGTATTTCTTCCTCGTTCCCGGCGTAGGCGCCCAGGGCGGCGACCTCATGGCCGTCAGTCGCCTTGGCATGAACGACCATTGCGGCTTACTCGTCAATGCATCCCGCGCCATCCTCTACGCCGGCAATGGCCCCGATTTCGCCGAAAAAGCCCGCGAAGAGGCCTTAACCATCCAACAGCAGATGGCCTCAGCCCTGGCTACTTATCTGCCGGCATAATCGCCGCAGCCTCTTGCGCAACTCGCAAATTATCTTTACATTTGCGGCGCATTTGCCGGGCCGGTCTTTTCCCCTTCCCGGCTCGCCCTCAGGTCCCGTAGCTCAGTTGGATAGAGCAACTGACTTCTAATCAGTAGGTCACAGGTTCGAGCCCTGTCGGGATCACTCTTCTCAAAACAATTTATTGACAAAAACCCGGAGAACCCAGCGCCATCAAGGCTTTGGGTTTATATTGCTTCAAAATAATCTTGTTTGTTTTGTTGTTTATCGTGGTTATTTGGGGTATTTTGCGTGCATATTCTGATTTCTTTCTGAACACACCCCTAAGTTTCTGACCATGACGGTGAAGGCAGTATTGTGGAAATATAAAGCCCGCCGCGACGGCACGCACAACATAAAGATATATGTGCATGACCAGACGAACGGTAAGCGATATGAGGCAACTGAGTTTTATGCCCTGCCGGCAGACTGGGATGAGGCTGCCGGGATGCTGAAAAAAACGCATCCTTTAGCGATACACATCAACGGGCGGATAAAAGCGCGCATATTGGAGCTGTCGGCTGCCATCGCCAGCGGAGGCAAAAGCCAAGGACTGCTGGATTTTGTGGAAAAGTACATCGAGGAGGTAGAGGCTGGAATACACAGTATTTCGGCCGGCACGCTAAAGATATACCGCAACAACTTAGGCAAGCTACGAAGATACTGCGAAGAGCGGCGCCTGAAGGAAATAGAGTGGCACACCATTAATATGGACTTCTATACTCAATATAGTGAGTTTCTAAGCCGATCGGGATGCAATGGGCCGGGCATAGGAAACCATATTAAGGCTGTGAAAAAATTTATGGGGGCAGCTCTGGAACGCGGCCTGCATACTAACACTGCCCATAAAGCCAAAGCCTTTCGAGCAAATAAAGAGGTGGTGGGGGAAAAAATCTATCTTACGGAAGATGAAATTCGTAAGCTGCATGAACTTGACCTGAGCGGCAGGCCTGATTTGGCGCGGGAGCGAGATAGGTTTCTTGTGGCATACTACCTTATATTAAGGCATAGCGACAGCGTTACCATACGGGAAGATAAATTCTTCCTGAAAGACGGACGGCGCTTCTACCAAAATGAGGCGCAAAAAACCGGCACACATAATTATGTGCCGGTGAAACAGTGGGTATGGGAAACGCTCCAACGATATAAGTTTGACTTAGCTTCTGACACGAATCAGGAAGCCAACCGGAAGCTAAAGACGATTGGAGCTATGGCCGGAATTACGACGCCAGTGGGTGGCCAACCCAAATGGGCACACCTCACGACCCACACAGCCAGGCGTAGCGCTGCCACTAACCTGCTGCTGTCTGGCATGTCGATTGAGGTAATAGCTCAGTTGGGTGGCTGGAAAAACCGCCAAGCTCTACAAAAGTACCTACTGGCCGGGGGGATAGAGCTGGCCCAACTGGCTGCGGAAAACCCCTTCTTCGATTAGATGATGCGGTTGGCTACCGAAATGCCAAAAGCCACGGCAAAGCCAATCATGAAAAAAATCACGATGCCAACCAAAAGTTGGCCCAAGACGCCGATTTCCGGCCGCTGTTTAGTTTCCATTATTTCAAGCCTAAAAGGTTAAACAATACGCTCCTTTTTACCTGCTTAGCCAAGGTAGTGGGATCGGCGCCTTGATGAATATCTACGCCAACTAAGTCATAGTACCCTGGCTTTTCTGCCCACCTGGCCAAGTTGTTGAGGGTAGGCGCAAGCACGCGCTTGTTGGTGCTCTCCACATCCACCACTGCGCCACGCAAACGCTGCACGTATGGGCGTACCAGGATACCCAACTCTATAACTTTATCGGCGTTCATCTCTGCGCCCAACTCCGACAGCTCCTTCAGTTTGCCGGAAATGTACTTTCGGTATGCCGGATCATACGCTCGCTCGTATTGGTCGCGTAGATTTTCTACTCCGGTCAGTATGGGCTCCTCTTTTTCTTCTGGCTTAGACGGGGTTGGGGCTGATGCAACTGGTTTAGGCTGCGCTGGGGCTGCCGGCTTTTTCTGCTGCTGCCTTACCTCTTCCACTACCTGCTCTATCTTCGCGGCTGCCTGTGCGAATA
>Ga0056914_10001904_pt1 | contig 13982 bp, 17 predicted proteins | sample TNRBio252014_DNA_FD_55168 | JGI IMG/M metagenome (GOLD analysis project Ga0056914, IMG submission 55168) | Wastewater treatment Type I Accumulibacter community from EBPR Bioreactor in Madison, WI, USA - TNR Reactor_6/25/2014_ DNA | ecosystem: Engineered > Bioreactor > EBPR > Anaerobic-Aerobic >...
GATCATCCTGTTTCTCGGCATGGCAGGGGCGGCCCTGTTCTACGGCGACGGCATCATTACCCCCGCCGTTTCGGTGCTGTCGGCTGTCGAGGGCCTGCGCGACGCCCCCGGCCTGAACGGGCGGCTGGATCCGTTCGTCCTGCCGATCGCCGCCGGCATCCTGATCGGCCTGTTCATGATCCAGTCGCGCGGCACCGCCAGCGTGGCGAAATGGTTTGGCCCGATCACCGCGGTCTGGTTCCTGACCCTGGCGGGGCTGGGGCTGTTTCACATCTTTGACGACATCTCGATCCTGCGGGCCCTGTCGCCGCATTACGGCGTGCTGTTCCTGATCGACAACGGCTTTCTGGGCTTTGTCATCCTGGGCAGCGTCTTCCTGGCCGTGACCGGTGCCGAGGCGCTGTACGCCGATATGGGCCATTTCGGCAAAGCCCCGATCCGGGCCGGCTGGCTGGTCTTCGTGCTGCCCTGCCTGACCCTGAATTATCTCGGCCAGGGGGCCATGGTGCTGGCGCACCGCGAGGCCCGCGAAAACCCGTTCTTCGCCATGATCCCGGAGATGATCTACTGGCCGGTGCTGATCCTGGCGACGGTGGCGACCATCATCGCCAGTCAGGCGGTGATCACCGGGGCCTTCTCCCTGACGCAACAGGCGGTGCAGCTGGGCCTGCTGCCGCGCATCACCATCCGCCGCACCTCCGAGACCCAGGCCGGCCAGATCTTCGTGCCATCGGTGAATTCGCTCTTGCTGGTCGGGGTGCTGATCCTGCTGCTGTTCTTCCAGACGTCCTCGGCCCTGGCGGCGGCCTACGGCATCGCGGTGACCGGCGCGATGTTCGTCGACACCCTCCTGGCCTGGTTCATCGTCAGGAAGCTGTGGAAGTGGTCCTGGGCCCTGTCGGCCGTCGTCCTGGTGCCGTTGGCGGCCCTGGACCTGGTGTTCCTGTCATCAAACGCGCTGAAGATCCCGCAAGGGGCCTGGATGCCTATCGTGCTCGGCGGCGGACTGGTCGTGCTGATGTGGACCTGGACGCGCGGCACCGGCATCCTGACCGAGAAGAGCCGCCGGGATTCCCTGCCGCTGACGGACCTGATCGCCATGCTCCAGACCCGGCCGCCACACCGGGCCGCCGGCACGGCCATCTTCCTGACGTCGGATCCCGAGGTCGCGCCGGTCGCCCTGATGCACAATCTCAAGCACAACAAGGTGCTGCACGAGAAGAACATCATCCTGACCGTCCAGACCGCCGACCGGCCGCGCGTGCCCGAAAGCCAGCGGGCCGAAATCCAGGTGGTCAGCCCGGACTTCAAGAAGGTCATCCTGCACTACGGCTTCATGGAGAGCCCGAACATCCCACGCGCGCTCAGCGTCTGTCGCCGCATGGGGCTGAAGTTCGACATCATGTCGACCAGCTTCTTCCTGGGCCGGCGCTCGGTGGTGCCGTCGTCGCACCACGGCATGCCGCTGTGGCAGGACAAGCTGTACATCTTCCTGATGCGAAACGCCGCCAATCCGACGGACTTCTTCCACATTCCGCCCGGGCGCGTGGTCGAGATGGGAACGCAGGTCTCGGTCTAGCGCGCGTCCCCACAGGCGGGAGCCCGGTTAGCGGATCAAGACGCACGGCACCGGAATCCGGGGCCGGGCACTCGGATCGAGGCCTGGCTCGGACCTATCGGAAAGGCGGCTCGTCGAAGGCTCTGAGCTTGCGTGAGTGCAGGCCCGCACCTTCGGCCCTGAGCAGATCAACGGCCGCAATGCCGATGGTCAGGTGCTCGGAAATCGCGCCCTCATAGAAGCGGTTGGCCTGGCCCGGCATCTTGATCTCGCCGTGCAGCGGCTTGTCCGACACGCACAGGAGCGTCCCGTAGGGCACCCGGAAGCGATAGCCCTGGGCGGCGATGGTGGCGGATTCCATATCGACGGCGACGGCCCGGCTCTGGTTGAAGCGTAGGGCCGACTTGGAATAGCGCAGTTCCCAGTTCCGGTCGTCGGTGGTCGCCACCGTGCCGGTGCGAAGCCGCATCTTGACCTCATCGCCCGGCATGCCGGAGATCGACTTGGTGGCGTCGTACAGCGCGCGCTGGACCTCGGCGATGGAGGGGATCGGAATGTCCGGCGGCAACACCGGGTCCATGACATGGTCGTCGCGCAGATAGGCGTGGGCCAGGACATAGTCGCCCATCTTCTGACTGTCGCGCAGGCCGCCACAATGGCCGATCATCAGCCAGGCGTGGGGACGCAGCACCGCCAGGTGGTCGCAGATGGTCTTGGCATTGGATGGTCCGACGCCGATGTTGACCAGGGTGACGCCGTTATGGCCCGGCGCAGTCAGGTGATAGGCGGGCATCTGGTGCCGGCGCCACGCCGAGTCGGCGATGGCCAGCTCGGGATCGGGGTTGTCGCGGGTGATGGTCACNCCNCCGGCGCACACCAGGGTCTCATAGGNGGTGTCGGGATCGGCCAGCTGGGCGCAGGCCCAGCGCACGAACTCATCGACATAGCGATGGTAGTTGGTGAANAGGATCCACGACTGGCAGGATTCNACCGGGGTGCCGGTGTAGTGGCGCAGCCGCGCCAGCGAATAGTCGGTCCTGAGGCCGTCAAACAGGCTCAAGGGGCGGTCCGGCATCATGCCCAGCGAGAAGCCGTCAGCGGTTTCGTCACCGATGGAGGCCAGTTCCGTGATCGGGAAATGCCGGGCCAGGGCCTCGGCGACAGACGGATCGGGTGCCTGATCCAGCCCGTCCAGCACATAGGGATAGGGGACTTCCTGGCGCGAGACGGCCACATCGAAACTGGCCCCGTAGTCGTCGGCCAGATAGGTCAGCTGTTCCTCCAGATAGTCGCGGAACATCGCCGGGCGGGTGATGGTCGTCACATAGGAGCCGGGCTGGGAAATCCGGCCGAAGGCCCGATTGGTGATGGAGGGACGAACCTCGCCGCTCCAGCTGATCCGCAGTTCGGGATAGGCGTAGCGGCCGTCTGACCGGGCCGCCGGGTCGGGCCGAGTGCCGTCCATGATAAAGGCCGCAAGATCGGATTTCAGGGCGGCGATGGATTGATCGTAAAGGGCGATGAGGCGCTCGATCGCCTCAATGGGGGTCATGTTTTCTGTTNTCATCGTCCCTAGTCTAATGCGCCTCAGNGTCGCTTTCGAGACGGCNCGACATCGTTTTCGGTTTCAGACGGTTTCCGTTCCCTTTTTCAGGGAAGTCGCTATAGAGGTCTGATAACGCGCCCGGCCGAAAGGCCGGGCGCCGCTGTTTCCGGCCCCTGCCAACCGGGCCTTCCATCGTTCAGGACTCCCGCCGATGACCGACATTCTCTACCCCAAGGCCACCGCCGTCTGGCTGGTCGACAACACCTCCCTGACCTTTGAACAGATCGCCGCCTTTTGCGGCCTGCACCCGCTTGAAGTGAAGGGCATCGCCGACGGCGAGGTGGCGCGCGACATTCGCGGGGCCGACCCCATCGGCAACGGCCAGCTGACCCGCGAGGAACTGGCCCGGGCCGAGGCGGATTCGACCTATCGTCTGCAGGCCGAGGTCAGCCGCCATGCCGAGCTGCTGAAGACCACCAAGAAGGCCCCGCGCTATACTCCGGTGTCGCGTCGCCAGGATCGTCCCGACGCCATCGCCTGGTTCGTCCGCAACCACCCCGAGGTCACCGATGCCCAGATCTCCAAGCTGCTGGGCACGACCAAGGCCACCATCGAAAGCGTCCGCAATCGCTCGCACTGGAACACGGCCAACATCAAGCCGGTCGATCCGGTGACGCTGGGCCTGGTCGGTCAGCTGGAGCTGGATGATGTGGTCAAGAAGGCCGCCGAGAAGAAGGCTCGGGACCTGGCCAAGAATGGCGGCGCGACCCTGCAGCCGGCCGGCGAGGCCGAGGCGGTCGTCGAGGTCGAAGCCGATACCTGGCAGGCAGACGAAGCCGACAACGCCCGCCGTGCCGAGCCGACGGTCGAGGATGTGTTCGGTCGGTCGGACGACTAGGTCCGACCGGCGGGCGGGGAGGATCTAGACCTGGGTTTCCAGGACTTGGATCTCTTCCTTGATTCGCAGTTTTCGACGCTTGAGGTCTCTGACCTTCAGGGTATCCGTGCTCGGGTGCCTCAGCTCCTCCTGGATCCGGTGATCCAGATCACGGTGCCGGTTCCCGAGTTCGCGGATGCGAGCGTCAATCGCCATGGCTTGCGCCTCCTCTGTGAAGGGACCATCAATTCCACACCCAAAGGCGCGAGATGTGGAATCACGAAATCGCGAGCCGGGCGTGTCAGGAGGTCTCATGGCCGAGAAGGCCGCAACGAAAAGGCTGGTTGTCGGCATCTCGGGGGCCTCGGGCGCGGCCTATGGCGTGCGCGCGCTGGACGCCCTGAACGAGCTCGGTATCGAGACCCATCTGGTGATCAGCCGGGCCGCGGCCCTGACCCTCTCGTCTGAACTGGGCCTGACGCCGGCGGACCTGGCGGTGCGCGCCACTGAAACCTATCGCGTGCAGGACATCGGGGCGGCCATCGCCTCTGGCTCATTCAGGACGATGGGGATGCTGGTCGCGCCCTGTTCGGTCAGGACCATGAGCGAGATCGCCACCGGCGTGACGTCGTCGCTGCTGACGCGGGCGGCGGATGTGACCCTGAAGGAGCGTCGACCGCTGGTGCTGATGGTGCGCGAGACGCCCCTGCACCTGGGCCACCTGCGCGCGATGACGGCCCTGGCCGAGATGGGGGCGACGATCGCCCCGCCCCTGCCGGCGCTCTATGCCGGGCCGCGCACCGTCGAGGAGATGGTGGATCAGTCGGTCGGGCGGGTGCTGGATCTGTTCGGACTGGACTGGGAACGCACTCGGCGCTGGTCGGGTCTGGCGGCCGGCGGAGCCGACGAGGCATGAGCCTGTGGACCTGGGCCGTGCGGGCCTATGGCCGGGAGGGCGTTCAGGACATCTGCCTGTCGCTTCAGGACGACGACGGCCAGTCGGTGTGCCTGTTGCTGTGGGCGGCCTGGCGAGGTCCGGTTGATCCCGACGACCTGGAGGCGGCGGTCGAGACGGCGCGAAGCTGGCACCGGACGGCCATCGAGCCGGTACGCGGCGTCCGTCGCACCCTCAAGAAGCCGGTGCCCGACATGGACGATACGCGGCGCCTCGCCCTGCGCGAAGAGATCAAGCGGGTCGAACTGTCGGCCGAGCGGGGTCTGCTGGAGGAACTGGAGTCCATTTCCGGGCCGCCGGACGGGCGAGCCTTCGATGTCGTAACCGCCCTGGCCGCCGCGGCGCGCCTGTGGTCGGACCGGACCCCGCGCGAGGCGCTCAAGACCCTGGCGGGACGGCTACCGGAGCCGGGCCAGACCGATGTATGATGAGTGGCGATTCTGAAACGGGGTGGCGATGCCGGACTCCAGCGGCCCAATCAATGACGACGACGGTGATCTGTCCGACACCCGGCTGCGCAAGCAGGTCGCCCTCTTGCGTCAGGAACACGCCGACCTGTCGGCGTCGATCGAGGCCCTGTCGGTGTCGCCGCAGCCGGATCAGTTGCTGATCGCACGGCTCAAGCGCAAGAAGCTTGCCCTCAAGGACGAGATTCTGCGGATCGAGGCGATGATCCTGCCGGACATCATTGCGTGACATCAGGCTCGGGCGGCATGTCAACCGTCCAGGTCGAGGTGAAATCGGGATCGCGTACCGTTATGCCGGTTGATCGCAGCCGGTAATCTCCCGGTGGGGCCGGCTGGAATGCCCCAAAGTCAGGCGGAAGCCAGTACTCTTCGCCCGATCTCTCACCCTCCAGTCGGATCAGGACGCCGCGTTCGTCGGCGATCTCGATTTCCCCGAACATCTGAACCTGATGCGAAAATGATCCGTCGGATCGCACATAGGTGAGCCCGACCAGGACCGTACGGCCAATCAGATCATCCCCCGTGGGCTCACTTGGCGCAGGCGCAACTTCGGGCTTGGCCGATGTCGGGCTTTGGCCCGCGATGAGGCTTCCGAGCAGCGCGACCGACCAGCCCCGCGCCATCTACCGCCCCCGCTTCCTGACCCACATGGCCGCATCGGCTTCGGCCAACCAGTCTTCGGGATCGGTCTGGCCTGAGAAGACCCGGACCCCCACCGAGGCCGCGATCGGATGGCGCGTGTCCTGCCAGTCAAAGCCCTCGTCGCGCAGGGCCTGAATCAGGGATTCGGCCTTGCCCTTGCCGCCGCCGGCGTCGGTGCCCAGCAGCAGGACGGCGAATTCATCGCCGCCCAGCCGCCCGACCGCATCGGATTCGCGCAGGTTCCGGTTCAGGATTTCGGCACAGGCGACCAGGGCCCGGTCGCCGGCCTGATGGCCGAGGGCGTCATTGACCGCCTTGAACCCGTCCAGGTCCAGATACAGCAGCACCGCTTCGGTGCCGTGACGCCGACAGAAGGCCATGGCCCGGCTGAGTTCGCGCACGAAGCCGCGCCGGTTCAGAGCCGGGGTCAGGACATCGCGCTCGGCCAGGGCCTCGGCCGCCTCGGCCCGGGCGCGCCAGTGCGCCGCCTCGGCCTTCAGGCGCTCGANTTCCNCGGACAGNTCTTGGACAGCGGACACGCAGGCTCCTGCAGCGGAATCAGCCGCAATNAATTCGGTCGATGCTGCCCTCACTCGGTTGCGGGCGCAACGCGCGGAAACTATGGTCCGGGCCTTTCCCGAACCGGAACGATTGCATGACGTCTCAGACGCCACCGGTGGCGATCATCATGGGCAGCCGCTCGGACTGGCCCACCCTCAAGGCCGCCGCCGATATGCTGGAGGCTTTGGGCGTCGGCTACGAGGCCCGGGTGGTCTCGGCGCACCGCACCCCCGAACGGCTGTTCGACTTTGCGCGCGGGGCCCGCGACGCCGGCTTCAAGGTGATCATTGCCGGGGCCGGAGGTGCGGCCCACCTGCCGGGCATGGCCGCCTCGATGACGACCCTGCCGGTGCTGGGCGTGCCGGTCGAATCCAAGCTCCAGAACGGCCTGGATTCCCTGCTGTCCATCGTCCAGATGCCCGGCGGCATTCCGGTCGGGACCCTGGCCGTCGGTGCGGCCGGGGCCAAGAATGCCGGGATTCTGGCGGCCCAGATCCTGGCCCTGTCGGATGCGGCCCTGGCCGGTCGGCTGGCCGACTGGCGTGCGGCCCAGACCGCCTCCATCCCCGAGACCGTCGAGGACTGAGTGACTCTGCCCCTGGCCCCCGGCGACACGCTCGGCATCATCGGCGGCGGCCAGCTCGGCCGAATGCTCAGCCAGGCGTCCGGCCGTCTGGGCTTCAATGTCGTCATCCTCGACCCTGAGGAAAACAGCCCCGCCTGCCGCGTGTCGCAAGGCCAGATCGTCGCCGCCTATGACAATCCGACCGCGCTGCAGGTGCTGGGCAAGGCCTGCCAGGCCGTCACCTTCGAGTTCGAGAATGTGCCAGCGCGGTCCGTCGAGATCCTGATCGAGGCCGGATGCGAGGTCGCGCCGGGGCCACGCGCCCTGGCGGTGGCCCAGGACCGGGTCGATGAGAAGAGCTTTCTGAACAGCATCAAGGTGCCGACGACGGCCTTTGCCGCGATCAACGACCTGGGCAGCCTGCGCGCGGCGGTGGCGTCCCTGGGGGCACCGGCCCTGCTCAAGACCCGCCGCCAGGGCTATGACGGCAAGGGTCAGGCCTGGATCAAGGCCGACAGCGGCGCGGCCCGGGCCTGGGCCGCCATCGGGGCCCAGCCGGCCATTCTGGAGGCCAGGGCCGAATTCGTCCGAGAGCTGTCGGTGATCTGTGCGCGCGGGCGCGACGGCGACATCGCGGTCTATCCGTTGGGCGAGAACACCCATGCCGGCGGCGTCCTGAAGACGACGCTGGCCCCGGCCAATGTCGGTAGCCAGACCAAGGCCCAGGCCACCCGCATCGCCCGCAAGATCCTGGAGGGCCTGGACTATGTCGGGGTCATGGGGGTCGAGCTGTTCGAAATGCCGGGCGGGCGGCTGCTGGTCAATGAGATCGCGCCGCGCGTTCACAACTCAGGCCACTGGACCCAGGACGGCTGTGCCTGTGACCAGTTCGAACAGCATATTCGCGCCGTCGCCGGCTGGCCGCTGGGGCCGACGGCGGCCCACGCCCGCGTTGAAATGACCAATCTTTTGGGCAACGAGATCAAGGCCTGGAAAGCCCTGGCCGCCGATCCCGCCGTCCGCATCCATTTCTACGGCAAACGCGAAGCCAAGCCCGGTCGCAAGATGGCCCACATCAACCGGATTCTGCCGCTGGCCCGGTCTCGGCCTCGGTCGCCGGGGCCGGCGCGCAAAAGCTGAAGAAGCGTTCGATGGCCGGGCGGCCCGTGGCCGGCACGGCCGCCAGGTCGCGGCCCTGGCCTGCCACCGACAGATTGATCCAACCCGACTGACGAAACGCCTGCAAGGGACCGTCATCCATTGGAATCTCGGCCGTCAGATACTCGCCGCCGCTGAAATCTGACGGTGCACGCGAGGTGACGCGATACATGGCCCGGGACTCGCCGGCCCCCAGGATGATGGCCCCCACTCCCATGACCGGCGAATCCGTCCCTGCCTCGACGGAACCGGACCCACGATTGCAATGGAGCCACAGGGCCGCCGGCGTGTCGCCCTGGGCGTACGCCAGGGACGCCCGGTCCGGTGCCTCGGCGGCGGGTTCATGGAAGATCCAGTCATGGCCTTCGATGGGTGCAGGCCCCGCCGGCTCGGCAGGTGCCGCAGGTGCCGGAGCCGCAGGAGGAGCCTGAGCCTCCTCGGCGGGGGCTTCGTCCGCGTCCTCGCCGCCGCAGGCCGCCAGGACCAGAGCAGACGTGACGATCAGGGCCTGGACCGAACAGGATACCGCGCGCCTAGCCACAGGCACTCCTGAAGGCCGACATCAGGCGGGGCCCTGGCGCGGCCACGGCAACCGTCTGGCCGCCGGCCGTCACCGTCAGGGCCTGGCCCTCACCAAAGGCATGCAGGATCGGATGATCCAGCCGCAGGCGTACCGACAGGCCGTCGCCCTCGACCCGCTCCATGTCGGCCGACACCGCGCCGACCGAGACATTGACGAAAGCCGGTCGGGCTGACGCCTCGTACACGGTCAGATGCACCATGCCGGAGCCCGGGCTGCATTCCAGCACGGCGTTGAGATGGGCCGTATCGGGAACCTCGCGCGCCAGCACGGCGCGGCCGTCATTGTCGTAATAGGACCAGACCCAGGCGTGGCCACCCTGGCCGGCCAGGGCCAGCATCCCTGCTGCGACGAGACTGGAGATCATCCGGACGCTCCGGCGGTTGAAACAGCCTGGATGCTACGCTGTTCACAGGGATCAAAGAAGGCCCGAACCGACGCCCGTTCGGCTTGTCGGGCATGGACCGGTCCCCTTGCAGGGAGAAACGCCGAACCGACCGACAGGTTCACGCCATCCCGTGCGCCGCCGGTGCCATGGCCCGGTGCCACCGCGATCAGAACGGGCTGAAGCGCTCCACCACCGACTGGCTGGCCGGCGGGCTTTGCACCCGGCTGACGTCGCCTCGCCCGCCGTAGGAGATGCGCGCCTCGGCAATCTGGGTGTGGTCGATGGTGTTCTCGGACGAGATATCCATCGGACGCACGATGCCGGAAACCAGCAGTTCGCGCAGCTCGCGATTGGTGCGGACCTCCTGACGGCCCTGGATCACCAGATTGCCGTTGGGCAGGACCGCCGTAACGACCGCCGCGATGGTCAGGTTGACGCGCTCGGCGCGGTTGATGGTGCCGGAGCCCGCCGAGCTGGAGCCGCTCTGCATCTCAATCATGTTGTCGCTGTCGAAGGCGCTGGGGAAGAAGGTCCCCAGGGCCTCTTCGAGGCCAAACAGTGAGCCGACCCCGGCGTTTGTCTCGCTGGAACGGTCACGCTGGGTCGAGTTCTGAACCGAGGCCCGGTCGTCGATATTGATGTTGACCGTCAGGATGTCGCCGATGTTGCGCGCCCGCTGATCGCGGAAGAAGCTGCGCGAACCGGCCCGCCACAACGATCCCGCCGAGGCCGCCTGGGGCGGCGGGGCCATCGGCTGCTCCAGCGGCATGAGGGCGGCCGGATAGCCCATGTTCGACAGATCCGGGCCGCGGACGGCCTCTTCGACCGTGGAGCAGGCCCCCAGCAGCAGAACCGGGATCAGGGCGAGCGAACGACGCATCTACAACATCCTCTAGCGGGTACGGGCGGACAGGGCGGCAGGGCCGGCCAGGGCGCGGCCAGGCTCGATGGCCACCACCTCGATGGTGCGGCCGGATTCGACATTCTGGACGCGGAAGGGTTCGCCGGCGGTCGCCGCCTCGAGCGCACGGGCCCGCAGGGTCAGGCTGATGCCGCCGGTCTCATAGGTGACGTCGACCATGTCGCCCCGCGCGATGATCTGGGGTCGCGTCAGGTCTGAGGCACGCACCGCCGCTCCGGCCCGCAGGGGGCGCCGGGCGGTCAGGCCGATGACGGCCTCGGCGTCGTCGGCCCCGTCGGCCGGGGCCTGATGCGATTGAACCGTGACCCATTCGATGTCTTCGGGCTGGATCGTCTCCCCGGTCGACAGGCTGCGGGCATAGGTCAGGACCTCGACGGAGGCCGCCCCGCGGCTGGCCGTGGCCGGGGTGCGGGCGGCGGCCACAGGCCCGCTGCCGCCCTGGCGTACGATGATGCGCCGGATGCCGGTATCGTTGGCCCAGTCCAGACCGTTGCGACGCGCCACCGTCTGGACCTGGGCGGCGTCGAGTACGACGGTCGGGGCGGTCCGCAGGGCGACCCGCACGCCCGAGGCCGGGCCGGCTTCGTCGAACAGCTCGCCCAGGGTGACGACGCCGTCGTCGTCGGTCGGCTGGGGCACCAGGCTGACGGGCGTGGCAAAGGCGGCCCCGGCGAACACCAGCCCACTGAATCCGGCGAAGATCGGCACCCAGACTGACGGACAGCGGGCGACGCGCAAACCCTCGACCAGGCCGCGCCTTGCCGTTTCGAGCCAGGCCCGGGCCGCGATCATCAGGATTTCACCTGGTTGGCCGCCTGCAGCATTTCGTCGGCGGTGGTGATGACCTTGGAGTTCATTTCATAGGCCCGCTGGGCCACGATCAGGGCGGTGATTTCGGCCACCGCATCGACGTTGGAGCTTTCGGTATAGCCCTGCAGCAGGGTGCCCAGNCCCGGCTCGCCCGGNGCCGCCGTCACGGCCGGACCGGAGGCGGCCGTTTCCAGCAGCAGATTGTCACCGATGGCTTCCAGGCCCGCCTCATTGAAGAAGCTGGACAGCTGCAGCTCGCCGACGATCTGCGGATTGGGGTCGCCGTCCAGGATCACCTGGACCTGGCCGGTCGGCGAGATGACGACGTCGCGCGCTTCCTGCGGGATCGAGATGGCCGGCTGGACCTGATAGCCGTCCTCGGTGACCAGCTGGCCCTCGCCATTGACCGAGAAGTTGCCGGCACGGGTGTAGGCCGTNTCACCGGACGGCAGNAGGACCTGAAAATAGCCNCGCCCCTCGATCGCCAGATCGAAGCGGTTGCCTGAGTGCATGGGCGTGCCCTGTTCGGTGATCCGNTAGACGCTGCCGGCGCGCACCCCGACACCGATCTGNATGCCGGTCGGCACGACGGTGCCGGCCCCGGAGGACTGGGCCCCCATGCGCTGGACGTTCTGGTAGAGCAGATCCTGGAACTCGGCGCGCTGGCGCTTGAAGCCGACCGTGTTCATGTTGGCGATGTTGTTCGAGATGACCTCGACGTTCAGCTGCTGGGCGGCCATGCCCGTGGCGGCGGTTCTCAGAGCGCGCATCCGGCGTCTCCCTTACGAAGCCCGACCGAGCCGCTCGACCGAGCGGCGCGACAGGTCATTGAGGTTTTCGATCAGGCGCGCGGTCGATTCATAGGCGCGCTGGATCTCGATGAGGTTGGTGATCTCAACCAGGGTGTCGACGTTGGAGCCTTCGAGCATGCCCTGGCGGACCTGGGCGTCGGTCGCATCGGCCGGCTGCTCATTGGAGGTGTTGCGGTACAGACCGTCACCGTCCTTGGACAGGACCGACAGGACGTCGAAGCGAACGACGCCCAGCTGGGCGACGGTGGCCCCGCCCTGGCTGATGGTGCCGTCCTGGGCGATGGTCGGCTCGCCCTGGGCCGGATCGAGGATGATCTCGGCCCCGCCGTTATCCAGGACCGTGCGACCGTCCCGGGTCATCAGCCGGCCTTCGCCGTCCGAGGTGAAGCCGCCGTCGCGGGTGTAGCGTTCCGGGCCGCCGTTGGGATCACCGATACGGAAGAAGACACCCTCACCCTCAAGCGCCACATCCAGCGGCCGGCCGGTCTGGCGGATGGCTCCTTGCGTGAAATCACGGCCGATGCCCTGATCCAGCACGAAGGACGGGGCCCCATAGACGCCGAAATTGCGCGCGTGGCTGACCACCTCCTGCTCGACGATCAGGCCCTCGACCTTGAAGCCCGAGGTGTCGGCGTTGGCGATGTTGTTGGCCACGATGTCCAGTTCACGCCGAAGCGTCATCTGGCGGCTCAGGGCGATGAGGGCGGCGTTCTCCACGAACGGTCTCCACNGAACTTGCTGNGGCTTCCCCAAGCAAGGGCCGCGCCAATATGGTTAACGCCCAGCCTGCAAGGGATTGGCTCCCTCNAGGGNCGGTCAGATTAACCNTGGCACCGGGCAGGAATTGCCGGGGTCTTGACTGATCGTTAACCAAACCAGGTCGAAGTCGCCGGGTCAGGGTCAGGTTCGGCGCGCCATGTTTAAATTCGGAAAGAAGAAGAAGGACGCCGAGGCGACCGAGACCGGCACGGAGGTCGCCGTCGCGGCCGAAGGCGCTGAAGGTGCCGAGGGCGAGGCCGCCCCCAAGAAGAAGAAGCTGCCGCTTTTCGTCCTGATCGGCGCGGCGGCCGTGCTGGTTCTGGGCGGCGGCGGGGCGGCGGTCTTTTTCCTGTTCATGCAGCCGTCGAGCGCCGAGGAGGTACCGGCGGACCATGCGCCCGAAGAAAAGAAGGAAAGCGGCGGCGGCGGCCATGGCGGCGGCGGCGAAGAGGCAGCCGATCCGGCCGTGGTCGGGACCATCCGCGAAGGACCGGACGGCGTCACCTTCCTGACCCTGCCGGACATGGTCGTGAACATTCAGTCCGCCGACGGTCGCCCGACCTTTCTCAAGCTGACCCTGACGCTGGAGATGCACGACGCCGAACTGGCCCATCATCTCCAGGCCGAAAGCCCCCGCGTCAACGACCTGCTCCAGACCTTCCTGCGCGAACTGCGTCCCGAGGACCTGGCCGGCTCGGCCGGCAGCTATCAGCTGCGTCAGGAAATCCTGCGGCGGGTGAACCTGGTGGCGGCCCCCGAAGAGGTGGACGCCGTGCTGATTGAAGAGATGCTGATCCAGTGACCGACGACGCCCAGGATCTGGCCCAGGCCGGCTTGGCAGCTTCGGCCCAAAGTCACGCCAGCAGCGTTGACGAGCACAGCTTTGCGCCGACCGGCGAACGTGTCCTGAATCAGGATGAGATCGACAGCCTGCTCGGCTTCGACCTGTCCGGCGACGACGAGGCCAGCCGCACCGGCATCCGCGCCATCATCGATTCCGCCCTCGTCTCGTACGAGCGGCTNCCGATGCTGGAGATCGTCTTTGACCGGCTGGTCCGGCTGATGACGACCTCGCTCAGGAACTTCACCTCGGACAACGTCGAGGTCAGCCTGGACAACATTTCGTCGATCCGGTTCGGCGACTATCTGAACTCCATCCCGCTGCCGGCGATCCTGGCGGTTTTCCGGGCCGANGANCTGGACAATTTCGGCCTGCTGACGGTGGATTCCAACCTGATCTATTCGATCGTGGATGTGCTCCTGGGCGGNCGGCGCGGNACNGCGGCGCTGCGGATCGAAGGCCGGCCCTACACCACCATCGAGCGGGTGCTGGTTCAGCGCATGGTCGAGGTCATCCTGAACGATGCCCGTCAGGCCTTCGA